>Ga0153938_1000097_pt1 | contig 30570 bp, 41 predicted proteins | sample TSNY022MetaG_FD_104740 | JGI IMG/M metagenome (GOLD analysis project Ga0153938, IMG submission 104740) | Attine ant fungus gardens microbial communities from New Jersey, USA - TSNJ022 MetaG | ecosystem: Host-associated > Fungi > Mycelium > Unclassified | place: USA:New Jersey: Brendan T. Byrne... | reverse complement strand
GCAACTACACTTGTGCCACCGGCAACGACTGTTGTAAACGCATTCTGATTTACTTCGGCTCCTGTTGCAATACCGGCCAGCTTTGTCTTTTCTGTCGTTGTATAGTCGTTTGTGGAAAGGTCTTTCCCTGTCACTTTCTCCACTTTCTTATCTGTTTCGCCTTTTACCTTTGTTAAAACTGTTTCTAATCCTTCATAAGTTAAAAATTTAGACATTGTTTTTCCTCCAATTATTTTTGAATTCTATTTATAAATCAACCGAAAATATTATTTAGAAGCTCAATTAGCTCATCGTCCGAAATGGCTTCACCCAATGCGTCTTCAGGCTGATAGTCTATACCAATTGCGTTGCAGTATATCTCTATCACCTGTTCTTCCGTCATTTCTTCTGACATTTTCTTTGATAAAGCCAAGTCATTATTCAATAATTTCTGAAAAATCTCATTGAAGATATCCGCATGGGCTCGGTCAGTCACTTCAAGCTTTCTAATAAGCTCCGAAAATACAGGGGTTGATGTATCAAAGTAAGCCATCTTCCATTCCTCCTTTTCATCTGTCTGCTGCTTACATGAATCCGATTTCCATAGAAAAAAAGACTTCTGATTCCCCTTTTATCCTTGGCTTAAAGTTTGCAATTGCAACTACATCCCCATCTTCATCAACGAGTGCAATTTCGCTTATCGGCACTCCAATCAGCTCCTCCTGGGTAAGTCGTATGTCATAGGAGTAAGACGCATTGGATGTTTGGGTTGAAGATGCATAGCTTTTCCTTATGATTTCATTATTCAGCCCTATATTCTGCGGAAGCGGCGTTCTTATTTCTCCATTGGAATCTACTCCCTCGGTACCCAAAGCAATTTGACTTATTTTTGCCATGGTACCCGTATTATGACGTGCTAATGCAATCTTTTCTATTGCTTTTAATGTAACCACACTTTTCGCCAATTCAGACTACCTCCTTTAAGTTCAGCCCATCCAACATCCTTCTTCCATCAAGGTTCCAGGCTCCGTCTAAATAAAAATCTCCAATGCTTTCCCACACTGTAATAAATGCATCCGGCATCTTGACCTGAGTCTGATATTGAAATTGGTAATTATCTTTCGCTCCTACCTCTTTCCAGTTACGAACCGTCTTTTTAAGAATGTTAAAATGTATTGGGTGTTCCTCATCCACATTCATAATAATAACCAGATAGAACTCTGCCCATCTTGAATCATCGCCGTGCTCTCTGGCAGTCTCTATGACCGGGTTCCTATATCCAAGTGACTTTACGGCTAGAATGATACCCTGATTGGTTCCCCCCAGTTTGCATACTTCTTCATACATGGATATCCTTGATCGGAAATTTTCAGAGGTTTCACCGTCATACCTTGTTTGCCTCCTGTCTGCGCCGTGTGCCGGAAGCATTTCATGGCTGCATGTGGATACCATGCTTTCATCCCTTGCACGGAGTATATCCTCTTTTACCTCATCCAGCCGTTTTCCCATTACCCTGCACAAGACATACCATTTGTTTATGGATTTCCTGACCTTCTTGAAAGGGGTTGTGAGCAGATACCATATATAATCTTTAAAATTTTCAAACACGGTATCACACCCTCTTTTCAATGTTTCTGACTTCGACTTTGATTTCTCCTGCCACAATTACCTTGTCGCTATCAAGGATTAAGTCTTCAGTGGGCTGCTCAATCTCTGTCTTTCTATAGTTTGTGATCTTGTTGCTCAATGCCTGAATGATGCTGTCCCTGTACAGTACGTTTAGTTCTCCCCTTGTCAGCTTCATCATATCTTCAATGAGCTGTATCGCCTGCTCATCAACACCATCCCTCGCTGCATCCTCTGCAAGATACAACACAAGCTCGAAGTCCTGTGTAACAACTTCACTTGATTTCACGAGATAGTCCTCATAATTTCCCTTCAGAGGTTCTATCGCCTCTCCTACTTTTCGTGTCAGCTCAGGCGATGCTTCCCCTGCTGCTCCTGTGATAATGACATCCACGGTGCCCTGGCCTCTGGGATGTTGTGCGTCAATCCTCACATACAAAACCCCTGGTACAGATTTTACTGCGTTCTGAAGCTTCTCCTCAATGGTCCTGGTGGAAAGCTCCGCCCAGCTGCTCATGCATCTGTCTCGTAAGCTCTCAAGTTCTTCCGCTTCAGCCCCCTCTTCAAAAAGCCAGCCTGCTTCATTGGTTACATAATCCACCCCTTCAAGATGTATCATGGATGTTGTTATTCTCCCCGGAGCCACATTGTAATGGATTCCTTCCGCCTCTGCTTCCACAAGAACCTTTCCAGCCTGTTCTCCTGCGTCTATGACTGTATTTTCACTTACATAAAACTTCAGCTCCCTTCCACCGGAATCCGGTTCCGTTTTGAAGCAGTGTCCTTTTGTTACCTGCAGGGCATTGGCATACTCACTCCTGTACACCGAAATGTAACCTTTCGCTTTCTTTGCTTCATTTCTTGTCTTTGAATAATCCGCTGCTTTAATCTCAAGCCAGTCCCCTTCTGCATGTTTGATAAAGCAGGAGTTTACAATCTGCCTTGCCAACGTTTTCAATTCAATATAGATAGTTACAAACAGACGGATGATGTGATAGAATATACCGCCCTTTTTGAAATTCGTCACGGGAAACCCTTCCTCTTCAAGTTCCATCTGGATTTTCCCCATTTCCTCCTCTTCATCAGGAACCGGTATAATCTTCTCCAGGATATTCTCATCTATCATTCTATAATCACCTCCACGCCATCAGTCTCAATATCCAGGTTGTATTCCCTGCTGCCATCATTTTTCCGGAATGATACTTTGATGTGATAATCGTGTCCGTCAAACGCAACCTTTGTCAGGACGCTTGCAGGGTCAATATAATCCCTCTTTGCTAATTTGTTACGGATACGCTGTTGTATTTCCATCTCCGTGAACTCATCATACTCCTGCTGTACAAAATCCAGAAGGCTCCACCCGTAGCTGTCATTGTCGTCCTCATCCTCATAGAAGAGCTCGCCCTCTTCCGTCAGAGCTTCGTTCTTAATGTCCTGAAGCCAGCAATCCTCATCTGACACAAGGGCCGCCTCTCCATTATTATCGCAAGCCATTGGCTGCCCATGTTCATCAAGCCCTAAGTCTGTATCCTCGGCTCCCGTCATCTGCATCATTCACACCTCCCTATGATATAAGGATTACATTCCCCATACAAAAGCAATACCACCACTATGTCATCTTTATTGACGGTTATATGTGTGCTGACCATTGGAATCTCCGGGAACCTGTTGTCAGGCCGCTTGTTTTTGTCAAGAATTTTGAGAGTGCATACATATTTTCCGAAACTTTCTTTCACACTGACTACCCTGGCATAGATACATGGCGGATACTGCATATGCGGATAGTTTCTTTTTATTTGGTTGTCAAGCTCCTGCCTGACAAATACCTGAAGCATATCAGACATCCTTCCCACCCCCGGCAAAATAGATGTACATGTGCACAAACCCGTTTTCATCACTTTTCACAATTGTTTTTTCAATCTGGGCGGTTCCCGTGTACTTGCTATGCTCGACAATTACCGTTTGGCTGTGGTGTATCCACGGGATGCCAAGGGTCTCCGCCTCCCAAAGGTCTCCATATTTATTCAGGGACAGAATAGTTTCCCCCTCTTCAAGCGTATAGATTTCTTTTTGTTCCTTTCCGGTTCCCCAGTAGAATACACCGTTTTGAAAGTAGAAGCTGCTGTTAATACCCCATGAGCCGTTAACCTCCATGATCGCCTTAATTCCATTTCTTTTATCAATAGCAAACACTTTTTTCTTTCCATGCACCTCATCAGATAACTTAAAGTTTTCAATCCCTGCACATGCCAGTATGTACCGGATGACATCCTGTGGCGTACAATCAATAAACGTTGCTTTCACATCAACACGCTCTAACTTCATCATGTCATCCTTGATCATGATTTCTTTCCAGTAGTCCGTCTCATTGCACCTGACATACCCTTCCATCAATATGTCAAAATCATCATCATATCCAAGTTCCACAACGGCATAGTCCATATCTTTATATTCAATGATGCCTTGGAATTCCGTGGACAACTCTACCTTACACCAGTCCATATGCGATTCCTTGCTTGAGAAGCATTCCACTTCCATCCCGTTTGTGAGCTCATAATTCCCAACGGTAACCCTAAACTCCGGGGAAATCAACTTCTTATATCCCAAGCCGGTCACCTCCTACTTCTTAGTGACATTTTTTGCTGCTTTCTTTCCCTTCGCAGTATTCCTTGTATCTTTAGCCGGACTCTTAGACTTCGCCTTCTTGCTTTTACTTTTAGATGTTTTTTTGCTGGTCTTTTTCTTACCGGAAGTTACTTTTTTTACTTTGATGCCTGCAACCTTTGGAGCCCAGAGCTCCAATGTTGCAATCCGTTCGCTTTTTGATATAGTCTTTTTCGTGGTGAGATTCTTGAAATATACCGCCGTGATCCCACGGTTGGAGCAATCCTCATTCACTATCTTCAGGAGCTTTGCTTTCATCTGCTTGTACTGTTTAAAGAGTCTTTGAATGTCCTTGAGCTGATCCAGGGAACTTTTTCCCTTCATATCTTCAAGCACAATGTCAATCATGACCTTGGCATTTTCATATCCATTCGGCTGCGTTTTCTTGATCTTTCCTTTATCGTCCTGTGCAACATAGATACTTGCGCTTTCCTGTATCTCAATGCTTGTGACCTCGCCGCCAATATATACGCCTCCAAGCTTAGCTACCTTATCTTTTACATAGAGCATTGCCCCGCCTCCTTATTCCGCAGCCGGAATCGGATCGTCCGTGCGGTTTTGTGCATCTTTCAGCTCATCAATCAGTTTATAGAGCATAGGGAGATCTTTAATCTTGTTAATATCTACCGTAAAGCTCACCTGCCCTATGTGGATGTCACCTTTCTCAGTCCGGAGTGTTTCCTTCTTCGTGGTTGTTGCCTTCGTTTCTTTCTCTTTCACTGCCGTGACCGTTTTAGAAGTCAATGCACTGGTAAACAGTGCCCCGGCCTGTTGGATATTACCACGTTCTTCTTTGCCCTCGCCCTGGATGATGTCACCAATGATCTGCCTCATCTGCTTCCATAGCTCTGCAAGCGGAAGAATAGCCTCCGCACCTGCTTCGCCACCGCCTAACAATGTGCTGCCTAATGCTCCAAATATGGTAGGGGCCGTCATGATTCCACCGTCTTTATACCAGCTGATGCCAAACTTTGGAACGCTTGGCGGTTTCAGGCTGAAGCTTCCCGATATGCTGATGTGTGGTAGTTTTAGGCTTGGCAGGCTCCAGGAGAAATTAAAGAAACTCCTGATCTTGTCTATGGCACCTTTCACAAAATCCCTGGCTCTGCCTATAACGGAAGAAATTGTTGTGTATATCCCATTGAATACGCTTCCGACTATCCCGGTCAGATTTGATATTACTGTACTGATTCCTGTTATGACTCCTGACACAAAGCTTGAGACATTCGTCCAAACATTCGTTATGATACTTGAGACCGCTGAAAATATCCCTGCCACAGTGCCAATGATAGTCCCGATCACGCTGACAATCGTTGCTATAATGTTCGCTATGAAGGTGACAATCGGGGTGATCACTGCCATGATCGTGGATATTACCAGTCCAATGAATGAAATAATGGGATTGATTACGTTCATTACGGTGGTCACTACATTGATTACCACTTGGATAATGCTCGTGATTACAGGTATCAAGGCACGTATGACTGACATAATGACATTTAATATTGCAACAATCGCCGGCATGATGGAGGTCACTATGTTCATCACCACCTGAATGATGTTCGTCAATACCGGAAGCAGGGACGATACCAACTGTGCTATCATCGGAGCCAACGCCGCCACGATCTCCCCAATCATCTGTGCAATTTCCACAACGAACGGCATAAGCTGGTTAATCAGGCTGATCAATACCGGCAGCACCGCTCCAATAATCTCAGTAATCGCTCCAATGAGCTGTCCGACAACCGGGATCAAGGAAGCCATTACACTTTGAAATGCCGGAATTACTGCTGATGCCACACCGCCTATCGTGCTTCCAAGCGTTGTGAAAAGCGGTATCAATTGTGCCGATAACGCTGAAACAAGTCCTTGTATCTGTGGTGCAAAATTCTGAAATAAGAACAGGACCATTTTTAGCGGTGGAAATATCTGTCCAAGTATCATGTTGAACACTGCCCCGAATCCGTTCGCACTTCCCATGCCGCCTTGCAGTCCGCTTTTCAGTCCGTTAAAAAAACCTGTAAATGCCTGCTGCAAATTTTTTACTACCGGGATAACGGCTGAAAAGATATTGAAAAATACCGGAGCAAGGCCTGATACAGTGCTTTTCAATCCGGATATTACTCCATTTAGTCCACTTTCAATCTTGGGGCTTAAATTTGCCATTGCATCCTTTGCCCCGTCAAACATTGCGCTTAACCTGGGCTGCAGTCCGGAAATAATTCCCGTGATTTTATCTCTGACACCGTTCCATACATTGACCACTTTTTCCCTGAATTCCGAATTCGTTGCCATAAGATAACCAAATGCCGCCACAAGGGCAACTATTGCAACAACGATCAAGCCGACCGGTGACATAATAAAGGAAAATGCTGACGTTAATGCACCCAATCCTGATATCACCCCGCCTACCACTTTTAGTACCGGACCGATTCCGAGTATAATGGCTGCACCAATTCCCACACCTTTCAGTATCAGGTTTTGCATTGGTGGTGACAATCCATCAAACTTTGCTTTGATCTCCTGTATTTTCGTAATTACCTGCGAGAACGCTGCGCCAAACTTCGCTCCTAAATCTTTCGCCTTATCTTCGAGCACTCCAAGACTATTATTAAAATCTGATAGAAGTGGTTTCAAAATAGAAAAAAATCCTCCACCTTTACCGCCTGCATCCAGGAAATTGGCGCCAATTCTCGAAATAGAGGCCCATATATTCGAAATGCCTGCGCTGAAGGATGACTCACCCATCTTTTTTGCGGCTCCCCCAATGTTCTTCTCAATAGCATTCAAAAACATTTCAGACGAAATTTCCCCTTTTGATGCCATTTCTTTTACTTTATCCGCTGTTACTCCTGCTTCTTTCCCAATCCATTGATAGATGGGAAGTCCCCGATCAGCTAATTGGTTGAGGTTATCCGTATAGGCTTTCTGGGATGTTTGCACCTTGTTAAAAATGGATCCCATATCACTCATTTCCGTTTTGGCAATAGCTGCTGCGTCTGTCGTAAGGGACAGATACCTCGTAAGTTCTTTTCCTTGTTTGACTCCTGCTGCAACTGCTCCGGCTGCGGTAGTTGCCGCTCCATCCATCCCATATGAAGTGCCTTTTACTGAAGCTAATGCAGAATCCATAATTTGCGATACACTCTCTGCCTCATGCCCCAGTCCATTTAACTTCGCTTTCGCATCGTCAATCCCGGTCAGTCTTGCAAACCCCTTCGCCAAGGTCATTCCGGCCAGTGCAGAACCGGCTGCGATGGCAGGGGTAGTGATGGATTTCGTCAGCCCTTCTCCTACGGATTTGATCTTTTCTCCTGCGGCAGTGATCTTTTCACCGGCTGCCCGGAATTTTTCCTGCATGCGGCCTACCGCATTTTCCGCTTTCTGAAGCTGCCCGGACATTTGGCCCGTTGCAGTTCCGGTCTCACCCATTTTGCCTTGCAGGCTGCCAACTGCCGCTTGCGCACTTTTCATCGGTCCCGTCATCCGGTCTACCATATCCAAAACCATGGATAGTTTATAAACCGATTCCATGCCCATCTGATCATCTCCTCCCGGCAGCTTTATTCGAGATCCAACTCCTCGAACGCCCGTATCAATCCGCACCTGATGTCTTCAATTCTCATTTCCCTGGCACAATTTGCCTTTGCGGCCAGGGGAAACATTTCATCAAAATCCATCTCCGTGAAGTTCTCCGGAACTAAACGCTCTGGCAGATACAGGCAGGAAAGGAGCTCAACGTATTCTATAAAGCTGTCTTTTATCTCCGATTCTGCGTCTGCTATAGCTTTTTTACGCTTGTCATGTCTCCAAGTCCCAGCATCTTCAACAACTTTTCAGCGTATGTAATTGCCATGGCCGGGTACTCTTCCAACGCATCAGAAAGCTCATCTCTTTGCTCGTCAACAATGTTATCCAATACAAAAGCCCGTGACGCTTTTGACACAGAGCTGCTCATCGTTTTTACATACCTGTCATATGCGGCAGGTTTCGGCTTTTGGAACAGGAAATCATATTCTGCCTCCGTTTCATCGTCAACCTGCACAACATGTTTTACCACATAAACCTTCCCGGCTGATTTGGCATACTTTTCCTTCAGGGTTTCAATATTGGCAGCTGCACCATTTTGAAACAATTTTTCCTCTTTTTGTGTCAATCCATCAATTTCGTTCATAATACCCATCTTTATATCCTCCATTTTGACATTTATTTTGGTTATTTTTTATGAATCCAGTCCGTTTACCTTGATTCCGCCCATCGCCATGCCGTCAAGGTCGACTTTCATTGACTTGTCCCCCTGTGCTGCTTTAAAGCTTCTCTTAGAAAAGACTACATTCGTCAGTATATCCGTGCTGGTCGTAACTCCAGAATCCGCATAAGAGATTGTGATCTTGGGTATTACATACTTATAGAAATTCTTGCCGCCTTTCGATATGATGACCCTGCACATTTCATTAAAGTCTTCACGGAGCATACTGAGCTTGACAGAGTTTTTTTTGTTTCCGGTACCATAACCCCTGATATTTCCACCCTTCCCATAGATAGGCTCACTTTCCTGCTCATCGTCATAAGATATCTCCACAGGCTCCATGTTTTCCATTCCAGAAGCATCAATTGTCACGCTGGACCAATCATATACTTTCCCATTAATTAACTGCTTGTTAGCCATGTCTTTTTACCCCTTTCTTAAGATGATGCATATGGATTCTCTACTGCAAAGGTGATGTTCATCTCCCGTACATGGCCCATAGGCACATAACTTATTCTTACATCCAGGCTCTCATCCACAAGGATGTTCAGATCCGCCGTGTCAATGGTAACTGTCCCGGAACTGATAATTTTATCCCTTACGGCATCCTCTGCCGGAATGTTGAGCTCTGCCTGTATCCTGGCCAGCCCCGCCTCAATTTCTCCCGGATCAATTTCCACTTGAAGCTCATTAAGAGCCTTATACCGGACGGCTTTCACAAGCCTGTTGGATACCCTGACGTCTTCCGCATAGGAGTAATCACTTGCTTCAGGTGACATCATATTTGCGCTGGTCACATAATAGTCTTCCTTGCCAACGTACTGCCTGATCGTCAGGTACTTAGCCTTATCAAGAGCCTCAATATAGTCTTCAATTCCTTCCGGAAGCAGCTTTTGCATCTTTTTTTCAGAGATTGCGAAGCTTTTCACCTCTCCAATGCTCTGCGACTCTTTCGCCTGACAGTATAACCCGCTCACGATGCCTGCATTATTGATGTCCTGAACCCTTCCATCCATCCTCTCGTACCTTGAATTACTAAGAACTACCTGCAAATAAATATTGCTGATTCCCTTTCTCTCTTCCAACATGGCAGCCACATACTCATCGAGGCTTTCATCCTCACGTTTCGCCCTTGCTTCACATACAAAAAACAAAGGTCTTTTATACTTGTCAAGGAAGTCATTGGCAAGCGTGCAAAGGGATGCCCATAATGCCTTTGAGGAAGTCCCTACAATGTGTATAAATTCAAAATCTATATTGTTATTAGTGATGCTTTCCACTGCTTCGATCACTGACAGATTGCTCATAGATGGAGACGTGGTCTGGAAACGATATAAATCCCCTGGCACAAAGCCTGCGTCTCCTGATGCATCCGTAAATTTAATTTTCAACCCTGTATAGGATAGCTCCGCTTCCCCTGTGATGGGTATGGTCATTTCATCCGTGAAGGTATTCCCTCCATCAATGGAATATCTGAAAGTACCGTCATTGCAGCTGCCACTGTCTATAATTTCCACAACCGCATCATAGACATTGTTAGGTAAGCCTTCCACGGAAAGACTCCCGGAACCACTTCCGGTGTGTTCAATACTCCCCACCGCTCCTTCAGTGCCGGCTTTGACCGGAATACAATAAATAGAGCTTGCGCCCCATTCAACCGCATCAATACAGGCGTCTGCAAGAGGCGTTTCACCGACCTCTTCTTTGATCTTCTTAGCGTTCATGGTTCCCGTCACCAGAATTGGCTTATCTGATTCCACATTGGAAATGCCAATCTTAATCTGCGTGCCAATACCGCCCACGGTACTCTTTCCAAGGTTCCCGTCCTCAACTTTGACGTTAACATCTCCGTACATTAGCCTTTCGCCTCCTTATTCGTATCCTTTCTCCCGTCAACCGGAGATACCCGAAAGTTGTCGCAAGCCTTTTGGAATACGTCTTTTTCCACCTGCCTACCACTCTTCCATTTATTTGCCGCCTTTACTCCCTCAAATACCGCATCTGATATATTGAGTTCTTTTTTTAATTCTTCAATGCTGATGAGGCTTGCAGCCTCTTTCTTTCCTGCCATTATTTCCTCCTTATCTGACAGAGCCAATTCCCATTGGCTTAATGTCCCTGTCAATATAGATACCGCCTTCAAAAGTAATGTCGAACTGTACCGCAATTTTAGCCTTAAGGATACTGTCACCCTCTTCTACCCAGTCCATCTCGCCAAGGACGATATTCACCCAGTTGCCATCCACCCCAATTCCTTTATTCAATGCCAGAAGGAACTTACCCAACATCTCCTCACATCTCTCTTCGGAACTATCGGCTATGATTACCTGGAATGAGGTGCTTCTGTCCCACAGCTTGACCCTACGTTTCCGCTGCCCCTCCTGGTCTGTATATATTTTTTTTGAGCCGGAACGTGTGAACGTCTCACCGTTTCGTAAAATCGCACCAACATGAACTTCGTTACTTTGTTTCAGTTTTTTCATGCTTGTATAGACTTGGGATTTTATCCCAGCACTTTTCAACTTTTCAATTAAATAGTTCTTTTCAGCTACCATGCCCTACTCCTCAAATGCTTCCTCCAAAATATCCTTTATATCCTGCTCATCTTCCGGGCTGACGCCAAGGAACGGCCTGGCAGGTATGTTAACATTTACAGAAGTTACTTTTCTCCACTGGCCTCCAACCTTGATCGTGAGGTATTTCTTATTTTTCGCCTTTATTGTCCGGGCATCACCAAACTGGTGTGTGGCTGCCCTGATGTCATTTGTGCCTACCGCAAACCCACTCTCACTCGCTGTTGCCCTGATGCTTGTCTTCAGCTGTGTTGTTTTTGTAAGCGTCTTTCCGCCCTCTTCCCTGGCACGGATGGAAGGCTTCCATTTTCCGCCCTCCGGTGAGCTCTCAGTCGCAAACCTCTCCACGGTTGAAGTTCTAAGACCTTCTGCCATCGCATTCAATATTCCACGCTTCTCAAGATTGCCCAGATTCTTCAAGCGTTGGATGAGCTTATCAACATCACCAGTCAGCTCCGCCTTAATGGATGACATCTCATCACCATCCCTTCATGCTGTCCCTTGAGAATACCCGTCTTGAAGACTTCATATTGAATCCATTGGCAGCCGTTTCTTTGCTGCCAATTTCGTCCATTCCGATACTGATAATTCCTTTGGCAACATCAAGCAGGAACTTGACGGCTGCGTTGTACCGGTTCAGGATGGTCTTCTCCCTTTCACCCTCATCTATGCCCGTCCTTGACACAAGGTTGTATACGGATATATCCTTCGCAAACTTGTTAATGACCTGCGGGGTTCTCTTGAATGGCACGCTGTACCTTTTCGCAAGGTACCCGTCAATCTCAGCACAGGCGTCCTGGATTGCATCTTCACAGAGTGGGAGGATTTTCTCCTCCCGTTCCCCCATATCTTCAATGTACTCTCCGCCTATGATGACATTCTTCATGTCCTCTTTAATCATCCCAAGTACCTCATCCACGGTACAATACATATTAATCACCTGCTCCTTATCCCTGTGCCTCAACCTCTCCGGTAGAGCCATATGCCATCTGCCAGAAGCCATACCCTGCGTTGCTCCTGCCATCAGCCCCATACACATATTCATCATACATAAAAACTTTTTCGTCAGTATCTTTTGTAAGGGAAGTGAATTTAATCTGCTTTCTAAGCTGGTAGATAAACGGCTTTAAGAATCTGCTGGTACATAATAAGAACCAATACTCCGGATTCTCTGCCAAAGCAGGCTCCACAAGAATTTCCGCAGTATCCTTCAACACGTTGCTCGTGCCATTCACCTGATCCGCCTTCAAAACAAGCCTTGCCTCCTCCTCTTTGGCAGGGGAGACGACTAAAAGTTCCGGCACAAGCCTAAGGCTCTTTCCTTTGTCCCCGGTAATGCTCATGATGCCTGCCCGGGCCTTCTTATAGCTCTCCTTTGAGAGTTTCTCATTGGAACGGTTACTGAATGTCTTGTCTCCTGATTTATGATCCGTTGAAAAAAACGGCTTGCCATCGTAACATTTTTCCGTGAACCCTCCCATCATTGCACCGAAGACAAGCTCATCCGGATGCAGTGCGGCAGCTTCCCCCATGTTTGAAAACAATGGGGTGTATACCCCGTACTTGTCATCCTCAATGTCATCCCTGGGCACGCCAATGGTCATTTCAAACTTTTTGTTCTTGATAAGGTAATCATACGCCGCAAGTGACTGGAGCTCTCTTTCACCGATCCATTCCCTCATCCTTGGCATCTGTCCAAGCCACTTATAGTCCTGCTCGCCCGTTGTGCTTGGCACCACTGTTGCAACCTTCTGATAGTTGGATTGCGTGGTGTCAAGGCTCTTATTGAAAGCCGTTGAATAGGCCACCGTAAGCCCGTGTAAATTCGCCTGATTGATAATCATGTTTCATGTCCTCCTTAAACTAACGTCATGTCAACCGTGACCCCGTCCTCTTCTACCGCAAGGATGGTACCTGCCACGCTTGATCCAGTTTCTGTAATCGTTACGGTCACGCCATCATGGATATAACACTTCTTTAAGATGTCGGTTCCCTTAATGGTACCGTCATTTTCCCATACAAAAGCACCCCTCTTCACGTTTACGTCCCTGCCACCGTCTGCTCCCTGTGCGTTGTCGCAATAGCGCTGCACACATCCGGCAACCTTGAGTCCTTCTTTCTTCGTTGCCGTTTCAGCATATCCATCAACGTTGATAGCTGCCATGGTGCACTCTGTCAATGTTTCCCCAGCAGCAGCCGGAAGCACGAGCAGCCGGTTCCCGGTCTTTTCATTTCCTGTCCTAACCATCACTTAGCCCTCCTTGATTGCATATTTCTTTGCATCTTCATGTTCAACGCCGCAGTTTTTCAGTATAGCCACATCACACTCCGCAACCGCACCGCCTGCAGGTGCATCCTTCAAAGCAAGCATGCCCTGTGGAACCACTACCGGAGCCTTTTCAATAAAGCTCTGGAATCCTTCAAGGTCTTTTAATGCGTATGCCTTTGCCCATTCCTGCTGTGCGGATGTGATTTTCCCTGCTTTCAGAGCTTTGTCAATAACCTCATCGGCATTTCTCTCTTCCAGCTGTTTCTTCAGGGCAAGGACTTCACGCTGGGTATCAACGCCCCCTGCCTTTAATGCCATGATGGTTGCTGCCACGTCTTCGGTTCTGGCATCTTCTTTTAGCCCAAGCATAGAAAGAATTGTGCTGTTGGCTACCGTTTCAGTCGTTTCATTTCCTTCGGAGCCTCCTTCACCTTCACCCATTTTCTTTTCTCCCAAGGCTTTGAACTGCTCTTGTGCCTTGGCTGCATCTGCCACGGCCTTCATGATCTCCTCTTCCGTTGCCGTTTCCGGGAGCCCTAATGTTTTTGCAAGTTCTTTTAAATCCATTTTTATTCCTCCTGTTTCTAGAATGTCCTCTATATCAAGGGAGTTCACCAATGCGAACATCCCATCTATAGCCGGGGTATTTGTTAATGCTACCGAATGGATGGCTGTTGCCTTCTGGTCTCTTTTCCTGACAATTACGACCGGGGAGAGATACCGGTACTCTTTGTTCTTTAAGTATTCCGCCGCTTTCTTTGTCCACTCCACTTTTGCAACTATCGCATCCTCGCTTTTGTAAAGTTCCTTGATCCAACCGCCTGCCGGTGCCTGTACGTCTGACAGCGTCTGATGCTCATAATCAATCACAAGATCAAGTTTTCTGTCCTTGAACTGTTTCCGAATGAGGTCAAAGCTCTCATCATCCACTTCGAAATCACCCTTCTGTGAATGGATCATTCCAAGCGGCAATATCTTAATCTCATCCGGCACGCCAGAGAGCTCAATGCTCTGCCCGGCACATGCAATCATGTTTTTCAATCAACATCACCTCTTCTTTTCCGCTGTGACGGCGTTATAACGCGTAATAACGCCGTTCAAAGTTCCTTCTTGTAAATTCCCCCGTCTCAAGAATTTTGAATTGATTTAAGGGGTATATTTTGTTTGCCTTCCCTCTCCATGAAAATACGCTTCAGTATCGGTGAAATATTTATCATGTCAGGCCTCCATACGGTCTTTGCCGGGTTGTTGGAGAAGCCCTTGTCCGGAAAAGCCGGAAGAATTTCTCCGGTTGAATAGTCAACATCAAATGGCGCCTTTGTCTCAACATGCAATCCCATCCTTTCCACCTGTTTTTTTGTCAGACTGACCACTATGCACCTGCACTTAAATCCATTTGGCGGATACCATATGTCCCATATGGGGTCATCTGCCCGGAAAACCCGCCCCTCCATGATCGCATGGGACTCCCTCACATCACCATCTCCGGCTGTCCGATATCTCCAAAACGGTCTCAGCTTCATTGCGGTTTCATCTGTCATGCTTTTGTAGTGCCCCGCATTAAAAGCCGTCTGCATATTTGTCCGGAAGATGTTGTCACTTTTCCATGGGTTTATGCCCTCATATCCCTGCTCCTCAAGGAAGTGGTTCATGTTCTCACGGAACTGCTCTTTTGTCTGTCCCTCTTCGGCTGCTGTCGCAAGGCAATCAAGAAATGTCTGCAGAACCTCAAGGCTTGTATATCCTGATACGGTAAAAGCCTTTGCCCGGCTCTCGTCATCAAGCAACCCGTACTCTTCGTTTGCCAGAGGGCTTTTGCCCTTCAGAAACCGGACAGCATCTTTGAAAATGAAATCCCTGGTCAACCCATACTCTGCCCCCATCAGCTCATCGTCCTTCCTACAAGGTGTGACAGGTATATTCCCTGCTGTATCAGATCCTCAAGCTCCGGGTTCTCAATCTCCTGGTAAAGCTCCTTCAGTTTCTTCTCATCCTTCAGTGCCGTTTGCAGCTCATCCATGTCACTGCTCTTGTCAATTATGTTGAGAATTGGTTTCAGGATTTCCCTGAAGATATCTGCTGACTGTTTGTTTGCCATGCCAACGATTGCATCCACCTGTTTCTGCTCCGCCTGCCCTTCCCCGTCCTTCAGGTGCTTCTCTTCTGCCTGCTCCGGCTGTAACTTTCCTTCCCGGCCCGTGCTTATTCTTGCGTATTGCTGCGGTTGCAAGACCTCCTCCTCCTTTTCCGGCTTTGGGATGCTGAATTTCTTGTATATGTGGCTTTTGGGTATCTCAAGCCCCATGTCACAGGCAAGGGTTTTGTAGATTTCCACAACCTCCTTCTGGTCTTCCACTTCGTGGCAGTCAAATGTAAAGAACGGTATATCTGCATCCATGCCAAAATTGAACTTCACGAGCGGCCTGATAATGTCCCTGCGGATTGTAACCGCCAAAGCCTTTGAGTCTGCCACTGTCAGGTCATGCCTGACCTCATTATGCGTCTTTGACTGGGCATATGAGCCCCCTCCACCGTCTGAGGTGAGTGTCTGGCCAAGGATCGCCTTGCTGATCTGCTCATCACAGTACCTTGCAAGCTTTTCATAGATTTCCACGCTTGTTGTCTTCTGTGATTCTATAAACTCAATCATTGTGCTGCTTGGTACAATCCCGGCTGCATCCGTCCCAAGGCTGATAATCGCCTCCATGAGCTGCTTTTTATCATCCTCTGACGCTGATGCATCATATTTCCCGAGCCTTAACGGCATCCCGAACACTTCACAGAAGCTTACCCAGTCCTTGATGTCGTAATTCTTGAACAGGTACATCCAGGAGACCACCCTCATGATTCCCGACCGGCTTGGATGCCCGGATTTTGCCTTATACTTATGGACAACGAATTTATTCTCCGGAGGGGTTATCCCAGACGGATACTCTTTTGTGCATATTTTCAGCTCATCCGTCATGCCGTCCCATAGAAGCTTCTTGGGATGCACATACTCAATGTCATCAATGATATTTCTGCCGTCATCGTCCAACTCCCATGACAGCTCCATGATGCTGATGCCCTTCCCAATGGCATCCAGCATGTCAATCAGGATTTCATCAAAGTCCTCTATGCCTTTGAGCTGCTCGTCTACAAATTCAGCAATCTGCTTGCCAAGTTCATCTTCAGAGAACGGCTGGACCTCCCAGTCAAGGCCTGTCACGGCAAGCTTCCTTGTCTGCATCTGGGAGAAAAGGTGGGGGTCTTTCTCCTCAATCTCTTCGAATAGCTCCATCTGCGCCCTGACGTTGCCCTCATCCGCCTCCCGGAAGATGCGTGCAAGCCTCCTTGGCGTCAGCCCGTTTGATGGGTACTCTGAAAACTTGTCATTGGCATTCCCAACCGCCACCCTTGCAGTCACGGGCCTCACGGTCCCGGTGTCTATGTTCGGGTTGAATGGCTCAATTCTTCTGTCGTTTTTTCTATACTTTTTCTTCGCCACATCCTCACCTCCTAGTAGGCACCTTTCCCTATGTTGAAGCGTCTCCTGATGACGCTCTTATACTTCACCTTTGTGATCACGCCTTTAATGCCCTGCGCAAGCTGCACAGCCATCTGAAGACCGTCAGGTGCATCGTCATTTTTACCCATCGGGAACTCCTGTAGCTGTTTCAGCAGCGTTTTGTGTTCCCTGTTGAACTTTACATACTTATTTTTGATTACCGGCTGCAGGGACTCTATCCGCAAAACCTTGTTTACCGTGGATTGTATCTCCTCTATTGGCAGATACTCGCCCTCTTCCACGGATTTTGCAGCCATGACTTCCTTAAAGTAGTATTGGAACTGTACCGTTTCCACCCCGAACTTATAGAAGCCTTTCTTACAGTCCCTTTTCAGCCTCCTGTTCATCTCAAACACATCCGTGATAATGACATCCGGCTTTCTTTTCTCCACGGATGCATCCACCACATACATGTACCCAGTCTTTGTTGACAGGGCTATGTTGATGATGGAGCTTGTGTCTGATTTCTTGTTCTTTCCAAGCGACGGGTCATTCGCCCCGACGAATATGAACTCCGTGCTTGAGAAATCCATGAGTTCCGGCTCATAATAGTCAAACCATTCCGGGTTGAACGTTGCGTTGTCCGGGTCAATCGGTTCATTCTGAAGTTCTGAATTAAAGGAAGCGGTACCTTCAGTCACCTTAATCTCCATCAGGTCATAGTAAGACAGCTTTTCTTCCCACAGCACTTCTGATCCACGGAGCATCTCCACCTCATGGGCTTCGTAAAAGGCTCTCGCATCCTCCTCATGGTTCTCATTGAACAGGTTGACATAGATGCTTTCCCATTCATCCCATAGGACCGTGTTGTCCGCCTCTGTAATAATTGCCCGGTATTTCCTTGTTTTGTATCTTGGATTCTGAAGCACGTTGTTAAGCAGGGAATCATAATGCAGCACCGTGCCAATATACATGATGTCCGTATAGGTATCCCCGGCTTTTGAAACTGCTTTCTCAAACCAGCTCTTCAGCTTCCTCCTCTGCTCCGGCGTGTTTACATTCTCATCATTTTCAATATCATCCATGACGATCAGATCAGGCCTCCAGTTCCGGTGTTTCCTGCCACGGATTTTCTTACCGGAGCCAATAGCTTCCACCTTTATGTCGGTTTTGGTGAGAATAACGCCCGTCCTCCATGCCTTATCTCCTTTTAAGGTGCCAAAGTCCATGATGATGTTTGCATTGTCCTCAAGTTCCGTCTTGATGTCCTCAAGGAACGCCTCCGCCTGCTCTGAAGAGTCTGACAGGAGGATGATGTAGTGCTTATATTCGTACAGTACGGCGTGGATGCTGTCCTTGAATGTGAAGTTGGTGCTCTTCGCATGGCCACGGGGAGCCGCCACTACCTGACGGGAACCTTTCAGCCTTGATATAACCTTCGCTTCCTTCAGTGGGTTTTTCCCCTTCATCACGCCCCTGCTCCATATCCCATCAAGCTCCTCATGGAAGTGTGGTGATTTACGAATGAAGTAATGTGGAAGGTACGCCCTCCCAAAGTAGGACATGTCAAACGCTGCAAGTTCTTTTCTTAGTCCTTTTTCTCCCAGCAGTTCCTCGCCGGATCTGTATCTCTTATGCAGCTGCCGTCTTTCTTCCAAATGGTCTGCCCCACGAAGCACGTACTCTACAAAGAGCTGATGCTGATAATTTTCATTGTTCTTGATGCCAAGGTCATCCTCTTCCTCAAGCTCCCTCATCCAACTATCAATATCAATCATCTTCAACCATCCTTTTCTTAGCCTTTCCAAGTATCTCCCGCAACATCTCCACTGACCTTTCATCCTGCTTGATCACCTTCATAATCTCTCTTTCCATCTCCTTGAAAGCCAGTTCGGCTTTTTTCTGCATATCGTGGCGTACCCGGTCCTTGTAGACCTTCGTCCGGGAAAGTGACGCCAGTAACCGCCCGGCCTTATCAAGCGGCATCTCGTCAAATTCTTCTTCCGCTGTGGCCATCTTGTTAATCAGCCCGTCCATGAGCATCCGCATCCCGGCTTCCGTATAGTCGGCGTCCGGGTTCTTCTTTACCACCTGTACCAGCTTCTCCGTCTGTGCCTGTGCCTCAAGGAGCCTCTGCATGGCTGTGTTTGTGCGTGTGGCATACCTGCCCACGCTTGATTTTGATATGTCATAGCCCTCCTGCTTCAGGTATTGGCTGATGTATTCATAGGTATTGGACGTGTCAGCAAGCATCACGTCTATCTTCAGGCGTAACTCTTCAGGGAGCTCATCAATTTTGGATGATATTCTCTTCTTGGTTCTCTGCTTTCCCATCAAATATCAACCCCATTGTCTTCCACCGTGCCTTCGGCAAGGTCAACGCCTTCTTTTGTGAGCTTGATGACCGCATCATTAGCATAGGCGTTATAGGCTGTTACCTTGTTGTCCGTAAATTCGATATATCCGGCTCCCTGAAGATAGTCAAGATACTTGCTGATGTCCGGGGATATTACAAGTCCGGCTGCAATCATTGCATTTGACAGTTGCCTTGTCAGGGCCGTATTGTTGTAGCCTTTGACCAGGCATCGGATGATGTATCCCCTGATTGCCTTGTTTTGCCTAATTTCTGCTTTTTCTAAATCATTCAACTTTGTTCACCTCACTCTTTTACTCTTTCCTGTTATTTTGCATGAGCAGCCTGTCAATTTTTCCGTCAATGCTTCTCATCCTGTCTTCCACCCCGTTCATGGAACGGAAGAAATCCTCACGAAGAACAAATGTAGTTGCGAAATCACCCTTAATGTCATTCAGTTCTTTTTTGATGTTTGCAATGTCTGCATCTGTCTCCACTTCTAATTTGTCAATCCTCTTGTTTGCTTTTTCGTCATTCTCTTTTATCTGTTTTTTTATCTCCTCCGTATTGGTCTGCAGGCTCCTGAACCATCCACGGATGAAGAAGCTCAAGACCCCGACTGCAAGGGTGATGACCCCCGCCATTACGTCAGAGAACGTGATAACATATTCCATAGGCTATTTCTTGATGAGCTTTCCCGCAAGCTCGCTTACCCTCTCCCATCCGTCCATTGCCACCAATGCCACAATGAAGGCTGCAATAAATGAGGCAAATACCATGAACCATTCGATTGCCATCCCGTAATAGGACGCAAGGCCCAATAACGCAACCGGGCACAGGATGACGGACAGGGCAATGACCGTCAATGCCGTAGGGACTTTCTTATCAAACCAGGCCCATTTCTTCAATGCTTCCGTGATGGCTGAAACGATAAATGCCAGTACGCCTATGAAGAGCGTGATCTGTGATACGTCAGTAAAGTTTTTCATATAACCACTCCTTTTTGTCTTTGATTTTGAGAATGACGGGAAAACAATAAGAGCATGAGTAAACTCATGCTCTTATCTTATCAATGATTGTTAAGACTCTTTAGGGGAAACGTTTCCGGATTTTCCTTCACATTTTCCTAATCAAAAAGGCTTATCTGACCTATCATTGGCTCATCCTTTAGGATGTTTCCTATCTGTTTCGTGGTCAGGTTATACTTGTCCGCCAGTTCTTTTAAATTGTACCCGTCCCACTCCTTCTTGATCCTGCGGTTTCTTGCCGGGGCTATGATGTTCTCCGTCTTAGGGAAGTACAGCTCATCCCCTTTTGCATAATCGCTTAACTCAATGAATTTCCCTATCCCGATGATTTCAACCACCGGGCGGTAATTCTCGGATATGTCCTCCATGGTGGTCTCTTCGATCAGCTTCCTTGTCAGGGCATCTGTATTCATTCCAACCTCACTTTCCCACCATTAAGAAGCTCTCCTGGTGTAGGAGAGGTTTATCCACCCGGCTCCGGATTTCAGCCTCCCCCATCCGCTTTTTTCCTCCACGATGGTGTATTCTTTCTTCTTTCCTTCACTCTCGCTGATCGTGCCGGTTACCCTGTACCGGGTGCCTGCGCCAGAGCGGATGTTTAATACCTCACAAGTGGTCGTGACAAGGTATGGGACTCCTGATGAGGAGCTTCCTGCGGACGTGCCGCCCCCTTCTGCATTTTGCGTGTAGGAAAGGCTTATCCATCCGGTTCCGCTTTTTAACTTGCCCCAGCCGTCTTTTTCTTCCACTATCGTATAGGCTCCCTTATCTTTAATCTTGCCCGTGACCGGGTAGCCGCTTCCCGGTCCGGAACGGATATTCAGAATGTCTGCCGTTACCTTCACCTCATAAGCTTCCCGTGTTTCCTGTGCCTGGATTTCGCCGGCAATTTCTTCATTTCCCACATTGAACCGCACCAGATTCCACTTTTGGATGATATTGCAGATCTTGTCAATGTAATCCTTGTCTGTCGCATACCCGCCATTCTTAATAATTGTGACCGCTTTCTTGTAGTCCTTCTCTCCCTGAAGCCCCTTATATCTTTGTTCGCTGCCGTTGGCGGCACCCAGCAAATACATGGCATGGTCTTCAATAGAATCTTCAATGCAGTCATATTTCCTAAACGCCGACTGGTACAGTGCTTCGTTTCCGTTCTTGTCCTGCTCCGGTGACATCTTTGTGTAGGAGCTTGTCCCATTCCATGTTGTCCCCTTCCATGTATTGGATGACAAAATGCACTTCATGCCATGCAGGTTGTTCCCATTCTGTGCAAGGTCCGTCTTCCCATATCCTGATTCAAGGATTCCCTGCGCCATGGATACGCATGCAAGTATGCCGTTCTTTTCTTCATCTGACCTGTAAAATTCACCAATGTATGCCACGTATTCTGCTTCGCTCATGTTTGCAAAGATGCCAGCCTGCGTTCCATTGGATTCTTTCGTGTACACGCATTTCCCGTCCGGATCGAATACGGAATACCCTGCCGGGCACGCTTTTTTTGCTCCCTCAAGCGTTCCTGCGAATTTCTGCGAGGCTGCATCCTCCCACGTGGTCCTGACCCTGTAGCATTCCGTCTTAGCCACATCTGACAGCGTTGCCTCTCCTGATACGCCAAGACCGGATATCAGCGTCTGTGCGACCGCCTGCGCCACCCTCTCACGGTTCTTTGTATAGAAGTTCATATCATCCCCGTCATCAATGAAGGCGGTCTCTAAAAGAAAATATCTGGCTCCTGCCGCCTGTGCCTTGTTTAAGTTTAAGAGCCCTGTGCTTGTGCAGTTCTGCCACACTTTAAAACCCATTGCCGCAATGGCTTTCACCATGGCATCCGCAATATCACGTCCCTTGTTATTCGGGTGGTAGTACCCTCCTGCCCCTGTAAACACGCCGTTTCCGTCAGGGTCTTTGGTCGTCTTCGCATTGAAATGTATTTCAAGCGTATAGTCATATGCTGCATAATCCGGCACTTTGCCGTTTTTTGATTGATAGTAACAGTTTTTGCTTTGGTCATACATGGTCACGCTCATTTTGGTTCCTATGGACTTTTTCACCAGTGTCGCAAGCTCTCTTGCATAATCTGCTTCCCGTCCCCATTTGCTGCACGCACCCGGATCGCCTTCCCCGTGCCCTGCTATGATTAATACTTTTTTCTTCTTTGCTGCCATGTTATTGTTCCTCCCTTTCTGAATCTTTCTTGCCCGATACCATGCTTCTGATAAATTCATGCGGTACATCGGTGTTGACGGCATTTTGCATCATATCTCTTTGAGTACACCCTTTAACCAGACTGTAGAAGTCAGAGAATTTCACCTCCACCCTGTCTTCTCTTGAAAAACTATCTGCCAGTCCCATGTTATTCTTCCTCCTTGTCATAGTCGATCGTGATGCTGGTCTTTGCCTCGACCATCACGCATTTCTTAATTTCCCCAATTGTCCAGTCAGTCCCCTCTTCCGGCCAGAATGCCCGGATCAGCTCCGCATTCTTGATCCTGTAGATGTACCAAAGCTCAACATCGTAATCCGGTGTATCTTCCCCAGCCTGTCCCATCACGCTGATCAGCGTCGCTCTGTCTTTTTCGTAGTCGCCTTTTAGCTTTTTAAGCAGCAGCTTTTTCTGCCCGGCATCCGGCTTTATAACAGCGTCCAAAAATCCCTCCAAACTGTAGTCAAAGCTATAGTCTCCTGTGAAAGCAGCCTTCAATGCCCTCTCAAGTCTCATGTCAAACTTGTATTTTGTCTCCGTGCTCTCTTTCACCTTTGACTTCCAAATACCCTCTGTCAACAACCCTTTCAGCTTGTCCACGTTCAGCACGTCCAACCCCTGGCTGTCCGTGATGGCTGCTGACCCTGACTCACTAAAATACTTTATGTACTTCGTGTTCCGGTCATCCAGCACCTTCATTCCTCTGGCGGTCAGTTCCGCCTTACAGGCATCTAACTGCTTCCTGTTCCTCTTAGCTTCCTTATCTAGGTTTACCGCCTCATTGACCAGCTGCATGGTAGTCATTTCCTTAACATCCATCTGTGCCCCTCCTATCTCTTGTTAATTTCTCCCGGATCTCCTTTGCACATTTTCCGCAGATACCTTTCCCATGGAAACTCTCCACCCCATCCTGGGTTTTGCAGAAAGCACACCGCAGGAGGTACGGTTTTATTTCAATCCAGTTATCCTTCGTGACCGTCACCTCCACCGGGTCCTTCGGCTCAAGCCCCAGTTCCCGGCGCAGTGCCACCGGGATGCTCACGGATCCGTGGCTACTGATCTTCTTGTAAATCGCCATCGTTCTTTGCCCTCCGTTTCTCATCTAATCTTTTCTTGTTCTTCTGGTACCATACCGCCTTTTGTATTTTGTCTTTTCCGACTCTCATCTCATCCGCAATCCTGCCACTGTCCCACCCTGCATCATGCAGAGCCATGACTTTCCCGATGTCCAAATCGGATCTCCTCCCGGAACCGTCCCCTTCACCCGGTTTTGCAGGCTTGCCGCTTTTGCCCGCAGTGCCTTCATGTTCTTCGGGTGCCGCCTCCGTTGCAGCCGGAATCGTCTCACCATCTTTGATGTCCGTACGCTTCAGGGTGTGTACCGCATCAATGGCGCAGGTTAAGCAAAACTCCCTGTTTTCAATCTCCTTGTCTACCGTTTCCGTCACCTCTCCGGTTTTAGTATCGAAGTAGAGCAACATCGCCCGGACGCCCTCTTCCCCGATCTCCTTACCGCAGCAGTCACATATATATCTGATTACCTTCATTTCTCCGCACCTCCTTATGCGTCTATGATGTCTTTGATGAATTCATATTGCTCTTTAAGTGCGTACGTCGACCTGCCCTCACTTTTCAGTCTGTCAGAGAACTGTTTCAGCCGGATTGCAAGCTTCAGGGCTTTGGCAACCCCTACCGCCTCCGGATGAACGCTCCGCCCTTTGTCGGTGTGCCCAAGCATGATGCTAATCCCCTTTGAAAGAAAGTAGTCCCATGCATAACAATCTCCATCCCTGCCGTTCCATTCCTGCCTTGCCCCCTCCACGAACTTTTTGCGGTTTAGCCTTGGTTTGTCCGGTGGGAGGATGCCCTCCGCCTGCATCCGCTTCTTAAAGTCTGCATTATATTTCTTTTGGGCATTCGTCATCCTTTTAGCCTTTGCCATATGCAGCATCTCCTTTCACCTTTGGCATCTGCCCAGATTGATGCCTAAAATCTATTTCTGGTATTTAATTGCAAAACATACTATAACTGTGATGCAAATAATGCATAATTGCAATGTACTCATAATGTCACTCCCCTCTCCAGTATCTTTTTCAATGCCTCAATAAGCTTGGAACACTGCTGGTAATTGAGCCATTCCACCCTGCTGACTTTGAACATCTTCTGGCTAAGCCCATTCACTCTTGCAGGCTTATCCCATCCAAGTTCCTGTGTCAGCTTCCATATCTTCTTACGCTGATTCTCTGTAGCAGGATTCCCGGAGCCTTTTGTGGCAGCACGTTCCGACTTCTTGCTTGAGTCCTTCATGCCGCTAAGCACACGGACTACTGTGCCAAGCTCACGCTTGTTCAGGTTTTTCAGACTGTCTTTCCCTGTGTGAGCCTGCACTACAAGGTGGAGTTCCTCATCTGATAGCTTCAGCTCCGGGCTTTTAGCAATGCCCCAAATCGTTCTTAGTGTTGGCTGTGATGCCATATCATCCCCTCCTCTCTGGCCACAAACGTCTTTTCGCTGCGGCACGCAAGAACTCCGGAATCCGTATGCCGTCCGTATTCTCATCCATCAGCGTCTGCATCCGCATGGATGCCTCCGTATTTTTGCACCCCATCATAAGCTTTGTGACCGTATCCATGATGTATCCGGCAGCTTCCGCCTCATTTTCTCCCGCTATTATAATTTCAATTCTTTTCACAGCCCATCCCCCTCTTTACAGCATCATCATATTGGATGCTTCACTCACAATCTTCATGGTTACCCTAGTCTCCCCTCTTTCCTTCAGGATGCGGAGCACATTGCTGAGTGTCCGGTCCAGCAGCCGAAAACATCCGCTCTGGGAATTGTTTGCCCGACTCATGAATTCTGCGAGGGCAGATTCCTCCACTTCATATCCTTCGAGGTAATCCGTCACTTCCTGCCTGCTGAGCCCTTTCAGCTTGTAATAAAAATCCATCCTGTTAGCAAAACGGGCATCGTAACTCTTCAAAAGTGTTTCCAAAGCCGGTTCCCCCGCTATGACAATTCCAAGATCTGCACTGTCAGAAATGTTACGGAGCAGTTCGATCTTTTTCTGTGTATATTTGTTGATCAGCTTGTCCGCCTCATCCATGATAAGCAGATAACCCTGGTTGATATTGAAAAAATCCACGATCCTCTCCATGCGTTCGTCAATGCTGCCATAACTCCTTGGGATGCCTGTTTTATTTTCGATCCTGCGGACAATGTCCTTGCAGTTCATCGTTTCATTTCCCTCTATGTAGACAACACGTGGAAGCTTTGCATACTTCCTGAGTGCATGCGTCTTTCCATAGCCGGAACGGCCTACGATAATCCCAATCCCCATATTTTCCTGACATGCCTGGCAAACGCCGATGGCCTGCACAAAATCCCTGCTTTCAAAGAACTCCACCTTTGACTTGAGCCTTGGCTGTGGGCTCCATCCTTCCGGAGGGGTGATGCTCCCTACAATGTTCTGGTCATCCGGCCGGCTTCCTATTCTGTCGGGCTCCGTCTCATGGAGGAACCAGGCAATCTTCTTTTCAAGTTCTGTCGGGTCAGATGCATATTTGCCATTCAGGTACTGGCTCAATGCTGGCCTTGAGTAATTCATTCGGAGTGCAGCCTCCGCCTTGGAGAGCCTGAGCTCTGCCAGCCTCCCGTTCATTTTCTCTGCAAGCGTTTTCTCTGCCGTGTAAGTATTTAATGCTTCCATCCTGTCCAACCTTTCCTTTCTTAAAAAATCAACCTTTAAAATGCTCCACAATCCGGAGGACAGCAAGTACTATAAGGGTTGCTATCGTTCCCAAACCTATGACTGCCAATACCAGAACTAATATTATAAACTGTGCTAACGTCATCTCACCCTCCCATAGCCCTGAGCTTCTTTAATGCTGCCTCTGCCTGCTTGTTCATATACTCGCTTTCGGACTCTGTGTTTTCTCTCTTCTCTGCCCGGAATCCCTGCTGATAAGTACGGTCTGCAGGAAGCGCAATCACCTTCGCTGCTTTTCCTTTGTTCTTCACTCCCACCATCAGCTCAATGCCTCCCGTGGTATCATTGAAGCCTATGTACTGCTCGTTAATTTCCTCAAACGGTATCCTTGCTTCCTCAAGTCTTTCCCTGTCACGTTTTTGTTGACGCTTCTGCATCTTGATATGTTCCTCAAGAGCCTTTTGCGTAACCTTTGGGGCCACCTGAAGGAGTTCCTGACTGTATGCTTCACAGATGCGCTTGCCCTTCTTGTTAAATACGTAAAGTACTGCCATGTCATCCGGATCATACTTGATGTCAACCTTCTGTCCGATATAATCACAAAGTTCGTCAGAGCGGTATTCATATCCCCATCTTGTGATGCCAATGTTACGGACAAGTACGCTTTCACTCTTCATCATCAGCATGGTTGCGTAAGACTTGGGCGGTGCCGCCTGATGGTACCTTTCTTCATTCATGAAGCAGTCATATGGGTTCTTATGGTCCTCCTTCATCTTTTTAAGGCCGCCATGCTCTTCATGCATATATATGTCTGTCAGCCAATCGTGCCATTTCTCATAGAACTCCTCTATTGTCAGCAGCTCACCGCATTCGAACATTTTTTCTATATCTTTCGGTACCTTATCGGATGTTTTTGAACCTGTCAGCGTGCCTGTATAGGAAGTCATCCACCTTGTGAATTTATTACATACCGTTTTGAAAAACCGTTCGATCTGTGCCTTGCTCCATGGCTCATAAGGCAGGGCCCTGTGGTCGTCTTTGATGCCGATGCTCTTATAAAATCCCTTCGCCTCATCATCAAACTCCATGCCGCCCCTGTCATTTCTCTCCCTGCCGGTCATGGTCTTTGCTGTATAATCTTTACCATTGTCAATATACAGATATTCTGGCACACCTCCCGGCTCTGAATATATCATCTTGAGCAGGCTCTGCTTTAAAATGTCGGAGTTGGCATCCTTGCAAAGCACATCTCCCATGATGGTCCTGCTCCTCATGTCAACCCATGCCGCCAGTTTGGGCTTGATCGCCACCACCTTGCCATTCGGCTGTTTGTAGCTCACCCAGCAATCGAAAGTGTGCTCATCGCCCATGACGATCTGCATCACTTTCAGCCCTTTGGTATCCCGGCTTCCCTTTACCATCACCTTGTTTTTGTAATCCCTCATGCCTTTGCTTGCCATGTGGTAAGCGTTCCGCATACGCTCATCCTCCATCAGGTAGGTTATGTACCTTGTGACCGTCTGGTATGACGGTATCTTCTTCCAGTGGTTGATGTTTGCAACGGCAGCCAGCTTTTCATAAAGCATTTCACGGGTACCCATGTTCTGGGCAAAGCTTTCATTGAACCATATATTTTTGATAGCCTGTTTCATTTCAGGCCTGATGCTTGGGAAAGTGCCTGTCTCTTTCGGTTTCCTGCAAAGGCATAACACTTTGAAAAACTCAAAGCTTGCCCCAGTCTCCTTTCGGAGCTTGTCTGCCCAGGCGGATGCCTCAAGGTATGCCTTTTTGTAGCGGTAGAGCGTTCTCTGGCCTTTCCCGAGATGTTGCTGTGCGAACTCTTCAGCAAACCGTGTGAGGTCACTTTCGTTATATTGGAGGAACTCCCTGACCACGTTTCCAAGTTCCATCGCCTCATAATAGCTTTTCTTATAATTTTCAATGTACCAGTCTATATCCACATCCAAATACCACGGCACACCCGGCCTTGCCTCCTGCACTGTTTCCCCGGGAGATGCTTCCGTCAGAGATTTCAGCTTTTCCCTCTCCTTCCATGCATTCCTTGCCTGTTTGGAGAGAGAAGATACCGCCACAAGGATCGTATCCTTTCCACCGTTTTCTGGCTTTTCTGTCCTGGTGACAAAAGACTCCTGATTTCGTGATATCCTCTGTGCAATTGTCTTATACTTGACACCCTCCAGTTCAGAGGCTTCGCTCAGCGTGACATATTCTTCAGCCATTCATCCGCCCCCCTATGCCGCTATGTTTATATCAAGAATTTTTGATATTTTCTCAATGTATTTCTTCCCGCTGCGCTCTCCGCACAGAATTTTTTGAATATACTGTTTATTTGTCCCGAGCATGGATGCAAGCTCAACCTGAGTCATGTCCATGTCAATGAGCCTCTTTTTTACTTTTATCCCAAGCGGAGTCAGTTTTCTATGCTCAGTTTTCATACTCTCACCTCTTTGCTATATTTCTTTTGAAATGATACGGGTCCTCTTTTTTCCATATGCCTTTTTCAGCATTACCCGGTTTACCACTTCCATGGTATCCGGCAGATCTTTGACTACAAGCCAGCCGTCCGGCAAAAGCCCGTGTGCCTTCAAAATATTTTTCTGGTTTCTTGTTGGCACCTTTCCGTTTTTCATAGACACAAAGCCTCCTTATTCTTTATGGATTAGTTTCCTTCCCTGTGGTAAAATAATTTTACGGTTATTTTCATACTGACCGGGGAAGGGGGTGACCTTATGTGCACCACTTTCCATTCAGTACCTGAACTTATTGAAAACTGCTCTGGCAGTTCTCTTATAACTGCATATTTCAATATTGGCATTAACCGTGCCATCCACTGGAATTTTGTATTAGGTACTGAATATTCTGATGGTTCTTACACTGCTGAGTTTGATGCCCCAACATCAACACCCGGTAAGAAGTTCCATCTGATTGCGACCGGCAATACCACAAAAGACAGCCGTCGCTATAGTGTCAGTTAACTGACACATCGGCCATCAGCCTTTACGCTGGTGGCTGTTCTCGTCACTGCTTCCCCTGACCCGGGGGACTTCCTACATTTCGGCGATTGCCACTGTACGATTTTTATTGAGATTTGCTAAAAGAATTGATATACTTAAAGAGTTACAAGTAATCCGTACTTGCAAGAATATTATATCTCCGCTTACGGAGATTGTCAACACTTATTTTCCGCATTCGGAGAATTTATTCACAAACAGGAGAAATGGAGGTTTAAATGGATTTAGATATGAAAACTATAGGATTAAGAATAAAAGAGAGAAGAAAAGAATTAAGATTAACGCAGATAGATATTAAGAATAGTGTAGGAATTTCATCAGGAAATATCAGTGATATTGAAAACGGGAATAGACTCCCATCTGCATCTACACTTGTGCAACTTTCACACATTTTACAATGTTCTATTGATTGGATGCTTACCGGAAATATTCCGCAATCGGAGAATATTCATTTCTCCGCATCGGGAGATACGATAGAGATAGAACTCCTAAATGGTTTCCGAAAGCTATCTGAAGATGATCGTGGGGAACTTCTTGAGATTATGCATATGAAACTACGTAAAATAAAAGGGGATGCAGAAGCGATAAAATCATCCACTTTAACCAATACAGGTATAGATAGCATGATAGGCTAAATTTTTTTGTTCGCTTTGGGTTACGAGTAATTCAAAATATCATAGATTTTTGTAGAATTGCTTTAAAGGAAAGATTTCCGTAAAAATCGATTGAGACACCGATAAACACGCAATTCTACATGCTTTATTTTGTTGTCCCAATTTGTAGAATTGTTATTCATAGTTTCAAGCACCAATATTACCAGTCTGTAACGCTTAATAACGCTCCCGTTTTTTATGCGTTACAGACAAAAAGACTTCGATTTTACTAACTTTTCTATACCACACACGCTTTAATGATTCTTAAATTAGTAACGCAGTAACGCAACGTTATAACGCTGAACCCCTTTTAATTTAGGATACAATATTATATAATACTCTTACAACCTTACTTTTAAATAAAGAGAGAGCGTAGGTACTCAACAAATGGCTTAAAACCAATGCTTCCAAGTATCTGCGCCCTCTCTTTATTTATCAAGACAGAAAAAATGCCACCGACAGCTCGTTTCTCATTATTTCTGTCAATGACGCTCATTTTTTCTTTTATAAATTCGCCAAAACCCTAGAAAACACGGTGTTTCCCGTCATTTCCCACCTACTCACGGATGGTTCCACGTTCGAATGGTCTTTTGTCAGTTATTCTGTTAAGTTACACACCAGCATTTATGCGGGGTTTCTTCGCTTTAACTTCTTACAAGTGTCGAAAACGGGATTATAATATCCCTATACCTTTATGTCAATAAAGATATAGGGATAAGGTTGCATATTTCAAAAGTGCAAGGTC
>Ga0153938_1000094_pt1 | contig 30842 bp, 34 predicted proteins | sample TSNY022MetaG_FD_104740 | JGI IMG/M metagenome (GOLD analysis project Ga0153938, IMG submission 104740) | Attine ant fungus gardens microbial communities from New Jersey, USA - TSNJ022 MetaG | ecosystem: Host-associated > Fungi > Mycelium > Unclassified | place: USA:New Jersey: Brendan T. Byrne... | reverse complement strand
TGGATCTCATCTTGTCCTTGATCTACCTACCTTCAGGACATAGGCCCACTTCGATCAGGTTATACATTAGCTTTTATGAGTGTTAATCAAAGGCATGCAATACCTCTGCAGTCTTGTGCCAGTGCATCTCTCTGATCAAGGGGTGAGAAAGCATGCACAGTTCAACATAAAGTGTCTCACCGAACGGCTCCAGGCTCTAATCTCATATTCACACTTGCCATCTCTGCAGGTATTTGAGCTTATATTTAATAATCAACCTAGTCAGCCAACCTGTTGCAAGAGGCATCACATCGACTGTGCAACGAGGCGTTAATCATAACAGAGCTGACAAAGGCACAGTCTTACTATTCTCTTGACGGGCCCACCCTCCTGTCTGGAGCCGATTATGACTCAGACTAAATGGCCATTTCGCGTTTCCTCTGAGAAATCGAGTGAAGATAGTACTCCGAGGGACATATCAGCATTGACTTACAGGCTACCATGATCTGTTGTAGGAGGAGCGAGAAAATCCGCATTCTGTTTATCGATGGGGACGTCCGAGCTAGGACCAATAATCGGAACGCCGAGAGAACCACGAATCGGCTCTGGCTGGTTATTTGACGACTCATTCCACAATTGAAAATTTGGATCAAGTTTGATTGTGGGGACGGTTTCGGATGCAGGAGGTGGATTGCCGGCCTTAGTTCCTGCGGGAGAAGTAGCCGATGCTGGTGCTGCAACACTTGAGGAAACTGCAGCTGCTGAAGATGATACTGGTGCACTTGCAGAGGAAGGAAGGGAAACGGTGGAGGAAATAGTGGAGCTGCCAGCATCTGACGGTCCCGCGGGAGCGGAAGATGAAAGGCTTGTGAGAAGAAGAGCACAGAGGCACGTAGAAAGGTAAATCATGTCTGAGGTCTAGAGTTCACTCAGGCAAGTGCTGAGTCCTTTCACACAATTGGTGCCCTTTAAATAGGAAAAGAGTCCAGTGGGCCGCAATGTAAGACCATCACACAAAGTTGTCTAAGAGCGCAATTGAGACGTCAAAAAACAGTGCTTCGGGATCTATTCATCAGATACGGCCGCCTTCAGACGGTCTCTAGGTGAAGCACATGTTCTCTGTTCTCCTGAAGGGCTGGCATACAGATAATATTATACCAAGTTTTGAATGCATCTCATCTAGCAGGGAATAGAGTCAGCATAATGGAGTCAGCAAACTGGTCCAAAAAGAAGGGAAGTGAGTGTTATAATGAGCATGAGCCAACAGATCTTACCTTACTCAGACTTAGGTGAAAAGTGGCGCTATCCTCGAAAATTTCTAATCTGTTGTCGCAGGCAATTTTGAAACATAGTTAAATGCACGGCGCGTGCGACCAAGAATATCCGACCTCATGCTAAACCTTTACCTTATGAAGGATCAGAGCCTTGAAAGGAAGGTAGAATCACCGTTCACATTCAAGTTTAGGCAGCTATTCTCATACACGCAATTACAAACGTTGGACAAAGTACCAACGGTCACTATACAAATACTTGATCAGGCTTTATCGAAATCTGACGAATGATTCCTTGACATAAGGTACAAGATTGAGAGAAGCATGACCGTGTCAAGTGATAAGCAACCTCAAAATAGGTGGAATATTAATAACCCGTGGCAGCTACATTCTCAACGGTGGAGATGTGACGGGGGCGTCGGTCAAGTACGAAACTCACTATTGGGCTAGATACAAGTCATGATTACCATTAGAGATAGATTTGTAGTGCTATAATTTGTGAAATGACGGATTTTGCAGAAAATCGTTGCACAGGAAGAAAATACAGACTATTCTAGATGACGTGGTGAAAGTCGCCTCCAGTCAGGAACCAGGGATGCTATTATAATCACAGTAGCGAACAGCCAAAGGCATAAACTTAGCAGTGGGAAATAGAATCAGATGAACCAGTGCTAAACTCAACAGGGTGAGATTCTTATTTGACGCCCGCTTTCTAGGATCTTAATGGCCTGTTGAACCTCGACAAACCAGCTTAAACCCTTGTGATTCGACCCATATCCTTTGCTTATGGGGTAATCCAAGGCCCTGAACTGCGGAGTGTATGGCCTTGCTTGAACGTGTAAGTGTAGATGGCTGATTGAGTTAAATGGAGGTATGTGAAAACCCATTCTACGATTGGCCTCAATAAACTAATGCACCTACGAGTCGAAATTAGCAAACATTACTTTCTCATGTCGGGGCTAACGTTGTGATTGTCCAAGATTGTCTCTCCAATTTTTTGCATTGATCGCACTGACCAATCACCAATGAATCAAGAGAGCAGAATTTCGGAAGGAATATCACCAACAGGTCACGGCGTCACTTTTCCTTAGGGAGCGCACGCTCTCTAGAAGAGGACTGTCGTGAGAATTCCGTTACATATTTTGGGGCGATTACCAATGTGGTTCTTGGGTATCACTTGGACATGGACAACTGCTGCTGGTGAAATGTCTTTAAATGCTACAAATTTGTCATCCTAGAAAAGTTATCATAGCAGTGTGGAGAGAGAGAGAAATGCATACCTCATATACGATGGAAAACCCTTTCGCTGCAGAGACATCACAAAAAATACAAGGCATCATACAGATTTCTGAGAGCCAGTGTTTGACCCAGGTCTCAGATGTCGGACGACCTTGCAACCTGTAAGTTACAGACCAGGCTGACGTGACATAAATGTGACGGTGACCTCCCACATAACTTTGTAGTTCAGTATACTACCTTTGACATAGACTGGTGAGTTAAGTTGATGGCACATGCTGATGATATATCAACTCCTGCATCTCAGAATCTTGGATTATGGACGTCGGACCTGAAACAACTGAATGCCCACACGTCAAAGACATGATCCGTGACACATCCAAAAGAGAACGATTTATTCGCCAATTCAAGGTCATGACAATGTGGAGTATACGTAGAAAATCCATTTTCAACAATCCATCTAAACGTCGAAAGGTTGTATTTACTAATATCTCCAAGACTATCTGCTCATGCTACCTAGGTCACTGCACCAACCTGTGGAGAATGCGACTCTTCACTATCACGACCGATTGCATGCATGGAATGTTCCTTTACCGGATGCTGGCTTGACAGGCATATCCTTCATCACCTTGAACGCGAAAATCATAAATTCTGTATGCGTCGAAATCAGCTCGCGTAATATCTATGCTAACTGGATTAGGTCTTGACGTTGGATCTGGTTGCTTGTTCTGTGCCGAGTGCAATAACTTTATCTTCAACGAAACTATTGAGCAGGTTTATACGAGCTGTATCCTCTATACAGAGGAGAAAACCACCCGATTTCAAGGTACATCTCGTGCATCGAAATTTCTGTGACATCTAAGATTTTCCCAGTATCCCAAATGCTCAGACAACCATATTCTCTTTGGGTTCCAAATGAACAAGAAACCGCAACTCTTGAAGGTGCTGCCGCGATTCCCTGTCAAGGTAAGATCAAGAACTCTGGGATTTCTTTCTGAATCTCCACAAAATCACATACCAGGTCGACGAGGATTATTAAATCTCGGTCAGACGTGTTTCATGAATGTGGTACTGCAGTGCTTGATCCACAATCCTCTGGTCCGCAATTATTTTCTTGGCGACAAACATAATCGCAGACAATGCAAGACCGATAATTGCACTTGCTGCGAGATGGACAGGCTTTTAGAAGAGGTGAATACATAGTAAGTACGATTAGCATATCGTGCTAACAGGAGCGATAGGTCTATTCGGATGATACAGCCCCTTACGGACCCATCAATTTCCTTACCACAACTTGGAAGGCTTCAGCTGAGCTCTCGGGTCATGCACAGCAAGATGCTCACGAGTTCTTCATCTCTGCATTGAACCAGATCCATTCAACCTCTCGGGGATCTACAAACGTATCTTGTAACTGTGTAGTTCACTCTACTTTCTCGGGTCAGCTGCAGAGTGACGTTAAATGCGAACGTTGCGGAAACATAACGAGCACCGTTGACCCGATGATGGACATCAGCCTTGAAATCAACAAAAATACCAATGGACGCTCTGGTTCAGTGGCAGTCAAGAATAGTGCCGGAGCCGAAACACCCCACAATGACAACACTCTCACCGCTTGCCTCAATAGGTATGTATCCACACAGATGTTGGTCGTTGTCATACTAAGAATTCGCATCTTCTTTGTCGTAAATTCCTTGGTTCGCTGTATATAAATTTGCTCACCTCTGATGCTATCCATCCAATCTATCTGACTAATCATGTATTATGGTGCTCTGATCAGGTTCACACAACCAGAAAAGCTGGGCTTGAAGGATTATTCATGTGGAAAATGCGGCAAAACTCATGTATGTCCAAGATCTCAGAGTTTTCACGATCTTTCCCTTGAAGCTTTCGTTCACACTTCTATCGCATGCGATCACAGGAGGCTAGTAAGCGGCTAAGTATACGAAAACTGCCACCTGTCTTAGTTTTTCAGCTCAAGGTATAGTGCCCTCAGTCTATCATTTTGATCCTAGGGACGCTGTTTCACTTTTTAAATATTTGCAGCGCTTTGAGCATAAGACAGCAGACAAGTCTTCTGCGCGCAAGATTGATACAAAAATCAAATTCCCTGCTACATTAGACATGGCACGCTATACCACCTCCATGATGAAGGAGATAGAAAAAGAGAACGTCAACAGCTACACCAAAATAGATGATGGCAATTCGTAGGTTTCTGACCATATGTTTGTTGATGTCTATCATTCACGAACTAGTTCTGAATGTACTCAATGATTTCGATCTGATTGCCTGTTAACCTTGTATGTGTCATCTATCAGGCAATCACTAGCGCTGTAGGCTGATTTCGTTGTTAGATCTGCTGTCAGATCTGCTACGGAGGGTTTGTCGTTGGAATACGAATTATTTGCCGTAATTAACCATGAAGGGCATCTGGACAATGGTCACTACACCAATTATGCCAGATTCAAAGACGAATGGTTTAAATTTGACGATGATAAGCACGTGTTTCTCTGAGATAGATGTATTTAGAATCCGCTGTAACTAATGATTCCCGTTTTTACCCAGGATGACTCATTCGAGCTTGTCGGCTTGCCTGCAATCATCGGCATACATGCTTTTCTACGTAGAACGCCACCTGAACTACAAACCTAACACGGTCCCATCATATGTCCGTATGCGAGAAAATGAAGCCGTCCGTGAGAAGGAAAGAGAACTTGAGAAAGAACGGGAGAAAGAGAGAGGAAAAGAACGTGAGCACGAACGAGAACGGGAAAGGGAAAGAGAGCGTGTGGAAAGGGAGAAAGAAAGAGAGAAAGAGCTGGAGGATGCTTTATTGGCTACTGTCTGACCAGTACATTGCACTTTTCCGACTTCCATGGTTGAATCTGATGTAGATGGCTACAATTTGGTTTCAAGTGAGCTTGAAATCAATAACATTGGCATTTGAACTAATCATCTACTTTGGTCAATATCGTTGGACCGGTAATATGGTGGGCAATTTCCACGATTTGCCGTAGTTCATTCGATTCGCATAACACCATATCAGGTACCTATTTCCACCGATCGCACTGAACCACTTTTTCTATTTGAAGCATACTTTCGTTCTTCTTACTTGAAGAATCGCATCTGACAGTGAACAGAACGGAGTATTATTGAGGAGTGTGAAGTCTAGGCTATCATATCTGATACGATAGAGCCTGCCGGCCCCCTTCCTATAGATTCGCTATTCAAGACAGGACCACCTCTTGCTCTTGCCATGTGATGATGTAGTCTGCGATTTTGGCAGGTTCAAAAACGCTCAATCCGTGGAGATAGGTTCATGTGTTCCTTACATCATCACTTCCGGCCTCTGCGCAAGACAAGTAGTTCGGGCCAAACGTATCTAGAGATCTCACGAAAGGCTTCTTGAAGTTTGATCAAAGTGTCTGAGTAACACGAATGTCGTGGGGTAGTTCGATTCGGCCTTGACATTGACATTGGCAGAAATTCCGATGGAGTTGTGGGAAGTCGTACTCCATTTTTATTTTTGGTGGACAACAAAAACCACTCAGCCTAAAATAGGTATCTAGGGGTGAAAAGCCTACTAGAGCTTACCGCTTTTACCGCAGTAATCTGGATGTTTACAATCCCCTGGTTCCTTGATAATAAGACCATAAACGTGTTACGGCACCATTTAGTTTCTCACTCCATGAATGATCTTCGGCAGATCTGGCCAACTTGCCCTGGAATATTCTACAAACTGAAGTTCCTAAATGACGTGATGCCCAGATATCACGATTTCTCGATGAAAGGTCAAGGAGAGGTTACCCCAATTCTTATGGAGACCCGTTGACGAGTCCACACCTCCTAGACCTTTGCTCTTGAGCTGGCCGTATCTAATCTTGTGCACGGTCCGGTTCAACTTGTCAAGGAATTGCGTGCGAGAAATTGAAACAATTCACGCTACCGGCTGTGGCCTGCCCTCGTTACGATGTTCCTTGTTCGACCTGTTTGGAATTGAACTTGAGTGTATGATGTGCATGAACCCCATTTCATACGGTCGTCTGCACCAGAAATTGAGGATACTCATACAATCCTGGTATATTTTTGTCTCTGTGCAGGGCACAAGATCCGTTGAAAACAAAAATAACAGCACATTGACATGTATCACGTGAAATGTATAACTAGCATGAGAAACATGAGACCTATCGCACCTGATCAAAGGGTGAGCTTGAGAACATCTAGTCAATCTGAAATCACCATAGATAGATACAAATAGCGTCCATGCGATTGTAAGGATTCTATTGTTAGGTCGAAACAATGCTCTGAATGTCATCCGGAGAATAGTCCCCGTGGGACTCAATCATTCAAGGACGTCAACTCAAGCCTAACTAGCACAGTCGTCATCTACTTTGACTTGGATAATTCTGCAACAAAGTGGTTGAATCCCTTAATATACTTGTGTATATCAGCAAATTACCAGACCTGGGCAAAAAATAATGCAAGAAGAAATACCAGAGCTCAGCCGTCATTCTGATAATAGATCGGGCCGACTGTTCCAAAATTCATCAAGGATGATATCGCAGTGTAAGAGAGCTATTCTGGTCATCTTTTGTTTCGGTTTGGCTTTCGGTTTCGCCTTTGCTTTGTCATATGGTTTTAGTTGGGTTTGAGTGGGTTCTTGGTTCGAGACCTCAGAAGTTGGAGCTAGACGTGCCACTGGTGGTTGACGTGCACACACGGTGGAATCAATTGAAGTGTCGATATCGATAAATATAGGATTATGCTCTTCTGCCGGTGTATGAATCGAAGGTGACGATTTTTTTTGGAGTACGGGAGCGGAGGTGGAAGGGATATCCGAACCCTCACGGCATTGACTTTCATTGACAATATCTTCCCGTACTAGAATGCTCCCCTTACGAAAGCGGGGATAAGTCGCATTGTAGTTAATGTTGAAGCGGGAGAAGAGGATCTCGTTCTTGTCTTTAGAAAATGTGCCCTACAATGAGGTATGAATGAGGTGCAGAATTTCGGAACAAAGGATGAGCTCGAGAGGAAGAGGAGCGATAGGAGGAAAAATATTAACACACACGGAGAGTGGCGTGAGCCTCGGTTGTGGTCTGTCCACCCTGTTGTACCAGAGCCCAGAAAGTAGTATTATAGAGATTATTGATATGTGCTGGAGAGTGTTGAGCAATTCGTGTAGGGGTGAGTGAAAATAAGGTATTCACTATCAGCCTGTCTCCAAGAGAAATAATCCTTGACTGATTTTTCCGTGGGGTAACAGATAATCCGTCCGTCGAACGAAGGAGGGTACTGAAGTAGGGTATCGGGGAAGTATCTTGACCAATGGAAAACATAGGATGAGGTAAATTGTGAAGTAAGTGTGGAGACGATTTTAGACTGTCGGCGATTGTAAATCGTTGTCGATTTTTTCAAAAGAAAACTGACAAAAAACAATTGAGTCGGGCACCTAACCAAGCGACTGTAAACGTGCCTATATTCATCAGACTCTCCAAATGCCAATACAATGTCTGGATAGAGTTCCATCGTGTCTCGGGCGGCATGGTCCATCAATTCTAGGGCTCGTTCGTCATTTGGTTTTGCAAATTTGTGAGTGTCAGAGAATCTGAGTTTTTTTTGTCGTTTGTTGATGATCCTATAAGGACTATGTCCAGCTTACCTGTGAAAAGCATGTCCATCCACCCTCACAACCAGGAATGTATCTGGAAGCAGAGGATCAGGTAGCTCAAAATTGCGAACATATGCATATCGGGTGTTAGCCATCGTCAAAGTAAAACCAAGGTAGATAGCGGAGATAAGATTACAGTACGCATAGATTAGATAAGATATTTTGTATGGCTACCTGAATATTCAGACTAACCCCATGTCTATCATCGATCAGAGACTGATAGACCCAGGTTTACTGGGTTCGGACTCTAAGAAAATGAATGAAAATAGAATCTTGTGACAGTAGTCGCTGCTTTCAATATAATCAATCACAAGGTGATATTATGTCTTCAAGTCCCTTGCCAAATAATCCGCGTCGCACATTTTACGATTTTTACCGCAGGCCATTGCCACTGAGTGGCCTTAAGGATCGAGTCCTGTCCGCCCATCTTTTACGAAGCCTACCAAAAAAGGAATTCCTATTTAAATCACATCGTAACGCATTGACCAAACACGGCTCCTCGTTGTCTTCCATCCTTCACCTCAAGGTAAACACATTTTTCTTTCTCGTAAATCCCGCCCCAATTTCTCTTATTGCACAGGAATATCTTCATGAGTACCGCAGCTAACTCTTACTATTTCCGTCGCCGTGCTATCGGCCGGGCGGCTTCTCCACCCACCTGGGCATGCTATGAGGAAATCCCTTACGACGATGATTACAGCACTAGCTGCTCAGAGGATAGTTCTTGCTCTGAAGACGACGAGGATTATAACCGACACCTTGAACATTCAAGCGATTCCGAAGGGAGTGAGAGTGGAAAGAAAACGGTAGTGCGAGATCGTAATGTGACTCACGAGAATAATGCTCCTGTCATGAATATGGAAACGGAAGTTGCTAGAGCCACAGATGCTGCCGTGAAAGAGAAAGAGACACACAAAGACATCAAGGGTAAACAGCGTGCCGCAGATCCTGAACCAGAGTCCGCTCGGGGACGCAGGCACAGGAAGAAAGAGCACCGACCGAGTTGTACTCTCAGGCCTATCTTGACTATTCATCGTAGCCAGGGTTTCGTCTGGAACCAGGTATAGATCTTTCTTCAGGCAACACTTGGAATTTTAAACTTGAATTCTTGAATACTTCCAGGATCTGTTCATTCCGCCATACGCCAAGGACAGATGTACGTTTTTGTTCCTTTGTACCTGTCGAGTGTCAATGTTCACATTCTACCTATTTTACGTCGTCTCTCAATGTCCTTTGGCTTTGTTCATATTCCCAAGACGTCGCTTCGACCTCTCCTCCAAATGCTCGTGGTTTTCTCTCTTCCAACTGCTCCAACACAGACTATGAGGTTGAGGTTGTTGAGATTCGAGTCAAGGAAGGCGAGCTGTTTCATTGAATTGTAGGAGTGCATCATCTGGCATTCTATCCGCGGGTATTTCCTCCAAAGTTTCATTTCATTGTCTCTCTCAATTAGCATAGCATAGGTATTTCCCAATCAATTTCTCTCGTTCTTTCTTGTTGCTGTTCACTATTTCTCGGGTATCCCCTCTTTTGTCATCCTGATTTCATATCGTGTTTGTATTTTTAGCCTTATCGTTTAATTTCCATACGAGTTCACACCGTCCCAGCTCATTTCCGCAATCAAATCAATCTGTGCAATTTACTTGATTTTTTAGATCTCAGTACAACGGCTGAGGGAGCAAATGACATTAATTAATAGACAACATATTTTTGTTCAAGTGCTCGATCTATTCCTCCGCACACTTTTGCCAAAGCATGAGAAGGAAATGGTTGGGCTCCAGAATTCAGTATAAGTACAAGCCAGTGATTAAGCCAGGAAAGGAGGTACAACACAGAGCAGGAGAAACCAATATCAAGAGTGCGCTACTTCAGATCACGGTCACCTATAACTTTCTGGCCATCATTGATAAGCTGAGTTTTCGCAGTCACCAATGCTTTTTCACGATCCTTGAGTAAATCTTGATGGTTGGAGAGTTGACCCTCAAGAGCCTCAAAGAGCTCTTCCTTCTGACTACGAATCAGAATCAGCAGCGGGAAGGAAGCGGCGAGAAGATTACACACTTCATGAAATCTATCGTCTTTGCAACCGGAAAACAAACTTAGATCATTGGCGGACGACATATAGATGAAAGAGAAGGAACCTTCTTTATCATACTTTTCAATCGATCCATAAGTTCTATCAGAAGAACGTGTCAATCCAGGTACAGTAGAATGCAAAAGCCTTTGCTTAATACCTTCACCACCTGCTATCCACTCTTCCTTGGATGCCGCTTGCCAAATGTTTATGCGATTATGGAAATGCTCTACTTGATTTCGGAATAGTTTATCGCCATCAAGGCCACAGAGATCCTGCCAAACATCAGTTTGAGGCAGAACCGACTGCGGGTGTAAGTTTCCCCCAAGACGATCCCCAGAGGCTGAATTTGAAGGATGGAGAGAGCGGCCAGGAGCCTTTACCTATTAGTGAAAAGTGTTACAAGAGCAAACAGAAAGCAGTACTGAGTTGCGCTGGCGCTTTGCAGACTGGTCTGTGTCACCTTCAGCGGCATAGCGTTCTCGAGAGTGTTTCCTATTGACTGGAGCCTGTTGTTGTTGCGCAAAAAGCTGGTCATAAGGGTTCTCCATCGTAAAATTCTGGGGGAAAACCCTCTGAGGACCAGTAAAACTAGACTCTGGCCCGTGACCTTCTATTAGAGCTTGCCCATTCCTGCGCCCATAAGGAGTAGAGGTCCTGAATGAACCCAGGCAGTCCGCATTAATTTCATCTGAGCCGCCTGAAGTCTCAGGCGACGGTTGCTGACGAATAAGAACTCCACAACTCTGGCGTTTATGCTGTATAGGATCGGGTATATGCGCATTAGAAATGTCGAGGGAGCCCAAGGATTCGCCTGGCGACATCCCACGCGGCAAACTGATATGAACAGGTAAAACAGGAGCCTTGAACCCAGTATCTGGCGTTGTCAGAATCGGCGGTTTCTCAATGGACGCGCGGATGGGTTTAGGAGTCACGATTGTATCGGCGTATCCAATGGCACTGTTTGTGCTTAACGAGTTGTTCAGCTGCTTGGAACCAGGAGCGGTTGTCTTTGGGCGACCAAGATTTGCTCCAGCAAGCTGAAATATATTTTTAGGTGCTGAAATATTACCATGAGAAGAAGTTCGGTGAGCCATGAGTCCTGGGAGGGGCAGGACCGAGTTTTCCATCCCGAGAGGAACTTCTGGGTCCGGGTTTGCAGAACGGTGTAAGGGGTTTCCTTGGTTGGGAGTAAATCCAGGTGCATTTAAAGAGGCAGAGGAAGACCCTGACTGAGCGAGGGGCATAAATGGGGTTCGCACACTCATGGTAGTTTGAGTTGAGGATGACCAGGACTGAAATCAATTTGATAAACAGTATTTGTGTATATTTATCAGTCTTGAGTAACCAATAATGATATTGCACAAATTGTATTTTATGCTGACCGCCGGTCTCCTTCATGTACGGCCTCTCTGCGGCAGCTCCTTCTTCTGCCGCGCTAAACATACCATTACTACTCTACCAGTTCCTAAAGAGATCAAAGTTCTCGAGACTCATGATGACATGATTGATGCGACCTGGTGGACAACAAGGTTCAGTGCAGTTGCTATACCTCGAAGCCGTGTCGATCTTCAATTCGCAAAAAGTTCAGGACCAGGTGGTCAGGTCCGTCAATGAACTTCTTAGAAAGTCATTCTTGCATTTGGACTGTTTTGCAGAACGTTAACAAGGTCAACACGAAAGCAGTCGTCAAATGCTCTCTCGATAGTCCTTGGATCCCAAGGTGGGCCAAGGCTGATCTCATAAAATCTGTGAGCTCATCAACTGTCGCCACTATAATTTTTGATGAGATTATCCTCAGCGTCACTATGCTTCCTCATCACATTGTCTTCAAGTTACGTCGACTTTGACGCGCTCGCAGGCCCAGAACGCTGATGATTGTTTAACAAAGGTTCTTTCACGCAGTCATTTTTGTGGTTCCTTCTCAAGATTGCATGACACAGCTTCATGATATCATCCTATCCGCGGCAAAGGCACATATCAAGCTCGAGCCTTCACAAGAGCAAAAGAAAAAAGTAGAGAAGCATCAAGCTGCAGAAAAAGCAAGACGGAAGTTTGAGAAGATGCGAAAAAGCGATGTCAAGCGATCCCGCTCAAATAGCGATTGGTAACGATGACTGGAAAGATTTGGAGGTAGGTACCTTTGTCAAAAAATATGCCTTTTTTTCAGCTCTCAATGGCTAGCAGTCGATTTACTGCTTTCAATTACTTCATAGCGACCGATCGATCTACATTGGAATTGCTATCTTTCTCGAGCTGAGTAGAGACGCTGCAGCCAGCCGCGCACCGCTTACCCTGCTCCCGGCGAGAAACAATCATGCAATCTGCAAAGGGAATGATAGCTTGTAGTGAAAGGCAATCGTACGTAGACTTCAGTGCTGTATCTCCTATGATTGTATTAAGATGAAACACTTAAGCCTGATTACTTTTGTGATACCGGTCATTTGATCGAAAACTGTATGAGAAGGATAGATGAATGAATTAATTTCAAACGTTGCTAGAATGGGATTCAAATAACTGTGTGGAAGCAGGATAGGGTAAGACGACTCTAACAGAGAACAAACCTCAAAAGATTTTAACCAGTCAACGTTAATACCGGTGAAATCTTCTCGTTATTGGATAGCAGAGGGTTCGTCGTAGGAGTCCTCCATCGTTCTACCTTCTCTCTTACACACTGACGTAAAGATCTTTGTCATTACGATGTTGCAATTGTCTTCCGTGCGATCTATTGTCACCATATGTTTTCTGGACTTTCTTAAATATTGAAAATGTTGATCAGGTGAATCATCCAACGACAATGCCTTTTATTGGAAAGCTTCTGGAGCTCTGATCCATCATTTGCACATATCTCGGTGAAGATTTGGATTTCTATGTTATATGAATGGTCCAGTTCCCATGATACATGGTATCCGATTCCCAATTCTTCATCATGATGAATATATCACACAGTGCCTACACAGTATTGATTTTATTTTATGCCCAGAGGTGAATAATGACAAGAGATCCAATCCTTATTTTGATATCCTGTCAGAATGCACTTCGAGACATAGTCAGTGAGTAGGCACTAAGCAACCATTAAATGAATAAACTTCTTTGGCTGGTTAAGCCGTTCTGAACATTGAACAGTCCAATCCTCGAGATAGGTATAAGCATTCACATGGCGGAAAACAGGACCTTGTCTGAATGATGCAAGATGCAGAGATCTCGGATTGAATAAAACGGATGAAAGTTTCAGAGATTCCCGATTTATATTTGTCTCGGTCAGCCTTCTAGCAAAGATTGGGAAAATCTATCTCGTCCAGTCTTCGTCCCCTCTCGCGATTTAGAAGGTTTAGGCCATGAGTTATGACAGAAAGGTTTGGATACCTAAAGATCAGCTTGGGAGATGAGAAAATCTATAGGTAATGACAGGGTATGGGCTATTACAGTGACTATCACAAAGTCGACTGTATTTCGACCAGCTGGAATCTCGTCCTAGTGAACCTTTTGACGACCAAGATTGGTTAGTTTTATATAATCCTGGTTATGGTGATCTCCGAAGGATCTGGCCGGAAATAGGTAGCAATGGCAGTCAGGAGGGATGAGATTATGGCCTTTTATAGGAACAATGGAAATCGTTTACGGGGCAAACGATAAGACGGGAAACCAGTAAACCCTGGGTCTATCATAAATATTGCCGATAGCATCGCACATATGTTCTGACTGAGCCATAGTCACCTCTTCTGAAATAATTTACTCGGAAATAGTCCGATCTCCTTTTAGTCGCCTGTTTAATTGCTGAGCTCTTCTGATTTGTATCACCCTCTTGTAGGAAAAAAGGTATTTTAATGAAAGGGACACGACGAACGAGACACAAGATCGAATGGAAGAATGTAGGATAGAAGAGATGTGGCTAGTGATTGAATGAAGTAGTGGAAAATTCTTTGGCCAAAATGCGATGGGTTGGATGAGAGGTATACTGATTAAATAAAGGGGCCAAGAATAGCACAATTTATTCATTTTGAATGCATCGGGATATAGCTTGATTGTGTAACAGAAGTTCCCTTCCTTTTTTTTTTAGCCCGGAGCGAGAAGTTGGAGCGGGACGGCAAAGTTTGATATAACGTCGAAATGGAAGTTGACAGAGAACATTGTGCATCTCAGTATTCAGAGAGCCGTCTTTTCCCAGGTCCTGGGAGAAGTGCAATGGTTGGCAGTAAAGCTATTGTAGGCAAACTTAAAAAGGAAGCCAAATTTGAATACAGGGGTGATGGCCGATAAGGTATAATTACCCCGATCCGGCGATCATTACGTATCGAGAATGCCCAGGTGGCCCCTTGGCACATAAAAGGAACATTTCATTAAAGACGAGGAAAAACTAAATAGGACAAAGAAAGGGAAGACATGATCAGGCGTGCGTCGCAAACGGATAGCCACATGATATTTGGCAACGACGCGTAGCCGGTCACAAAATGCCCGACACCAGTTATTGAAAACAAAAGATAAAAGGCAGGTTCGGGGCTGCTGTGAAATCGACCTCTTGTCGCTCCTCTGCACGTGCCTCAGACATCCACGTGATTATGTTCCACAGTCTAGTGAGTCTAGTCATGTGTCCATGTAATGTGGCGATTCACCCTTGTGGGTCTGTGTTTTGCTACTCCTCTCCTTTAGACAGCTTTCGCCCTGCCAGCCTACAGTTCTTCCTCTCGACAGGGCTCGGGATTTGTGACTTTTGCGGCATCTGCCTCGGGCAATGCGCTTGTGAGAGCAGGCTTGCCCATAAACTCGCTCGCTACAAGAAACGAACCCTATCTCCCATCTAGGCAGCCCTATTCGCCGACGGGCAATCCGAGCCCTTTAAACTACTTGGTCGCACCGGAATGCATTCCAGCTCAGACGGATAATTTAACTGACTATTCCGATGACCCCTATATCCCACCCAATTTCAATCACCCACCGCCGCTTACCTCACAGAATAATCTCCCACCACTGTCGACCTCACAAGATAATCACCCACCATTGCTGACCTCACAAAATAGTTATGACGGATATGACTCTCCGTCTCCGCAGCTTGTATCCTATCCGCTCCATGCCCCTCCAGTTCAAAGAGAGCTGTCGATCTCCTCATCTTCTGACAGTAGCGTCATACTAGACTCGGTCCGTCAAGTGCCGTCTCAGGTTGACTCTCTATCTGATAACGCCCCTCCACCCCTCCAAGTACCCTCGCCCCGCTGTAACGGTCCTGTCCAGGAAAATCGCCATTCCGACAAAATTAGTGACTCCAGTGGTCCTCTGCATTTAAAGCGCTGGATTGAGACAGACAAGTATCTCAGAAACCAGATCGGAATCCCTGAGGGGACTCGTGTCGACTTATGGGCTCTACCCGATCCTCCACTTGGTCAGAAGCCCCAACAACCTCTTCCTATTCTTGTGAAACTTGCCATCCACGGTTGCGAAAAAGGCATGCTGACGTTACAGGAAATTTACCAGGCCCTGGAGAACCGGTTTGAGTATTTCTCTTTGCTGCAAAATACGGCCTGGAAGGTTTGTAGCATTCGGATGTTTATCGCAATCAAACTTCGGCTCTGACTGTTTCGCCTGCGTCCATAGAACTCCATTAGACACAATCTCTCCCTTAATCAAGTTTTCCGCTCGTGTGACAGGCCGATGACCGAACCCGGCAAAGGTCGCTATTGGTCCCTTGATATATCCAGGGGTGAGGGTTACAAACGAGAACGTCGGCGTAAGAGAAGAAATACTGCTCCATATAATGGTACAAGAGACCTTCCCGGTGGTATTGGAAATCGTCTCAATTCCGGGGACTCGTCCGACCCTGACGAAGAGACAGCTGCCACAGGAAGACGTGTGGCGGCTGTTAAGACTTCGAAAAGAGGACGTAAACGTGGTCCATATACTAGGATTAAAGTCGGCCGACCTTCTGTCCCTGGATCAACTGGTATCACTGCTGGGGGAGTTGCAGCCGCGACTTTTGTCGCCTATCAACCTAATGGCAGCGATTCTTCCGCTTCATGTGCAGCTTCAACTGCATCACATACCGAAGTTCCAGCTGCACCAAGTTCTGCCGAAGCTATCGGTTCAGGCTCAAGGAATTACCGTTTCAGGACAACTTTTGCTGAACATTGTCAGGCAGTGGATGTCTCGCCTGCTCCCATCTCATCTGTGTCATCTGCGTCTCACTTACACGAAGAGCATTTGCAGATGAGGGATGTTCACTCTACCGTGCCTGCGACATTGTCATTTCCTTCGTCGTATCGTGGGATGTACTTTAATCGCGTTCCCACACCAGAGTTTGGAGAAGTCTCGTTTGCTGTGCCGAGTACCCTTGTTCCGCGGACACGGGTGGGATTTCTAAATCCTATTCGAGGTACTATGCGATATGGAAGAACCGCAAGCGTGATCTCGATATCGTCGGATGAGATGTCGAGTCCCGAGGTGGGCGAAAGGAGGCTAGGGGCTGTTGTGGGGACGAGCGAAAGTGAAAACGATCAGTGAATAAATATCAAGTGGAAACGTTTGTCCCTTACAAGTTTGTAAGTGACGGTTATACTGTGTGAGGTGCATTTTGTGCTAATATTTTTTCGATTCCTGAGATCTAGGGCCTCGCTTATAGTGCAAGTGTCGCTTGGGAGTGCGTCCGCAATGTGTTGCATCACATCTTCATCATCGTCTGTGTCATAGTGAAATCATACCCGACAATTCGGTCTTCCCCGCATCTCTTATCATCTTGCTCGTAGCCGCTATTGTGCATGAGATCTAGTTGAAATGTTCTTATTGTTGAAGTTGTGCTGCTCTCATTGCTCTTCGTGTTATCTTTGACATGTTTGCATTGCTTATTGTCATATGTATACGCAGTCTCTCTATCTGTTGCAGTCTGTTGTCATAATTTGTTTTTTCATTCCTCCTTCCTTGTTTGTATCATACTCTATTGATTTAACAAAGTAAAGATATATATGTGCATATCTTGCTATCTTTGCGTATGCTTGAATCATAATTTAACGCATGGGTTTTCTCCTATCTCCCTTCCCATTCAGAAAATAGGGGTTGAATTTCTACTCACAAGAGAAAAAGAAGATGGCCTCCTTCATTACCATGGAATTCTTGTGACTGTGAGTTGATATATATTTTTCTACTATTCATTCATTAAGAAAACATTTAAGTAATACATCTTATTAGTTAAACATTGCCCTAGAGTAAATAACTTAGCTAGTTTATCCTTTGAATGTAAGTAGAAGATTTATGCACTTGCTATTAGAGATATATTGACAACCTAAATGACCTCTGAACCTAGCAACTTAGACAATGGTGTCTATCAAGCAAGACTTGCTGCAACTAAACCTCAGAGTCAGATTAAGGATATGACACTTTGCTAGAAATAATCCTTAGATATTTGGAGTGTTATTCAGTGCTTAAGTTATTTCTGTAATCAAAGAAATAGCTGTCAAATGCGTACTTAACACTTTATTTATTTATAGCCTTACATCACATTCTTATCACATTCTTTTTCCTGCAGTTAAAATAGACAGATGGAATGATCTAGGCCTCAACTCATATGACTTACTATTACATGGTTGCAATTTCAGGTGACTACATCAGTGTAAGCTAGAAGGAAGTAGGATAGATACATGGGTTACAGCACTATCAGGCAGTTAAAGACTGTAATAAAACAAGTCCCTCCTTTTCAGAAGAGCTATACCCAAGGACCTCAAGAATAAGGAGACTATCTTACAACTTCCCATGGTATGTCGCAGCAGAGACATCTAAGGGATATATGGCCGGTGACCCTTATGTTCACATTCCAAAAATAAATGGTTGAGATATCGCGCGCTTGGGATTGGGGGGGACGAGTGATTTTTATTTTGGTGTGCACGAGCGTGCTGTTTTTGGTAAGCCGCATCATCACAAAGCTGATAGCCGCCAAGAGCTTTCCAAACACGTGACTTAAGTTCAAATTCTACGGGTAGGGTTCTCTTCCTCTCTTCCTCCGCCGTGGCGGTCCCTCTTCCCCTAGAAAATACTGATTCACATTTGCATTAAACATAAAATGTAAGTCCACCGCTTTTTTTTAGAAAAACGAGTGGGAAGCTAATGAACATCCATTCAAGAGCCTACGCTCTCTACTGACGATAAAACTCATTTGTATAGCAAAAAAAATAAATAACAAGTATCTGCGTTCGTACGCTCTACGGGAGCTGGAAAATGGCCGCTCCGACTCAGCAGTATCCTCCTTGGCTTACACCTATACCTTCGGTGATCGAGAATGCAAACGGAGTGCCAATTGCCACTTTAACAACGGTATCATTCATACCACTGACCTACTATGGTCCAAGTGTAAGTGATACATAAGACTCTTTGCTAACGCTGCCACTGGTATATTGTTTATGATTGCCATACTGTAGATACCATTGGGTTCGGATTGGACTTATGGTGGTTTATCCTCCCCTGCGTCAACGTTGAGTACAACTGCGATACCCTCTTCCGCATCTACAACCTCTGCCCCTACGAGCATAAGCTCCTTCGTGTCCTCTCCAACATCCTTAATATCTAATACGCCGACTCCTACTCAATCCAGTGCAGTTACGAACAATAGACTCACCAGAGGGCAACTTGTCGGTGTTATCGTTGCCAGCATCCTTGGTTTTATTTTTCTCCTTGTCCTCATCCTTGCTATCTATCTCTTCTGTAAAGACAGACGTCGCCGAAAGTCCAGAGACATTGGAGCATCCATTGATGACGATTATTATGTTGTCAGTGGTTCCCCGAGACTTAGTGGCGAAGAGGCAGATCCTTTCCTCGTACAGCGTCGCGGTGGAAAGGATGGTAGGACGCACGTACCGGAGAAGACTGTCGGAGGTGGTTCTACGAATCAGTATACAGAGATAGGTGTTCGGCCACCTCAACCACCAATTGTTCCACGTGTTCCTCCACCACCAGCTACTACTATTGCCAGTCTCGGTTCCTCCAATTCATCATCAACGAATTCTGGATATGGTGAACCCCTTGCTCAACCCACCCTTAGCATTCGACCTATTAGGGAGGAATACGAGCAGGAGACGATTGACGATGCAATTCCGTCGTCCGAGGAATCGCACAGGCTAGATCAGGAGGTTGTCCCGCCCCTTACGGAAGAATTAGAAAACAATAGTGGACGGTATTCTGGAGCCTATGCTTATCGTGCTGAAATACCGTTCTTGCCTCCTAAACTGGTCGATCCTCCATCAAAAAGCTCCACCAATTTCACACTTCCACGTCCCCCATTCGCAAAGAAACCATCTTTTTCCTCTCATCGATCGTCGTTACCTTTGGATGTGGATGAAAATGCCACCTTGCTGACTGCGAGAAGGGTCAAGATTGAAGATTTAGGACCAAGAATCATACACGGTTCTTCTCCGATTGAGGACCGCGCCAGCAAGCCCTTGACATCTTCGTTCCTCGGTAGTCTTAGTGCCATTGCTGGACGACTTAGTCGGCGTAGGAGTGAAAGTCTGTACACGCCTCAACACCAGCCCCTCCTTCAATCATCGCCACTCTCCGACCAGGACCTTGAACATGCACGTTTGCCTCCTACCATTTTTACACCTCATATAAGTGAACCTGCCCTATCACGAGGTAGTGTGAGCATTGGCCTCAATCCAGATGGAGTCAGACCAATTTCAAACGTCAGCGGTAGGAGTCAGAATTCTGGTGCAACTGTTTACCATGATGCGCTTTCTTCTTTACCTGGAACACCGTCGGATGTCGCATCTGCTATGGCCCCATCCTCATCTACCACTAAACCAACTGTGCCTTCACAGCTGTCCCAGTCACAAATGCCATCTTACGACGACCAGCCTCCCACCTCAACGGCCAGTCCTTCTGGTGATACTTCTCATGCTCAGGCCTTCGACCTCGGTTATGATGTTCTCGATATGCCAGCACCTTCTGCTATTTTCAAAGCTAGTTCGAATCCATCGCTCCAGACTTCGACTTCAGGTGCTACAGTTGTTAATCGTAGCCCTATTCATTCAGGACATCTATTCTCTCCTGGTTTTAATGCATCAAAACAATCAGAACAGTCAAAAAGCACAATCAACTCGCCTGGTATCGATCAGGATGTAGGATCTGGTACCACTATTGATGTGTTGGAGGAGGAGCCACCTACTGCTGGTGAAGGATGGCGTTCGATGGCTACTGTAACTTCAACAAGCAGTGGTGATGATGTTGAGCGGCTCGCTAGAAAGACTACCTTTGGAGTGGTTAGCCTTCATTCCCTCATATTTGAAATTTCGATGCGCTAACAATCCCTCAGCCAATATACGTTGCCGGGATAGACCTCACGTCAGAGCAAGGCTCTCTCCACTCAATGCGTTCACATGTTGGGCCCTCTTCCCCGCCCCGATCAACAGGATCAGCAGCGGCATCCGCCAGGAGGGAGCTCTTGTACGGCTCCAGTTCTTCACACCCATCGACATTCTCTGCTTCCCGTTCAACAGGAACAAATGGTAGTACCGCTTTATCATTTGTACAATCAATAGCGAGGTCTGGCAGTATTACCTCTGACGGTCGTAGACGTGGATATGTCTCGCCTGCTCTATCTGCTTTTGGTAATCGGATACAAGATAGCAGCAGGAATGATCTTGCGGTGTCTGCAGAAGGGGATAGCAGCGGTCATAGTAGTAGAAGTGGTCTTGAAGGAGGGATGCTACAGAGCCCCAGTACGGCGTACCTGGGGCCTGAGAAGGCTGTGAGTACGAGTGCCATGTCTGGATAACATGTGAACTCTGCTCAATTCAATGCCTTTCCCCGATCGACGGGCCGTCGTGTACAATTTGTTCGCGCATGCGACCTTTCTCCTTGGGGGCGTGTTAGTGCTCTGGTGATTAATCTTGGACTTTACTCCATTTTCAAAACTCATTGTTCTTTGGTGTTGGACTTTTTATCTTGCACATGCTTCTCTTCGGGTGCCTTTGTATCTATTGCTTACTTATGTAGTATGTAGTGCTAGACTTGATGACCTAAATGACCCAGTTACTTGTAGCGCCTGCGATACCTATACTTCCTTCATCCCTTTGCCGTTGATATCTTGTCTACATAGTTGCCTTGCCAACTGCAATAAATAAACTTGATACTTTCCTATGTACTAACATACAAGATGGCGATCCGATGAACTGAAAACTAAGTTATGGGATCGGATTCACAAAAATTTTCCAGTACATCAAAAGTCAGTGGTCTAAGTGTGTTCCATAGAGTGCTGGAAAGAGCTGGTGTGATAATTTTGTACTTTTCAGTAACCTTAATTACCTGATTTGGAAGAAGTTCATTCAAGAGGCGCTGGTGAATTCTGTGGATTTCTACGTTCATGATAAATCTGCCTCACGATCCTTTATGAGTCTCTCCGCTGTTCTATTTTCCCTACTTGAACTGGCATGGCGGGCGCTTGTTATCTCTGCTCGTCTTCTCAGGTGGCTTGTGAGCAAGTACCTGGAAACAAAAAAGGTTCAAGGTATGGTGTTTTCAAATGATAGTTAAGCTAGGCAGATTGAACACAGTGTTTCATCCTCTTGAAAGCTCCTGAAACTTCCTCGGAGCAGCTAATACCCACAAGACCATCATTCCAGAACCTGCCGCTCAAACTCCAAACAGAGGTCCTTCTGCATCTACATTGGAGGGAGGTTTTGAGAGTACGACGGGTAAGCACTATCATTCCTCTGGTCTTAAGAGTGTGTGGACGACACGGATACCTGCTAGACATGTAAATCATGGAATCGTGCAACCAAGACGCGCGAAATTTGGGTTAACTTCGTCACCCGTTTCACTTCGTTCAAGAACTGTAACCCAGCGCCCGAAGAACCAGTTGAAGCCTATTCATCAGAAGAGCTTGAACGTTGGTTGCTATCGCGCTTATCGGTTGAACTTGGATGGCGGAACGAGAAACAGGAAGCCACACGTTATAGGCCGATCAAATGTCCAACGCCTGCCGTTTTTCACTTGGTTGAAGGCGGGAGGTGGTTGTTGGTGCCAGACGTGGGAGGTATTGGACGTATCTCAGTGTATGATCTTGACAAGAAGAATCCAGGCTTGGTCGAATTGATCGAACCAATGCACAAACTGGACGCTAATCGAACATTACTGATGGCTGTAGATATCGACAGAAGTATGAAGACTTTAACTTTCAATTTGGTCCTGACGACCAATTTAATACGAGGTTTGTGGGTCTTGTTGAATGATTGAGCAAGCGCTGACCTCTATTCCTATCACAGAAACGACAAATACACCAGCGCATGTGCGCATCTACCGAGTCCAGTTGGAAGGTCACGGCAAGGAGGCACGGCTGAAAGCTCAACATCTTTCAACTTTTACGGTACCTGGTACCGGCAAATTTACGAATGTTGATATCTCTGGCGAGTTGCTCGCCCGCCCCAGGCGGACAAAAGAGGGTTCGTTCCTTGAAGTTCTCAAGTGGCGACAGTCCACCTCAATCACACACACTCGAGTCAGAATACCCGTAGACCAAGGAATTGTAAGTCGTTGTACCTTTCAAAAACCTATAGTTTCTCATCAAGTTCAGGAACAAATTCGCATTGTTGGAACGAACCGTATTGTCGTTTTCTCTAAAACTCTTGTGTTTATCTACCCGATACCCCCCTTTCAAACCACCCAAGCCAATCTCCTTGACGTATATGATGTCGTTGCACCACTTTGGAAACTTCCCTGTCCGGGCGCGCGTCTCTACCGTGGCGGTCTCTCCTCTGCGTATTTTGAACTGTCATCTCTTATGACACGCTTTGTCCTCTGTTCCCAAGACGGTATCTACGGTATCTCCATCCCTCAAGACCAGAAGGCCAAACCACGTCTCTCTAAACTAGTTGACTATGAGACCACGACAGAGTCAGGGTATAGCCTCGGTGTATCAAAGGCGTTTTTCAGACACCGAGATTCGAGTTCGACAGCTCTGAGTTACACGTGGGTCGAGGATGAGATGTTTCGGAATAGAGAGTTCAGGTTGAAAGCTTCTGTTGCTATTCGGGAAAGAGGGTACCCCGGACAATGGGATGCCGATCCACCTGTAATGGATGAAGCTAGTGGACGAATTGTGCAATTCACGAAAACAGGGTTGATTGTGCTTGATACAGGGCTATGTTACGAATCGCGATTGTCATGGTGGTAGTGACAGCAATCGTAGTCCTTTGATTGTCTTATTATTGAACAAGCTGTTAGTTTCTTGGATTGAGTCCAATGCTATTGTCTCTTCCTCTTCCATACATATCTTTCCTCACAATACAGATAGCCTGGACAATCAGAGTTCATATACTAGAATATATGTATCTAATACCAGAATGTTCAATTTCGGTGTGTGAGTAATACATATAAGATTGAGATGTGATACCCCTGAGATATTAAGTTGAACGAGGCAACGAGCAATATCTATGTGGGAAAGACGACAGAAAAAAGGTAAAAATACTTCAAAAATAACAGCCAGTAAGATCATACTTGAATTTCAAACGAATTTGACAGCAATTGATATTGATATGATTGTCTTGATATATTACACTGTGTATACGTAGGTATGCCGGCATACTATGATATCTACCCACTACGTGCTTGCGAATATCTTCTTGACAGGAATATTATGCATCATTTCACATTGCTGCCCGTCCAGCAGTCTGATAACAGCAGGTCAACCATGTTCGTGCTAATCCTTGCTGCGGCTTACCTCGATCGGGAGAAACATCATGAAGAATGCTGTTATAGTCAGCAATGCAGCTGAAACGAAGATGGAGCTATAGAAACATAAACAATTATCAGGAAAATAAAATTGTAGATGCGCACGTATTGGCCGTTCCATTCGAACCAGCACCGGTGGGAGTGGTGCTGATGATCTTGATGATAGGAGCAAGAATGCCTGTAAGACGGTTGATACTACTAGCAAGAGCATCACCTGTTCCGCGATGAGGGGCAGGGAAGACCTAAATGACCATCAGTGCTGATCAAGGTTGATGGGAAAGTAGAACTAACCTCCGGCGTGTAAGAATACAGTACGCCATACATCTTAAAGGGAAAGAATATCAGATAAACAATTGTAACCAACAATTGAACTACATACAGAATTTCTGTCAGAAAGAATTACCGAGTTACCAATTGGTCAAAGCAAAAGAAACAGCGAGTACACTCACTGTGTGAGAGCACTTGCACAAGAGTAGCCCAGTACTGCGGCTTGATTCTTACTCGTCGTAAACAGGAACAGAAACACGCCTGACAATAGTGTTGACACCGCCATTGTAAGCTTCCTCCCACCCACAACTGTGAGCCCCTGCCAAATACTCCATCGTTTCGGCGCCCCTTGACGACGGATCTTTTCCTCATCCTCTTCTTCAGGCCCCTGAGCCTCTTCTAAATTATCAGCTGCAGGTCTAGATTTTCTGGTCCAGTCAACAACCAAGCATGCAATCAAAGATCCAGGGACGCCCATGACAGATATGATGGTATAGTTCTTATAGGTAGTGCCGACACTTGAATCGGCGGCGAAGCGGCTACTCAGGTAAAGAGGCAAGAAAAAGTTGAAGAGTGGGTATGCGAGACCAATGAGTGCTGGTAGCAGTAATTAATTCTCTGGTATCGAATAATTATGTAGTCTTACCCCATGAGAGGATTATGATCGAGCTGTTCACCGCCATGCGCCTACCGGAAAAGAGGGGCCGAACATGTGATCTGATTGAATGGACGGTGATGTCATAGAATGTCAGACGACATAAAAACTATGACGCACAGTGAAAATTGAGAAAAGGATACTTTGAGGACCTGCCATGATGATCTCGGAATGCTCTCTTTGTTGGCACCTGCATTGATCTGTAGCAGATGCCCCACTTTGAGTGAAATGGTCTTGCCATTGCGTTTAGCGATTTTTTCAAGGGCCTATGTTATAAGCATCAGCCATGCTTCCCAAGTAGCAAAGAGTAATAACCTGGACTGCTTCAGCGTCACGTTGCTGCGCAATAAGATACTTGGGAGATTCCTGAAGGTCAAAGACGATGAATCGGAAAATGAACGTCAAGAAGGTCAAGGAACCCCTGTCAAAGGTTAATTAAGGATTTTTTTCTTCTCCGGGCGCATCGTATAGATAGATCACTGACATCATGTAGCTATATAGAACGTCAGCTAGACCGATGGAAACGGGATGAGATACGCACAAGGTGTACCGCCAACCCATGTTATCCCCCTTTTGACATTGGCCTACTGGGGAATTCGGTGAGCATGAAAAATTACCAATGAACGCCCAGGCAATAAGTGATGCAACTAATTGCCCAACAGCCCACCATGCTGAGAGCAAAGTTAATGTCCACTACCAAAAGATCAGGACCCTAGATCCGTGATAATAAGATAAGGCACACCTGGTGAGATTGTGGAATGTTTTCGAGGTAGAGGGCACCTAGTGGGGAAATTTGAATTGGGGTCTCACTTTAGAATACAGGGGAGGTCTACCATCAACTGGGAGACTGAGAAAAAAGTGACATCAATGTTTAGGTCGTAGATAAACGTAATTTTTTACGTACTTGCCCCCAATGCCAAATCCTATGCATGCCACGAGTGATGCAAAAGTAACGAAATTGGGTGCGCCGCCAGCTGCTATGCCAAAGACTGCGGCTAAAAATAATGTGATCTGTCGAGAATGGAGGACAGTCAATGGAAGAAAAATTTATGTTAATACCCATGAATAGCAGTGACTGAGACATGGGGAGGAAGGCACGGAACCTGTCGCACGAAAAATACTAACGTTGAAAGAGACTCGTCTACCAATAAGGTCAGCCAAACTTCCCCACGTCGTAGCGCCAAGAACAAGGCCAATGTAGAGAGCGAGAGTAGCGAACTCGGCACGGACAGGCAAAAGCTCCTGCTGAACTTGAGGGAGTACAACGGCAAGGCCTTGCAGCCATAGGTCTTTATGGGATGTGAGCGAGAGGGTGATGAGGCAAATGAATATTCATTCTTACTGTCAGCCATCCATCCTAGGCCTGATAGAATGAATAGTTGCCATTGATAACGACCGAAGCCGATCCTAAGGAAAGATGGTAAGGCCTCAAATGAACCATAACCACCGTGGACCACCATATACTGACTCATTCTGTAGGCAGTCATTGACTATCGACGGCTGTCAGGGATCGCAATGAAAGATGATAAAGGAGAACAAACGTACGAAGGACACATTTTCGAGCATACACATCATCAATGCCCCCGTCTGGGAGTGACATTGAGTCATGCCTGAAAGAGTCACTAGATGCCCGAACCGACTGGGAGCGGGCGACGACCAGATCTTTAGAGTCCTTTGCGCTCATCAGTCCGAAATGAAAGGGGTAGGGAGCTGGCTGGTACTCAGAAACAACTTGCCTTTTATGCATAATTGTCTGTCGGGTTTACGCTCCACCTTCACGCGCTTCCGTTCTACCGTTTCGAAGCAAACTAGTTCTTGTGGACGGTAACATCATCAGCTCGGAAATAAGTTTAGAAATTGATGGCTAATCGTGACTTCCATTCTTGGATCCCGGCGCGCTATAACCTGCCCTTAACCGGATCTCGATTGAACTGACGACAAGCTCATCGTGTCTGAGAATTTCTGAAGAATGCGGCGCAGGCCCAACAAATCCAAAAAGGTCTGATTATAATTGTATACAAAGCTTGTATTTATCTGCAAAATAGGTCCCCAATGTCAGGCTGCGGCCCGCCCCAGCCCGCTCTTCGGAACATCACCTAGTTTCAGAGAGCCAGGCCGGCAGCGACGACACCGTGGTCGCAGATTTCTGCCCACGGCCATTCAAAAATCTTGTTTTGTGCGCCACAGGCATCAAGGAAAAGGTATGCAATCAAGTTTGAGCCTGGACATAGTCGCAGTCTGATACTGGGAAGCCCACATTGTTCAGGAAAGCCTCAGAGCTGGGTGCATCGCATGTCAACGCGTTTACGGACAGAGTGACGCACTTGATAGCCGGTGCCCATGGAGGGGCCAAGTATACGGTGAGCCTGCTCAATTACAACATCGTGAACCTCGGCTTAGAACTGCGCACAGTGCGCTCTGGAGCGCAAGATACCAATCATGGATCCTCTCTGGGTGGAAGAAGCCTACGACATTTGGTTACGTGGAGATGACGTTGATCTCGGGCAAGTAAGTGCATCGTCTAGTCAGTGCCGTACTCGACTACCTACTAATCTCAGAGCGTTGAATCTCATCGTCTCCCAATATTTTCTGGCGTGGTGTTATGTCTTTCTGGCATCACAGACTCGGATAGACGTGTTGAGATTAATCGTCTGGTAACTCACCATGGTGGAACCTATGTCAAGAATCTCGAGCGGCCAGTCAAGGTCACACATCTTTTGTGTTCCGGAAATGAAGAAACAGAGAAGATGCGCTACGCCGAAAAGTTCAATAACCGCAAGGAAGCTGTTATACATCTGGTCTGGGAGGAATGGTTCTGGGATTCTCTTGACTTCGGTGGTAAATTGTGTGCTTGCTTGTTTGGTCTCGACTCACACGACACAGGTCGATTCGATGAAGCTCGTTACAAGGTTAGCCGCCCAAGACCAGAGCGGAAGACCCAACCCGAAGGTGTCTTTTATCTTGTTCTCATGTTTGTTGTCGTGACTGACGGGAGCAATAGTGGTACCACCGTCTTTAGAAACAGAATCTTCAAGTCAGGAATATGATGATGAAATAGCTACCGTAAAAGTTCTTCCCGCCGTCACCCTTCAGATATGGGCAAGTTTGCTCAGTAGACGCGGGTACCAAGTTTCGGGCACCGAACTTATTCGCACAACTTCTCATGCAGGACTACAAACGTCCCAAACGACCGAGATCCTTGCAGAAGTTGAACCCGGAAAGAGCGCATTATCCGTGTTCAGACGAGCTGACTCCTTTGCTCACGCTCAACCCGAGGTCGAAAGCGTCGGCAGCTTCAAGCAGCCATTCAGGCGTACAACCACCAGCACAAATGTTGTTGGAAAATCTTTATCATGTATACCTGCAAAAAATGGCGAGAGTTTGATTTCTGTAGATTTGGACGCTCCGCCCGATGCTGCTGCTGCCATATTCGCCGGGAATCGGTTTCGCGCACTTGGTGAAGCAAAAACAACGGCTGTCAAGAATGCAATCGAATCGTATGGAGGACAAATGGTTTCTGCAGACGATGAAGAGGTTGACTTCATCCTTGTGCGGTTAGTAAGGTATGTGGAATCCATTCATTAACTACGTTTGGTGCTAAAAATACTTAGCGGAAGTAAATTGTACCGAGAGGAAACAGATCCTTTTCTCCGCAGCAAGTACAGGACAGAATGTTGGCTAGAACGGTGTATTTTTGAAGATCGCATATGTCCCCCTGATCAAGATTTGTCCTTCTTACCTCTTGGCATTCAAATCCCTATTGCCGGTATGCGTGGCGCATCCTACATATTGTAGAGACTGAATTGATGATAGATGCCCAGAAAATTATTTTGAGTTTTTCTGGCTTTGACGAATCTGAATTATGCGGCCTTCGCCGTCTACTTAGGGCCTTAGGTATCAAGCTCGCTCCGAACTTTTCAAAAAATACAACCCATCTCCTCTGCCCGTCCGCTACTGGCCCCAAATTTGCTAAAGCGTGCGAATGGGGAAAACCTGTGGTGAAGATGAGCTGGCTGGCTGCCATGGCTTCCACAGGCAATATTCCCTCATTAGAAGGACACCTTGTTCTCGGCGATATTGCTGGATTGAGGAACATACCGAAGTTGGACTCGAGTGTGTCCATGGAGGTTGCTGATGTGGGTGTCAAAGGCAAAGCGAAAGTTTTTTCACGTCTTCCTGGTGCTGGGACAAAAATGGATGATATTAGAAGCAGTAAGTTGTCAATTTAGCTTCGTATCTATCACAAAACGTCGCATGAATTGATGGCTTTCCAGCTGACAAATTTGAATCACCCGCTGAGCCACCTCAGAGTCCCATGAACCTCCGAACGACCCGCCCAACACAAGGGGTGTCTGCTCTATCCCAATCTGGTTCCCTTACCCCCGGATCCGCACATCCATCTCAATCGACCAGCGATGATGCACCGGTATCATCTTGGCGAGAACTGGAACATGAACGATTGACAGCCAAAATACCTTCATCAAGAACTCCTTCACCTATGAAAGTGGCGAAAGCTGGAAGTCAATCATCCATGTCTCATACTAAGATCAATCATGAAGCAACCAAGGCGCTTCAGGAAAGTATAACGAGGGCTCTGAAGAGGCATATATCTGAGGAAGATGAAGTTCTGCGAAACTCGAAGAGACAGAAACCCCAGAGACATAAAGTAAACTATCATACATCAAGTATGGTTTGCCGGGTTTTGCTGATAGATGTGGTTCTATAGGCTCTATCAAGGCAGACCTCGGCTTCAAAGCTGAAAGCGGCAGAAACGGATCCAATTCCATTTGCTGTGGCCCCAACTAGCCCTTTTGACCTTGTTGACAGCGACATGCTACCTGTCATTGAACCTGCCACAAGTTTAAAAAAGGCTGCAAACCGCCATTTGAGTGGCAGTCGACGGACACGGAGCTCCACAGAGAATGTCAATGAGGCATCCCAGGAAGTGAGCATGCGTGTAATGTACGAAGATCCAGGGTTGGCAGATGAACGGAAGAAGTTGATGGATCTTCTCAAGACCCAAACTCAGGAAAACCAGTCGAAGGACAATAAGGCGTCTGAATCTATTAGAAGGGGTAAAAGATCAAGGAAGTGATTGAAGCTAGTCAACCATACCTATGTACAACAATTTCATCTTATACATCGTAAATTGAATCTTATACATCGTAAATCTAATCTTATACATCGTAACTTTTGACCGGTTACATGACTCTTCCCCTTTTAGTATTATCAAACGACGAATATTTTCACACAATTGATGGAAAGGGATTGCATGTTAGAAATTTAAAATATTAAATTCGGCATGTCGTCATCATGGTCTATACCAATCTAATTCCATAGTAATGCAGATGGTATCATGTGCTAATTCACTACTATGTCTACATTCCTTGCCTAAGTACATGCGTAGTGGGACGAAAGAATGTTTCATTTTTTCGTGCTTGTGATGGTAGGCCACAAGCGATCAAAAATTCGGAGTGGGAATTCTGATGAGAATGAGTCATGGGATCAGAATTGAACCGTTGACATCCACGTGAAACAACTACCGGATCCCTTTACGATCGCGGAGTAAGGTACGTTTAAGGTGATCATGTGGTCGATTGAGCAATGACGTCAGCCAAGGGAACTGCGCCAAGGAATAATAGCAGTCCTCGTGTGTCTGTGGATAATCACATTGTGCTTGTGTATCAAAAACCTTTAATAAGGCATACATTTTCCAGTTATTTTCCAGTTACCAAGTCAGTTTGCAGGCATAAGGCATACTTTTCCAATAAGGGATGAGGCACACAATTTTTGGGTGGCATAAGGCATATTTTTTTTATTAAAATCTCAGCCACCTAAGTTGTCATTTTCCTATAGTTTCCCAATTTTTTTAGCAATGTTATACATATTTAATTAATAATATTTTGTTTTTTTCATGATTTTCTGCAGCCCTAGAATCTGGGACTCCCCTTTGACAAGTCTCTGGTATTCACTTTACTCCTTAGTCAGCCT
>Ga0153938_1000091_pt1 | contig 31395 bp, 26 predicted proteins | sample TSNY022MetaG_FD_104740 | JGI IMG/M metagenome (GOLD analysis project Ga0153938, IMG submission 104740) | Attine ant fungus gardens microbial communities from New Jersey, USA - TSNJ022 MetaG | ecosystem: Host-associated > Fungi > Mycelium > Unclassified | place: USA:New Jersey: Brendan T. Byrne... | reverse complement strand
TATCCTTAGTGGTCGGCAGACTTGTGCACAAAAGGCACACTGTTTCAAATTGATTATCAATGGAAAGTTTGTGTAAGACTACTGGTTCATGTTCAATTTGAGAACTGTAGCAAGTCCCTGACAGGTGTCATTCATAGTGAAATCAATACCCTCATCAGACACGTTTTGATGTAATTAGATGAGAACAATTCCCTTACGCTTGGCGTGTGTGCTAAAGAATTTTTCCCTCAACGAGGAGCTGCGGCCCAAAGACACAGCGCATGAGGGAGCCCAGCTCGATCCATTGGCCCTTGTTGCATCTTATGTTCACTGAGATGCTTGTGTAGCAACTAGATTGAACCTGGTCCCACTTGCTGGTAGTTTTGTATGCAATGATCTCTCATTAGCGTCCTGATCGAACTGTCAACGGGCTCCACAGCACTGCCTTCTCAGCTCCTTCCATTTGTTCCTAGAATTCGTCAAGGGAGGTTAAGTGGCCAGAAGGTCAGTCAATTTTCCGTACCAACTTCGCCTGCGCCCTCAGTTTGGGCGGCCACCATGTTCCGAATTCCGACAGGAAGCGCATGCCCTACTAATGTTTTGATGTACTTGTCGGTTTATGTCAACCAGCACAAATCAGCACAATCTTTATCTCAGCCTTCCAACGTGGAATTTCATCAGATCCACTGTGAACCGACAGCTTCTCATAAGACATTGGGAACTCCACTGTGTGAGCCTAAGGAGGGACCACCCATCCCAACGTCCATTGCACACGAGAAAACCCTGGATAATAGGAATAAGCTCAGGCTCATGGTCAGTGGGCTGCACAGGGGGTGATCTAGGCTCTCGGGCTAGGGCATGTTGATCATCAATAGTCACAGGGCCGAAAAGAGTGAAGATCTTGTCCATCAACATCGGCTAAATGACGACCACCGACGGCCCGGACTCGACACTACCGTTTACTCGTGCGAGATGATAGAAGCTTAAACTTGTGCTTCTGAAATTCCTTGGGTGTGGTTCGTCTCACCCCAAAGGACTTCAGGCCAGCTACACTGGTATAATTTCAAACTCGAGCGTTCAAGCGCTGACTGCTTAAATTGCTCATTTGGACTGGTTCTGCCTCGGTTATGTCAAAAGATTTGGGGTCAGCGACACCCAGGAAAAATAGAAGCCGCAGAAGTTATGGAAGAACATCGATCGTCGGCGGAATCTCACAATTGGAGAAAATGAAACATTCTCTTGCCTCCGAATTTACGGCTCGAGGACATATTCGATTTCATAGGAGCCGCCACATTGGCGACCCAATATAAGATCTCCAATCCATTTCCATGCCAGTGCTGTGTTGCTTGATGGCAGACGAGTGTACCATGTCTCTTCGAGAAAGCAGCACAGAGTGGGCTCCCACATGCAGTGGCTGGGTCCTACTGAATATACCTCCGTTTAGTTGGGAGTTTTTCCTCTTTAGGGGTCAAACTTAATGTAATGAATTTGGCTTGAGACGCGAGAACTTGTGGTTAGGCGATCTCTTGGTATAAGCTCTGGGCGCTCTGCTGCGATCGAATATTCTTGAAATGGTGTGGCATTCCCATCTAGGACTAATCAAGCTGCTCAGGATGTCTCAGAAATGGAGAGCCATGTCATGTTGGTAAAAATAAGCAGACCAAGTCAATGGCATTGACATATAGTGCATTGTTCAATACGGATTGAGTTTCTTCGTTTATGGTTAGGATAATAGACGCGCTCAACACCTCTGTGATTCAACCTGACTCGTAAAAAATGAAATGAAACGTCACGTCGATTAAGCGGAGAGAGACAAAAATCAAATCAGCTGAGCTACTACAATCTGTTTTACTAGTATTTCGAAAGACAAATTTTTACTACCTCCAAGCTGCAAGACGTCCTGAGCTAAAATTTGATATGTGCATTGTTACTGATCTTCAACTGAATTTTGAAGACTTCATGTCAAACGGAAAAGTACAGGTACCCAAACTTCACTACATTGAGATCGTTATGGGTGGAAGTCAGTGTGCCGCTCAAAGCTACATTGGCATAGCCACTATTAATAATTCAAGTATTTTGTGAGATTTCGATGAATGAAATAATGTGTCGGTGGCACCTTTTAATTCATGCTCTGCTCTTAAGAGAAAAGGATTGATGAGATTAGATTAGATTAGGTCAGTCAAGCAGATCAGTACAGTCATGTGATCAGTTCGGACTCATGGTTCGTGTGTGTCCCTGAAGTGGGGAGAACAAGGTTTGCAAAGAGTCAATCAAGAGTTACCAAAATTCATTAATTGACTAACTATATTGTGAACGATAGCCTTCTGAGGAAGGGAGTCTAGGTCTATTAGGCCTTCTTATATAATAGATAATTCGTTCATGGTACCCTACTATAGATCCAAGTTGACCTTTTCAATCGGAGTGCTAATCATATTGGAGATACACATGTCATGAAGGGGAGTCAATTAGGATTCAGATTTAGAGGGCAGATCTATCACCAGAACTTTATAATATTGCTTTATCGCTAATTGATATCTACACATCTAGTGTATTCTAAAAACTAATGCTCTTATCATTTATCTGTTCCACCAATCATCAATCTATGATTGCACTATCCGGGTCATGGGCCCCCAATTGACCCTGAGGATTGCCTATGATGATATCATGATTTTCAATTTACTTCTCTTGATCGACGTAACAGTACTGTTGATGGATGCAAAACATGTTCATCAGTCTACAATTGCACCATCCAGATTTGATAAAAATGTTTTGCCCCCATCAACAGTACTGTGACGTCGATCACGAGAAATGAACTAAAAATCATGATATCATCATAGACAGTCATCAGGGTCAGTTGGGGACCCACAACCGCAAACAATGATTGTATACATAAGGTAACTCCGTGTTGCTTGTATGGTCCTCAGCTGATGGAGATAAAAGTCGTGCTATGACCTGCTGTCTCATACTCTCTCGCCCTCGATGATGAAAAGATATGAATTGGGTACCTAGACCCATCACCTTCCATCCTCATTTCGAAAACTTCTCTCCTTCTCTCCCTCTCACATTCATTAGCCAAATCGAAGGCCTTGAGGCGGACTCCGGTTTTTGGTTCTTGGAACTCTTCTCTCTTGTTCAAACTGGTTTCAACGTTCAAAACCCCATGCCACATGTCTCATCAAACGACGAGCATCAGAATCCGTTGACAGTAAAGAGAAGACCTTTCGAGAAGCGCCACCCTGGGAGGGAAAGGAGGATAAGGGAACAAAGAAGTTCAAAAGCATCAGGAGGGGGCTAGTATTCTTGAGTGATGAGGAGAAGCTCAGGGGAGAAAGGATCGAAAGGCGTAGGACGGAAGTGGAGAGGAATATGAATATGGGGGTGGACAAAGAGTGGGTTCGGCGGACTTGCCGTTTTTGTGACGCCTCGGAGATACACTGAGTCACGACAAATGTTTTTGTGTATCATATAGACATCTTGCCCAGCTTGAGGAGGCGGAGCAGGGATGGTTGATGTAGTGTCTCATACGTTGCTGAGGCGAAGATGGATGCACATTTGAAGTGAGTCCATTATATTTTTCGATTTGTGCGTATCTTTTCAGCAAGTGCAGAGTGGAGAGTAGGTCATTCACACCATATATCCACCTAAACAAATTTCCAGTGAGTATACATGGGGAGGTGAGTTCGTAAGGAGCCACGATGAGAAATATTTTTTTAAATATAATTTCGGTAGGATGGCTACAACAGTCATTGGTATATGTCCTTCTTCATGAATCCTGAGAAAGAAACAACCAACAGCAACTTTTTGAAGACCATTACTGGGTCTGATTTAATGCCACAACTACCAGGATAAACATGCGGGACTCTCTTCTGTGAAAAACAAGATAACATTGCTGTAGAATCATTGGAACCGCGTGTTCGAAGCTCGACTGGTATTAGTACTGTGCTTCTATTCCCGTTTTATGAACCAATGATTAAAAAAACGTGGGATCCTCGAGTTCTATATACTGATCTTCCTCGAGGAGTTTATAACAACCCTTATATTACCCTAGGCCACATGTCATGTAGGACAACTACTGCCATGGTTTGCATCCGTCTTTCTATTCAAGATTAGGAAGGAACGCGAGAACGTAGAGGCCGGTACACGCAGAGGAATGGCAGCGTGCCTTGTCACTGGTGATGTATAAGAGAAAACGTTCTGTATTTGATAATGATACCTTCGGGTTCACTGGGTAGTGCTTGCCTTCTTGGTGATGAAGGACTTTTCTCAAGTCAATGAGGAGACAAGTAATGGATGATTGGTGCTGGCTCTGACAGTGACACATTACAGGGAAACTCTAAGAGATGATTTGAGGGTATGTAGTTTGCATTGGAAAAGAATATCGGTGAAGAGGTATGAATGTGATCGGGTGTGGTCAGAGCATCAAACAACTTGCAGTTCGACGTTCAAGGCAATTGATAGCACACAAGTTCAACTCATCAGTAGTTTCATGATTGGGGAGCGTTGGGGAACATGTATGTGTCTATCGACAGACGGTATGGTTATTCAAATCAATCGCCGATTCTCATTAGTGGTCATCCCTAATCCATGAAGTGTTGCTATATTTTGAAGAGGTGTAACCTCATATGGAAGGTCCCCACGTCGCAGCACTTCTTTTCTGATCTAAGTGTCTTCCCTCGTTGATATTTCCATGTGTTGTTTTTGATTTCTGGTGACTTGCATAGACGAGCCAGAACAATGGGACATTACAGTGACAAATCAAGATAGTAACGCTTGAGGGATGACGTAGGGATAACAACACGTTTTGTTAGAGAATGTTGGACGGTTGCTGATAGTCAAGAGAAATTATTTCTTATGTTCCAGATGTATCTACAAGGACTGCATAGTATCAGTTGCTGTTGAGACCATAAGCAAGCAAGTGGTTTGCCTTGAGGACAAGACCCTTGTCTCATGATGGCGACGGTGTTGGAGCCCGGAGGAAACAAGGCACGTAGGGCAATGGGCATCCACGGCGCTAACGGAGAAAGGCAAGTGAGCCGAGCCGGCCTGGGTTGGTTTGCCGGATAGATCGGCGCGAGATTTGGAATTGGAAATGCGAGCCGCAACGTGCTGATCCACGATTTTTAGCGAATTCTATATCTCGTTCCTTTTTCTCGTCGCTCTCTTCTTCGTCTTTCCCCCGAATTCAATGCCCTCTATCCTCAATCTCAAGTTTAAGGTTTGTTTTCTCTCTTTTTTTCAGCATTTTCTAAACGAGTCCCAGGGAAACAAGTCTTTCGTAGCCTTTTCCAATCTCAATGACACTGAGGCTTTGACGAAGACCTGGAAGGTCTGTCACTCGTTGCACTCTTTCCCAACTTCATTGAAAATCGCAAATTCAGGTGTGTACCAAGGTAGCGAGCTACCTTGAGCAAGGTCAACGCCTCGAGAACCTGAGTTGGAGGTTATGGCACATTCAGAACCTTATGGTTGACACCGACAATGCCAGGTCCAAGCGCGAATTTAAAAAGCTCTCAAAATACATGAGTGACAAGCTCGACAAGGAGAAGGGCAGGTATGTCGTTGTGGCCATCACAATTGACGTTGACAATATTTATCTTAATTCAGGAGCATTGAGGAGCTCAAAGCTCCTGATTTTAAGCACACAACTTCTACCGACATCATTCGCCAGCGGGCTGCTGAAAAGGAGCGCTATCGTGAACAGAATTCTGACGGCACTATCAAACGTATGCAATTCACCTTCAGCATCGACCAACCCCTTGCCCCCGGCGCTAATCTTCCGGTCAAGAAGCCCGACCTCAAGCCTTCTCCTGAATTCACTAAACGAACTCGAGCTGCTGTTCGTGCTCAAACGGACGGGTCTTCAGTTTATATTTCTACTGCCAGTGGTCCTGCCAATCGAAGCGATGATATGGTAGTCGATGTCGACGGCACCACTGATGTTTCCTTGTCTCAATTCTCTTCATCTTCTCAAGCAATCAAGTTCAGTTCCATCTTCGACTCTAGTTTTGGTCCATCTGCGTTACTTTTCCCACCTCCCACTCTCACTACCTCAATGAACTACGGTGAAGGACTCAATCTCCCAACCAGCGCTTCAGATACTCTTTCCATTTCACGACCCACTATTGAACTTCCCCTAGATGAAATTCTCAACAACGTTGATAGTCCTCCGGCTTCCCCGTCCGACAACTTTGAGAACAATTTTCAAACTATCCGGCCTCAGCAGCCATTCCTTTCTCCTTTGGCACCTCCTTTAGCACCTCGTCAGCCCGAACAGCCAATGCAACTACCGGTTCAATCTATAGTTCTGCGGCCGCACCAAGATCCGATCATGCGGTCTGCTGCACCGGCCACTACTACTAGGCGCAGGACCCGAAAATCCTCTGTAGTTATCTGTGATGACGGTGACATTGACGATAAGGTTTTTCATGGTGCCTCTTTTTCTATGACTTCAATCTTCCAAAACACCTCCCAGGCAAACAAGGAAACCCCTGAAACTGTTGCTCCTTCCAAACTTAACCCTCTCTTTGCCACTCATGTTGTCCGCACAAACCCTAGTACCCGTCCCACACTTACCGTCAAAACTCAGACCGCTGGTCGTTCTTCGGGTCCTGGTGCTACTGCAACCTCTCTCAATCCTTCTCTTCGTAGTGGTAACACTGCACCGGGTGGTGTGAAAGCCGAATGTTCTAATTGCGGTGCGACTCACACTCCTCTCTGGCGTCGTGGGTTGAACGATGAGTTGAATTGTAATGCTTGTGGCCTTTACTGCAAACTTCACAAACGACCTCGTCCTAAGAGCATGCGCAATAGTCACGGTGAAGGAAGGACACAGAGTGCTCCCAGGTCTCAGCATCAGCATCAGCATCAGCAGCATCAGCAACAACAACAACAGCAGCATCAGCAACAGCAACAGCATCAGCAGCAGGATACCATCGACGTCATGGGTGAGTGTTCCTCTATCGGATCTCATAGGGGTAGGTCAACGAATGCGAGCGTGCCGGTAGCTCAAACAGCTCAATGCTATAACTGCCACACCACCGCTACGCCCCTCTGGAGAAAGGACGATGAAGGTAAAACCGTTTGTAATGCGTGTGTATCTTTGTCCTTTTGTTGAGTGCCCCAAACTAATATTAGGATTTCAGTTGCGGATTATATTACAAGTTACATGGTTCTGCCCGTCCTATCTCCATGAAATCCGATGTTATCCGTAAACGTTCTCGCCATGACGCTCGTAGGGCCTCCAATGCAGCAGCTACAGGTGCTCCTAGCGGTGAAGACAATCCCCCCACTAGTCCCGGCACAAGCCAACGCGCTTCTCCCGTTCGGGATCCTTCTCCAACTCTCGCCCCTGATTCCACCACTGCCCTTACCTATGACTTTACTCAAGATCCTCTCATCGATACATATGGTACTAGCGAATTGGTTGGTGCTTTAGGTCAAGATCCTTCAACTGCCGCCAATTTGTTCCAACATATGTATCAGTACCAGTACCCCGGACCTTATAATTCAGATTATTTGTTGCAAATGTATGCGACGCAGGTACAGGCTGCTGGCGGTGGCGGTAACAGCACCGACGAATTAGGTGGCGGATTTGGAAGTCCGAGTGTTGGTATGCTTGACCTTACGGCGCCTATATCCACAGCAACAGCTGGCCCTTCTACTGGAACTTCGAGCAATGAAACAAGTCCTGTATCAGATCTAGATTTACCTACGATGTCACCGAGATCGGTAAAGAGAAGGAAGATGAGTATAGATTCGGCTTCGGAACCTCCTTCTGCTGCTTCGTCGCTCTCGTTTGGTGATGCGTATTCACCTTCGTCAAGCGTGCCGTCTTCTGCAAGATCTTCCATGGACTTTTCATATTCCTCGTTTGCCACTAATACTCGTAATTCTGCAGGAGGGCCGCCGACTGGAGTTGGTAATGCCAGTCGATCAGGTTCGAGTGGACCGGCGTTGAGAGGGTCTGGGAATACATTCTGGCATCCGCCTATGATGCTGCAGAATGATGATCATCCTAGTTCCTCGCCTCGTCTTGGATTCCATCCGTCTTCACCAACTCTGAATAAGAATTTGACAGCTTCCATCATTTCTACTTCTCCTAGCTCTTCTTCATCCCCATCATCCTTGAGTATCAATCCGGGTGGAAAAATGAGAAGAGGAATGGATTTGCCTGATCGCCATATTGGTGGACCGTCGACGTCGGCAGAGGGTGGTGAAAGTGAAGATAGTCCGATGGACTATTTACATCCTTCGACGTTAGGCGTGGGAGGGATGGGAGTTGTTGGACCCGATGATGATAGTCTGTTTTCTGCATATCTGCATCCGCCGATGGTCGTTCATTCGGAAGATAGTCCAACTAGCGGGGGTTCCATTGTTGCTTGACGTATCTTGTTGAAGCAACTTCAAACAGCAGACGCATCGAACGAGGATCTAGAGTGCTGCTCAAACTTTTGAAAAGAATGGGCATTTTTGGTTTTTTCATGTTCGTTTTCTGAGGATAATGCTTGAGAGTCACGTTTCAATGTTCGTTCAATCTCATTCCGCTTCTTTCCTCTTAGACGTGATTATCTTCCCGATTCCTCTCGCCTAGCATCATCCCGCATACATACCTGCATACGGTCTTTCCTTTCTTTCGAACTTCATTTTTTTCTTATTGCCCATGTCTTTGTGAGTATGCATCTTTTTGCTGGCATGGCCACGGATCACATACAGTGCTGTACATCATTCACAGCATTTTTCCCCCTCTGACGACGTGCTCTATTTCCATTCTCTAGTATAGTGTCTCCTGTTCATCCACTCATTCGACAAGTTATGTCACGATCACATTCATTGCTCTTTTCTTCTGACCATGGCTTGATCCTCCTTTGTGTACTATATTTTTTAGAGTCTTGCGAAGGTCTGCGTGTATTCAGATCCATAACACGAAATTTGTTACCATTGTCATTATATATTTAACCATACTTTCTCCTGTTCTCCTGCAATAGAATGAGGTCCTCAATCTATAATAATTGGCATTTTCAAACGTGTCTAGAGTACCCGCACTGTGCATCACTGATTGTTACTTGCTATTTTGAATGCATGGTAGTAGTACAGTGCCTGCTGATTCTGAGTGGAATTTAAACGGCTCTTAGATTTGATCTCTCGCTGAAAAGAGCTTAGAAAGCAACGTCATTTCATATTGCGGAGAGAATCTGAGACTCTTTTGTTTGCAAAATTGCCTAGTGATCGAGTTTGGCGAGTTTAGCGAGTTTATCGCCACTGGCGCGCCCAGTGAAGTAAACCTGATTACCAAGTACTAGTTCGGCAGGAGGTTATGGTCAACCCGAGATGTGGCGAGTCATGGAAAACCAAATAAGCGGTGGGATTCAAGAAGTGACGCTTGGGGTGGGTGTCCTATTGGTCTGTCTAACATCAATCATGAGTATGGCGTAATGCACAGGGATACTTCTCGGGGTTGGCGAGTCGTTCGATAGGCGACTTGTTTCAAGGAGGTTTCGAGTCATATTTTTCTGGCCCACAAGCCATGTTCATTTGGAGCGAGATCAGATTAGACCTCTATTCGTCGCTAGGCGCGCCCATACTGACAGAGGAATGATCAGCTCGACCTCCTTTCCCGCCTTCGCCCCGATAGCAAGAATTTTCTTAAAATTAGATCAATCGGCAAAGTTCTGCCAAACTCTGAGTCGATTGGTTAGATGTTGAACCAGATGTTAAGAACAGAGGATCTACCATGGCAGCTGTAAGTTCGAATCTTAGTTAAGTCATGACTGAGGCTGTATCTGTCTACTCGACAGCTGAGCTTTCAAGGGCTGTAACTACCAGCAGTTACCATGAGATGTCTTGTGACGGAAGGTCTGTCACATTACCAGATGTAATTTTTTGTTACAGAACATTACCTAGGCCTTATCATTGACGAGGCAAGGCCTGGGGACTCCCCCCACCGTCCGTAAATAAACCTCTACTAGGGTGTAACGGACTCAGATCGAAATGAAATTGTTTTTTGATTGTTGCCTACCGTGGATGCGTCATAGATAAAGAAAATCTTGAATTACTGCAACGATTCAATCGGCAATTCCATTCTCAACCGCTCGGAGTGCTTCATCATGGAGCGGTGAATTTCCGCCAAAATGGCAAAGCTTGATGTACCTCATTTAAACGCTCTCAGCCAGGACCACGGTCAACAACATGAGGAGTATATCAGGGCCTTTGGGAATGACGGAAGGTGAAGAGGAAAGTCCTGTAGTGGCCAAGACAGCTTAGACCAGACACTGAAAATTATCTAGTCAGCTCTACTCAATTCTGGAGTATGGATCACATGCACTACACATCTTTTGATGCTGCTGACTACGCCTGTGAAAGTCACAGTAGAGAATGATCCAATTTAGTTGGAGCTTGGGCAAAGGGTTTGCTCCACACTCAGTGGTTTCCTGAACTGATTGAAGCGCATGGTCTTATATGCGAAGCATCATAAGAGTGATAATTAGCTTCTGTGGCGATGTTCGGCAGTGCAACGTCAATTTATTTCGGCAGAGGAACGTTGGCTCTCTAATACTTTAAGCCGATAAGTACCCAATGAGAGAGAGTACAATCCGCTGTGACCGCTGTGATCTGATGCAAACCATCAAGCAGCGTAATGATCTGAATAAGAAGTGTGACCTGCGAACCGTGCTCAGAAATGTGACCACGGCGAACTGATTTACCTGCCCATATCAAACCGCGTCGTCTGTACCTTGCCTCAGATAGATATGCTTGTGTGGTGCACCAACGGTAAAACAATTCTCCAAATGAGACGTTCTACTCATGCTTCCGTACATCAACCGCCGACAGAAGTTTTGAGAACACCGTTCGTGAAGTTGAGTTGAATGTGTTGACATGGACGAATTTTGGAAGAAGCTCCAGGAAATTACCCTCTGGGCGGTTCGGAGTCCCGCAATCGCTCCATGCCGCACCTCTACACATGGAGACATCGATATATTTACCTCGCATCTTTGGCAAGGCTGGACCAGACCCTTTATGTGTCGTCATAACAGAGTCACATACCGAGATCCAAGAAATTTTGGGTCATGTTTCAGTGGGTCTCCGTGCATATAGTTACTTGTTTTGGCTAACAGACAGCAACACTAAGGTCTATGGATTACACGCATTAATGTTTATGACCGAAGCTGCGGCAAATCATCGGATACATCGTGGTCGCTCGCAGAGTCATTATTTTCCTCTCATCATGACTGCCATCATGCCATCCATGTATCACAAGGCACATAAAGTTAAGGCTGAACTCCATTCAAAGGCCACTCAGAAGACATCATCAAAAGTTTACTTAGCACTATCTGCTCCAGCTCCTGGGCAGACGTTCCGCGACAACAAAATTTCTTTTGGAATACTTCTTTGAATCTGGGTCATTGACAAACCAGCATGGTAAAGACTATCACAAAGGGATGGTGTTTTTTCCACATGTAAGTCCTTCAAAAAAGTACAATTCAATTTGACAGATCACAAATATGAGTATGGTGGACAGTCTATTTATAGAAGGAGGATCTTATATAAGCTTTGCCGGAGGGAATGACTTTATTTGGTGAACTAATGAATACCTGAAATTAGAGAGAGCAGAAAGACGTTTATGGTATGATATGCTATTAACAAGCTGTACTACTCGTAAAGTATTAATGTCATTGAAATCGAAAGAAACAAATGCAAATATTAGAAATTAATGCTTAAGTAATTATTACAATTGTAATAAAATCAATTCCTGCAGATCGAGCACCATGTTATAAATTTTTGATTCAAAACAATATTATATCATAAATTGTCCACTTTCTCCAATCAAGACAGATTCAACTGTAATTGTTTTGTAGGTAATGGACTTTGATAAGATAATCAGCCCATACAAGACTTCAAAATGATTCTTGGTGGCAACCTCACAAGATTAGTTTGCCACCATAAATCATTTTGAAGTCTTGTATGGGCTGATTATCTTATCAAAGTCCATTACCTACAAAGCAATTACAGTTGACTCTGTCTTGACTGATAGGTCTAGAGAGAGAGCAGACAATTGATGATATAAAGTTAAGTACATAGGGGCTAGTGGGTGGGAATTACCGTTGCCGTCGGCATGTCCCTGAAACGATCAAAGAATATCTTTGTCCCTTTTCTCTCATCGCCACTCTTTTAGGCCTTCCACTCAATAAACCCTCTCATTCCCTATTTGTTAGTCCAACCGTTGACGTACTTCCATAAAGGGTGCTGGAAATCCTACCCTGAAAAATGCGTTGGTCCGTTCATGGCTGTTACCTAAGCCTATTGCTTTGCACGTTGCGGGTCTGCGCCGACGTCACAGTATACGGTCAAATTCCTCTTGCTGAAACTCGATCAGCTACCATTTCCACCACCTCTGTGCCACAATCGACGCCAGGGGCGTACGATGACTCAGTAGTCCTTACCCCTCCTCCAGTGCCGACTGGGCTCAATTTAGCTCCAACGATTGACCTTCAGAGAGATGCGGCGGCTCTACAAGGCTTATCTATTCCTCACACACTAGGTTCGTTCTTTGGGTTTTCTATTGAATTGTCCGTGATCAACCAACTTCGTGAGTGTTAATCTAAATATACGTCCAACAAGAGCGCTGACTGAGTTCGTAGTGGGCAAAAACTCGTGAGACTTGCTTCCTTGCCTCTTTGACTGATGTTGATGATGTGACCAAGGACTTTTGTCCAGGTCCCTTTCCTCAACCTTGTGGCCAACTTGCAAGAACGAGCTGGTTATATCTTTGTTCGTCTGGGTGGTAACACACAGGAGGATGCCGCGATGGTCTTCACTCCCCTTGATAACGGAAGAAACATGGAGAAGGCTAACAGGACCAATTTAGATGCAACGGTACGCAATGATGTACTCGATTGAAGCTCCATTGATCCACCTGAGATAGACCCAAACACCGGCTATATTATATACCATTGATATGTTTTACGCTGCTGCAAACATATCTCAATTTGTTAATATTAACTGGTTTCTCGGTGAGATTTCAATTTATAGCTTGTCCACAACTAATGCATTATATTAGGTATTCCGTTCAACACAACTGACTGGCGTCTTGATATTGTACAATACGGAGAAGCAATACTTGGGGACAAACTCGCTGGGCTGCAAGCAGGAAATGAACCTGATTTCTACTCTGAGTGCGCTGAACTTCCACCTGTGTAACAGATTATGGTCATCTAAATTTGTGTTCAGGAACGGTCGCCGGGGTGACACCTATTCGCCTCAAGATTATTCCGACGAATTCGGCAGTCTTGTCCAGGCGATAGGGGGGAATCAAAATATTCCCGTCAAGAATAATCTGGTAGGACCCAGTGTTGCCTCTATCACCTGGGGACCGGACGATGTCTGGAAAACAGGGTTTATTGAAAACTACGAAGATGATCTTTTCGCCCTAAGCGTTGAACAGTATGTTATTCAATCATCTGTTCAGGATAGAGCAACCTGATTAAATCTAATCAGCTATCCTGACAATAACTGTGCTGCTGAATTCGGGAGCGGCACCATCCGGGTTCCTCAAGACGTCTTCCCGAATTATCTCACGCACCAATCCGGTGTAGGTCTCTGTGAACCGTATCTCAATTCTACCTTGCTTGCACAGGGAGCAAACAAGCCGTTCATCATGTTTGAGACTAACACGGCTTCTTGCGGTGGTTTCCCCGGCGTGTCCGATAGTTATGGCGCTGCATTATGGGCGATGGACTATGGACTCCAGATGGCATATTCAAATTTTTCAAATGCGCTTTTGCATTTTGGTGGGCAGAACACGTATTATAATCCTTTCACTCGTGTGTAGAATTTTTATCTCTGTATCACCCAATCTGACAACATTCTAGCGCCTCCTACCAATCAGTCAACTTTCCATCAATGGACAGCCGGTGCTATCTACTACTCCATTCTGGTCCTTGCTGAAGCTTTCGGTAAATCCAACACGTCTCAAGTCATGGACATGACAGGACCTGCTGGACTGAGCGAGTTTACTCCTGCTTACGCGATTTATGAGAACGGAGAACTTAGCAAGGCGGCATTGTTCAACTACGTAGATGACGTTCAAGGAACGCAGGGCAATGCTAATCTGACCGTTACTCTGTCACTTCCCAATGGTGGAGTACCTCAGACTGTTAAGGTTAAATATCTTGAAGCTCAGTCTGTTTCGAGCAAATTCAACATTACCTGGGCTGGTCAGGTCAGTGATCGCTAATGAAGTACAAATGTGATCTGTTGACAAGCTACTTGTTTCACAGACTTTGGGTAACAGGTTTGAGGTTGACGGTCTTCTCAGAGGAGACTTGAACGTCGCTGAAATTACGTGCGACATCACCAACAATGCCTGTACCATTCCCCTTCCATCTCCTGGCTTTGCGCTCGTATTCTTTGACGCCAACGACGAGCTGACTACACTCGGTCAGACGACGGAAACTTTTTCCACGTCTACTCATACAAAGACGGCGAATACGGCAACGGTTGATCCCGCTGTGCTTGCTACGTCTAATGGGCATTCTGGGAAGGATAGAAATGTGCTTGGGAGTACGAGTAAGGGAAGTGTTAGTGATTCTAGAAGAGTGAAAGGAGACATTTTTGGTGCATCTATCATTGGTGCCTTGCTTGTGGTGTCGATGATAACTTGTCCATTATAACCATAACCTAGTAACTTAGGTTTATAGGCTGGCACTGACAACTGACGCTGTTTTGTATTTGATTATTACTTTCGTTGTTCATTCTGACACTTTAAACGTAATCATCTTGGACTGCGTGTTACATTTATACAGATACTGATTTATACAGATAGTTAATTTGATATACTGAACGAAGTTAGTTACATTCGATATGCAAGACCATTTGTATTCACCCGCGAATGAATGATGCAACAGTACTCAGGAATCGTTCTGGTTCTTCGAAATGCGACATATGACTGGAATTCTGTTTCAAATTAGGACAAAATCTTACTTCTGAAACTCCACACTCACCGCAAACTGTACCCATTTGACATGAGGGATTAACTTGAAGAAGGGGTAGATGACACTGTCAGCGGCTTCATCATGTGCGCCATTCAAGAGGAGAGTCGGCACAGAGATTTTTCCAGCTTCATCAAGCATTGACCAGGTCTTCATTGAACCGGTTATGAAGAATTCATTCGGTCCATTCCTATGTGCGCATGGCATGTCAATCGATCGACAAGAATGAGAGGTACCACTAACATCGTGAAGTAAACTGTAGGGTCCTTCTCCAACTCTGAAAAACTCTGTTGCAACAGTTCTGGCATAGGGGATATTCTACACAGATGATGAGAGTAATAGACATTGACAGCATCTTGATATTCCTTGCTATCTGTCGTTCCCTCCTTCTCGCAACGATCGAGGACTTCCTGAACATCTTGGGGTAATTTCCTGCGATGCACCATCTGGGCTTCGATCCAGTCAGCCATTGTAGCAGGGGAGGACATGATGATGAGGTGCTCCAGCCCGCCGGGTTGTCTAGATGCATGACGCGAGCCCAACATGCCACCCCATGAATGTCCTAATAGGTCATAGCTATCGTAGATATTGAGATGTTGTAAAAGAGCCTTCAACTCATCGAGGAAGAGTTGTTCCGTCCAAAATTCGGTATCGCCCATTTTATCGGGCAAGTGCGTGGAACGACCACCACCGATCTGGTCGTAGAAGACAACTGGGATGTGGTAACGGGAGGAGAGAGAGGAAAGGGGAAAGAGGTAATCGGAGGATACACCTGGTCCGCCATGGAGAAAAACTAGAGGGCGAGCGTCGGACTTGAGATTGCCTGTGATCCTATACCAGGTTTGACATTCTGGGCCTTCATTTGGTAGTGTCCAGTTCATCTTTCCTTCGATTGTAGGTGTCAAATCTGACATGTTGGCCCCAAATGATAAGGAATGAGATCAGTGGTGAGACGATGCGGACGAATCACGAAGACTGATGGGGAAGCTGGGTGTTACGAAAGCCTCAAGATAGGAAATCAAGATATATTGAAGACCAAATTATTCTACACACGTCATGCCCGGAGTGATGCATCGGAATTCGAGCAATGGGATTTTCCACTTCCCCTTATCGCCAATAGGTTGATTCGCATAAATTTGGCTTGATCAATTTCCTTCACAGGACTTCAAAGGAATCACTAGCTTTGTACATGTACTTAACATCATTTTCGAGACACGTAGGACGAAGCAGGAATCAAGACTAGTACAGTTCTACCAGTGCAAGTTACGAGATTGAATATATCAACCACTTCGGTGATAATTGTAGATCAATAGCTTATCAATTCACACTACTATGTCAGACAGCAGGAAACGCAGATATTTGATCTTCTGGTGCATGAATACACTCCAGACCTAAGGATTCTGTCCAAAGCTTCTGCGGGGGCATAGAATCGACTACAAGGGTATGGTCTGTGAGGGGCAAGCTTGTCCAGTGAAATCATACTTTAGATATGGATCAGTAGGTTCTACTGGAGTTCATAGTTTCTTGCATGTCAACTCCGATCAAGCAGGTAATCGGCTTCAGGTGCCGCAACTTGATATGCATTGGCCACCACTCTGAGCAGGACCAGCGTTGAGCAAGGACTTGAAATCCAAGTCATTGATGAATTTACCTTTGCACAGATTGCTTCCTCTATACAACCCTACAAAGTCATGGGGAAGATTCTGGCCCTTCTGAGCAAGAGAGGATGACGAGTGTCACGAGGGTTCAGGGAGACTTCATGAGAACAAGATATTGATCGCTTTAAGCAGGTCATTTGCGTTTTGTGTTTTGTAAGCCACTAAGCAAAAATGACCTACACCCAACAAATTTGAGAAAGGCGTCCCTACAATAACGGTCCTCACACCAGGACTGACATGAACTTGATCACCAAGAACAGTGTATCTGATTTTGGCCTAAGATCTCAGACTTGCGTGAATGATAAGATGATTGTTCTGCCCACCGAGAGAATACAAGAGAATACATTACAGACAGAAAATAGGCAGGTTAAAAGAGCAAGTTTGAGCTCAATCATCCCGCTGTTGGAGTTGCTTATTGTGGTCAGCCACAGATATGAAAGCTAAACGCACCAGGTATAACTTGCACTTATCAAAAGCTATAAATATCGAATGAATATCGAATGAACGATATTCTGAGAGTTCGGGGAAACAGCAGAATTTGATGCAAGTGAATCACTGTATTAGTGGACAGGCGAAGCCAATTATACTTTTTGTTTCATATTGATCCATCCATCTGTGCAAAACCACAAAAATACTGGATGAATTCTTGTCACTGTTGTATAGCCATTCCATCAGAGGTTCACAGTCACGACTCACAAAGTTATCGTGAAGTTTTTCAATAGCCACCTTCGGTCAGAAAAGTTTGGCATCGGGGAAGTGGATCAAGTGACAAGGGCATGGGTTTATTTAGGTGAAGTTTCGTTGAAAACCTGGGAGGGAATTTGCCGGCCCTAAATTCCATGTGATACGAATCAAAACTCGCCTTCCTGACGACTACGACAATCCTCAACGAGTAGGGGTTCAGGATTCTGTTTGTGAGTCTTGTTCTTGTGATTTCGTCGAATGAAGAAATCATCTTCTCAGTTATCCCTGTCTTAATCATTCTACGATGACCATGTCGATATTCATCATATCTCTGACCTTTTTCGGGTTCTGCTTTGGCATTTTACTGATTCATTTCCTCAGGCTCACTGCTTGCTAATGCTATTTACATATGTCCGGTGGATGTGGGCACACTATGCATAGTTCTTTACAATATGTATGCCGGCCCCAGTGAGCATAGTTTACTCAAAAACTTGGCCATTGTAAACATATATTTGTCCCTTCGATTAGATAGCTTCATACCCGCTTTCCAACTACTGACTTCTGATTCAAAGTATAGATCCTCCTTATCTTTGTACTGTAGTCTGATTGTAGCAGAATGTAAATGCTGATTACGTCCTATCATTGACGACAGACCACTGGTAAGCCATTCCGAAGGGGGACCTGCAGATGAGTCCCCTATAGCACCACTCAGTCTGGTGCAATGACCATATGTCGATACCCTTTGTTTCTTTTTCTGACTACCGCCATAAAATCACCTTGAAGCATGCTGTTACCCCACCTATCTACTAGTAAATTCTCCATATCTCCCTCCTTTGGCCACATGCCTTCTGTAGGTATGCTCGATGTTGCGTCCTGTTTAAGTTTTCTCCTTAGCATTATTTTCCTGTTGTGGGATAGAAGACAACGTGACTCCAAAAAAATGCGATCAGCAATCATGACAAATCTAAATGCAAATCAGATAAAGTGTCCTTGTCTTTTCACCTGAAACTCAAGATGGCTCCCATTGGTACTCTCTTCACACATCCCGCACAGGCGCAGGGCAAAATAGTATATATTTCATTTTGTAAATTACAAATGATGTCTGATTTCATCCTGTTTCTGCGTTATGGTTAGATTCGTGCGGTCGCTGCTCGAGGTGGTGCTGAGCTCACACTCCCTCCTTTTGAGTTCGGTGTAACAAATAAATCCCCTGAATTCCTTTCCAAGTTCCCCCTTGGCAAGATTTCTGCATTTGAGGGTTCTGACGGCTTCAAGCTCTCGGAGGGCGATGCTATCTGCCGCTATGGTGAGTTATCAGAAATTTTCACGTTATCTTATCGATATCACTGACTGTCTATCTTGATGACAAACAGTTGCTGCCCTTGTCCCAAATGGTAACTTCTACGGCGCGATTCTCCAAGATGCTGACCTCTTCAACCAATGGACGCATAGAGCAGAAACCGACTTTGATGCCTATCTTGGGTGGCTGTATTATATCTGTAGTGGTATCTATCCCTATAACAAGGCCGTGAGTCTCTTCCGTAGCCCCAATGAACTTGAATTAACAGCCGATCTCCTTAGTTGGAAACCGCTTTGTACGATAGAATGGAGCGTACGCTTGATATCATGAATGAACACCTGAAAACTCGTACCTTTTTCGTCACAGAGCGTATCACTCTCGCTGATATCTCGGTTGCTACTGTCACCCAAAAGGCTTGCGGCATGGTCATGGACGCCAAGCGCCGCGAAAAATACTCTAACCTCATTCGCCACATGGAGACTGTAATCAACCAGCCTGACCTGAAGTCGATCTATGGTGAAACTCAATACACAGAGAAGCAGATGACCTTTGTTCCTCCCCCGAAAGAGAAGAAGGAGAAGGCTCCGGCCCAGCCTAAGGCTGAGAAGAAACCAAAAAAGGAGGCAGAGGCCGATGATGAGGAAGAACCTGACGTTCCTCCTGAGCCCAAACAGAAGAATCCTTTGGACGACTTGCCCAAGTCCACCTTTAATCTTGAGGATTGGAAGAGGGCCTACTCCAACAAGGAGACTCGTGGACCTGACGGTGCCCTTGAGTGGTTCTATGACAAGTGCGGTGTTGCAGCTACGTCTTATCGTAGACTAACGATGTCCATAGTTACGACGCCTCTGGATTCTCCATCTGGAAGGTGGACTTCAAATATAACAACGAGCTTACCCAAGTTTTCATGTCTTCCAACCAGATTGGTGGCCTCTTCAACCGTCTCGAGGCGTCCCGTAAATACCTCTTTGGGTCCGTTGGTGTACTTGGCACCGCAAACAATAGCATCATCACTGGTGTTTTAATCCTCCGTGGTCAGGAAGTCGAGCCCGTTGTGAGCGTTGCTCCTGATTGGGAGAGTTATGACTATAAAAAATTGGACCTTTCGAATGATGACGATAAAAAATACTTTGAGGGTTCCCTTTCTTGGGACTTGGAGGTTGATGACAAGAAGTGGGCTGATGGCAAGAACGTGGGTACTATATATGTCTCTGACTTCATGTGGCTGATCACTTTGGATTAGTTCAAGTAGACTTGGATAGATTGACGATGATGTTTTATGATTTATATTTCTTTTGCTCTCACATTGTCCCGCATCTTGAATGATGGTTGTTGAGTTTCAGAGACTTGGGCTCGGTTTGCAACGTCCGAACTACAAATCTTGAGTATGAGTCGTATTCAAACACTGCTTGGCCAACTTTCAACAACGATTGTTTTCATTATCAATGTGATAACGAGATGGATCTACTCGTGCTCTTGCAGATGCCACTATCTCCAACATCTTACATTGTATATGCATTATAAAAGCAATTTCTGGACTCTTATCAGACTTCAACTGCTAAGATGAAACATAGAAGTCTGTTTAAAGAAAGTGATGGTCATACCAAGATACCAGTATTGTCTCAAATGTACAGAGAATATCTAGAACATCTTGTCTAATTAATTGAATGGCTGTTCTGGAACCTCAACTATTTATCCACTCATTAACTCAATCCTTATCTGACCAATCAGCTCACTAGCCTTATCATTCCTTAACTCAACAGAACATCTGTATGGTTTTGGATGGCTACTAACGATGTCATCACCTCATACCATAGGAAGAATACAGGACCCTCGAACCTTGTCAAACCTGAATCCATCCCGACTTCGGGCTTTATCTCCTGTCCATCCTTGCCCTTGATCTTTTTGATGTTGAATAAACTGAGGATGGTAGCCATTGCTAACCACAGGTTGACATCTGCGAGGTGTCTGCCAGGACAAATTCTGATTTGAGACATTAACATTAACATTCATCATCTAGGTCAAATTGAGAAGGAAGCACCCTCACCTTCGTCCAAAGCCGAATTGCGCCGATGGCCGCGGTTCCTCTTGACCACCCATTGATTTGGGAAGGTAGCGATATGGGTTGAAAGAATATGGGTCATGATAGACCGCTTCATTCATAGATATACCACTGAGAAAATCAATATTTCAGGTATTTCAGCACAAATCCTTGACTCATGGTTTGATAGCTCACCGTATGTTCGCAAATACTAGGGATCCTTCAGGGATGAGCATCCCCTTATAATCGTCCTCTTGCATCGCACGGTGTGGGATTCCTGAGAAGATACATCTTATTAGAACAGCCCGCGCTTCTCAAGTCAATGAAACCTGCCAAGTGGAACTGGATTCAACCATCTGCATTGACGATTGAGTATTAGAGTCATTTGCAAATCAAGTGACATTACCGGTATGTTTCTTGCAGTATGCACTCTACGAACGGTAATTCATCTCGATCTTCTATTTCTGGTAGGCGTGAACCACCCAAATAAGCATCGATTTCTTCATGAGCACGGAGCTGATATTCAGGGTATAAAGTCATTGCGAGCATGAAAATGGAGATGGAAGACCAAGTCTAGAGTTTATCAATCGGATGTTTTCGCGCTGCCAGACGTTTGTGGCTTACAGAGTCTGTGCCTGCGCCGTAAATCCCGGCTGCTGCGCCTTTAATGTCTTCGAGCTCTTCTTGTGTCTCATTATCTTCCTTGTGCAAGCACTCAAGGTGGTAAGAAAGGAAAGAAGGTTTCGCTGTGCCCTCGGCCTATGAAAGTTGATGAATCAATCCAGATCTTGCCTGTGATAAGAGTACGTGCTTCACCATCTGCTTTTGGACTTGGCTGAATGGGTAGTCATGCAACCGTCGAATGTAATAATTGAACCCTCGTGCCTTCGACGCATAGGAGGTTCCTAGGAACCAAGATGGCAGGTACTGAACTATGTCGATGATTCATGAATTTCGTTGATAGTGACCTTTGAAGAGAGAGACCTACGGATAGGAAATAGATCGACAAGTGTGCCGCCTGGAGGTCCGCAGTGCGTTATCGCGTAACTACTGTCTGCTGTAATCTGGACATATGGGTCGGCGTCTGACAGGATCTCATGTCCATATGCAATATACAAGACGATTGAGGTTGCGAAACTGCCAAGCACACATGTCAGTTCTCCATACCTCGACACCCTAGCCACTTACCGGCGGATCACTGTTTCCCTTTCATCCGGATTATTATCGAGAAGGTTGAGCGCAAGTCGACGCGTTTCACGAAGTTGTATCGACCGATATTGCACGATACTCTGGCGAGAAAGATACTGTTCGTAAAGACGTCTATGTTTTCGAAATGTTTTTTCATAGCCGGTGAATGCGAGATTCGGGTTCCAACCCATCCTGTTATGTTGGGGGGTATCATATCAGCATCAAACTGTAAACCACTGAGGGACGATTATCGATCTTATGGTGCGTACAATTTGAAAATGGGAAAACCCGGACGGTCACTATAGTTCCAACTTCGTTTTTCCATCAGGTCCGTGGCTGCTTCAACACTATTGAGGATGATCATCTTGCGATTTAATACTCGCAGGAGCATGACGTCTCCTGTAAAACATACTCAGCTACCTAGCATTCACAAACTAAAATTCAACTATACATACCATATTGCCTCGACCATTCTGCAAATCTATCCTCCGGATTCTCTGGAGGAATATATCGCATATGGCCGATCATTGGATCGGCAGGAGGCCCTGGGGGGAGAGGTAACCTTGATTTATAAACGCGCTGCCTTAACCAAAGAAGGGCAATCCAGATGACAGCAATAAACCACGAAAGAGCTCCCATATTGAAAACTGCAACAGTGAAGAGTGGGGTGGAGATAGGCATCAGTCCCAAGCAAGTTTTATAACTCTTAAAAAAACACATGTGCCGTATTTCCTCCGATCAAATCCGTTGAACGTAAAATTGACCCAGTAATATGTATCTACCCTGGTTTTGGAACCATTCAGAAAAACTTTGAGAATTGCTGCCGCTCTCCGAGTTTTAGGGCGATGCTAAAACGTAGTTGGCGTCCGCGTTGACAGAAACACGGGAATTTGACGATCGGCAACCGGATAGCATGTTCTTTTATCCGGAAGTATCAATGAAATCGATAGTTGATTTTCAAATTGATGTGGTGACGAGATTGATGACATCATATCAGAAAAGAGACATTGTATTTGGAATGCAGTCGACTCTGTATTCAGTTGTTTTGTAGGTGTCGCTCATAACCCGTATTCTCCTCTCAGCTACTATAGGCTATTAGCGTGTAACTGTGCAAGGTGTTGAGTTAGGGACGAGCAACGTAATATGGGTAAGAACTCGTTGCAAGCGTGCATCTAAACTATTTATTCTACACAAAACAATAAAACATGAAACAATAAGAGTGAGACAGTTCAAGACATGATTTTAGTATAGCGTTCGATATTCCAACAAAAGGCTGTGATCATAAACCTGTGTGTCGCGAATTCTGATAATCAATTCATTACGGGTATTTTGAACTGTCGAACACTTGGAACACTTGATATAGTCGGAGATAGGTCGGAGCTATTAATATCATAGTTCGTGACATCATGATCATGTGACTACTAACATAGTACCGTGACACTAACTCACACGGACAAGCAATAGTAATCAGATAATACCAGACCTGGCAGTATCAAAAATCGGATCTATTCAACCATTCCAAGTCGGTCCAAACTCCACTTCACACCAGCCGTCACAAGAGCCGCTACAAAGAACATCAAATCAAACAAGGAACTAAACAGCTCCCATGGCGGTATCAGATTAAACAAATTCGCAGACACGTCTCGCATCACTCCCACATTGGCATCATCTACTGAGATATCACGTTGTGCCAATGGAGGTGGGAACGAAGAACGCAGCTGTACGACTGTCGAGAGGAGGTATATACCCTAATACAAGGAAGGGCTTGAGACGATGAGATTAATAGCGGAAGCGTGATGAGACGAACCATGAGATAGGAGAGAACGAGAATAATCAGACACGTTCCAAGTGTTTTCGAAGTGACTTTCAAAGCCTACAACGAATGTCAATGTCAATGTCAATCCTTAGGTGGCTGACTTGCTCGGTTGACACCACGCATGACAAGCCCTATACTCGACAATACAATCAACCCAACGAGCAAGAGGGAAACGTGCCGGGCAAGGGACGAGATTGACTCTGGCGTTAACTTGAGCCCAGGTATTACTTTCGATTCCCTCGCTTCTTCTGCTCCATCCACGTTTATATCACCGCCTGTTGCTGGACCAGATAACGTGGAAGAAGGTATCAATAGCCAGATCAAAACGCTTGTCACAATATCTGGGTACGTCTGGCTCTGCATTTCGCGGGATCTCAAAGGGTGGAAAAACATGGTACTATACCCTGCGGTGAATATTCGAAAGATACAATAACCGGCAAAGAAACGACCAATCAAAGATGAGAATCTGCCTTTGAGCGTCTTGGCACGCTGTGAGGAGGCGAGTCGGATGCGTTGGAACTGAAGGGTGGAAGAGAGCGTCGAATGGAGAGTCTTCAGACCTCTAATTTGCAACGTCACTTAGAGGTATGGATACCAGGAGGTAAATGATGGTGGGAGAAACAGGAGCGGAGGAGTAAGGACGTACAATCGTCTCCACCGCGCAGTGTATCACCCACACGCTTCATCCAGACTGCAGTAGTGTTAGAGATTCCCGCGATATCAGACGATGGCTGAGAAACCTGAGCTCTACTGGCGAGTTCGTCCTCCTTTCTCTGTAGATCGTTCAACACACTCTGTACACTCAGTTCGGTACTGCGAATCTCCTCCTCTGTAGGTACAGCATCATAATCCTTGCTAGTTGATGATGGCAAAAAATTCCACGCTCGCGTGACTGCACCGAAACCAGATAGCAGCCCAAGGATAGTCGTCCCGAGAACCACGAGTCGAGAAAGTGTCCTGCTGAGAAAAGCTGGATCTGATTCGGTTGTGAACGGCGGTATATACGACAGCAGAGTAAGTGAAAGGATAACAGGGATAAACGAGGAGGCAATTGCACGAGGCACCGAGCGCAAGATGTTGGTGGGGGCAGGTGAGAGAACTAGGAGTGCGATGGACTGCGGTATGAGAATAATGTGAATGACAAGTAGAGCGTATAGAGAGAATTGGAAATTTGCCACTCGTTGTGACGCGGAAAGGGTGTTGGTAGCTTGACATAGGAGCAGAACGAATAACAAGGAGGACTCTGTGAATGTCCACGAGAAGACCATCCGCGCGAGCATCTGACGCCAATCTTGCTTTCCTGCGACTAAGTTGTGGGTCCCAGTTGTTGTGCTTGTCGGTAATACACCGATAGCATCTGAAGAGGAGTTGAAGATGACATTGGGAAGAAGATAGAGACAAGCAGCAAAGAGTGATAGGCGAACGAGGAGCAGAAACGACATGCACGGAGGACTGTGTGAAAATTGAATATTATTTCTATATTATTTCTCTGCTATGAAACAGTATGAAACAACCATGCACTGATCTTAATGTTAGGCAATATGATCAAGCATTGATCAATCCTACTGTCTCCAGAGAGCTCTCAACCGTGTATTGTATTCCATTTACATTCGATTGTTTAATCCAAGAAATCTGTTTCGCCTTTCTTAATAAACGCATCCAAGCCTTTCTCAATTGGACTGTCGCCTCCAACAAGGTCAATGCCTAGTCCTCCAGCGTCTTCTCTATCTACCAATAAAGCAAGAACTTCAGCCACATCATCTCGCTTTCAAAATATCCCAGTCAGTCACGTTTGTTATCGTCGTCACCAAAGGGGCACTCACAGAAACCGCGGGTGAGAGATGTGTTCTACCAATAGACGCCTTTCCTATCCCAGGTGCATTCGACAATTCCCCAGGTCTCAGTATGGTCCATTTGAACGCTGTCCGCTGAGCGAGGTTCATGTCTGCTTCACTTTTCCATTTCATATAGCTGCGTAACTTGGTATGAGCCATCTCAGAGTTTGCTTTGTCTTGATCATCCTGGAGCGGCATATAATCAACACTAGGGCTTAAACCACGAAGTGAAATTACGCACATAATGTTGAGGTAGCTTGGATGGATCCCTCAAGACATGAGCAGCCGAAACTAAAATCAACCTCGGTTTCATTTCACCCTCCACGCCCTCTATAGCATCGAAAACCTTTATTGCACCCTCATAATCCACCTTTTTCGTCCTCTCTTCACCGCCTTTACCTCCCGCACCAGCTGAGAAAACGATAACATCTTGACCCGTGAATGCTTTTACAAGATCAGGAACAGATGACACTTCGAGTGATAGGACGAGAGGAGTCGCCCCTGCAGTGGTGATCTCAGGAGCATGGGAAGGATCCCGGATTACGGAAGTCACAGAGTAATTGTACGGGGATTGCGATAAGAGGCGCGCTAAACGCAGGGCGACCTATGATGTATGAACTTTTGGAATCTGGGATGGACGTGAAGAGCTCACGTTGCCATGCCCTCCCACAATCGTAACTTTCTTAACCATGATAGTAGTTCCAGAAGAAGGAAGGAAGAAGTCCTGTTGCTTGAGAGATCGTGGTACATAAACATAAATTTCAGACGTAATGACAGTCCGCGGCTCCCATGATCTGATACGTCTCTGGAGCTTTCGAGAAGCATCATAGAATCATTTCAACTGGAAGAACTATCCTTCGATAAATTGAATCGAATTTCTAGTCGAGTCGAGCAATTAAACACAAATGCTATTCTTAACCATCTCTTGTAATACTCATTAGATCTACTTATGCCCCAGCTTCACTCCTTTCAAAAAGCAAGCATAGCTCGTTTGCAGCGAGGCCTTGGTACGAACTATGGTAGTTTGGAATCTCAATCAGGAATTTCTTTCAGTCGCATGACTGTACACAATTCCTTCTTATGATAGTCACAGTTTATTAGTGTTCGCATATACATACAGAGATACCTAAAAAATTACAATAAAACATCAAACAAAACAAGACAGAATAGCAATATCCTTGATCCTCAACTAGCCTCAACGCCCGCCCCAGAAGCACTCCCAACAGGCATATCATAATCCATCGGAACATCCTTCCCCTCCAACCAAACCGCATCTTCACCACCCAGATCAACACCTTTACCCCAATCTAATCTCCTCCTCGATGGTAACTCTTTCAATTCCACCGTCAGTACCCTCTCCGCTGATGACTGCGAGAGCTGCAAGGGCGGTCGAAGATGTGTCGTTGACGATGCAGGTGACAAAGTACAAGAAGACGGAGGTGGCGTCGATTGTCGGTGTGCCCACTGCTGTCGACCTTGAAGTGATGTGGTAGACACCGGATGTCCACGGTCATTTGTCGTCACTCTCGAGGAGGTCAAGGGTGCAACCACCCCTGCTCCTATCGTACTACTACAACCAGGTCCATCACTTGCTCTTCCAGCTCTAACGTCATTTTCGTTCTCTTGCACAGGCGCCCAACCCACACTCCCGACTTGCAGATCTCCGGATGAAGCCGTCACAGTGGCCACAGCACCTTGTTGACTGTTTCTAACAATAACGTACAACTCCCCATTCCAGCCAATAAAATCCAAACTCTTAACCGTACGGGCAACATACTTTGCGCTCTCTAAAGTTCCCAAGGGTTGCAGCGGCAGGACTGAAGGTGCTGACTGAAGAAGGTGCTGTTGAGATCGGAGCATGGCATGTTGCTGTTGCGGACATGAAGAATAAGAATGTTCAATTTGTTGGGCGGGACGAGGGAGGGCGTTGGGCAGACGATTAATCAGGCTATGAGGTGGCTGCTGTTGCACCGGTCCTTCTGATCCATGCGTATTTGTTGGTCCGCCACCACCTGGGGCATCGGAGCTGGGACCAAGAGAAAATCCATCAACATCAGCATGCCCAACGCTGTCTTTCCTATGTCCGTTTCTCCTTGTTGGCATCGTAGTTCCATCTGCATTGGCATTTGACAAAGAAGTAGAGGCTACAGGCTGATGCGAATGATTGAGATGCGGTGCACCACGTGGACGTTGCTGCTGCTGCTGTGGAGGTATTCCACGATCAAGTCGAGACTGTGTACTCGTGTACAGTGCATTCGGGCACGATGTGTAAGCGGTAGTATGAAACGCAGGCTGGCTATTGTGCAATCGAAGGTGCAAAAATGAAAGACAAGCAAATCTCTGAAACTGGCTCGCATACATATGCTGCATAATAAAAATGAGCTTAAAGCACCACGCGATATGGCATTCGACATACCATAGGCAGCTGAGACACACCGACCTCAACTCTCAATGCTCCCAACTCGCTCGGCAGACTTTTCACAAGCACATCCAGCTCTGATATGCACCCGCTCAAATCCATCTCTCCATGCTCTTCAGTAACACCAGTGACACCACACCCCCGACTCAAACAGCCAATTCTGACGCCCATTGTTCTCAACCCTCTCAGTCCGGGCAACAACGGCGCTACCAAATCCCAGGGACAATTTCCCAAGTCGAGTCTTCGTAATTTGGTACGGTTGCGGAGAAAATGTGTAACCGTGGCATAGAGATGCAAAATTGTGGGATCATAATGATCTTGTGGATGTATTTGAGGTGCATGAGGCTGGTTGAGATGTGTATGAGGCAGGGGAGCATTTGTAATGTGATGAGGATAAGAGTAGTGGTAACGCTGCTGCTGAGGAGGTGGAGAAGAAGAGGGTGCTGGGTCAGACACAGGAAGTTGAGTGGTTGTGTTCAGGGAAGGTGTGACTGCTGATGGCTGACCGACAAGGAGAAATCGGAAAGCCTTCAATCGGGGAAGCAGCGTATGTTCCCCGTTGATGACTTCGTCACTCCCAAATACCACCGCTGCTTTCCCCGGTTCTTCAAATACACCATGAAGTGTCAGACTCTCAAGTTGACTATTCACACCACCAGCCGCATGTGCGATCCGGCTCAGAACTGTGTGTGAGATTCTCGTATCGACGAGATCGAGATGCGTGAGGTTGTGTATCGTCGGAGAGGAGAACGTAGCATCCCATGAGTGTTGTCGCAAAAGATAAGCGCCTAATGTAAGGTGTTTGAGCGTCTTTGAATTGTTATCAAGGACAGTTGTAATTTCGGACCAGTCGGCATATCCATCATCGTCCTCGGCTCTGAGCGTGAGTTTTTTCAGCGTGTTGAATGACGATATCCCACATGCATCGAAGTGGAACCCGACCGAACCTAACGAATCTAGTTTGGGGTACACCGACAAAAGAAACTGCACCATATCCTGCCTCAATTCCGGATATCCAATCCATTCAAACTCCCTCAACGCACAGAACTCTGGCAGAGCCGTCTTGAATACTCTGAGCATAAGATCCAGAAGCTCACCTTCCTCGCATGCCCAATGCACACGAAGAATCTTGACTCTGCGAGAGAAATCTTTGTCGGTCTTGACACGCTCGAAGATATCCATAGAGCGATTGACGTTTTCGGACTGATCTTCCCCGAGATAGAGATCGATGGTATGGAAGATGTGGTCGAGAGCGACAGAACGATGAAAGGAAGAGAGAAAGAGCCATGTACGGAGATGATACCGTGGGATATAGCCTGCAATGCGAGACCATACTTCTGGAGGAGCACGCTGAGATGGAGGGTCGCGTGCGAAATGTATTTTCTGGTCAATAGGTTGGTAGGTCGAAATGAGGACATAATAGATGCATACTGTACATTGACGAACGCGGTTGGCAACATCCCGATTTGACGGGTCAAGACGCAGTACTGCGTGAAAATCTAATGAGATTTTAGAACAGTCCAATAGAGAAAAATCACAGGAGAGTTGGCGCACCTTGATGTGCTTGAGCAAGTAATCTTTCACCACATGCCTTTCGTGCGTTGGCACGAGCTAGGAGAGCTTTGGCCAATTTGGGTTTTGGTAGATTGGGAGTTTTAAGATACACATCGAGGTACCGTTCAACATTGTCATCATACCTACAAGTAGACTTTCTTCAACAAACAAACAAACCCCCTGATGCGAACATGTATTCGCCCTCACCGTCCGGCGTCAATTAGCGTCAAGGCGGTATCTAGCAGAAAATCGGCTTTGCGTGCTGGATCAAGAGCTGTTAGCGCGCTTTGAATCGTTGCTGTAAGGTCGTCAGCCGACATCAAGTTGGCGTGGGTAAGCCGTACCGGACAATGTGGAATCTTCGCACACTAAGAATTCCTTTTATGTTCCAGAGAAACAAATATCATCCTGGGAAAAATTGCCAATGATGTGAAGTATTTATCTGAAAACATGTTGTTGCACTACAGTCCAGAATTAGGCCATCACTCTTCAATATACCTTCAACAACTACTGTTGGCGGAGTAAGATGTCTCCGCGGCGAATATAAATATTTCCGGGTCGCTCGATTGTGACTTTAAGTATGGCCCAGCACAAATATTTACAGACATAAAGGGAGGCTGAAGTCACAAAATTGCGAAGATGGATAAATATATCAGTTTTCACGCTGTCTAGGACAATGAAGATGAGAGTTTCTCGGTAAGAAAGTATTTTCGACGATTCTATTGATGAGCATTTGGTTCCAGAATCGACCGGGTGGCTCAGTCTGGGTCTGGGCTTTGACCTAGACTTCAACTCGACGTGTGATTGACGGGAGTACATTCCAGTCCATTGGGTGATATATATTTTTCGCTTCTTGGTTCAACACAACCTTCCCTCCAGCTTCATGAATGTCTTTAATCCAAAAATTCTCGACGCCAGCATCCGCGATGTTTCCTCATTCCTTTCTGACAACCAGAAAGTCGAGCTCTTGATCTATGCCATAAAGAGCCTTCATTTTGAGGGGTATGTACTCGCATTGTTTACTCATGTCCCATCACGTATGACTTTTCCTTCGTGATTTCCTCACTTGATTCCACGGTCGACCTCCAGACGTTCTCGAACTATTATTGAGAACGCAATTGAATCGTGTTTACATGTCACGACACTATCTCCAGAGATTACAGCTAAGGCACATATCTTGAGAGCGCGGGTTCGACTTACCAACGGTTTCCATTTGAGTGCCCAGCAAGGTTGGTGTACACCCTCCCATGTCCTTCAACATATCTATTTCTATGGCGACAGATCTACAAGCAGCGCTTGATGCAGAGCCAGATAACCCGGAGGCAAAAGCTTTGCTTCATCAACGATCTGTGACCGTTGAAAAAGTGGATACTAGTTCTGGCAACCTGTCCTGTCCATCTCTCACCCTTTGCATAGCTTCTGTCTCCATTGCCGATTAAGGAAAATAAGGTCTCCATTGAAATATGGAGAGAGATCGCACTATCCCTGCCCAGGCGTGACCTCAAATCACTCTTGTTTGTTCCTCATGCGATTTCCCGGGTTGCGTCTCAGTTACTTTTCCGAGAACTGGATCTCTATTTTGGAGAATTGAAATACAGTAATACTGATGGCAACAACGACTGGAGGAGTCATGAGTCTCGAACGAACGACGGCGTAAGGGATGCACAACGCAGTGCTGATATTCTTACACGGATTATAGTCGATCCAGCTTTTGCCCACTGTGTGCGCACTCTGCGGATTTTTGCATCCACCAGAGCCGGTGGACTCGCATTTCAGACAGGTATGAAAGTCAGCCTCGAATTCCATGCATTAGTTCATGGGTCTGTCCAGGAATGCTCACCAATGCTCTCCCGAAACTTGTGAATCTACGAAATTTTCACATTTCGTCACCTGCAGAGGATCTGCCCCCTATCCTACACATTCTTCAGTCTGCTAAC
>Ga0153938_1000090_pt1 | contig 31420 bp, 38 predicted proteins | sample TSNY022MetaG_FD_104740 | JGI IMG/M metagenome (GOLD analysis project Ga0153938, IMG submission 104740) | Attine ant fungus gardens microbial communities from New Jersey, USA - TSNJ022 MetaG | ecosystem: Host-associated > Fungi > Mycelium > Unclassified | place: USA:New Jersey: Brendan T. Byrne... | reverse complement strand
GTCGATGACAGGTTGGGCTGCTGGAAACGCCCTCGTTTTTGGCGAATACGCACTCAAAGCATTTCTCGATCATGAACCCTCTTCAGTCCTCCTCAAGTTGACCTCCTTTGCTTGTGTCACTTTGACTTTCTTGCTCCACGGAACTGCCGTTGAATGGGGTCTCAGGGTCCAGAATACCCTGGGTGTTTTCAAGCTGTTTGTGCTTGTCATAGTAGCAGCAACTGGGTTGGTTGCTCTGAAGAATGGTATCCCAACTGTTGCCGGTATTCAACAAGAAGATTATCAATGGCGCGGACGACAGAATTTTGTGGGTATGTGGAAGGGAACAAATGTTAGCGCCTCATCCCTTTGCCTTTGCCTGTACAGTGTGCGTTCGTTCTTTTCAGAGACGGTGTGGTCTGAACTCATGTTTTTTTCTCTACAGGTTATCTGGTCCTTTATTGGATTTTCAAATGCGAACTACGCTATGTCTGAAATGAAGAATCCAAAGAGGACTATCAAAATTGCAGGACCTTTGGCAGTCGCCGTCGTTGCTGCACTGTATATCTTTTCAAATGTCGCATACCTTGCTGGTGCTTCAAAAGAGGAAATCGTCAACTCCGGTCGTTTAGTCGTTTCCCTTTTGATGAAGAATATTTGGGGTGAAAGGATTGAACGATTCGTTGACATGGGCGTTGCACTTTCCGCTTTCGGCAGCGTCCTCGCTATGGTATGATGCCATTTGAATATCTCAGTCAGATGATTATATCTCAGTTTCGCAGTCCTTCGCACAAGGACGGATCAATCAAGAACTCGGTAAAGAAGGAGTGTTACCGTTCAGCAAACTGCTTGGTTCAAACAAACCTTTCAATGCTCCGCTCGCCGGACTTGGTCTTCGTTAGTGTCATGTTTGATACATTCAACAGTTTTTTCAAACTGACTTTATCAGATTGGGTTCTATGCGTCCTTATTATTTTCTTCGTTCCACGTGGAGATGCGTACAACCTTGTTATCAATCTCGTAAGTTGCGAGTTCCTCGGTGCTAAGATTGTTAATGTTGTTTCGGATAGGCGTCGTATCCACTCGCAGTGATCAGTGCTATCATCTCCTTTGGTTTGATTTACCTTCATTTCGCATCGCCATCTCGTATGGAAGAACATCTCGAGCACGACTGGCATCATCTTTCAACTTACACCCTTGTGGCAGCACTCTTCTTTGGCACTGCGAATGTCTTCTTATTTGTTGCCCCTTTTATCCCCCCACCTGCAGACGCAGAACCATATGAGAGCCTGCCATATTGGACCCATGCTGTTGTTGGTTGGGCCCTTTTTGGCCTAGGGGCATTGTGGTGGATTGTCCGGTTTAGAGGGCAGAAGGATTTTTCGTAGCTATAATAGGATTCTAGTTTCACGAATACGATTCACGTAGCATATGATGATATTTGTTGTACATGTACTTTCAACATCAAACAAAAGTCAAGGATATTTCAATTCCGAACGTATGCAAATTAAGTCCAGTAGAGAAGAAACTGCCATCCTTTGACGAATGGTACCAATATTTTTCAGGGAAATGGATGGGTCCAGAGATACCAAAAATTTGTGAGGGAGATGTCGTTCAATCAACTCAAATTATACAATCTTTCCTCTGGAATTTTTCGCTGTTGTTATACTAGCAACTACAATACCTTGGGAGAGGATAGATTTTCATCAAGATGCACTCCACAAAATTATCATTTGCACACATTTCCGAATAAACTCGAGTACATATCTGGTTCATTCATTCATTCATTCAAAAAAACAACCATACTTCACAACGTTATCTGTGTTCTTCTGGTCTAGGACCAGCTTTAATGCATCTATCACAATCACTGGGCGAATCGGAGTTTGCTTGGAGATTCAGCCATGTTCACTGGGATAAGCTAAATTAGACTATACCCTTCGTTAATCAAGAGGTCATACGTACGGAAAAGAACATCATCTTCTTCTGATTCGGGTGGATCTCTTGGTACTTCTCCTTGTATACATTGACAGATTGAACTTGGGAAAGAGATTCGCTGAGCTCGAAATCAGGTGCAAAGTGATGTCTTCCACGGGCGCAGACAATGTCCGCATCTGTTGTGAGAGTAATTAAAAAAGGATCAGTCACAGATTCAACAAAACTCACAGTAAACGGGTGCCGGAATTGAAACGGAGCGGGTAGCACGGGCATATACATGACATAAAGCGAAAGAAAGACCCTGAATAGCATCGGCACTACAAACAAAAGCATAAATACAATTCAAATCAATTTTTTAAGAACCAACTCACCTAAAACGATTATCCTATGCACATGCAAATTATTGCATTGATCCAGCTATATTGTAAGGCTACTCACATCATAAAGAACCTAATATATAGATTAATATGAAAACAAGAAAACACATCAGAGCACACATACCTCATAAAGCGCCGGTCGGCTTGTACCAAGAAGCCCTCCATGACTCTGTAAAAGCCAATCAAACTCAACAGGATTAGTGGTACCATTGTCCAATATGGTTCCTGCAGGGCAGTTGCCAGATCTATCCCCTGCGTTACCCAGAGGATTCATCCTACAGACAGAGCTTAGACATTGGCAGAATCGGAAACCCAGACACAAACCTGATATGGTGGCGTTTGATGACGACAATGAGAGTAATTGCAGGGCGAATCCCCAACTCAGCGCAAGCAGCTATTTCCATGTCCTGTCAGTACATGAAACCCGCCTCATACATCATCACCAAACCTTTGATAAGAGGCAGTTCTAAACAACAAGATATTAGTTGAAGTTCACAAAAGGTCCCGCGACTTACCCTTTTCAAGAACTTGGGCAAATTGTCCCTCAGATACACCATCTGATTTGAAAACAATGAGATCATGATGCATGAATATAAATAAACTGATCACTAAACCTCGGAAAAATATGAGCTTCTTGGGAGCAGGGCTATCTACCTTCTCTCTTGCCTTCCTATAACCCATGTGTTGGGAGAGGATTTCCTGAGGACTAAATAAATCGCCGCAGAGAAGTAGAAACATTGATTACGTACTTTAGTCATTGACTTCAAATCATCAATAAGTTCCTGTCGCCCAACTTGCAATGCACTCGTCGCAACATATTTCGATACAAGCTGGTCAACACTCCCGACAACAGCGGTAAACGACGGTCTGTTCTCCGTACCGGGTGCAGGATGTTGTACATCAGCACCTTGGCAAGCTGAGTAATCTTGATAACATATGTAATGGTTCACTCACCCATGACAATACATGGATTCGCGGGATCGCTGAGCAATGGTACAGCTCTCGGGACAGGTGTGCAGTTGATACCTCCAAGCTTCACGTTAGCTCTGATGGAGCACCATTCAGTTCATGATCGCATGAGAGAACGGTTAGACTCACTTCAAAGCAACGTTCGCCCAGTATTGGATATTTGCGCCAACACACTTGCCTGCCTTAAGGCATTGTGTCGCAACACCTTGCTAATGAAGGGATTCATTATTGAAGGACAGATAGGACAAAAATAAACATACAACACAATCACCAAAACTTGTAAAGAAGGGAAAGGCATCAGGAGACCATCAGGAGACCATTGTTAATCAGAGAAACCATCAACTCACTGTTTGACTGCGGTATAGATTTCCGTATTTCCATGATCGGGTAATATGATGACCAGCAATTGCGGCACTGATTTCTTCATTTGGTATGATGCGTTTCCAGCTTCCTTGAGTTGCTGTCACAAGAACAGAAAAAAAATGAGTCTATGCAATGACAATTGGTATTGAGACCTACCAGAAGTATATTTCCCTGAGGATTTGCGTTCCTGATAATTGGTCGATCGTCCTGAATTGTAATGCCTGGAATACATTAGTAAACAACCTTCGCGACAAGAAGAGATAATTTACCAGTGCTCCTGAAGCCGTTGACGAGATTCTTTATGAGGTCCTGCTGCGCCTGGTCACGGAACCTTCGAGTATCGAAAGTAACAATCAACCAATGATTGATCGTTACTGGGTAAACAAGCTTCTTATCAGCCCTTCACAATGTCAGTACATTGTTAGCAATCGATGTAAGAAAACATTCACATGTTCCATTTACCATCCCTTGGAATCTGACGAAGTTCAAGGATTTCAGGGCAGATAGCATACATCAAGAGAATAAGAAGCATACGACAGTTGGTTCCTTACTACCTCGCCCATACTGCAGCTGGGGAGTGGGCAATACTCTTCCTTGAAACTGGAGCAGACCGCCCGCAGTGTTGATAGACATGCCAAAATCACGGATATAAGATGATTGTCCATATTGAAGCAATTGCGCTCCAGCCATAATGCTTCGAAAGCGTTCAAATGGCTTCTGCGTTGAGAACGCCACCATGTCCTTTGTCTTGTCGCTGGGCATCTGCTTTTTCATGATTTGACCTGGCGGAACTTGGCAGAGCTCCAGAGGAACCAATGCACCACCCGTGCCGAGCTAACACATAAAGATGAATAACCTTAGATTACCGAAGATAAGTAAATACCTCGACACAAAACATCTGAGGGTACCGAATCGGAACTCCTGTGAGTTTGAAGTAGTCGGCCACTGTCACATGTCGACCCTGGTACTCAAACGTGATATCCTTGGGAGAACGATCAGAGATCCTGCGGATTGCACGTCTCTTATCTTTGGTGGTGGCAGGGACTGTCACTCGGAGACCCGTCAAGAATTTCTGAAGCCTAGTACGCTCACGAACTGGTATTCCAGAGGGCGTCAAAAATTGAGAGAACTGGTTATTGCGCATTAATTCCATCCTCTCGAAGAAATCTAGGCAAAGTTCGATGAGAGAGCCAGGTCGAAACATCATGCATGATGCAATATCGAGGTTCAGGAATAAGCGTCCAGGGCCAGGTCGAATGGACTGAAAGAAACCCCGCCACAATTCGATACCACCGCCAATCTGACGTGCGCCTTCGGGTGTGAAGAAGCTCCTCACGTTGAAGGGGTACCGCATGTTAGGTTCCATGCGGATAATCGTATTGTATGCCTACAAATGCAACATCTCAATGAGGCACTGGAAGTTAACAGAAAATAATTACCGCTAAGGCAGTAGAAACTGCAGAGTCTGCACTTTGTTCGCCAGCAACATATCGATGTAATATACTATACCTCGTTAGTTAGGGCTACAACAACTATCATGTAAAGCTTACTCGGTATTTATGGTTGCCGCTTGTGTCAACTTCAAACGATATACCTTGGGCGGTCGGCCACTGGCTTTGGGAGCAGCGCCACCATTCTTAGGGGCCAAGCTCACTTCGAACTAGGATCATACAAATCAACAACGGATGCAGGCACATTCTGCATGAATCCTCACTGTTCGGGAAAGCCCTCCCAGGGGAAGATCGACGGCAGAATACGCGATCTTCCGGCCATCATATGCAATTGATTTGGTGAAGATTTGAGGATTGTCTAGTTCGACCTGTTTCATGACATCCATGTTTGCTCGAGCAGGAAGCTTGTCGGGATCGATAGCTGAGAAAAGGTTTTCAGTATCATCCAATTCCAACTGTGTGCAAATAACATACCAACTATGAGACACACGGCGCATTCGGGTATTAGCTACACGAAATCAGGCTATTACTTGCACCCACCATCATACTGATAAACTGTAATATTTGGTGCATCAACAGGGAAACAATTGACCTGGATATCAATCGGCCTGCCAGCTGTTCCGTATCCTGGACGCTTGACACCAACAGCTGTAACATGGCCTGGACGTGATTGATCAGAGACATGTGAAAGAATTAGATCAAATGTAGATGTAAGAACGGCAGTACATTAGTAGCGCAAGTTGATCTCATAGTACGATCATAAGCACACAGAAAAAACAAGGCAAAAATTGACATATTTTGCTTGGTGCAAATCGATGGCCGTGGAGTGGGTTAACGACGCTTACCTGCTGGAGTGACTACGTTGCCGGACGCAACTCCAGCTGCGCCTGGTCCTCCACGAGGGCCACCGCGAGGGCCACCTCGGGCAGGGCTGCTACCACGGGGACCAGGACCACGAGGGCCGCCCCTTTGACTAGGTGCCCCTCGAGGGCCAGGTGCAGATCTTGGAGCCATTATTCACTATTGGATGAATTTCACGAAGAATTATGACGGGACTAGCAGAGTTGATGACAACGATAGGAACAAAGCCGTCTGTTGGTGGAGTAGGGAGAAAGGGCTTATATATCTTTAAATTGAAGGTCCCACGTAGAATTCTCCATCAACAAGGTCACGCGACAAAATATATTTTAAGCAGTTATACATGCTGCTCCATAGACAGACAATAGACATTGACAAATTGGGATCAACTGCCTCCCATTCCTCCCACCATCGAGATGCTCACTGCAAGCGCTGCAAGCACCTGGGCTGCCCTCACAAGGCTCGATGTATTCTGTATCTGGTCTACCTGCCGACGAAACTCTTCATCCTTCCTTGTTCTGCGGCTGGCATCATGGTGGGATCTGGGAGGTGAATAGTGTTGACCTGCAGACACGGAAGGCCCTCGAGATCTATTAGGCGGAGGAGTATATGTATAGTCGGGAGGTGCCTGACGGAAACCGGGGCGCCGATGCCGAGATGAATGCTCCCATGCATATGTTGCCCTAGGCCCTGGATGAGGCGGTGCCCGCGTTGAATACGATGAAGAACGGTGTAAAAGGCTGCGATCATAGGCACGCCTAGAATAGAGATCGAAGCGTTCACATGAGCAGATAGAATCATAACACATTGAAAAGCATGTAAGATGTACCGCTGACGGTCATCAATCAGCACTGTATAGGCTTCGCTGGCTGCGGCAAATATTTCTTTGGATTTGGGGTCCTTGGAGACATCAGGGTGGTGCTTCTTGCTTAACTGGGCAGTAAAGTTAACACAGCCCTCCAAGAGCCTATAATCGACCCACGAACTTGATAAAAATGTGACTAGACAAGCATCGCATTGTCAACAAGAAGAACAAGTGTTTGTATTACTTACCTTTATTTGTGCTTTGGAAGCACCAGAAAGTACCCCAAGAGTCCTGTAGTGATCGTGACATAAAGCTGAGGGAAAAAAAGCACGTCTACGGCATCTCTGTGCAGCAGCACTTGGACATGTCAATGCTTGTTTCAGCGACGATGGCGAGAGAGCGGACATACGACAGAAATTGCTGCTGCAAAGTTTCATTTGCCGCGTCACATGACGGAAGCAGTGTTCAGTACGACTCATTTCATCTTGACAAGCATATTAATGAACGGCCCATTCCCGACCATCACCATCGACCTGGTGAGTCCCTACCATGCTTAAACAGATTACTCTGACACCTATTCGAGCTAGGTTCTTGACAGACAGACGATTAAAGACGTTCTTAATGGAATTCTCCATTCAATCTTGTTCCACAGGCTATTCGGTTTCATACGACCCCAGGTTTTCGAAGTCCTGGATGTCACAATGGTGCATCTCTGTTATTTGTTTAGGTTCTATGGACGTTTACCCTATGTAGCCAGGTGTCTCTGACCCAGAGATGGAGCAGCTTGTACATGACAAGGTAGAGAACTTCTGGAGAGTGATTCAAGCTGACTCAACTCGTAAAGGCAAGGTTCGTCATGAACCATGCGGAAGCCTCGTTTTGTTCATTCATTTCATGCACCAGATCACTGTCACCTTCTCCGAGAAACGACCCAAGAAGTCGTGGTACCAGCTTTACTCAGCTGATGAGCATGTTCCCTGGGAACAGTGGTATGATCGAACTTTCTCTTATCAAGCTCAAGCTTTACAGCATCCTGATTCCAGGATAATCAATGTTGAGCTCCGACAGCACAGGTCAGAACGAGGTGCGTTCCCTTAACCTAGTTTCATCTTGAGGATCACCCACATTTGCATGCCAGACCGTTTATCATTCAATGCTAACCTCAAAAATACACTCTCCAAGTCCATTCAAATGATACTGGTACATACTTCATCGGAGCGGGGTCGCGCGGCAGTTCCTCCTATAACCCAATCCAGTGGAATATCTCCTTTCCCATTCAAAATTGCCGCTCACGTTGGAGGCGTAGAGATTAAAAGTAATTAACCCCCCATGGCAACCACTTCGACGAATATTATACCCAGGGTTCAGTGGTTCGGGGCAGTAGCGACTAAAACTTGACAGCATCATCCTTTCGAGCTCGCCCCCGCAAGTTTGGGGATATTGTTCAGATTAATTCGAGTTTGCCCCCTTTGGGGTGAATCGCAACTATTCAAAGCTTCAAGTGGAATGAGAATTAGAGGCCCTGCTGTCATGGAATATGGCCTTGTCAGCAATAAAATTCTATCAAACCTCATTCCATCAAACAAATAATATCATTCCTAAATAGATATCATGGTAGCACAAAGCATTGTCTAGAAAGATTGTATAGTACCATCATCACTTAAATTGCCTCCATAGTCTGCATTTTGCTTCAGAGTCCAATACAATTTTATCATAGCCATCTCCAATATAGAAAACACCTGAGGAGGGTGAGTACATGAAGTTACTTAGAATTATGACACAACTCGACTTTTCTAAAGCAAGGTGGACGTGTAATTGTCGGTCAGGCCGTACCCAGACTGCTCTTCATCTTATTTCTTGACACCTATTAGTTCTATCTAAAAAGTTCGAGACATCGCTCCTAGTTAGATCCTGCAGTTGAACATCTACCCATTCTCGCATAGATCCTCCATAGACAATTGTAAGCATAGTTAATCTATTAGCACGGTCAACATCCAACTAACTCGACTTGTAGCATTGAAAGTATGCCTCACCCTATCCCAGATACAGCTAAAAGTGAAACCAATGTATTAGTTGATAGAAGACCATATCGATTAATCAACGGCAAGAGCAATGCAGTGAATGAGGAAAGCAAAAGCGCTCGGAGAACACTTGAGTAAGAGATGGCGTTTGTGAACAAATGGTTTGAAAAGTATATAAATAAAACGAACTCGACAGCAGCGGTAACTTCTGCACTATTGGCATGCAATACATCCACGACGTAGGCGCCACATGGCGTCAAAATAAAATCGCTCTGATCCATTGAGAAGTTGATTAGATAAATTAATTGAATTCATTGGAAAAAGGAAACACGTACACCCATGCCATTGATAAACAAAAAGATGAGGTTCAATACAAGGCCAGTTCGGGTAGGTAGGTATGTTGTGATGAATCCAGACGCCAACACAATGAGGGGGAGGGAAAAGCTGTACAAACAAGTCCTGAGCCGATCTTCTGGATACCAATAGCCGCGTTTCTGCTTGGAATTGATCACTATCCTGTCGGATAACCAGCCCGAAAGTGGAGATCCGACTGAGATATAAAATGAGTGATCATGTAAGAGATAGGAAAGTATCTGAGATTCAGCACACACTCGCTTTTCCAGCTCCAAGAGGAATGATACATGCACCAAGTAGGGCTTCATTTTCAATGCCATATGTTTTCCCCTATAGGGACGTTCAATAAACGCTAATATGCAGAAACACAGACACGTACAATCGTGTAAGGGAGCGGAAGCATCAGGGCTAGTAAAGTCAGTATACATCATGAGAGGGACTACATGACGCAACTAAATTCAGTCAGCAGTGCAAGAAATCCTATGACTGACTTCCTTCATAAGTCAGTACGCTCCAGAGAGTTCAGACAAAAATTACGTACTACAGCTAGGACGGTAGGACTACGAAGATAAAGCAGTTGGGACAAGGGGTTCAAAATCACGGGCCTCCACTTGGGCAATACCCTCCCAGATTCCTGGTACTGATCAACTCCCCTGGTTCCAGGATGGCTCGTCTCAGGGAAGAGGGATAAAATGCAGAAAAAAGCGCCAAATGCGAAAGTAGCAAGGACATAATGGATGGCCCGCCATGACCAGTAATGTACCACTATTCCTCCAACAGTCGGGGCAAGTGCAAAACCAAGAAGACAAGTCTAGTTGAATTTGAGTAAGAGAGTGTGTGGTAGGACAGAACATACTCCGAAATATGCCCCCAGAGCCGAGCCTCTGTCCTCGAGTCCATAGATATCACCAATGACCCCCGCCCCGATTGAAAGGCTAGGCGAGGCACCCATGCCTTGAATCATACGCCAGAAAATGAGCTGAGCCACAGTTTGTGCACTCGCTACACCGAAAGAACCCAAGATCATGATAGGCAGGCACCATAGATAACTGAGCCGACGGCCATCTGTGAATGATAGATGAAGGGCAGTTGTCAACCATGAAGAATAAACACCCACAGAATTTAGAGTACTTTGAACCAACCAGACCACCAATGGAGGTTGCGAGTAGGTATATGCTTACTACAGTGCTTGTAGATCGCTCCTCAGAAAAGTGGATAGCCGGCATTCAATAGTACCTACCTGATGACTTCGCCACTTGAGTTGAGTTCTTTGGCAATCTGAGGGATTGATGGCAGGAAAATTCCAGAAGTAAAGACTAGAGTACTACTAGTACCGCACCATAGGGAATATGAGAGGAAAGAGCCCACATGTAACCAATCCTCCCCATGACACAATTATGACTAGGTACTGCTTTTTTTTCTTTGAGAATCGGTCATAAATTAAATTATGCTCACTCTGGAGAAGTGACGTCTCTTCATTTGACATGATCATGAGAGAAGGAAGCTTTGATTTGAGACGCGATGATCAAAGTTCGGGAGCAATGGTGCCAAGCTGACTTAACTAGTGTAGTGCCTTGATGGCGATAATCAATATCAACTTTTTCTCAACGTGTTATTCATTGAGTGGACTCACGACGCTGCTGCTAGATGTGACTCTGCTGAATTATCGTATTTCATCCGGACATGCCGATAATGGTGACAGCAGTATTCAATTTGAACATTTGGCAGAGACATCACTTGAGCTGAGATTTAGAAGTCCCATGTTAGATTGGCCCCAAATCAGACTGGTAAGTGGTGAACGAGGCGCTGTTTTGACGTTGCATTTTCGAGAATTCATGAGGCAGAAGCGGTAACAATATCCACTCCCCCAATTTGATTGTGAGGAAACACCCATTGCTTGGGAACAGAATAGTAACCTGAATATCAGAATTTTCAGTTGGCTACTTTGCTGGCGATGAAAGTCGGGCGCATGTTGGCGTGCGGAAAGGGGTATAGGAATGACTTTGAAGACGGATAAGTTCAGCAACCTTGTCATTCACTTCTGATATAACTCTTTTTCTGCTGAGTTCAGCCCCTTCGTGCTACAAAAGGCACAGCAGCTTTCCAGAGCAGATTACTGTATTTATCCTCAGAGACAGCTGTGCTCCACAATAAAAAAGACATACTGGTGATCATGACTGTCACCGAAAACCCTTGTGAATCATGTCATACCGATTTTGCAATAACAAGGCGAAGACTCAGTATGAAACGCCTACGTTTGGAAGCTCGAAAGTATGTCAAATGGATCGACGGGTTGTGGAGGTCCCAAGTGAGCTTTTTCGTTAGTGGAAATTACTCTTAGTTATTACTTCAGTAGAACAAATGTGCAGTTCAATGCGATATTAGCCAGTAAGTGGAATCCACAATCGATTTAAGACAACGAATCAAGAGTGATTAAAGCCCAATATCTGCTAAAAAACTATCGATATCATGATTCTGTGGACTATCTCCATCTCCGTTCTGTGAGCTATCTCCACCTCTCATAGCGGCAGCAGCACCTCCAACAGCACCTGCTGCAGCTTGCCAGGACATCGGAATAACACCAGTTGCCCCAACGGCCTGCAAGACAGAGAAGGCACCGCTAGTGGCACCTCCATAAATCCAAGACTGAGCGCCAGCAGCGATTGATCCTGAAGATAACCATCGTAAGTCCAGTCACCCGGTTTAATCATAACCTAGATAATCACCGCTAACTACACCAGCAGAGGTGAAACCTACTGCTCCAAGGAGTGGGGGTCCGATAAAAGGAAGTGCAATTGCGCTCGCGGCTGCTACGGCCACTGTGGGTAATATAGCTAGACAATCATTAGTATTGGTTGTCTCATCAGACTTGGCGATATTGACCTGTATATCCTGGTCCTTTATGACTTCTCAGAAACAAATCATAACCAGTTACTTTCACAAATTGCTTACCGCACAAGTGGAAAAACCAACGTTTGAAATCACCCCATTCCCAAAACCTCATATTCTCCAACTGATAGGAAACATTCTCCCTGAGTAACTTCAAGAGTCGATGCTTAAATCCGTTTTCCCCCTCCTCAGGGGTGGCAGGGATCCACGCAAGGATTGCATTGGCCCATTGGGGTTGGGAGATATTGTGCATTGCAGCACGCATACTGACGTCGTCCAGCCATGACGTTAACTCCTTTTTTCCAGCCAAATGTCCTGGGAATGGCGCAGGATGTTCTGGAGGCGATGTGTGCCATTCTCTCAAAATCTCTAGTAGATCAGTATGTGAGTGAACTTGGGTCATAGTAGACAATTGTTAAGATTTGAATTGCAAAACCCGCTTGCTGAGTCTGAATGGTCTCCATATTTTCTCATGACTTTCAGCTCGGCGCTTCGTGTCTATATCCTCACACGGTGCACATTCTGATGTCAAGTCACCGCTTGAATTGAGATGTCAAGTGACCTGTCAGTATCGTGTCACCTCACATGTCAAGTGACCTGTCAGTATTGTCTAGACTTGTCATGCAGTCACACCCTGCTATGCCGCCACCCCACCAGGTTGTCTGTAGCTGCACTAATTGCCGCTGTCACACCTTTATACATGGAAAACTGGTGTCACTCAATACTCGCACAGCACATCTACCAAGAGGTGTGGTAATACTATTACATATCAGGTTGTCATCAAACTATTTATTCTTCATTGCAGTCCCGAGATGAAGTCTCCTTACCCACAATTGACAAAAAGCCACAGATTGCGGATCAGGAAGGAAGAGAGGGTACCAGAGTGGCGATCAATAGGATAGGAGCTGGTGATCATAGTGTAGATTATCCAGGTGGGTTTTTCATCACTAAAGCTATTTGCTAGGGTATCGAACAACACACTCATCCCTTTCTATATTTATCTGTATCTTTGCTATTTGGCTGCATCTTACATGCGGAGTAAGCTGGAATACAAATGCTCGAGTTCTCAAGTTTATTGATATCATCTTGGATGTAACACAGCTACTGATACACCATCCCACCCATTGGATTCCTCACCTCCGATAGCTTCTAATCATTCTAATCACTCGTTTTTGCTTCCACATGACATTCATACAACTATAAGAGCCTTGTCTACTGAACCTCAAATTACATGATATATATGCTGTCCTAAATGCTTTTGCTGTTACTCACTTGAGGAGCTTGCTGAAGCTCGTACTTGGTGTGAGACTCTCTGAAGCAAGCCATAAGCACCAGCCCCCAGATACTGGAGTGTTTGGGTTACACTGCGCCTATGATTGTGTCATACTCGTTGGGAGGAAGATCATAAATCCTCCCTCGCGGTCATAGGTGGCGTCTGGGGCAAGACCAAACGCAATCAATCTTTTGATTTCTTCAAGAGATTCAACACCAACAATGAATAGCATTACGTGAATGTCATCCCAGTCAATAAGGGTCTTGATTCAATAAGTTTTTGGATTGATGAGTATGTTGCGAAAGGTATAGTCATAGTTGACCAGGCGGGGCTGTGCATATGAAGGATTTTCTTCTACCACACGGAGTGCACTTCCAGCATATGCACGCACTTGTGCAGCAGCTGTCAAAAACGTTGTTAGTCACACTCTTCGTCGTCATCGAGAAAGAGTATCTCACAGTTTACAAGTGAACCTCGATCACATAAACTGAGCTTATTGTGGTGTGACCACAGCTATAGCCAGATGTCGGAAAGAGATACTGAAGAAGCCATAAACAGTTCTGGCGGCATTGATGGTGTTAACATATGCACCATGTAGCTCCTCGGATCAGAAAGTGCAGAGTCAATTGGGAGACCATCTCTTTGGCAAAACCACACCTCGTTTCAACCAAAAAACTTGGGAACCGGGTCACATATGGCTCACCAAACTACAACTAGAATAATTGCCAAAAAGTCAAACAGCGATTTCCTTGTTCTTTGTAATAGTGAAAGGAATGTTGTAGAGAAGCGAGAGGTGCGAGTACCCATTGATCGTATCCGCCAAGGCTAGCGTTCATCCGGCTGGTGTAACGGGAAATGAATTGCTTGATCGCCTCAGATTGGTCTCAGATCTGAAAGAGTGTGACTGTGTGACAAGTCTAGATGACTTGACACGTGAGGTAACATGATACTGACACAGGTCACTTGACATCCCAATTCAAGCGGCGGCATCAGAATGTGCGCCTTGTCTATTCCATGGGCTGAGTTGTTCTTGACAGGTGTCCATCAATAAACTATCTTTAGTATTTGGAACAACCATAAAATTATGCTGCTGTCATGTAGTTTCAACTGTCGAAAATCCAATATCACACCAATTTCTCATATCTTCACCATACTGAATGGTCAGCCATAATAATCTAATTTTATCTATTAGCGCCTGAACAAAGCTACTGGTGATGGAACCCACCCAAAACCTGTCCAAGCCAGTAATGCCGAGAACATACTGGTCATAAAGATGCCGTACGCATCGATCATTGGCATGATGCCTGCAACAGCAAAAGACAACATCACTGATCGTGCCGCACTAAATCATGTGAGCATTTATTCAATGTTCTCGGGCGGCAGAACTTACTCAATGGCTGCTAGAGCTTCGGTGCTGCGGGAATGCAATACATCGACAACATATGCAGTTGAAGGGCTGAGGACAAGCTCCAGCTGTTGTACAAAATCAGCAAATCGAAGTATCATGAAGCAAGTCCCGTACACCTAGCCCATTCAAAAAGAAACAAATGAAGACAAAAACCTGGCTTACAGGTCCCTCGACGTACTCGATTAGAAGACCAGAGAATATCATGGATAGTGGGACTAAGAAAAGGGCACCAACAATCGTACCCCGGAGTCGATCTTCTGGGCACCAGTCTCCTGTGGCCTTTCTACGGCGGATTACAATATAGTCCGACAAACATCCTGACGTAAATGCACCGACTGACTAGGATAAGAAAGGATAATTTGGGTGGAGATCAGTTACTTACACGTTTCCCCAATTCCTCCGGGAATCGCACAAAGTCCAAGAATTGCATTATTGTTTATGTTATACCTGGTACCCTGATTCACTGGTTTGGTATGTGGTATCTTGGAAAATGGTATGACCTACAATTGTATAGGCGATCGGTACCAATATAACTAGTTTACAATAAGTATCATGATACCACAATCACTTCATGAAGATGCTCACCGAATACCGACACCAGAACTGTGAAACTCGAAAGCATCTGTAGATGCGTACGGGGTCAGAAAAACGACAAAATCCCGTCGACGTTCACAAACCACAGCTACGATGTTTGGTGCCTTAAGCAACCCTAGCGGTGACAACGGATTGACAGCATATTTTCTCCACCTGACTTGTCCCTGTTCTTCCTTCTGACGTAATTTGTCAATCCCCCGAGTACCGTAGTGGCTTGTTTCAGGGAGAAAGGCCCAAGTGATCCCGAATGCAGTGAGACCAAAAAGGCCTACAAAAAGCTGCATGAGTCTCCATGATGCGTACTGCGCAGCTAAACCTAGGATCAGATTGAATACATTTCTGAATTTGGTAGAGAAGGAATAATATGTATTTACCGCCAGCTACGGGTGCCAAGGAAGGTCCTACTAAGACAGCCTGTCCATAAGAATAGGTAATAAATAAAACAAAATTGAACAGGCAAGTAGGTAGCTTACAGCGAGGAAGATGCCGATCGCTGTTCCTCTCTCCTCTAGTTTGTATATGTCTCCAATTACTCCCGCACCTATTGAAAAACCAGAAGATGCACCAGCGGCTTGAATTACGCGAAAGAAAAAAAGCTGAAAAACTGAACAAGATGCGCTAACACCGAATGATCCAATAATAAGGAGAGGAAGTGCAAAAAGATATACAGGACGACGTCCATCTACAAAAAGCAAAAATGAACACCAGAAATTAGAATAACTGATTGACTTACAGAATGTAGAACACGATGCGACGATCAGCGCACCAACGGACGCAGAGAACATTGAAATGCTGACAGTCAATCTGCAGTGACAATCAACATCACGTTAATCTTCAGCACAGACTGAGGAGATCTCGAACCCTATGATCTGTGGAGTAGAGTTGAAGTCGCTGACCATTTGAGGGATTGAGGGGTATATCGTCGCAGATACGAAGACTTAGAGAGACTAATTATCAGGAGAAATGCTATCGACATTGGAATGCATACGTGGCATCAACCCGCACCAGGATACGATCGCCAATAAAATCCTCTTTTGACGAGGATTGAATCGTTCATATGCAAGATCATGCTCTTTTATTTTTCCGCACTCGTGACCATTATCATACAGCAATGGCGTTTCCTCGCAGAGCGGCATTATGGGGTTAATGCTTATTGTGGCGCGAGAAGTCGAAATCTGGTGTTGAAATGGATGAGAGTAGAGAATGGATTGAGAGCAGGCGACTAATGTTTCCTCTGACACCTCAGCCTATAAGAGACACGTATATATAATGTTTTCAAATTACGCTTTACGGCAAGCACTGGTCGCTGCAACATATGCCAGATGGGGAACGTCATAAATAGAACAACGTAATCCCATTAGAGTGCTGATAATCATGGGACTTCCCGTAGGAATTCGGAGTGTAGCGCAACTCTATTCTATGATCTGAGGAAATTTGGAACAAATGTGATTCCCGTAACAATAGTGTTTCTCTCTCCCCACAACACGTTTTCAACTTTCTCCTCAGCCATAGCATCTCCAAGGGAGTCTTACCCCACCTTCTATCCTTTTCGCGTCTTTCGGACTCTATCTGAAAAATAACAATGAGGCTTATCCGGATATCCTATTGTCGACAAATTTTCTGATCAATTCTTGTTTTATCCAGGAATGATAAAGAAATTGAGCGTCACCTAAATAGGCTTGATCGCCTTTGCCAAAATGCCTCATCGAATCCGAATAACGTCCTACTCGTTAGTGTCAAGCCCCACCCCAAAGCCATTTCGGTAGCGTACGCTCGGAAATCAGGCTACTAAGTCAGTAAAGCAACGGTTCTAAATGTTAACCACATTGCTATGACTGCTGATCCACTACCAGCAGCAAAAAAGCGATAGATCCATCTCACACTTTGGTAAAGGCGCATTGTTAATCATCGCCTCTCATTTGAGGTCATATTTTAACAAGAATCTATCGAATTTTGAGATTGCCCTAGCAAATTCAGATGGTCTTCACATACCAAAGTGGATAAAGACGCTAGAAATACATCAGTCCTTCAAAACCAGAACCCGCTCACTTCTCTCAATGCGCTCAGGGATAAGTCCCGAGGGTCATGTAGTGACCAATGTGTTGAAGGGGACTGGTACAGTAACGTGATGTAGAATGGAGATTGTGACGTGTGTGACGTGTTTTAGTTCATTTTCACTGCCCGGGTACTCCTTACCATTATGGTTAAATATGTTGAGAAAAGTTCCAAGGAACAATATTCTAGTAGCAAGCTACTAGACACCATTAATAGATAGAAACTCCTGGGTAGATAAATCAATTACCATATTATGGGAGAATTATAATTATGATATCTCATTGTCGTTAGTGAATGTAAATATCTTCAAAAAATGTTTTGGGCAACATGTTGTACTTTGACAAGGATAGAATATTAGCAGCTTCGGTGTCTTGACGGAAACTTGAGCCAAAGCTGGAGATACTGCTCCAGAAAATCAAAAAGCAGCCATACATTGTAAATTTAAACCGATGCAGACATTAACATCCACTATCATGATTTATAAGCCAAATCAGACTTGATCATATTGGCAGCCTTTTCCGCAATCACGTAAACAGGGACTTGCAGATGACCAGCAGGGATGGATGGCTACAAATATCAAACCAGACCAAATCAATAACCTCTTTGCGGACAAGGAAAAAACCTACCATGATCGATGCATCAACAATTCTCAGGCCTCGGATCCCTTTTACACGGAGATCAGGGTTGACAACACCATATTGTGCATCGCTCGCGGACATCGCACACGTCCCGGACGCATGCGACGAGGAAATTGCGTTTTCACGAAGGTATGTATCCAACTCTTCGTCGGAAGTTGCTTTTGGAGGAGGCTGACGACGTGCGACAACATAATCTTTCCATGCGGGCGCTGAAAAGAAGCGTTGGGACGCTCGTACACTTTCGCGGTAGGTGAAAATGTCAAATTCAGAGGCAAGAAGGTTTGGATCGATCTGTGGGGGATCAAAAGGATTCGCGCTAGATACAGTAACGGATCCGCCTGAGAAGAATTATAACTGGTGTTGAATACCTACATAAAATTCAAACTTACGTGAAGTTGGAGTGAGGAAAGTAATCCCCATGCTGACGAATGTGCCGTCTACAGTCTGTTCTAGCCCTCTACTGTGCTATGGGGCAGTCAAGATCTGGTTCTACAACAAAGTAATGACGTTTCTCACAAGAGGTGTCAGCTCCATATGGGGAGTGTTTGGGCCAGCAGCAGGATCCATGGTAGTTTGGAAGATAGAGGAGTCATTAGGTAGCCGAAGGAAAGCAACGTGATTGGAAGCAGTAGGACTCATTGAGTACGGACCGGTGTGATTATGTCTCCATTCTTCCAAAGCAACGGTTGCGTTCATTCTGCAACAAAAATGTCAGGAAGATCTTCCCAGCAAGCAGATCACGTACGGAGGAACAGTAGAGTTGACCGTCCAAACTACAGTTACGTAAGGATGATCTGTCATATTTTTACCAACACTTGGTAAAAAGTGTAAGGGTGTTATTCCGACATTCTGTAGTTCGATTTCGTCACCAATCCCTGAATGTAGGAGAATCTGCGGGGTGTTGAGAGCTCCCGCGGAGAGTATGACTTCTTTGTTAGCTGTCAGCTGCAGAAGAGACTCATCTAACGAGACTATTAAAACACATGAAATGAGACAAGAAACCATTAATTCTTACCAGTACTTTTGCCTAGTTCTATGGTTCTGAAATCCCTGGCATTGCCGGAGGTTTGGAGGATCCGTGCCACCTTGGTATTAGTGAGAACATCAAGATTCCCACGATTGAGATACTGAGGAGCCAGATATGCAGTCGCAGCACTGCTCCTCACGCCTTGGTCTATACTCCCTTGATACCAGGCTGAATTACCAGAAATTTGAGAGTGCAGTCCTGAAAAGGTTCAAAGAACTAACCTAGACCCACGGGACGACCAGAGTTATAGTCATTGATGAAAGGAAATTCGGTGAGCTCCTTGCTCGTTTGAAGAACACGAGAGTCAATCTCTGTTGGAAACCCAGCAGTTGATACGCCGACCATCCCATGAAAACCGTGGATGGTAGGGTCAAACTCCCCCGTTTGATTGTGTTGATCGGCAGGTTCTGCCCAGCGCTCGTTCTTTCCTGACAGTCAGATTTTTACCACGATAGAACAAGATAGAGTACCTTCAACATCAGAGGTAGGACGTTATTCCAAGACCAGCTTTGGTCGTTGGATATACGGGCCCAGCGGTCCCAGTCCTCGGAGGATCCTCGAGACCAGAACATAGAGTCTGTTTGAGCATGAGATGATGATGACAAGGAGGAGCACGGCTCTCACTGTGTGCACTGCATCCGCCAAGAATAAGACCTCTTGGGTACTGTAATGTCCGCTGACCCGTTGTCTGTTGGGGAATGGTCGTATAATTCCAATCGTACATGCCCGAAAACATTTCAAGCATGAGTCCGGGTGCTTCAGACACTTCAACACCTTCATAACTGGAACGAAGTGAAAACTTGTTACATTGTCATCCTTTTTCTGACTTACGATGGGCCTGCTTCTATGAGTAGCACCTTAAGTTGAGGTATCTCAGAGAGTCGATTTGCCACCACAGGACCAGCAGTCCCACCTGTAAGCGGCGGATTAGGCTAAGAATCAAAACTTGCAAAAAGAAGAGGTACCGCCTACGATAATGAAGTCATAATCGGATGGTGACTGGAGCTCTGTTATATCAGAGAAAATCTTGCTCAGAGCTGCCGGAAACACGAAAAGCAGAGACAATATGACCGAAACATGTTCAACACTCACACGATTGTGGATGGGCACTTTTCAGCGGTTTGACAGCTCCGTGCGACTGACAGCGTTGTCATATGTACATCACGTCACATCCACGCTGAAACGAAATACCAAGGGTAATTCTAGGAAAGCATAGTGGCTACCCTTACCTCAACCCCTCTCTTGGAGGCCAGATGTAAGCTAATTACTCTTGGGTCCACAAAAATATTTCATGTGAGAAACACGGTGGGAAGTCATGTGATAGTCTCCGTTCTGTATATATCAGCAAGGTGCCATATTTGTCTTCCTTCATCCGTGTGACTCAAGTGTTGGCCACTACCCTCGACGACGACTCAGACTTATCATCTGATTCCATTTATGTCATATCTAATACCTCTACTCACCCAAACAAACCATCGAATCTCGTCGCAGGAGCCGAAAAGAAAGTGCATAGCCTTGGCTCGAAAAGCAGCGCCGACATGTACTCTTTCTCTCACAAGTGTCTCTATTTCTGCACACGGTAGCTCGGAATCTCTGAACCTCGTTCCCTTTCCTTCTTCCCCTGCCGTCATTCCCTTCCCTTCATCGCCTGTACAAGTTCCGACGTCCACACCTCCAACGAAATGTTCCCCCTCGAGCCTTAGTCCTCGTCCACGGCTGCGGTCACAGCCTTCGTTGTTTCGGAGAAAGCGCTCTACTACTAGATTGCTGCAGCCTTGTATACTTCCGTGCTCTTCGCAAGTCGAATCCGAGCCGGATCAACTGTCATCGATACCGCCTCGGAAACGCGCCAGGAAAGCGAGTATCTCGAGCTTGTTGACTTCCTCAGCAACAAAAACAACCTTCAACTCGCCGGGTGTCTCGCGGCGAAAGGAAAATCAATTAAAGAAAGTCAATACAAATTTACGGTTTCTATGTACTGTATACCGCAGTATCGCCTGGTTGCGATTACAGCGGGACTTGAATGAAGCTGCAAAGTCTCTGATGAATCTGCCGAAGTCCATGGATATTGATATTGACCCAATGTGTACCTCCGCGCTTGATGCACAGGAGTCACTCTTACTGAGCCGACTACGGTCCTATCTGCTAAGCAACGGAATGAGTCCACAATGGTTGGATATGACGCCGTTGCAATCTGCACCATTGAACCAGGAGGCCGATCTGGATATGGACATCGATGTTCGAGGACCAAACCTGTCTCCAGACTCGTCTCCTCGATTCCCGGCTCCGTCCCATCTAACCCAGGAGCAGGTCGCTGCGTCCTTATGGTTCCGGTACAGATATCGCTCGAAAGGCAGATCAAGGCCGGTGGTCGTGACTCCTGGTAGAGATGGAGATCATGTCCGGACGCGAAGAAAGTCGCCTTTGGCTGGCTCCGAGGCATCTTGGGTTCTGGGGTATCCATAATTGTTTGGATATCAGAATCCCTAAGGAGAATATCAAATATGCTCTGGGAGTTGGAAATCAAAGGCCAGATTGATCTCTGGTCGAGGGGTAGGCAAAGACTTCGTGGGATCTTATAATTCGGTTTAATCCTGTTGAGGGCATTGTCATTCGTGTTTTTGGCAAGTTCTGCTTGCAAATATCTGATCTCTTTGCTCATCTGCAGTCTCAGGCTCCTGTCTGCTGATAGATACCCTTGTGCAGCTTTCAATTAAGTTCCATCCCCTCGTTCACTTATAAACATTTACACTCCTTAATCTAACTAATTATTGCATGGGCGAACCGGAAATATTGTGCTTCCTTACCATACTAATATATTTCTACGTGCTTTTAGCGCATACTGGGCAGATGGTCCTCGTGGAAAGGGTCGCTGGATCAATCATAATGAGTTGAGGAATATATATGTCAAGTATCTAATTCACGCCCCGTTGCAAGGTGATGTGGGACTCATAGCTTACCTGATCCACCTCGGGGTTTGGTGATTGACTCTGCTTGTCACTCAGTCCTCTGATAAGGTCTCTTTTTGCGCTCAGAATGTATCTTCTACAATCTCTCATTCCTAAGTCTCGTTGAGACTCCAATCCAAAGTCAAGCAAAAGAGCTGTATAGTTGAGGCAGATCAAGGTTTGGGCAGTAGGAACACAGAGGACCCTAGAGCTTTTACTATCGTACACTCCTGGTGGTGAATTAATGTAAGATTAAATCACTAGTTATTGTTAGGGCCTACCCTAGCACCATATAAACGCTGTATTTAAACATTACGTGAACATTATTCAAATATTATTGTTACGAGACTCCTAATCTCGGACTTGCCGACCTCAGAACTCACTATCAGGGACAGTGGGCTGAACATCCTGAGACCTTTGAACTCAGTGACTCAGATGGCTTAAGCTGTTATCATACTTTAATCCAAGAGTGAAGTCCTTTACCCCAAGTATTTAAGACACTGAGTAAGTGGCAGGTCAGAACAGAGTTCCGGTTGGAAATTTTAAGTATATTTACTATAGTACAGCAAACCCATGTGTTGTGAAATCATTACTTTCATAACAGCTTCATTTACTTTATCATTTTCCTGTCATTCCTTATCAACTGATCATCGGAAGGCATGAGAGTATATAGACCTTATAGAAAAGTGCCACCTTTATACAAATTTCTTAGGGTCACCTAAAGATGTATAGATATTAATGTACTCTGTTGTTGAAATATACTTAGAATCTCCTGGAGCTATTACTTTGGATGTTGAGCCCAACCTCTTGCATGGCCTGAATACTTTGGTGGGCCCTAGTTCCACGATGGGAAAGGTTTCCAGCATCACTGGGCCTGTACATCTGGGATTCTGATCTTGGACTCCACAACGCATCGGCATGTGCAGGGTCTATTGGGGTCTGTATGCTCTTTTATGTCCTCAATCAACGTGGCTCTCCAAAGCGCAGTCCTGCTGTCTTGGGTGCGGCAACCCCGTGCTCACATCAAGGACAGAACCACGATGCTGTTTTCCAGCATCAAATCAAAATTGAACACGAGGTTGCCTCGTGGCCACCCCTGTCACGGAAAACTGAGAGGGCTGTGTATGGTATCGATGACATAAGCTGAGGACGTTCACTGGACGTTCACTGGACTCTACCTACAGCTGCTGCTATGCTTTCAGATTGTTTCTCAATATGTACGTCCTTATAATAATGTTCATACCTAAATTGACAGTCTCCAGAGTAACCTCCATGGCTCACCAAGATACCATGATCTTTGCTACCGCGTCTCATGAGCCTTCTCCATCCGGCCAATATCCCAGTGAAATATTTTCTCCATACTATCTTACAACTACGAACATTCATTCTTTACTACTAAATTTACCTCAGAAGAATTTTCAACAAGATCCTGAACATTCTTATCAGGATCGAGAGTTGATCCATCACGGTGAAACGGCCAGCACTTGTCCTCCACAACTTCCAACGGATTTCCAACCTGGAAAACATTCACGCTTTCAGCCTCTGTCTGACGTGGAATCCTCGTGTCGGCATTTCCTTTATCCAAATCCTGCACCGTGCTATTTCGGTGGGACTCTAGACTCACCGTTGGTCTTGACTCACTCGTTCCTTAATTCCGAAACACCTCTTTCTCCGCCATTGACTCTTCCAAAATCCATAATGTCTTTGCCAATCAATGAAGGCGAGATTGAAGGCTGTTTTTCGCCGCCTCTTAGCCGGACACATGACCCACCTGATCAGGAAGACATATCTAATTCCCCCCCGCTACTCCTTGATGTTTTCACCCCGAGCAGCCAAAGTAGCTTCAGTACTTTAAATTCTCCACCTTCCCTGTCGCCTATCTTTTCCTCATTAAACGAGTGGCTTTCGCTTTCTCCTCCTCGTCTTCCGTCTTCTGGATTTGAATCGCTTAATGAGAAGCTCGGTGATAGCTTGTCGTCTTTGTTCGATAATCCTGACTGCCACTATCTCAATGATGGGGGTTCGGTTATGACTGGACTCACTTCGCTACATGATTTTCCTGCACCACCCCTTTTGAACTTTCATCGGTTGGATGGCTCCAATACTCGTCGCATAATTAATGATCCTCTCATTTCGACTACCATTTGTAGTTCTCCAATTTCCCATGATCAAGTGGGCTTAGATCCGATTGAACTAGGGGATGAACCTTCTTATGAACCTTCTTATGACATCCCTGGTTCTGGGCCACTGTCACCTATAGAACGGCCCCACGAGACAGAGCAAACAGCAGATCAGTTAGGAGACCAGTACTCTGGTTCTACTGTGTTTCACCCAACATATTCTCCTTCCGTCCGCAATAGCAGTCTACCGGAGTTGGATGATCTTGGTGATACGGATATTGATTTCCCGAGCTCCTTGGTCAATTTAGCTCCGCCACCCTCGCCCTCCCGTCGTGGTTCTTTTGCTGATCTTCCTGATGATGATCTTGATGTACCATTGACCTTGTCTAAAACAACGCAAGAAACGTTTGATGATACTCTTGTACTCTCACCTCCTGAGTCCCCAGGGTTGACCTTACAATCATTGCCGGGTGCAGATACAGACGAGAGTCTAATTCCTGTTGAGTTGGCGTCGCCTGGTCGAAATTCCGCTCGTCTGCCTCATCTTCAGCCTCATCTTCTGATTGTAGAAGATGGCTCAATACTTCATCCTAGTCAAAGACCACTGAGCCCAGAACCATGCGATTTGTTGGATGCAAATATGCTGGATTCACAGATAGGTGGAGATGACCAGTTAAGAAGAATGTATGGTGTGATGAAACGAACAAAAGAGCGGGAGGGCGCAGCGAAGTCAATGGAGAGCATTCTGGAAGAAGAGGAGCGAGTCATCAGGAGTTTATCCAGAGGTAACAACAGGGATGTAAATGAGGCATGGAATAAGCTCATGATTGCTAGGCGGAAGTCGAGGCGGCTGAGGGAGAAGGTTCGAGAAACCGCCACATTGTTGCGTCTGAAGCTTGCCGAAAAGGGCTGGAAAACAGAAAAAGATGGATTTGGCAAGTCCATCCTCGTCCCGATAACCCCCTCGCTGAATATTGAAGACGCAACGGGAGTTGATTCACCAAAGGGACCAACACAGAAGAGGCTACGAATAACCAATCCGCAACAGTTACTAGTGAAGATGTTGATGGATCGGCAAGAGTCCCAATTTAGTCCAAGTGGACGGGCTGCTTCTCCATCGCGCGGAACGATCTCGTCTTTGAGCCGAACATCGATCTCTGCTACCGACCTGGACATGGACGATTGAACAATATCTGATATTGTAGATATACCGGACGTTAATCTCGACATGAATCTGAAGGTTGAGGGTTTCTGATACACACTTTCCTATCTTTGAGACCTCCATTAAAATAGCTATTCAGGTCTGATGTTGAGTCTATTTGTCCATAAAGTGCTGGATTTCATCTGAACATTGAATCTTGTATTATTATACATGTTTTCAACTCTTGTTTTGCTTGTTGCTTACCCCTTCACTCTACAAACCATCAAAGCTGCCATATCTAGGCTGCATGAATCCATTCACTTGTCCGCTGTCATTCAGCGGCGACTCGAATGCGATTAGTTATCAATGAAACCAGCTTGCAACGAGTTTTGCTATTTAGTGTTTCTTCATTCCACTATTTTTTGTATCAAACTAAGAGGTATGATTTCGACTTGAGTCCGCTACCAACTTGTTGGTCTCCTTGATTACCTGATTGAAACATCTGCAGTATATCAGTCCTCTTGGATTCAAAACTACTTCTAATTCTGAAATTATTTACCACCCGCTGCCGCTTATGATTTCTTCGTTACCCATCATCTTCACCGAGAACTTGAGCCCCTATGAATAAAAGTCACGTGAAGGCAATCTACGTTCGCGCACAAGTGTTTTATTCTCTATTCATGTACTGGACCTTACCATCAACACTCTATGCATTGATATCCTCATTCACATCATTACACCCACCAGGAAAGGCCAACCCTCTGACATTTAACCTACAACATGTTTATATGTCTACACCCTCCAATGGTATTCTCTTTGCCAACATCAGAGATCCTAAACACGTACAGGCCCTTGGGCACCATTCCTTCAAAATAGAAATTCCCTTGACTAGGAGGTTAACCATACCTAGGGCATCTTTGGGTCCCTTCCAAACAGCCCGTGAACATTCAAGGGTATATGGTGAGTCTACGGTCTTGGACTGGTTGGAGGATCAAGTAGACGGCCCGGATGTAAGCAGCAAGGATGTGTTGGCAACTCTGGCAAAGATGACCGCGAATGCGTATTTACAAGTAGCAGATCAAGATTGGTATGATCTCTCCCACCAGTGGAACCAGGTACGCAGCTGCTGCTTACTGATCTCCTCTTTCCTAGTTTGATGCTTCACCCAGTCTTTCCCATTCGGTTGGAATCCCTCCGACGACGGTTTTCGTGGCCATGTCTTCGTGTCTGAAGATAACTCAACTGTTGTCCTTTCGGTGAAGGGTACATCTGGACCATGGGTAGCGGGGGGTGGAGGACCCACTGTAAAGAAGGACAAGCTTAATGATAACTTGTTGTTCTCGTGTTGCTGCGCGCGGGTGGGCCCGACATGGAGTACAGTTTGCGATTGCTATGATGGTCATTACCGCTGCGAGGAAAGTTGTGTTCAGACAGCACTGCAAACAGAGAGTTTATTCTATCATGTCGGAATTGTTTGTTTTTCCATCATTTTTGAGGTCGCTACTTGACATCTATTTCACAGAACCTTTACAATAATGTCACTTTCATGTATCCTGAAGCTAACATCTGGATCGTAGGTGTGCCAGTACCACCATCCTGGTCAAGGGCCTTTTCGAAACTTACTGTACAGGACACTCCCTGGGAGGAGCCCTGGCCTCATTGATAGGCCTGACGTTCGGGGCACCGACTGTCGCTTTTGAAGCGCCGGGAGAAGCAATGGCAGCTCGAAGACTGCACCTCCCGTTCCCAGTGAGTTGAAAAGGTCTGTAATTAAGGTGATCGGTGATTTATCTCTCAAATGTCTAGCCATCCCTTCAGCACATAACACACGTATATCATACCGCTGATGTAGGCCCAATCTCCATTGTTACCTGTTTTTTCTCATGCGTTGTGGTAGCCAATTGCAATGGGTACTTGTAATGGGGTCAGCTCCTGGTGCGCGTTGGCTGGATATGCGATGGAATCCAGGTGCCATCTAGGAGAAGTGATACGTTATGATACTGTCGGTCAATTGAAATGGGGAGTCTCCCTGTCGAACCATCCCATCAGAGTGATTATAGACTCGATTCTTGGCGTTGATTGGGGGGAAGGTGATGCTGTACCGAAGCCTCGAAAAGCTGCTGAACTTGAGGGTGAAGATGGTGTTTGTGTCGTAAGTCGCGACATTCCTTCAACCTTTGAGAGCCTCTAACTGATTTAACGTTCCAAGGATTGTTTCAACTGGGAGTTTGGAGAGTACAAAAACACAACCAAGGGTAGATGGAAGTGGTGATGTCAGATCACAGTGCCATGGCCTAGCCACAACTATCATTTTTGAGCTTCTGGTGAGTCATTCTAAGCATGTCAGGAACATTATTTAAGCATCATTTGAAGACCATTTGGGGCTCGGCCATGTTGGAAATTGATATCAATCTCGTTCATTGTTCTAAATTATATCAATGTTCTGCTTGTTATCGCCTGATGAATAATAATCGCAGACAACGAGGTATATCCCCCCTTGTTTTCCTCATGGCCTGCTTGAATACCATTCCACTGAACCGCAAACAGAACAAAGGACAAGCTATCAAAGATCTGCGGAGGAAGTTTTTCAGTCTTAAAGAATATTTGCGCACGCGTGGAGCGAACATTGCTTTTGTTCTTGGACATGCGTACATTTCTATATCCTGCGTCATAGATCGCAGAAAATATCCATTGTTCCTTTTTAAGGACCCTTCCGTCCGAGGATTTAAAGTGTTTGAAGCAACGCAATTTCTCTTCAAACAATCGGTCTCACTGTTCATGTGGGTTGATTGCTTTTGAAATATTACTTGATACTCATCTCGCTTTAGATGGAATACCAACCCCTCATGACTCAACTCCCTGCTGAGCTACTCGAAGAAATCTGTCGTATTAATGCTGATTGCGAATTGGACAAGCGAATCGGATGTTGCAGGCAAGATCATCGAATTTATCATGACATCCTGCCTGCTCCCCTCCAAGATACCGTGAATGCTTCTCAGGTTTGTAAGACCTGGCGTTACGCCCTCATCCAATGTCCTTCGCTTTGGCAACACTTCATTGATCCATCTCATCCTCGTGTGGAGTGGAGACAACTCATGTTAGAGCGATCGAAGCCTCTCGGGATCACTTACAGCCTACTCACTCCCGGTTGGGTCGACGAAACGGAGTTCGAGATGGAAATATGTCATGCTGATCTGCTGATCTCGTATTCGGTAGCCTTGAAAATGAATTGCGATATTTGGAAGCGCGAGCACCTTGTTCCAAAAAGATGGTCTAAACTCGAGTATCTTTGCATCGCTCATCTTTTTTATGAATTGGATTCAGATCAGCAGGCCGATAATGTCCAGGCACAAATGCTTCTTGAGCGTATGCAAATGCCAGATGATTTTCCTTCTGCCGAGTCGACCCCTCTCTTGAAAAAGCTCCATCTTCATACCTGTTTTTTGAAAAGTCCCCCTCAACTCCTGGGACTTACAAGTCTCACAGAACTCCGGGTTATTAGAGCCTTGGATATCCTATCTGGTCTCCATCAAGGTGACTTGAGGTTATTGTTGCATTACCTCATTTACGACGGCTCTCTCTTATTCACTCGATCGCGAGATATGAGCGCTCGGGAGTTGATCATGGCGATAAGGTTTATCCCTTGCATCTCGAAGAATTCTACTTGAAGGACTGTGAAAGAACCGTCTCTTATTTCTTCAGACATCTTGATATCAAAATAACCCAGATTTTTCATCTATTTGTTTACCCATCGACCAATTCGATTGACAGCGTTCAAGAAATTAGACACATACTAACTCATATCTCACCTATTATCCAGTACCCTCTCATTGTCAACCAGCTATTCCGTCAAAACTCAATTCTTTCCATCAAGGAGAATTCTGTCGGATGTTATGGATTTCGTGAATTATTACCGGAAGGTATAATACCCCGACCCCCGAGAGACATTCAGCCAGAAGAAACATTTTTTGAGGCCCTATGTTGAAATCGTATTCGGTTACCCAGCGTTCATGGACCCGCCGATCCCAGATTTCTTTTCTGTTTTCCAGAGCAAACGAGTTATTCCTATGTTCCGACCTGTGTTTCACCGAGTCACGAGCCTTGTTCTCGACCATTGCATTGACCAACTGATGTATGATAACGTGGATCTTCTAAGCGAAATATTGTGGAGGAGTAGCCATCGTTTGCTTGGCTTGTCAGGCGTTGATTTACAGACTTGGCCTGTCATTTATCAAAACATGTTGCTGTCCAATGACTCAGGGTCTACGCTTCCAACATACAACGTTCATGTACCTTTTTTGCGGGTTCTCACTAACCTGGATTTCATCGAGCAGTCTTTACCCTCGGATCATCCATTGGTCATCCAGCTGCTCGAGTTTGACATAATCAGGTATCGTCGAGGAGCTCCTTCACTGATCCTCAGTGGCCTTAGGGTGGAAGGTTAAAGGCGCGATGGCACTTTCAGTGAACCCAGATGATATAGAGATATGGATCAGTAGATAAAGAAGATACCTTGGGAAGCAGTAGCTGAAGTAGACATCTCAAGGGCGATGACACTAGCGAGTTTTCGAATTAGTATAAACGATAGCCTTGATTGATAGACATTGCTGAATACTTTACAATAGCCTCCCTCCCGAATTACACTCCTACCATCTGTTCCCTTACTCATCAAACAATGTGACCCTGAAATCCTCGAACTTGACTTCAAGCTCCTCCGTCTCTCTGCCAGATCCACTGGGAACCTTTGGCCGAGCTGCGTAGAGACCGACAAGGAGAACTTGTGGTGCATAATCTCCACCCTCAATATCATGTCTGAACCACCAGGTCAGTTCCCGAATACCCAGCTTATTTCCTGTTGCAGGGTCAATCAAATAAATCCACAAGCTGGATGTCTTCTGTCCCTTTTCATCGACCTCTCGTTCAGCCTGAATCGTGACTTTGCCGTTCACCGCACCAGGGACGAGAGACCAATCACCCCATCTGCTGGCAGCGACTGTGCCGACTTGGGGCATTCCAAAAGCGAACTCCACGCCCGTCTTGACAAACTTCTTAGTTTCCTCATCAGGAATAAAGAGAACTAGACCTCCTTGATCGTACAGCGTGTTCCAATCAGCCGAAAGAGTTACGCGAGCGGTGTGGAAACGTTGAAGATCAATAGGAGCATTGATCAAGAGAGTTGGAGAGTTATCTATATCGACTGTGGGTGGTTTACGCCAGAGATCTGTTCCAGGCTCTGCACGGATGATGTGTTCTTGGGGGTAATCGAGAGTTGTGGGCAGAGGAATAGGAGGAGCTTGACAGATTGCTAGAGCAGATGAGCCATAATGCAGTACAAGTTTGGGGACACCAGGTGACACTGTGAATTATGGTAAAATTCATCAGGAAAGGAGTGTATCGACTTACTTGCTGTAGACAAACAGTAGATACTACTCTAGGAAAGATATGCCTCGATTGTTTCGTGTTTGTTTGAGGACATCTCTCCGAGGTTACTCCGGGGAATGATTCTTGTCGAATAAGTTGCTCAGGAGACATCGTAGGTTGCAACTACCAGGCTAGCAAATCAAATTCTCCGACAACGTTGTCGTATCCTTAATCGACCACCTTACAGTTCGGTTCTTGGGGGAGGGCATTACACAGAGAGACAAAAGTTTTGATACTCAAGCTTCTTTGAACAAATCGACTCGCCTTCCGACAGCCGACCTAGATATTTTCCAAACAACCCCAGTGTCACCAACCTTCAGGGTGCCATGCTCCCTTGACTCTAAGCTCAGTGATCGATTTGAAGAACCCATCGGACTCTCAAATCAAGTAGCTGCGTCCAGGACCAGTATACAAAAATTTTTAATGAATACTGCCTTCTATATGCCAGACTCCTGAATCTGATGTCATCACGACGACGTTTGCGGCAACTAGCGAATAACGAGAAGTCCTACAGAATTGATCGACCGACAGCATTGGTGGATGAGCTGGATTATTATTCAGGAGTACCTGAATGACTCAAGAACATGTTGCTGGCAGGTCCTCGGCTCTCCATAAGACCAGGGAAATATCTCTTGACACGGCTCAAATTCATGCATTCAGCCAAATTCGGTCCTGTCAAACTCTTTCTCTGTCTCCGATTGGTGTTACAACCTGCCACGTTGATGGCTGAAGTTGCTGGAATCCTGATTTCTTGTATTATGGAAAAAGCCCTACCAGGCCTGCACTAGCATTAG
>Ga0153938_1000087_pt1 | contig 32103 bp, 35 predicted proteins | sample TSNY022MetaG_FD_104740 | JGI IMG/M metagenome (GOLD analysis project Ga0153938, IMG submission 104740) | Attine ant fungus gardens microbial communities from New Jersey, USA - TSNJ022 MetaG | ecosystem: Host-associated > Fungi > Mycelium > Unclassified | place: USA:New Jersey: Brendan T. Byrne... | reverse complement strand
ACCCAGAGAATATCACATGTTTGACCATGATCAGATTTTTTGGTCCGCGCACAGCCGAAGAGAATATTTGCCCGACACAACCATTTTCGTCGTAGAAAATACCTCCCTCCTGCATATTCCACTCAAGTGGCTGACCAGTACGGACTGACACCGGATGATTTATATTTATGACCTGGAGAGACTGTCAAATTTACGCTACGGCCAAGGGATGCTGCTCTTGATTCTGTCGTTCTCGAAGCAGCAGTTGAAGCATTTCTGCTACTTTGATGATATATGATTTTATTTATCACATTCCTCAACAGGTGAGACTTTCCATTTGTAAACAATGATTCCACATATCTCTTCTCTCCTAGGTTCACATGTGACTGTATGAAAGACCAAATGGGTACCAAATAGACATCACTTGTTACCCCAGAATATCACAACATTGATTTGTGAATGATTGTGCACCTGTTTAGGCCATCACTCTTAACATCACTTTACTTCGCGGAATACAAATTCTGACTCCAAAAAAAAACCACAACACTAGAGGTTTAGTTATTCGCACATGAATCAATACAATTTATTCATGACAGTCGATAACACAGAAAACTATCAACTCATTAGAATATCTACCAAGACAGAACATGCTGTCAGTTTCAGCTCCATTCAGGGAATGAAGCTTAATGAACTTCGCCACAATTGTGGAATAAGTGATGTGTGAGAAAATGACGTACGTTATGTGACCGGCACAGCAATTTAAGTCTCTTGCAATCAACCATGGTTAATGCTTCAGATGTTGTTCTCATCCTCGTCGCCATTATATTTCCCCCTGCTGCTGCGTTGGTTGTCACTGGCTGCAGTTGTGACCTTCTCATCAATATCTTGCTGACGATGTACATTTCTACTTTCCTTTCTTGTCGGTTTCCGCTCATTAGTGAGGCTGTTGTTATAGCTTGGGTTATTTACCAGGACATGTTCACGCTTTCTGGTTGATCTACAAAAAGATGCAGGCAGAAGAGAGGTATGGAGATGGTGGCTTCCGCTGTACGTATTCCATTTCCCTTTTTCCTTGGTATTCATGGGTCCCTTGTGCGTCTTCACAGACCTCGGTTCAGGCCACTATGAACCGCTTTACCAATCGGACCCTTACTCAGGCCAATACTCTCATTCACCTGCTCCTCAATCTTACCCGCAAGCTCCGCAGTACTATGGGGCAACCCCTCAATATCGATGAACATCTTTGACATCGAGAATTGCTGTGATCTCTTTTGTGGCAGCATTCATTGACAGTGTCTTTTGATGGTGCTTTTCTACCTCTATGACCCTTGCCTCTATCTGTAGATTCTGATACCTTTGGATTACAAAAGATACAAGGGTAGATCGGCCCTGAGTGATGGTGATCTTTGTTGTTTACTTTGCATTATCCTACCGGGCTGTTGTATTTTTTTCTTGCTCGCATTTTTATGTATGCATGAATAGTTTTTGTGGACTATCTAGATACAGGAGGAGGTAAGTGCTTAAGTTGTAGTCTGTCAAGGTAGACGTTAGCATGGGTGCAATCAATACAGCAAGAAAACCCCTCAGAACATATTTGTCCTTCATTCATTTCGGACATATGCTTGTATAAATTGTCTCCAACATCATTGGGGCAGAAAGAGATAAGGCAACCGCTCACCTTGAATTTACAAAAACTGTTCATAAACATTGAAGCAAGACGGTCAAAAAGGGACTGGAAAACATTCTAATGTTAGTTGACCGAACTCAAATGAAAACAGGGAAACATGAAGAGGATAAGAAACTTCAGCGGGTGGTGCGTGTTAGCATTTGGGCACACGTTTTCGAGACTGTCGCCCACTAACGTTGTCGTCACAAGTTTCCTCCCTAGAACCAGGGGACACGAAGACCTGGTAATTTATTGTAAAGCGAGACTTACACGAATCAAGCAGAATAAAATTCCTATAGAAGCTATTCAGCGTTTAGCAAATGCAGTTCGACGAAAAAAGGTGATGATCTCGAGGGTCAGTTGGTGATGCATGTTACGAGAGTTGGTTCATTCTTTTTGAATTGAAAAAGTCACCGACTCGGAATGGAAAAGTATCATCAAGAGCTGGGAAACAATAATGAACACTCACCTCGTGCATGGGTCCGTGTCAACAGATAATATCCAGAGTGATTTTTCTGTGGCTTGCGGGTGGTACCGAAGCGGAGCTCAAACTGATAGCTCGATTTTTTTTGACATGTCTTGTTCTGCTTATGCTTCACAGACAGGTAAGCACAGTCTCCATTCTTTCTTTTTAGCGATGAGAAATTTGTTCAGTTCTGCTTCCGAATGAGAGAGTCAACCTCTTGTGGACGGCTTTATACCATTATACTGTATCTGACTTCCTCCTGACTGCTTGAGTATGCTTTTACTAATTCGAAGTCTCTCCCCTCTTAGGTCTTCGATCTCCATGTGAGCTTCATTTCTCTTTCCTCTTGCTCATGTTTGGCATAACAGTCGTGACGAAAAAAAGTTCATCCATTCTTTGAAAAATTACCCCATCTTGTTACTGCTTGTGACGAGCCGGCTTTACTCGCTTGCGAGGGAGGTTGATCTGCGATGACAGTGTTGCACCCGTTCTGGCTGGGACATTCAGTCGTTGCTAATTGGTTCCGAGCATGGAGGTCATATAGATGGAGGATATGAAAATATGGCTTTTCTGATCCATTCCTTTTTATCTACATGCTTTTGCGTTAAAATGTGTTATTGATGCTGTCCCCTGTTCAACAGGTACCAGGATGATATGTACATTTGTAGTGTTATGCAAATGCAACAAACGAGAATCATAAATGTTACCTTCAATCTATTAAAGTCTGACCGCCTCAATGGTTGCGATAGCACTCTCGACTATGTCGGGAACGATTTCGACTGCCTCTAATGCCTGGGGTTTCATGCTCTGAACTGCCTGGTTCACACTTCTTTTCCTTCTCCATCCAAATCCGAACTTGAAGTTCAAATCAATTCCTGCGGCGTTAGCCCGGATACTCCCATCACTCAAACTCTTATAATGTTCCGCTACAGTCTTATGCAACGCTTCCAGCGTCGTCCAGGCACCCTGATATCCTAAGCCGCCTTTCTCTGGCTCAAGTCTTGCACGATGATCATCGAATATCAGATGTACTTGTGTGAGCGAAAAAAGAGATGGCTGGAGGTTGATCAAATTACCTCTGATGCGAGGAAATTTCAAGTGCGTGAAGACGAACGAAGGGAGTGTATAGTAGAATTCTATAAAATATGCGAAGAGGAGCATGAATGTCGGTGGGAGGAAGTGAAAGACACATTCAGAATTTGTGAGAGTTGTAAGAGCGGTGAAAACATCGCCGTTGGTAGGCGCTGGACCTGGATCGCAGACATTGAATGCTTGTCCGCTTATGTCAGGAAGAGATTTGTTATTTGGTGGGTCAGAAAGCGCGATAAGGCGTTGTTCGTAAAGTAGATGGGTGAGTGCACAATTCTCAACATAACAGTGAGAACTGATAAGAGACTGGATCCAAGTCGGGTTGATTCTACGAGCAACATAGGCACCACAGAGCATATCACCTCGAGGACCAAATACACCGTTTCCAGGGCGTATACAGCCTGTGCGCAAAATTTTGGGGAATGCTGATTTGTTGTTCGAATTGAGTGGTTGTACAGGTTCGCCATTGGCACCTCGAACTAGACGTTCGCCCATACTCTTACTCACAGCATAATTGGAGAAAAATGCGTAATGTGTCCAGGATTTCTCGCGTTCTTGGTCTTCGTCACGAATGATCTGGGTATGGAATTTGGGAGAGGGCTCCCAAGGCCAAAGTAAGAACCGATTACTTCGGATACCAATACTTCCGGAGGAAGTATAAACCAATATCGTAGCACCGATTTTCTTTGCGGCGTCGATAACATTCTTGGTACCATCAACATTAACCCTAGTAGATAAAGGCAACTGCCAGATGCAGCGTTCATAAAAGCGGATGGTAGCTGCAGTGTGAAAGATGGTAATTTCGGTGTTTTCTGCGATGGAAGATGGCCATGGTGTGGAGAAGGCCAAAAGGACAGAAGAGGAGGAGGAAACATCGACAGGTATGAATTGTACGCCAAGTTTGAGAGTGTTTTGTAGGGCTTTGCTCGGAGGTGGACGGATATCGAGAAGACGGATACATGCAGGGTCTTCCCCTCTGTCTAATAATTGTGTAGCGATCCAGCCACCGAGAAAACCTCCCTACTGTAGTTAAAGAAAATGCCTTCAAATGAAAGGGAATGAAAGGACATACCCCACCGACTACTATATATCTTCTACCGGTCTTTGGAGGAAGTTGATTATCTATAGTTGGTGGGTGCTCGGCAAGCTGCTTGCCTGTCGCACGAACTTGATCTGGCGTGCAGCGTGTCTTGGTCGTAAATGACTCCCAGTTATCAGGTAGGCGAGTTATTTTTCTGTCATTAGTGTATATGTAGAGAGCCAGCAGAGTTATGAAAGAGAGAAATGCCCAGAGATATGAGACGGCTGCTGGTGACATGTCAGGTTTTGATGATGAGGTGATATAATTATTGAACCCTGACAGAGTGGAGTTGTAAGAACCTTTTTACCATTGGCTTGATTGCCAGTCGACTGATTGTTGAATTCATCACATTGACATCGGCGTTAACAGGCATTTCTGTGGACCTCACTTTAGCTTGCTCGTTCAAAGCGTACTGCTCGTTCGCTACAGTTTGTATAGGCACCTCCTTCGTCATGGACACACTCAAAACCCCAATGCAGCAGGATCCTTCACAAGATAGTTCTAGCCCCCGAAGTAGCGACTGAATCAATGCCTCCGGAGGTCTTGCCTTGAACTGTTTTCCAAGAACCTATGGTTATTCCCGACATCTATATAACTACCACTCATGGGAAGGATTAATAGGAATGTTGTCGCGAATTGCACGTCAAACTTTGAGACACTCTGTAAGTGAGAACAAACTAGCATCCCGGATCCAATTTCTGCCATATACTCGAATCCAACCCAATTCCTTACCACAATATCTACATGAGCAGTGAGTATTGTTGCCTTTGTGTATATTGTAGCCGGTGCGACAGAAAAGCTATATGGAAGAAAATCGGCGCTGCTGTGGACAAGCGAATGATCTTTACAGGCTTGGAAATAGACTGACATATAGACCGTGGATGGCAAATCCACGATGAAAAGCGTCATAGGGCTACCGAAATCCCATGAATAGCTGTAGCCACGTATGTGTTTTGCCACAAGTAAAAAGGGTCAGAATAAACTTGGAGAGGGTACTTTTTTGCTGATGCTGGTCCTATTCCTGATTGGCGTGGAGGGTACGAATACTTCATGAGCAATAAAAGCCACTACACCCGCGAGGTCAGGGACAAGGGGAACAAGTACATTGGCAGAAGACGAGGGGGATCAAACACCTCCCCAGGTCAACCCCAACAGCACAAAAGTCGTCGAGGCGATTATGATTACATTCCTACCGAATGCATTATGAATCTTGATTTTTCTTGACTGACCCTTCATATATAATATTACCCTTCAGACCACACCTTACAGCTATGGGCTTGCACTAGGATTCAAGAGGGATAACTCTTTTTTTGTAGATCTTTTTGTTTATGCGATCTTGATCGATTGGAAAATGATTCTTTGCGAAATCAACGTAGGACAGATTAATACAATGTGCAAAAGTGTCTGCAACTTTGGCATAGTAAATTCAAATTTGAGACATCAGGAGATGAAGTCAATTGTCGGCAGCCCACGCTTCATCGTAGCCCAAAACGCTTCTATCCCAATAAAACGAACTTGCAGGAACACCAGCAATAGTCCATCCCATATAATCCATCGCTACTCCTGCAGCTCTTACAAATAAAGTCCCATCAAGCTGCGACATTCCCTTGAATGTCTCTTGACATTCTCCTTCCCCAGGTCTAAACGCACCAATAACCTCTCCAGGACCCCTATCACCAAACTTCCGATTGGCGGAAACGAGGCTACGTATGACTTTCGTGAGGTGCAGATCTGGATGGTGTATCGCTCCTTGAATAAGTAAAGGCCAGGGATTATAGTCTTCGTCTTTCTTCATATCTCCAACACCGAGATCTTTCCCTCCATTGATACTCATAACTTCATCCCATTTTACCGGGCGAGGAGTTTCAGTCCACTCTTGAACCAGATTAGCACGAATGAGAGGGCGACCCCTTGCTAACATCATGATAACCAAGAGAAGAACATAATGTCTGATGAGCGCAACCTTGGGTCTGGGGCTTTTAATAACGCTGAAAAGTGGTTTCAAGAAAAGAGAACTCGTCACAAAGTGCATGAGGAAGAAATCCAGGCGCGTCTCTCGTCCCTCTCGTCCAGTAGCAAACAACAATAATGTTACGACCCAAATAAGCTCCTCGACCCGCGAGTCCAACTCATCTTCAGAAGCATCATTCGGTATGGCCAGTGTATATTGTTGCACGATACGAAGGATATCTGTCAGGTTTCCGTCTTCCAGTATGGTTTTTACTCGAGTATAGACCAAAATCTCGCGGTTATAAGGAAGTGGGGGAGTGAGAATCGGAGAATCAGAGATTTGACGAAGTACTTCGAGAAGCGATATACCACGAGAGGGCTGCCTTCCAGGTCCAGTTACTGGCAAGAGAGGTGCATCATTGTCAGGTCCCCAGGCAGTCGAATAAGGGGAAATTGACGCGAGAGAGGCATTGTGAACTGCGGTCTGAGCGAGGCCAGTGGCCACGAGTAAGTTTTCTCCGAATTCAGCACCGTACTTTTTTGAGGAAATTATCGATAATTCATGGCAGAGACATACAAAGAGATACGCACACCGACTTGAATGAATGGGTGAAGGCTGTCATAATATGGGTGAGTTTCTTCTATATTGAAAAAACGACATATGTGCTTACACTCCGCCGAGGAAGCGATCTAACATATCTCTCCCTTTATGGTTCGCCTCGGGCTGGAAGACATAGGATTCTATTGTAGCAGAAGGGCCAAATTTCTCTATCTCCTGGCAAAAAAATTTGAAGTAGCCACCATACGCCCTGTCGGGGTGACAATGAGATTATATGAGCCCCATACCACGGCGAGTAAGAACTTACTCTTGTTTGCCCAAATAGTCTGTCCAGTTGCCTGCTGTAATCACAATATCTGCATCCTTTTCTTCGATGTATATCGGGCGTTGATATTTCGCGTGCATGTCATGTATCTTTTGGATGACACCAGTCGATGCACCCAAATCATAGGCTGCCAGAAGTCTACATTGACGTTTGAGGTAGACACTGATCAGTTCATATATCCGATATGCGAGCATAAATTTACCACGTACTGGTGGCTTAAGTGATTATGTAGCCCTGCAGCACGGAAGAAGCAATGATGTTTTTCTGCATCGGACAGGAGAAGCTTTTCTGTCAACGACTTCGTGGCGTAGGAGATACCAGGAAGATTTAACACTCCCCTCTTGCGGATTGCGTGTTGATCCATTCAGAATGATCCCCTGAGAGACAGAAGACGAATGTAGACGAGCATCATTATTTATACACATTGTAATGTGATTCTGTGAGACTACCAGATACCTGTTTGCATCCACGTATTCGGGATGTGTAAGCACGAGAAAATTTTATCGGCGAGCTGTGGTCAGGAGACATGCTGACATGAGAGTCATCGTCAGTTTTGGTCACGTTGAGCATTTTTTTTCCCTTCAGAAGTTGATAACGCGGTTCTCGCAGTTCGCGGTAAAATACATAGTACTACTTGATGACTGCTATATATGTGAGTAAATAACAGTCACTCGCAACTGACCCGGTCAGGGGGAGATGATATAGAGAAAGAGAGAAAAGAGGGATTTGAGGAACACTTCATAGGCGAGTTGCCGCATCCTAATGAGAATCGCTAGTCCATGCGAACGCATTGCCTACGCATTGTCTGTAAGGAAGGAAATAGAGTTGAGCGTCATGGCAACTTACCGGCATTAATCATTTGTCGGGATAGTGATCAAATATGATCTCCTTTAGTCTCAGAATGACTTTAAGTGAGCTATCCCATATAATGTCGTTCTAAGAACGTCCGATCAATCATCTATTGATTGAAAAATCATGAATTCTGCGGTAGGAGAGGGAGAGAATTCTGTATTTGTATACCGCAACAAGCAAGCAGATGCTAAGACGCGGTGGGTGAGATACACAGCGGTACACTACTGACTACACCCGAGCTTCGGGCGGGAGTTGTTCCGAGTTGGACCTTCGGCCGGATCACGATTTCGGCTTGATATTCCAACAGAAATCACATTGTCATTACCTTAATCCCATGCATGTATCAAACGCTATACTAAAATTGGTCTCATGTTTCAGCTACTGTTTCTCTTTCTTATTGTCTTGTGTCAAACAAAATGTATTAGTCTAGTTACAGATAAATAGCCTATGTAGAGATAAATGTACGTTGCACGTTTGCAACGAGTTCCCCCGTTAATTTGCGTTGTCCGTCCCCAACTCAACACCCTAATACAACAATCTTTACTCCAGGATTATTCTCCAGAGAGGACCTTGACAGTTATCATTTTTTTGGGATTCTGTGAGAGAAAACGGTTTGGTGTAGGTATTCTCACACTAACTAACATATTCCAAGACTGTTTTCACAATAGCTGATATTCTACCATATAGGTTCTATCTGTCTCGCATGGAAAAGGATTTCTCTTGATTGTTGTCGCTAATACCGTCCGCTGGCTTTTGAAGATACCAATAGAATCCTTGTTTGTGGAAACCAACGATTAGGCATAAGATACTACTATAGATATATCCACCCATAGGGGCTAATAGCTATCTAGGAAAGGAAGAGGATGAGTGTATCCGCTCTTTTTCTTGAAAATACTGTCTGCCACATCTACCGTACTTCCGTCTGCTGTTGTTGGACGATCTAGCGGCAAGGGATGGAGACACAAACGGAGACAGACACGATATGGTCCCTCTTTCCCATTGATACAGAGAGGCGTCATGAAGGCTCACCTCTCGGTCAATAGATCCTAATGCTCCCTTTAAGTTAGACTCGTGTACTCGTCTCCTGCTGGGCAACGTATGTCCGTACGATGTTGAAGTTACAGATCGATTCGAGCCCAATTGAACACTTTTGAACACTTCTTTTTTCTCTTTTGACAATGGTTGACACACCCGCCCCTGCGGCCTGTCATTGTCCTCCGCCAGCGAACGTATATCCATTCAGTCGAGATACATACTAGTCTTTATACAGTCTGGACTTGTGGTGCACATCGCATCAGAATGGTGATTTAGCAGTGATTGACAGCTGATCGGTTGGCCTATATTTGAGGCTTAGTCGACGCACTTATATTTATCCCAACTCGGGTTGTTCTTGTGCTTTCTCGAGGACAGGATGCTTGTCACCCAGGGGGCACTGTTCAGAATAGTCTGCTGTGCTGCTTCCGTTTTTGTCATCTTCAATCTCTTCTGTCTTTCACTCGTTTCTGAGCCCTCTCAGGCAGGAATAAGGTTTTCCCTACACCGTATTTTTCAAGATTGGGCAAATTCGAATCCAAACACAAGTCTGTCCTTACAATTCCTCGATACTCAACAAAAAAAATTGCCTTATGTAGAGGCGTCACTTGACCAGTTTTTCTCTTCGCCAAGTCCGAACCGAAGGGACTATCATGAATTGAACGAAAAGACGCTGCGCGACCTGCATACATGCATGGCGCTGGAAATTTGTGGGTCAAACCAAATGAAGGTTGCGCTTCTAGCAGATAAATGGATGACGGATGCCGTGATGAGCGATTTCCGGGGTGGGGAAGGCATTTGGTGGGCGATAACCTTGCGCTTGCATCTGCTTGCTGACCAGGAGGATGACCTATAGGGCCCTATCCATAGTATGTTACTGCATATCGCATAGTTCCTGTGGAAGTCTGATATATGCTGGGTTCAGTACAAGAATCTCCGAGAGCTGGGTTACACAATATTGTTCTCCAATGATTTCAGTATGCTCTGATGTCAAATTTTCGCGCATGGACATAGCTGACATGTATCCGAGGCGAAACGCTATATCAATACCACATGATGCCTGATCTAGTAAAGGTACAACTGTAACTTATGACTGTTAATGTTCCAGTTCTTGATGTTATTATAGGTTATCATTCGCGGTGGGACAGGCTCCTGCCATCATGATGTAAACTGCGTCAAAAGTGGTCAGAATCCATCTGGAATTCCCGCGTGGAAGCTTTTCGATTGGAACTATTTTCCTGACTACCGTACAAACGACAACAACTATCCGATGAAAGGCAAATGGCTCCTCTCCGCTGGCCCGGATCGTGCTTTCCACGATTTTGACTCAAGTCCTATTCAATATATAGGGTTATATCCTATCGCGAATTCCTTAACCTCATTGGCTGATTCTCCCAATCAGGTATTCTACTCAAGACGCCTGTAACAAAATTCCTATTGTGCCCCTGCATCAGCGGAAGAATCAAGTGTGGATGTTGATGAAACAACTGATTTATGTTTACCATGACAGATTTCCATGGAACAGAACATATTTTCCCATAGTACACGAGATGCTGGGGGTAGACTTTGTCGGTGGCTGGTTATTGGAAAAAGACTACCTCGGCTGGGATAAAGACATCAATGAAGAGATGTTAGATATTGAGGATCATGCCAATGGCGTTTTCAATCTTGGTATGCAGCCTCCGGAAGATTTTTATGATCAAGTGAGGAACAGCAGGGTGATGATTGGAATGACGAACCCATTTTGGAGTCCGTCACCCATTGATGCGCTTTGTTTGGGAGTACCGTTTTTGAATCCAGTGAGCATCTTCATCCAATGAAATGAATGTTTATCTGAGAACTGCGTCATATTTTCAGATATCAAGCTGGGACGTGGATGATCCATGGAACAAATCAAGCTGGGATACGCAACATCCGACACTTGTAGAGTATGATCGGCCGTATGCACCTTTCCTTGCTACCTTGTGCTGATGGTCCCATGACTGACCTCCATCAGATACGTCTACCATGTGCATGCAAAGAACTTTACCGGATTTCTTGAGGCTATCGAAAGCGCAACGAAGACCCCCATTGGCCGGCGAGTATTTGTTTCCAATACGCCTGTGCAGCTTTCTCAACAAGTCAACAGTTTTATTCCAGAACATATGACAGAAGAGGCTGTGAAGGGACGCTTGGTAAGGCTTATGGAGACAGACTGGCAGGCTGAGGCACAACAGGTGTTAAGGAAGAATATGAAAGCGGTAGAGAGAGGAGAGGATGCCTACGTAAGTGCTAATTAGGTTCTCTGATACTTGGACACAGCTCATATCCTGAATGTAGATTTTTGAACTATGACACTATTGTATACAGCCCAGACTAACATACCTACAGGTTGAATATCAACAGTGTCACGCGGTCCTCTTGCAGTCCTCTCCCAGTCATGGGCTATAGATTCTAGATGAAAAATTTAAAAGGAACCGTTGACCATATCTCTTTCCACCATTGTAATGCACACTATAGTAAAATATCAATGTACTTGGACCCGTGATTGTGCCATAAGTAAGGCTCGGGGAGCTATTTGCGGAGGGCTGGGCACCATGTATCCTGAGACTATATCATTTGTATTTTGCTGATCGTCTACATTGACTACCGTGTTGTCTCAAAAATCTGGAGGAGAGGAGGGAGTTATATGAGTACAAACACATGAGCGACAAATTTCGGCATGAAGAGAGCAAAGCAAGCTGAGTGCGACATGAGTAGAACCAGATAAATTAGTAAAGGTGTATGGACATGCCAGAGGCATGAGTGAAAACCTTGTCTAGGGTAAGGAGGTCCTATAGAATGTCATCCAATAGCATGATAACAACCGGAATCACTCACAACTGAAACTTAATTACACAAAGAAAGGGAAAAGAAGATCATTTGATCTTCTGTCTTGTGATTGAAGCATCTGCAGCTATTCATGATATGTGCTCTTGAGATTATTCATGCCACATGACCACATCAGTGTTCTCACAAAGACAGCCCTATTGTTGCCCTTTTAAGATGTACTTCACTTTTGAATATCTCAGTACTTCTCCCAGAAAAGAGCACTCAATGTAGTACATATTCAATGGTATAAGACTATAGAAAAAATTTTATTAGATTTTATTTTGTCGTTTCAATGGACTTGTGATTGTTTGATAGTGTGATAAAAAAATGAAATTGTGAACTCAATATTTGTTAAGCCAGCCGGTGAGTGAAGGTATATAGTCAGTGTGTTGATCAGAATGGTCTGTAAGTGAATAAATAAACAACATAATTCAGATATAACCATAGTGAGCACTATCCAGAACTAGTAGCAGAGGTTAAAGCCTGTGCAAAAGGCACAGGTCAAAGCCTCGTACGCATAGAATGCTACATTGCAAAGAAATTTGGGGCAAACCATCGTATTACATGGTGGCAAATGAGCTGAGGGGGAAAATGAGTTCAGATCAGGGCAGCAGCTTTTTCCAGGACAAGCCGCTACCAAGAATTTTCTTGTTAGATTTCGATTTCTTAGAACGCTTTGCTTGATGATGACTATCACTGCTCATAGAAAACCTGCTCTTCAACTCACAAACAGACGGGACAGGAACAGGCGGTACAGGATCTCGCACAGGCTGGCGAGCATCGGGCATACGTCGATTATACCCCGTCAGCGATGAATACATCGAGTCAGTAGAGATACTTGATTGTGGGTGTTGATGATTCTTTGTTGAATGATGATTGACAGGGTGATGACGAGAGGCAGAACGGTCACGATAAGATTTGTCTTCATCCCGATATTCGTAGTACAGTCGTGGCAGCAACGGAGCGCTGCTGTCGTTCCTGCTTCCATTTGAAGGTGTAGATGCACCAGACTCCGAATCATGGTGGAAATGGGTAGCTTTCGTGGCCGGATGTGTCTTAGGGGTCACAGTGTATCGGTAGGTGGAAATAAGCTGGACCATGTCTTGCTCTTCTTCCTTTTCTGCGTACAACTTTTGGTGACCTTGTGTCAGACCTTGTATACTTTGTGTCGGACCTTGTATCAAGGACCTACGATGCAAAGGAGCATCTCTCTGATGATGAACAGCTGTTGTGTCACCATGAAGGTGATCAGAAGACTGCGCATCGACATCAATGGGAACATCTAGAGGATGCTCGTTGTGCGAGCGTAAAGGACTAAGTGACTCTCGGAGGCCAGGAACGTGAGAGTCACGGTCACGATCGGGTGTATAGTCATAGCCATCGACATCGCTTGTTTCACGAGAATGAGAATAGGACAGTGGATCTGAGAGCAAGGCAGTGGTTTTTCCGTTACGGGCCGTACGATCCATTTCCATTGAGTGAACCCTCGTAGATTTGGGATGACCGAAGAACTTTTCTCCAAAGTCAGTGAGACGCCATTTCCAGCTGTTTTTGTCTTTGGACAGAGAATCAGTTGGGATGATCTCATTGAGATCGGGATCAGAATGGTATGTCTGCGTTGTATAATTCTTGTCCTCCTCATCTCCGCCGCGCCACCAAGACCTCTTGGTTGTGTTAGCAAAAGCATAAGCCTGTACACGTCGGCGCTCTTCGGCTTTCCTCTTCCTGTATCTCCTCCGACAACACCAGATAACGATGATGAAAATGAATGCACAACCAAGTGCCATCAACAGAATTTGCCACCATTCGAGTCTCCTACTTTGAACGACGGTGGTGGGTTTATCGATCCCCGTTACAGTTGGCAGGGGCGGTATACCACTCGTCTCGGAGGGTACTGTAATGAGTTCTGAGAAACATACACCAAATGGGTTGATAACCGTCGTGGCATTCGCGTCGCCCCCACAAACTTGCGAAGAGTTGACACAAGAACCGGTTCGAAGTACAAACTCATTGGCATTCGAACAAGAAAGGCAGCTGGACGAATCAGGACCCGAGCAGCTACCACACGAACTGTGGCAGCTCTGGCAGAAATTTGCATTTGGGTTCCAAAACTGGTTTTTGGAACACATAGGCATGCAGCGGCCATTGTCGAGGACGGGCCTGCTAGGCGGACAGCTCAGGCATTGGTTGAAGGACGAGCCGGAACAAGTCGTGCAATCTGGGTGGCAGTAAAGACAGGACGATACGGAGGGGCTTGCAAATGTATTTTTGGGGCAGGAGGAGGCAGAAAAGCATGTGCCATTGAAGGCAAGCTGATTCGAGTTGGAACAAGTAAGACAGGAAGTGGCGGAGCCTGAACAGGTACTACAGCTTGAATCACATGCTGTAAGAGGCAGAACGTGAGCAGGAGATCATTCTATTAAAGGAAAACATGACAACATACGAAGACAAGACATATTATCCTTGGAAGAAACGAATGTCCCAGAGGGACAAGCATCTACACAAGTACCATCTGACAGAAAGGTTCCAGTGATGCAGTTTGTACATTGAGCTTGCGATGCAAGGGATGCGATATTGAAATTCGGGATCTTACAGGTGGTACATTTCGACCCACAAGCATCGCATACGCTCTTGAGGTTATCTGCGATCAGATTCGTACCTTCACAAACCCCATCGTCATTCGCTTTGACACAGACGCCGTTGAGCATGTATTGACCCTGGACACAGGCCGTACAATTATTTGACGTCCCACCAGAACAGGATTGACATGGAGAAGCACATGGTTGGCAGGAAGTACCGTTTGAAAATGCGAGTTGGGGACATGTTGTTCCAGTAGATGTGATTTGGGGTTCCGGATTACAATTTTTCCGACTGTTCATATCTTGAGAAAAACCCGACTGGCAGGAGAGACAGGCACCAGTACCATCTGCGCATTGAGTACACCCAACTTCGCAGGCTGATTCCAAATGAATACAGGTCAACGTGATAAACAATGTAGAGTGTACCTTTACAGTCCCCTGTCGTCGTCAAGAAAAACCCAGTCGTACACTTGGCACACTGGGTCCCGTTATCCGCCTTTGTGAACCCAGCATTACACTGACAACTCCCATCCGAGTTGCACACTCCATTTAAACAATTACATTTATTCCCTCCCCCAATCGACTTCAGACATCTCCCCGTGCCAGAAATCCCTTCATCACATTGCGCACAGTTTTCAGGACATTTCTGACAGCTCGGGCCAAAGAACCCTGAAGCACAAGCTTCACAAGCTTGTCCCGTAAAACCCGATTTACAAGTGCACAGTCCTTGAGGACTACAGACACCAGCAGACGAACATGGAGGCGCGCATGTCGTAGAGAGTAGATTCAAAAGCGAGAATTGGGCGGAGTTCAGCGGCGACGGTAGATGCTGTGTGTCTGGAATAGAATCCCATAGAATGATATGATTTGAAGACGAGGCAGCGGACACTATTGCAATGACATCCGACGATAGTGCAAATGAATGAGCATTTAAAGATGTAGTAGAGCTGTTGTTAGCTGTGCTTGAGTTAGCTGTGCTTGATGTTGACATAAAAGCAGCTTGGCCGGCATAAAGTCGATCAGAAAATGTCACAAGACCAGGTTGAAGCTCAAAGTCAAGTGGAAGTGAAAGTGTGCTATTGAGGCCTGCAGAAGACTGAAGTTTGGTGGAAGATGTGAGTGCATTGTGAAGGAGCTCAGGGTTGGTTGAGGATGTGTATTGGCCTGGTAGGAGATGAATTGGGTATGGCGATACAGAGGATGATGAGAGTATTCCTCCAACTGTGATAGATTAACAATATTACCAAGTTCAAAAGTGAGGATATAAGATACGACTCACGCGTTACGTTGGAATATCCCTGTACACAGTGGCCCGGCACACATAAAATGATTGTATCCGCGATAGATTGCGCAGCTAAGAAATCAGTGCCATGCATAAAACGGATAAAAGAAAAATTACCAGCTAAGATGGGAAAAGCAACCAGCAGAGACTCGAACAGAACACGCGCCATCAAGAGTCGAGAGCAGAAGAGCCAAGAATGAAAAGAATAAAGAGAATAAAGGGTTCACCATCGCTGACGTCACGTGTCAGAGCCTTATTGTTCTGGTTCTTTGATCAGATATTTCAATCAGTGTTCCCACGGATAAAAATAACTATCACCGGCAGTGCACCGGCAGTGCTGCCTCCTTGTCAATCAATCAATCATGCTATATCTCTCACCGAAATAGCGGACTATCATTCATTGAGATGAAATTCAACTGCGAGTGCCAGGCAGTTAGAAAATGGGAAGACTCTAGTGGTTGAAACTGCCTCCAAAGGGGTACTGTGGAAACATCCTCGAGCCGAATAATCAGAATACATCCGATGAAGGGAGTCTAAAATTCTTGTATTAGATATGGAATCCTTGCCAAGGGAGTAGTATCTTTATGGGAGGAAATACTTAGCTCTAGGCTTGGCTACAATCCAGTGTTAATGTGGAACTAAAAGCGTAACGGAAAATGGTCCATAAGTTCCTGGCTCTGTTAACTCCTCGTTTGTTCTGGAATTGGAATTTTCATGTGATGACCTCTCAGGAACAGGTATAGCGCCTCGCAACAATTACAGGTGGAAAAGCAGCGGAAAAAAACCCATTTGACCTCCATCAGAGTTGGTACTACTGAGCATGACAAGTAAGGTCAGCGACAGGCAGGTGTTTGTGGCTGTGTTTCCAGGTAGACGAAAATCCCAGAGATTTCATTCAAAGGTACCAAAACCAATGTGATGTACTGTCGAAAAGCAAACAAAAATGAAGAACATCGTGTATATGCGGGAACTGAAGACAAGCTGGCAAAGTCAAGATCAAAGGAAGAAACAATGTAGATTGTTATATATCGTACCTTTGTATTTGTGAAGCTTCTGTACGCATGCACGCGAAACCGAAGAGCAAAGAAATAACGGGTGGACAGGTTCAAACTAGACCAGATATAAGCTATTTGAACGTAAGATACAGAAAAAAACACTGCATGGATCAAGTAATGAGACGGGAGAAATGGCAAAAGAATAATCAGAACCAAATGGACAAAAAGATGAAAAGGAAGGAAAGAGACGACAGGAGACACCGCAGAAAGACCTGTAATACATATAGAAAAAGAAACAAAAACAGAAAGAAACCCCTAGAAATATTTCGACAACTAGCCGAGATTCGAAAGGTAGCAGACAGACAGAAAAACCCAAATTCACCGCACGCATCATCACTGGAAACAGAGTTGAGCAGAGCACACATGGAGAAATCTTCAATAGGATAATAGAATTGAACTCGTGGGGAACCAGGGGAACTCAAGAAGACAGAGTAAATCAATCAGGGTTATTGCTGTTCCAAGCCGAAGAAGGAAAGAAAGAAAAAACAGAAACAGAGAAGAGAGCCGAGCAGCAAAAGGAGAAAAGATCCAGCGTCCATAGAAAAAGTTTCATGTTATGATATGAAACGTCTGGAAGGGTAACGAACCCCACAGAAACATGCACACGCATGAGGTACAAGCAATGTGCGCGAATATATATACACAATCGTATATGCCAATCGATGACAGACGGACTTCCGCCTCGAGAAGCGAGGATAAGGATTGCTAACCGCTACCTCATCGTACGAATTTTTTACACTCTCTTCCTTCTTTTTCTTCTATTCTTGACTGAGAGCACTCTGAAATCCGGGATTTTTATCTCACAGCACGTTTTTCATGCGACCACATCTCTTCACCTCCATTCTGTCCCATCACAAACACAACATCATCTTCCTCTTCCTCCTCTTCAGCGTACTCAACTTCCTCTCCTGAACCACCACTACCGCCACCATGCTGATTTTCCCATTGCTGGGGAGTTTGTGACGGTGATGATGATATAACGTCACCACTCGTCATCATGTTCCCGGGTTCCCCCACAGAAGACGGCGATTGCAAATTGTATGACGACGAAGTTAAATATTCCTGTCGTTGCTGCGACTGGAGATCCTCCAAATTATCCCCATCGGAACCATGAACCACACTCTTTGCTGCATCTGGTAAAACAAACCTCTCCCATCCCCCCATCCTCACATATCCCTCTCTAACCTGAACGAGCGTAGACAGCATCAACACCTCTCTCACAAGTCGATGATCCGATGTTAATTGTTTCACCCGGTTGAACGATGCTAATAGATCTATCTCTATCCACCCTCTAGAATCCATCTACAAGAAAAGATGAAGAGTTTAGCACATAAAAATCAATCAGTGTTCAGAATTTTGAACTCACTCGTCGCCGAAGGAACAAATCCTGTGCCATATTCTGCGGACTCAGATAATATTCCAGCTGTCCCAACAAATAATATCTTGTACTATCCAATGGAAATCCGATCTGACTCATAGGCATCGGCATCGGTGGTGCAGTATGTCCATGGCCAGCATGGCCAGCCGAAGAAGACTGTGACAGTTGTGACGGTGTTTGTGCAGATGACGATGAAGCTCTATGTAGCGATAATGGTGGAGGTGGAGGTGGGGGCTGATAAGGTTCATACCCAATCGAAATATACGTTGCCATTCCTCCATGCCCACCTCTATGTGGAATTGGAGAAGGATAATAATCGACATGTGATGGTTGTGAACTATGCGAGGGCAATAATCCTTGAAAAGTCGGAGATGTCGCATTAAACGAGGTACCATGAGCGGTGGATGGTGGAACTTGGTGTCGTGGCTGATACACACTATTTTGATGGCTGTAGGAATTGTGATGGTGATTGTGATTGCCATTACCACGTCCAGCGTACCCTCTATTATGGTATCCACCACGTCCGTTATAGCCATTTAATCCTCCTCCTCCACGACCTCTCCGTCGTTCACCAGTATATCCTCCACGATCATAACCACTGTAGCCCTTGTAGTAACTTCCTCGGCGAGGTCGACCGTTACTCGGTCCAGGTTGAGAGGGATACTCACTCGTGAGTGTCGTCGCTGGGATATCGTTTTCCGATGAAGATGACGGATGTCCTATGGGAGCATCAACTTCAACCTGATCTATGGACACATCAACCGACATTGTCTTCTCAGCAGCAATCCCAAAATCATATCCAACTTCTCCATCTACGATTGGTGGAGAACATTCATGACCTGGTCCGATACATGTTCACAAACCCACCAAAAATGATAAGATATCTTTAACACACCTGAATTCTCGTTGTTCGTCAACGCACTAGGCAAGTCTGCTACGGTGCATCTAGCCGGACTGTCATGTACAAGCCCTTCATTCCCAAATTTCCATTTGACATCTCCACTAGATCCTGCCTCAGCCTCTTTCACAATTGCAGGATCAACCGTAATTTCCCCGTCAACAGCCTCTTTCTCTTTAACTGGTTTATTGGCTAATTTGCGAGATTTCGGTACTGCTGATGAATCAACACCGATAGCAAGCGTCTTAGACGTTCTCTCGGTGATGCTATCGTCTACAACGCTATTGGTCGATGGTGAGAACGTCATCTCAGGTGGTAGTGATGGAGACTCAATGCTCCCAAACACAACAGATGTCAATCCGTTTATCTGAGCGGAAGATTGTGATGGCATGGCCATATTCGAGGTCTTAGTCCCTGGGCTGCTACTTGCCGAAGCCACCTTTGACGAAGCATTCTTGCTGGAGGAATACGAGTAGGTAGAAGACTGTTGCTGCATTGGTGGTGACTGAAGATGCTGCTGGACATACATAGGCAAAACTGGATAAAGCATAGCTGATGGTGGGTACACAGGACTATGTGTACCAGAACCAGGATGACTACCCTGGTGACCATTCCAATAGGAATACGGAGCAGACGCAGTGACGCAATCGTAAGAGATATACTGGTAGGGATATGGATAGCCGTGCACAGATTGCGGTAACATTGGTGGCATTGGTGTATCAGTAGGTGGGAGGTTCGGATGGGAAGCATGGGATGGTGAGTGGTAAACGACTGGATTGACGAGAGGCTGAGAGTAGTAAGGAGACGGCCCTTGCTGGGGAGGAGAAAGGTAAGTGTTGTAGGCGGGAATATCCGACGGCGCCTGTACATGAGAAGGAGAGCCCGTTCTCGATGAACGAGGGGTATTGGATATAGGTTTTGAGGTAGGGGGAGGTTCATCTGCTGGTAATCGCCTGTTCCTGGGATTTCTAGGGCTTGAGTGGACGCTGCCTTCAGTGCTATGTATCCTAGAATGACTTGCAGAATTTCGGGCAGAGTGATTTCGGCTACTTCGACCCTGACCATGATTAGAGGAAGGTCTGGATGCATTGGCACTCCGACGATTATGATTGGCCTCTTTGCGGTGTTGAGACTGGACCTCTACAGGAGACTGAAGCTGAAGGGGTATCCACTTGGGGGCGCCTAGGAAGAATCAGTAATCAGGTGTATGGGAAGAAGCAAAAAGAAAGACCTTTTCTCGAGTTCTGACCGCCATTTGCGGGACGTGGTTCATCTGCTGTTGGAGGTTGGATAGATTTTCCCACTTCTGGCCAGTCTTCGAGGCCCTCCGTTGTGACGGGGACATGGGGACGCGCACGGGAGCTACGGACTACGAAAGGATCGTCGTCGTCATCCTCGGAGGGTGCATTAGGGATTATTTCACGAGACTGGGACCGCGCAGCGAGCTCTTCTTTCCGGCGATCCCAGACATTTACAGCAGCTGATTTGTGCGGTTTTTGGTCAGAATTGGGGGATTTTTTGGAGGGTGAGGGAGGGCCTGTGGGCTGTTGGACTTGGTTGGGAGAACGAATGGCCTGTGCCTTCCTGGCACGATCTGCGTAGGTTAGCTGGCCATGGGACGACGGCGCTGCCATGGATGTTAGGAAAGAGCAGTCTACCTGCACATATTCCCACGCTCCTAATTATACCTTTCAGGCGAATGACAATGGGAAGCTCACTGATTCCAATCATCCGGGCCTCTCAATCGCCGCCATTCAGATTCAAATATGGGCTAGTCTCTTCTGCTTCTTCGACCATGAAAACATAAAAGTCAATCCTCGTTCACCTTTTGATCTACTTCCTTCGCACTTCGACCTGTATTTAGCTCTCAGCGCCACAACGTGGCGCCTTCATAAGTTTACCCCATTCATGCCCCAGGTCAAATCCACTCGTCAAAGTGCTTTGTCGAGGCACTATGCCGATATTCGATTGATGGCTATTCTCCCTTACTTCACCCCCGATTCGCTGCCACGGCATTCGAGCATCAAACCCCATTTTAACGTTGTACGGCACATCAACATTGACATTGATATACAGTGAATGACTTGTTACCAAGGCGTCTGAGCTTGTCAATACGTTGCAAACCTCAGCGGTGATCTCCAATACTTATCTAGTTCCAGATCAGAACAGTAGACTGGATAGTTCTCTAGCGCTCAGAGCAGAACTCGATGGATCTGTCTAAATTATCTCTAGGTTGGGTTGGCCTATCCATTCCCAACCTCAAACGTTTTGACGAATATGCGACACCATTGCTCTCATAGCTTTCACTACTCTTGAGGCTGGATGGAATTTGTTTTCGCAGCTTCAAAAAGTTGCTATCAGTCATACGCAATATCATCTTTTGTCCGATCACCCCTTTTCAATCTAAAAGATCACATCAAAGGACATTTATCAACATATCCAGTATAGCCCACAACTAATTTATACGAGCAATGTAATGTACATCCAAGCATCAGGGGATCAATGGCTACCTGACTCCACAAGCATCGAGCCATGGATTCTACATCACCAGCAAGTCCCACATCATGATTGACTTTGATTCTATGGCATTTGGATATCTGGTTTCTGCAGCTTGTTTTGAGCGCACTCAGGTGTCAAGTATGTACCACTGACCCTGGGCTGGGATACAAACTTCGAATTGACCCGACTCCCGAGGCCTTTGAAATCACTACTAGGTTCGTGATCCGCATCCGATTCATTTTCTCCCTACACATGTGTGATGCACATTGCAAGAAGCAGATGATTTTGCTTTGTGCGATACCTCAGACGAGATTGCTGCTCGGAGGTATTAAACTCTTCAGATTTGAGATCTCCAAGATGTACCTGAAAAGCTTTCAGCCATTATATCAATCAAATTGGAGCCGCATCTATCAACTCAAAATAATTGCAATGGTTCCAAACACTACTGTGGACCTGGAACTACATCTGGAACTACATCTTTCCGCACCGACTCGTGCAGCATCACATAGATATCACCATCATTGGCTTTACAGGACCAACATATTCCATAGAGGAAATTGGTAGATCAAACACAGTGCCTTCTCTGGATACAGTCGAGTACGACAAGCGAACAAGGAGAAAGAACAAAATTTCAGAAGAAATTATAGAGTTTGAGTTCTGCAAGCGTCCATCATCAAATCAGATTGCCAGAACACCCTATAATGATATAATATTGGGACTATCAGGACAGCCCACTGATGCAAGGAATGAAACTCTCAAACATAATAACGTCCTTTCCTTGCTTATACCTGAGGGTGATTAATAGGGTGCTACACAGGATGCTATGCGATCAAACATGAGGCCGCCTTCAAAGATAGCCAGAAGCTAGCTCGAATCTAGTTTAATTCACACGAATAACTTTACAAAGCTGATTACATCATTCAAAACGCGTGATGGAAAACATTGTGTTGGGGATCGTCATTGCGGTTTCAATTGGCACAGGAGGTGATTCATCACAGAGCGCTGGCACTATGGGAACAAGTCCAACAAAATGATTGAAAATCAAGGATCTTACCGTCGTGGCGTTCGTTTCATGCATGATCAGATCAACAAAAGCACAGGCGATGGATCGCTTCACGGAGACTAGTTGATTGAAGGGGAAAACAATCAAAACATTGTGTTCCGGCAATCATCAGGTAGTTGGCTGATGTTAATGATAAATTACATTATACGATCATCGTTCGCGAACCAGTGTGAGTCTAACAGAGATGTTAATCGCCAGGTTGAAATGAACCCCTGAGAAAAGTATCGACTCGTGGGCAAAGGGAGGCTACATTCGGCCCAGTTGCTCGAACTGACTAGAGGGGACTAACATTATAATTCGGCTTACCACAGACTACAAACAGTGAGCGCTATCAATCAATGATAGGAGATGAAACAAGCAAGCAATAGGGACTCGGAGTAGATAGATGTATCTATCGAAAGGATAAGAGTAGAAGTGTGACGGATGTCGTGTGTATTGTCGGAGTCATCCCATTGATTCTTACCAATATTCTTGGACTCACTGCTAATTTCCTTCCGCTATTGTTTGAAGGGATCTCTGCTATTTCTACCTAGAGCAAGGAAACGTACGTGGGGACCTCTACAGGCACACCCTCAGATCATATGCTGCGACAGGTCATTTTCGAAAACTGACACCTCCCTAGTTTCATCATCATCCGAAAGTAGAGACGGACTCATGACACCCCAGGGTGCCAATCTATCTCCCTTCTAATGGGCACAAGAGATGTGGATCAAACCGACTTCGAAAATCTACGATACTGGGCATTCATAGGGGGTAGCTGAAACTTTGGACCTTCAAGCACACATCAGATAGATTTTTTTCGGGTATGTTGAATTAAGTTCTGTAAAGCGTAGGCTCGTTGAGGCCTCCAAAACACCGTGCCTCTATCTCTAACGTATCCCAGACCTTCTGGATTCCATGAATCGCTAAATATCCCTGCTACATAATGCGAGTAAATCAAAAAAACATCCCCAAGATGTCAGGGATCCTGTATTGGCGAGGGCTCGTTGAGGCCATCGATGATACGTATATCAATTAGTACCTGTAGTGAGACTGGAGAATAGCAGAATCAATCAATCTACAAAGATGCTAGGAGTGAAAAAAGAACAAACAGGTTTGTAGGGGCCCGAGACTGGGATACCAAGGTAATCGGATTGACCCTCACTGAGGACCGTGAGGTTTACTTTGAGCTGAGCGAGATGAGCACGAGCGACCTCTTCATCCAGCTCCTTCGGAAGCGTGTGGACACCCAGAGGGAACTTTTCAGGAGTAGTCCAGAGAGCTATCTGGGCCAAAGTCTGATTGGCAAAAGAACAAGACATGACGAACGAAGGATGACCAGTGGCACATCTGACAGGAAATCAGAAGACAAGTGCAATAATTAGGTGAGAACGCTACCCCAAGTTTACAAGACGACCATCAGCAAGGAGTATGACGTGGCGGCCGTTGGGCATGGTATAGCGGTCAACTTGAGGTTTGATGTTGACAACAGATCGGGCATTGGCCTTGAGCCATGCAACATCGATCTCAACATCGAAATGGCCAATGCTAATTGAAAGTCAGTTTCAGCACCTTTGAACAGCAATCTGGTCCTCACTTGCAGACGATAGCATCCTCAGGCATCACAGCGAAGTGTTGTCCGGTGATGATGTCGCGGTTACCGGTGGCAGTGACAAAGATATTAGAGCGAGAGGCAGCATCCTCCATAGTAGCTACCTCAAAGCCTTCCATCACAGCTTGGAGGGCATTGATGGGGTCAATCTCGGTGATAATTACGCGAGCCCCGTAATTGCGGAGGGATGCAGCGCACTAGTAATAGTCAATGTGGAGAATGAAGACAATCTGATCGAACAACACACCCCTTTACCAACGTCACCGTAACCAGCGACGACAGCAACTTTGCCGGCCAACATAACATCAGTGGCACGCTTGATGCCATCAACGAGGGATTCGCGACAACCGTAATAGTTGTCGAACTTGGACTTCGTGACGGAATCGTTGACATTGATAGCAGGGACCTTAAGACGGCCCTCTCTGAAGGCCTTATAAAGGTGGTGAACACCAGTAGTGGTTTCCTCGGAAATACCACGGATACCTAGAGTTCATCAGTTTAGAATGATGGACTCATTGGGCAGGATTGACCTTCAAGATATTGAGGGTGCTTCTCATGCACAAGAGTAGTTAGATCCCCGCCATCATCGAGGATCATATTAAGGCAGTTTCCATCCTTGAACGCAGTGAGGGACTGCTCTATACACCAGATGTACTCCTCTTCAGTTTCTCCCTTCCAAGCATAGACAGGGACCCCAGTCACAGCGATGCTAATACGAGATCAGCGACGTTTTGGCAGAAGAATGATCAGGGCTTACGCAGCAGCAGCATGATCTTGAGTGGAGAAGATGTTCTGTGGACAATGAGTGCAATAGCATGGACAAGGGTAGATTCACACATACACAAGAGGACCAAGCGACTTCAGCACCCAAAGCAGTCAGAGTCTCGATCAAGACAGCAGTCTGAATGGTCCTTTGATAGAGATACCGTTATATTGAGAAATAATTTATCATCTATTAGCTACTCACATATGGAGGCATCCCGCAATACGGGCACCCTTCAAGGGTTGAGTTGGACTATGCTGGGGACTGATTAGAGCATTTCAGAGTGGTTAATTATTCCTCTCCCCTTACCTTCTTCCTAAGATACATGAGACCAGGCATCTCATTCTACAATGATTGACTGATGGAAGTGATTATCATACCAAGGGGGTATCACAAACCTCAGCGAGTTCAATCTCTTTGCGGCCGAAGGCGGCGAGAGAGATGTCTAGCAATGATATAATCAAAAAGTTGAGAATGGATTTCTGAGGCTGATACGTACCAGCAACTTTGTAGGACATTTTTCAGGGAAGATGTAACTGGGAAGATGATAGAACGTCTTTTGGAGCTGGTATATTGTGGCACGTGATTTCAACCCTTTTTATGGGCTTTTGGTTGGACTTCAGGCTCATATGGGCCACGACGTTGAAAAACCTACCAGCCAAGATACTCTCTGTCGGTTCGCAGAGCTTGTTCAATATGATTGCAATTTAGAAAGGAACAGCAGCGGTATTCTTGAGGCGCACTGTTTTCCAATACCGAGAATATTCAAGTTGCAAGTCCAAGTCACTCGGGCGACGATCAGCTATTGATTTCTATTGATTCTATTAAAGGTGCCGCGGACGCGCAGCGGTAGAAATTACAAAATTGGTCGGTACTGATTTGACAACCGGTGAGGTTGTTATTCCATCAGATGCTTCCAGGTCAGTTAGTCTACAATTTCTCTGGATATTAATTCAATGGACTATGCTAAAATCAAATCATCAACAGCGAGAAGCTTGTTGTGAAAGCAACCTGGAAAGATGTCAGTCGCTATGAACGCGATGACTTCACCGGAAACTGAACTGGGCGCGGAATGCTCCATGCAATTCAAACATGTGGCACTCTCGACTGTAGCTATTATATGATGTCTTTTGTGGGTGGACCTACGGGATGGGTAGAGATGTAAATGCAGAACAGTAGGATTATCCTTCATACAAAGACTGTTGTGTTTCATCGCCTGTGAATCGTCTTGATCCGAGATCCCGGCAGAAGCCAGCTTCATTCATCAAATATCTCGGTCTGAAACGAATGTCCTTCCATCAATCTGGATAGGCTGGACTTGTATCGGTATGCGCTGCAGGCCAAGGTGTTGCCATGATCTGAGGCTCGCCAGATTGATTCCCAGGCTGCTAGTCACAACTCCGTATTTGTTACTTCTAACCTGATCTGCACTGCCAACAAGATGGGACTCCTGGACATTACCCATCATGCGTATTAAAGAAGGGGATCTATATCAACATTGTTATTCCTACCGACTCCTTTCATATTCTTCCTTGAGTACCGTGCGCAGGTCCTCCATCAAGTGGAAAGAGCTGATTCCTTTGTCTACAACTGAAACTTATCAAAACAAACTTGACACCACACCTTCATTCTTCACAGAATGCAGTGGCACGCATCAATGCGCGGAGACAGCAGCAGACCTGTTTCAGTAACCGATCGTCGGCTTTCAGCAACGGAGGTAGATCGACAGGCAACATTTGTAATGAATGTAAGCTACGGATATTTTTTTATCGATCACTTGTGATATTCATCATATGTTGCTTAGGGTTCTACCTTCATAGTGCCCAGTCAGAATTCTAGTCTCATGGGAGCCATCGAAGAAACTCCTGATACCCAATATGCACGCTTGTGCTCCAACCAAATGAGTTGGAACGCAGAAATGCCAATGATGCCCGGAAATACTAATACCTATCCTGGCATGCCCGCTCTATATTCCCTTTCAGCTACACAATACGGAAATATGGATACCAGTAATTCTCCCGAGCCAGGACCTCCAAACTCACCATCGCACTATCCTCCCCCGCATGAGAACGGATATAATCGAACACCCTCAACGTCTTCATCAGGCTCGCAGTCACCATACTCGCGAGAGGATCCTGAAAACGAGCTTCGCCATCTTAGGAAAAAGGTCAAAGATCTACGAAAGGCCCTAATAGAGGCCCGCTCTGCTGCTTCATCCGGGATGGCTCTCCCTGTCAACGGTGCCCCAGCATTTCGTTCAGGGTGGAAACGAAGGACAGACGCCAGAAAAAAGCTGTTCTGTTCCCTTAATAGGGCAGGGAATGCACTCTGTGCCTGGCATGATTCCAGGCGAGAGCGCCGTCAGTACCCACCTCGAAATGCACCCCAGGGAATGCTCAACTGTGGTTGTACGCATGAAGAAGCGCTTTTTGAAGAGAGTCTAGCTCGTCATGGTGTTGGGGGTTATTTCCCCGGTGAAAGTGTCCGGATGGATCCTGAACTCAGACGACCACTGCTCAGGCTGTTACAGAAGCGATATGGCTACCAGGATGGTGATTTTGACCATGACCCTCAGACAATGGAGTGGTATCCCGAGCAAGACCCCGATAATTGGGAACGTCAAGCTAACTCGGGTGCCAGCGGACGAACACGGAAATCAGAACATGCGGATCGCCATTAACGGCAATCACCTTGTGTTATTATTATCCTTTGTTGCCATTATGGCATATCATGAGTTCAGCTGGTCATTTTAATTATGTTTTTGAAATATTTATTGCTCTGAGAGTGATGAATTGTACCTTATACAGCTCTGTAGTACCACTCGTCATTAGAGAATCCTTACAGGCTCCTTATATACCACTGCTCCGTGTCGTTACTATCAATTAATCAGTTTGCTACTGACGGCTTCCTCGGGAGTGTCCGAGATCCTATAATTGACGAGGGGCATGAAGTTTATTTCACTCTTACTCATTACGATTGAGATGAGACTGTATCTGTATATTGGCGCATCTCTTACGCTTGTAGCAAGCTCAGGGGCATTCTTCTGGTCTTCCCAAGCTGCCCGGCAAGAAATAGAAGCAGGTACCACATTGATGGAAAGCCGTTCCGATGATTTTTCAGGCACTCAAGTGTCATCTCAAAATATAGGAACAATTCCACCAGAAGAAGTGGACCTTATACGGAGAAACATGGGTAAGTAATTATCCGATACGGAGCCAAATAACCGCTGAATGTATGATGTGCCAAAAAGGGATGCTAGAGCGTTTATCAGACAAGCCAGATTGCTTTCGAATAGCTGCTAAGAATATACGCTCGCAGTGCACGGAGACGGATATGCATGAAGACCAACGTGTGATGAGTTGGTGCTAGCATAGTCAAACTCACCGCATATACTCACTCAATTCGTGGTCTTTAGCGTCTATCTCGATGACGCTTTGCGAAATCGCGACGGGAAATCATTATTCGATACCTTTGGAGTGTCAGAGTTTCTTTTCTTCTGGAGTATCGTCACAGATACCAGTGAATGGTGGTGCCAAGGCTGGCCAGTGTGTTGAGTGGGTTACAGAATGTGCTGATAAAATTCAATTTTGATGCGCCTCGATACAGCGCATTATCACGGAGTGCACAATTTTGGTCTAGTTATTCGGGCTATCTACGGGAAATGCGTGCGTGTTCTCCAGGCATATGTGTTATATGCTATCTGTCAACTGTGATTGTTCTAGCCCAACTCTGCTATGCGTTTCGTAGATGGAATGAGATTGGTTTGTTCCGTTATTTTCGACATGGATTCGTAGCTAAAGCGCTTTTTTTGTGCGTGTCTACGGCAGACTTGGCGAAAAACCTTTATCAAAACGCAACCTTGGAAAACATTAACCTTATACAGCTTTTTTCTGCGCGTGAAAGAAAATTCGACGACGTTGTAGGCAGTTGGAAAAGAGATATTCAGGCAAGCTATGCGATTGTGATTTCGTGCCATTATTGAAGGATTGTCATGGTCTGTAGACGCTCACAAGAAAAGTGGACAAGGCCGCGGATCAATTTGATGACATACACTTGTTATTGTCCACCGAGATTCACGAGGCAATTGGAGATGTAGGCGTGGTTTGTCTTTGTTGTGTGTTTTGGCCTGAGATTACCTTTAGATAAAATCGAGACTACAAGCTGAGATCGGTCGATCGATGACCCTCCGACAAGCAACAGAGGACAAATTCCAGGGCATTGTAAGTGGATTGATGGCCCCAGGCATAACATATTAAAAAAATTCTAGGTGGCCAGTGGTCTTGAAGAGATCTTTCAAGCAGTAACTTGCACGAGCCCCAATAAACTTGATCTGTGAATGACATCTGTTCAGCATGCAGGTCACATGGAAGCTGTGAAAAGCGATATTCAGTCACACAGCCAAGATATCCGAAAAGAGTTCTCAAAATTCCTGGAAGTGGTCGGACAACATACAACAGATATTTTGGTCTTGTATCTGAGCCGTCCACAGGCAACAAAATGCTGACGCTGAGGACAGAACGAATCGATAGCAAGGTGGCAAGAATCGAGGTTACTCTTTGATGAGATCCAACTCGTTGAGTGGTTTGGCTCGTACGTGTGGATAAAGATCAACAAAACACAGGTCTCTGAGCAAGTCATTCGCAAAAATCGTGAAGCTGTTGAAAGCGTGGGGAGGCTGCTGGTCAAGACAGATGCACTACAGAACCAACATGGTTTGATGTTTTCCCAGTTTACAAAGTTATCGGGGAAAACCACCGAGTTGACTGAATTAACCCACAATGCTGTATCGGAAATCAACAATTCGTTTGCGGATCTGAAGGTCCTTCTGAGTCAAGAACGACAGCCAGGGAATCAATATGTTTGGGATTCATGGATTTTGTGGGTTCTTCAGCGGCTACTGCGTTGTGAGTCTTTCAATTGGGCTTGGGCGAGTGAGATTGAATACCAGCAGTGGATGTTGCATCGGCTGAGGAATTTGTACGCTTTCCGTTGCTGGTTGGATTAGTATCGAAGGTAGTGTCAGTCCTACGTATTGGGGTTTCAATTACGATGGTGCGTCTGGCAATTGAGCAAAGGTGGTCTGAAGTTAAGCCAAAGATAGAGCGGAACTGTGGTAGTCTTATTGACATCGAGGCACCTAGTAACCAGCCTTTGGGCCATCGTCGGGCGTAGGTCCTCAGAAGGGGATAAACCTCATTCTGGGGCGTGCTGTTCTGTGGGCTTCTGTGGCGGCAGGCGGAGTCAGAGAAGACGTGTGATGAGGAGAGAGGATAGAAATCGATTTGGACGTGAAAGAATGTCTCGTATTCCAGAGTGGTTGTGCCGAGACCGTTGACGCCGGCGGTAGTGTGGGAACAGCGAGATTGATGATCCGATGAACGAGTCAGGTGGATGGTGGCGCAGCGAATGCGTGTCACAGTGTAGTGTAGGTGCCCGGCCAATGATGTTCCCAGGTGTGAGACAGTGTGACAAGTTAGGCCATAAATGATTGACCATGTGAGAACATGTCTTTCTCCATTCCCTCCTCGCCGTCGTCTTGTCGTATGGCGCACAGACCAATGGATTCTCGAATCCGACACCAGCTTCCTCCTCGCCCCTCCTCTTCTCAGCAGCCACCTCGACCACCTCATACTCCTGACGCTCGTCGCCCTTCTACTAACTCAGCTCAGAAGGTTGGCACCGCCAATAAACCACCAGCAAGCTCCTGTTCCTCAATCCGCCGATTTTTCTCATTCACCATGTTTGTCTAGTTTTCCCAAGTCGAGGTGTCTAGAGACGGGTCCCTGCGATTTATCTATCCGGTGTGTTCAACCCTTTCAGTTCTTGCATTGACTCACTTTTTTCCTCAGAACAATACAACAACCACATTTCAAAGCTCCGATCCTCAGATACACCACAAGTCCATTCAGCAGTCATCTGAACGACCTCAGCGACCATTTTTTCCTTTTGGGATTCCAGTGACTATTCACATTATCAGAGACCGTTACTGTCCCTGACCCTGACTTCAATTAGGCAGAGCTTACACAAGCACGACTCAACCAAATATGTCCTGCGTTCGTCAATCCAATGTTGCGGTGCTTCTACGGATATAAATGTCATCGTATACACCCACTCGATAAGGAAACTTATCGACAGAAAATGCGGGATGTTCTTTCTATTCCTATCACGGCCTCTGTGCCTGAACCTTCACAAGAGAAAGAGAAAGTTTCGGTATAGTTTTCTTTCATTGCATCGATGGAAGCTGACTTGAGTCTGGAAGGAGCCCAAGGAACATAATGTCACTGCGCAATCATCGACGTCTGGTACGAACAAGGCGCCCCCCGATGACCAGATCATCTCATACCCAGGGTTGGACACCGATGAATCGTGGATGGGAGTCTCCGGAGCTGAAACGTTTACTTCCGCGTCAACAGCATCACCCGCCACTAGCAATGATCGAGTCCGTCGCACAATCTCCATTCAACATCTTCTTATTTACCAGATCTAACAGTTGTCCTCTGTATCGTCTGGCTCATCTTCACCGATTTCTGAAAGCCCCATCCCGAGTGATAATGACTATTGGGAAGATCTACCACCAAGACCGACTCCTGTACAAGCTCGAGGCACTACCATATGTGTTATGTATAGGAAGGGTGGGAAATGTCCTCGCGGTAACGTTTGCTTATTTAAACATGTTTTGGACACAGTTGGTCTTCTAAACGTTCTAGGTGAAAATAAACTCAACTGTATCTTAGGTTGTACCCTCTTCAGAACCACACGAAGGCGATAGCCCACCCACTCCAATTCCAGTTTCGACTTCTGCCCCTCGTATTACAACTCCTGCCCCTCGTATTACGACTCCTGCCCCTCGCATTACGACTCCTTCCACGAACATTCCTATATCTTCTATCGTGAAATCCTCTAACAAGCCGCCCACATCACCCGTGAATTCGTCTCTTGCTGAAACAGCTGCTCCCTCTCGAGTGATCCCTCACAAGAAGACGCCCGTAGGTTCTGCAGTTTCGTCACGCACCAAAACATCCGTGTCGTCCGTGGTTTCGTCATCCACTAAATCCTCTGTATCCCGTGCAGTTTCGTCATCTGCCAAAACCTCTGTATCCCGTGCAGTTTCGTCATCCGCCAAAACCTCTGTATCCCGTGCAGTTT
>Ga0153938_1000086_pt1 | contig 32327 bp, 25 predicted proteins | sample TSNY022MetaG_FD_104740 | JGI IMG/M metagenome (GOLD analysis project Ga0153938, IMG submission 104740) | Attine ant fungus gardens microbial communities from New Jersey, USA - TSNJ022 MetaG | ecosystem: Host-associated > Fungi > Mycelium > Unclassified | place: USA:New Jersey: Brendan T. Byrne... | reverse complement strand
AAGCAATAAAAAAATATCAGAAAGTATTTATCTTTCCGAAGGTACGATTAAAAATCATATTACCAATATTCTTGATAAATTAGAACTAGAAAGTCGAACCCAATTAACTGCTTTTGCCTATAAAAATAACTTTATGGATGACAGTGACAAAAGTCATATTAATTTATGACTTCCGTTACTGTTTTTTTGAATGTTTTATTTATATAATGTTATTAAGGAGTGAAGAGAAAAATGGCTTATATTGAAATTAAAAATATTAGTAAAAAGTTTGATACAAAAACAGTTTTAGACAATGTATCATTTGAAGTAAAAAAAGGAGATATCTTTGGATTATTAGGTCCCAATGGTGCAGGTAAATCAACTTTATTGAATATCATGATTGGATTACTCAAAGCAGATCATGGGAATATCGTTATTGATAATATGACGATGGAAGAACAACCTGGTAAAATCAAAGCAAAATTAGGTGTAGTACCTCAGGACTTAGCTTTAATTGAAGAATTAAATGCAATTGATAATTTAATGTTCTTTGGTTCTTTCTATGGTCTTTCAACAAGTGTTTTAAAAGAAAGAGTTGATGAATCACTAAAAATTATTGGCTTAGAAGATAGTGCTAAAAAGAAAGTAAAAACATATTCAGGAGGAATGAAGAGAAGACTTAATATTGCTGTAGCTTTATTGCATCAACCAGAAATTGTAATCATGGATGAACCTACTGTAGGTGTTGATCCACAAAGTAGAAATTATATCTTTGACTTTATTAAAAAACTAAATAAAGAACAAAATATAACTTTTATTTATACTTCACATTATATGGAAGAAATTGAACTACTTTGTAATCGTCTATTTATTATGGATGATGGCAAACAAGTTAGTTATGGAACCAAAGAGGAAATTAAAGAAATAGTTTCTAATAAACATCAAATCCACTTAACTTTAAATGAAATAACAAAAGAATTTACTGAAGCTTTACAACAAAATAAAAATATTATTGCTGTGGAAGAAATAGATAATTTTTTGTCAATTACTACAAAAATAGAATTTGAAATTGATGTTCTAATAAAATTAGTAACAAAGTTCGATTTGAAAATTAAAAATCTATCAGTGGTTGATCCAACGCTTGAAGAAGTATTCTTAACACTGACTGGAAAGAAGTTGCGTGACTAATGAATTATTTTGAATATTTTAAAATTAATTTAAAAAGTATTTTGATGCAATGGAAAATGTTAGTAGTTTCTTTTGTAATGATGCCCTTAATGATGATTCTAATGCTTGGATTCTTTAGTAATCAAGGGTTACATGCAGAAGATTTAAAGAAAACAAAAATAAACTTTGAAGATAAAGATAATTCTGCATTATCCCAAGAATTAATGCAAATATTTAATAATGATTTCTTTGAAATAACAGAAGAAGCTGAATATATCATTGTGATTCCAGATAATTATGAACAAGATGTTTTAGCAGGAAATAAGGCTAATTTAACAATCGCGGCCCAAGATGATAGAAGTCAAACAAAAGAAAATATGATTACAACCTATCTTGAAGCTTATAATAAAGAAATATCATTATACTTAAACTTAAATAATTATAAACTTGAAAACAAACAAGAACTTATCAACAAATTAAATTCAATTGATTATTCATCTTTATTCGAAACAAAAACGCTTGAAACAGAACATAAATTAACAGCTTATGAAACAACAGCAATCAGTATCAGTGGCTTTGTAATAATCACGATTTTAACTAATTTAGGGGTAGGAATTTATCAACAAGCTGGAACTGGTCTTGAAAAAAGAACTCATTCACTACCGGTTTCAAGAAATAAAATGTTATTACTAGACTTTGTCGATTACTTCTTCATAGCTATCATTGAAATGATATTCTTCTTATTACCACTAATCGTTTTAGGACTTGCTTTTCAAAATGTAATACCTTTATTAATTCCGGTAATTTTACTTGCGGCAATAATCACATCTTCTCTAGCCTTATTCATTACAACCATTGCTGGAAAAAAATATGGCACAATCGTTTTATATTTATTAATGTATTCAGAACTTTTATTTGGTGGAATATTTGCAAGCTTTAATGTAGAGTTCTTAACTAATATGAAAGGATATTCTCCAGGAAGTATTGTTAGTAGTATTTTAGAAAATTTATTATTAAATCAAAATTTTGAAGGAATGAGTCATTACTTTATTGTAGGTCTTGTCATTGCCGTAGTAGCACTAGTTATTTCCTATATTAAAAATAAATTAGAATGGGGGAAACAATAATGAAATTAATAAAATTAATTGCAATGCAATTTAAGTTAAATTTAAAAAATATGAAATTGCTTGGAATGTTGTTTCTTATGCCGATTGTAATATTATTTCTGATGAATGTGGTACTTGCTAATGATGATTCATCAAACTTAAACGCACTAGTTTATACGAATTTAAATAATCAAACACTATTAGAAAAAATATTTGAAAATGAAACAATTAATATAAAAATAATCGATAACTTAGAAACAGCCCTTGAAGATTTAAAAGATAATAAAGTAGATGCTGTATATGAAATTGATGGTAACTTAGAAACAATGATCAATAATAATCAAGAAAATATGATTAAAATGTATATCCTACAAGAAAATTATTCTTTAACAACAATCAATGATAATGTTTCTAAAAAGATCAAAGAAATCCAAAAAGAAAATGTTTTAAATAACTATAATATTAATGAAGATATTTTAACTAACACCTTAATTACTTATGAAATTACTGGTAGTGAAAGCTTCTTAGACCAATTTAATATGTCGGCAATAATGATAGTATATTTCATGTTTCTATCGAGTTCGGAAGTAGCTAAATATTTACAAAAATTAAAACAAAATAAAGTATTAAAAAGATTACTAACAACGGATAATTCCAATTTGGAGATTATTTCAACCTTTGCTCTATCATTCTTTTTCTTACAAGTAATTTTAACAACCGCAGCATTATTAATCTTTCATCTCATGTTTCCAATGGAAATCGTAGAACTAGTATCAACAATCATAAGTATTTCTCTAATGAGCTTAGTTTCCCTTGCAATTTCAATTTTAGGAATTCGTTTGTTTAAAAGAGAAGAAATGTTAACTTCATTTATGACCCTTGTTACAGTAGTACTATTCGCACTGGGATTAATGGGAGTCTTAGCTGAAATATTTGAACTACCTGTAATTTTGATTCATTTAAGTAAATTGTCACCATTCTATTGGGCAATGGATATTGTTAATAATCAAAACTATTTCATTAATTCAATTGTCATTTTATTAATGGGTGGAATTGTCCTAACTGCCGGTAGCATTAACTTAAAACAATTTACAGATTAAAAATTGTATAACTTCGCTAAATTCTTGCCAAAATATTATTATTAAACTTATTACGAATAAAGTAAGTTTTAATATTATATCTCAAAAGAGAGGAGTTGTACGAAAATGCCAATTATACCTGGTCCAAAACCAAAAGTGAAATCAGCTAATAAACTAGATAAAAGACGTCGAGATAATAAAAATACTCCTGGAAATAAAAAGAGTCTGAAAGCTCATAATCATACAAAAGGAGATTAGTTTATTAGTCTAAAAACCTCAAAAAAGGAGGTTTTTTAAATACTTAAAAGAGTTACAGTTCAGCTTATATTTTCCCTTAATATAAAGCTTTTAATTTTCTATAACTATGAAAAACAGCAAAAATCAGTTTTCTTTAGTAGTTGGATTTATATACATCATTTTAACATAAAATGATGTAGTTTCGCAACAGACATGATGTACTTCTGTTTTAAATTTGATTGAGTAAAAGAATATGGCAACATATTCTTTTACTCAATCATTAAATTAGAGAATACTTTTTAATTATTGATTTATATAGTATAATCAATTTAACTAAAAGAAGGTGAAAAAAATGGATTACAATAAACTAATTGAGAAAAGAGATTATGTAAGAAATAATATTAATAAGTTAGACACAATTATATTAGAAAACTATGAGGAAAACTTTGATATTGATTTTACTCATAACTCAACCGCCATAGAAGGCAATACCTTAACACTTATGGAAACGAAACTGATAATCGAAGATAAATTATCAGTTGGTTCAAAGCAATTAAGGGAAATATATGAAGTAATCAATCATAATAAAGCATGGAATCATGTTAAAACTTGTATTAAAGAAGGAAAAATTTTAAATGAAGATATTGTTAAAGAATTACATAGTATATTAATGGATAATATTATGACCGGTGGTATTTATCGTACTGTAGAAGTTCGTATCACTGGTGCCAAACATACGCCACCAACACCCAATAATGCTTACTATGATTTGAAAAACTTTTTTGATACTCTTGATAAGACTAATTATAATGAATTCGATATTGCAGCTTATACTCATGCCGAATTTGTGAAAATACATCCATTTATTGATGGAAATGGTCGTACTTCAAGAATTATTATGAACTATCAATTACTTAAAAATGGCTTTCTACCAATATCAATCAAGAAAGAGGATAGATTAAAGTATTATGAAACACTAGACGAGTACGCGGTTAATAATAACTTGAATCCATTTATCGAAATGATATACAAATTAGAGAGTGATCAACTCGACTTTTACATAAAAGCAATCAAAGACGTTACTAAAAATTAGTAACGTCTTTCTATTTCTAAATTATTTTACTTATCATCTTATTTCACAAACGTTTGTACTCATGGTATAATATGTTTGGAGTGATATTTATGCAATTGGAAGCAATCAAAGGAATTGGCGAAAAAACAATTAAAAACTTAGGATATTTAGGCATTGATTCTCTCGAATCACTTTTAACCTATTACCCATATCGATACAATGACTATCAAATTAGAACAATTCAAGAAGCAATTCCAAATGAAACCATTTGTATTATGGCAATAGTCATTACCTCACCAATCGTTAACTTTATTAAAAGAAACTTTAATATGCTTCGTTTTCAAGCAATAAGTAATAACTTAAAAATAAACGTAACGATTTTTAATCGAGGTTATTTAAAGAAACATTTAGAAATAGGAAAACAAATTATTTTAGTTGGAAAATATGATTCCAAAAAAAATACTTTTACAACTAGTGAAATAAAATTCAAATTAAATGAAACCCTTGAACCAGTTTATCATTTAACCAAAACCATTAAAAATAAAGAAATGCAACAAGTTATGGAAAAAGCCTTAGCTTACCCTTATCAAATCAAATCAAATTTACCAATTGAATTAGAAGAAAAATATCAATTGCCCAAAGTAGAACATGCAATTCAATTAATCCATAAACCAAAAACGATTGAAGAAGCAAGATATGCACAAAGAAGATTTATTTATGAAGAATTATTTAGCTATATGTTTAAAGTATTATATTCGAAAGAAAATCGTTCTAATGTAGTGGGAAACGAAAAAAATATTGATCAAAATAAACTAACAGCATTCATTAATTCTCTTCCATTTCAATTAACTGAAGATCAAGAAAAAGCAATCAATGAAGCCTTACAAGATTTAAAAGGAAAAGAACGAATGAATCGTTTAATCCTAGGAGATGTTGGAAGTGGTAAAACCATTGTAGCCACCATTCTAATGTATGCAAGTGTTACCGCCGGTTATCAAAGTGTCTTAATGGCCCCAACCGAAATCTTAGCGACTCAACATTATGAATCAATTACTAATTATTTTAATAAACTAAATTTAAAAGTAGGAATTCTAACCGGAAGTATGAAACAAAAAGAAAAGAAAATAATCTACGCGCAACTAGAAAATCAAGAAATAGATATTCTCATTGGAACTCATGCTTTATTAAATGAACAAGTAAAATTTGCAAATTTAGGTTTAGTCGTCACTGATGAACAACACCGATTTGGTGTTAATCAACGAAATATAATTCAAGAAAAAGGAAACAATACGGATATTCTTTATTTAAGTGCCACCCCAATTCCAAGAACTTATGCCTTAACCATTTTTGGAGATATGGATACTTCTTTTATTAAAGGAAAACCAAAAGGTCGAAAAGAGATTATTACGGAATTGGTAAGAGAAAATAATATTAAAGAAGTATTATTAAACGTCTTAGAACAATTGAAACTTGGACACCAAGTTTATGTCGTGGCCCCTTTAATTGAAGATGATGAAGAAAGCGAATTAAATTTAAATGATGTTAATCTTCTAAAAGAAAAATTTGATACGGCTTTTCAACATAAAGTTCCAATTGGTATAATTCATGGCAAAATGAAAAATAGTGATAAAGACCAAATTATGAATGATTTCAAAGAAAATAAAATAAAAATTTTAATTGCTACGACAGTCATCGAAGTCGGAGTTGATGTTAAAAATGCAACAACAATGATTATCTTTAATGCGGAACGCTTTGGTCTTGCAACACTTCATCAATTAAGAGGTAGAATTGGTCGAAATGAACTGCAATCTTATTGTTTTTTAGTTTCAGATAAGGAAACAGAAAGACTCTCTGTTATGTGTGATAGTAATGATGGTTTTTACATCAGTGAACAAGACTTTAAACTTCGAGGTGGAGGAAATGTCTTTGGAACCGAACAAAGCGGTGGAGTAAGTTTTAAAATAGCCGATTTAAAAAGGGATTATAATATTCTTCTAGCAGCCAAAGAAGATGCCGAAGAATTTATTAAAACCAAACAATATGAATTGAATTCATATTATAAAAAGATTGTCAGAGAAATAGAGTTTATTACTTAAAAAGCAAATATCATCATACACTGTAATGGTGATATTTTTATGCTTAATAAGATAAATACAATGCTATGGTTAGCAGCAACGCTTCTTATTTTTATAACAGGAATTTATTTTAGTTATAAAATCAAATGTCAACAATTCAATTTAAAACAAATGTGGAAACAATTAAAAAAATCCGGAATGGAAGATGGTATTAGTCCCATTCAAACCTTAACCCTAAATTTAGCAGCTAGAATTGGCGTTGGCTCAATTTCAGGAATTGCATTAGCAATCTATGTGGGTGGACCGGGTACTGTCTTTTGGATGTGGGTAACCGCCATTATTGCCAGTGCCAATACCTTTTTAGAAAGTTATTTTGCTGTAAAATATCAAGAGTGTGATGAAGGAAATGTAATGAAAGGTGGCCCTTCTTATTACATTGAGAAAGGATTAAATAAGAAAGGACTAGCAAAACTTTATTCCATCATTATTTTAATAACATTCATTTGTGGCTTTTTAACAATTCAAAGTAATACAATTGCGATAGGACTTGCTGATTTATTTCCGGTACCTACCTACATTACTGGAATCATATTAGCTTCAATTACTGCTTTAATTATCATGAAAGGAGTAAAACGAATTGCTAAGGTAACAAACTTTTTAGTTCCTCTTATGGGAATTATTTACTTTGCGATTTGTTTTATCATTATTCTAAAAAATATAAATCTCATGCCTTCTATATTTCAAAATATTTTTGCTCAAGCCTTTAATCTAAAATCAGCAGGTATAGGTATCTTTACCGTCTTTATTATCGGAATGCAAAGAGGAATATTCTCTAATGAAGCCGGAATTGGAACAGGAGCCATCACTGCTGCTACCATCAAAACAAAAAATTATAAATCACAAGGATATATTCAAACTCTTGGAATTTATATTGATACGTTAGTTGTTGGAACCCTTTCATCCATAGTTGTCATGTGTTGTAATTATAATAGCTTAATTATAATTGATCCAAATGGAATCGAAATAGCCAAATATGCTTTCTTCTTTCATTTCGGTTCCCTTGGAAATTATTTAATGATGCTAATTATTATTCTTTTTGCTTTAGCAACTATTATAACCGGTTATTATTATGGCGAATCCGCTTTTAAATATATTAAAAAAAATTATAATAAAAAAGATATTATTCTTTTAAAAATACTAGCTTTAGCAATGATAATATTTGGAAGTATTGCCTCAAGCACTAGACTTTGGGAACTAAATGATGTATTTATTGCAATCCTAGCAATCATCAATACTTATGCACTTTGGCATTTGAAAGATAAAATATAACATGTATATCAAATTCAGAAAGTTAATATTTCATATTTACTCTTGTTTTAAATATTATTTTTAATTAAATTGTAAATTTATTGTCAAGAATGTATTAATAACGTATTTATTTTTATAAACGTTTGTTATACTTAAATTAATAATAGAGAGAAGGAATATATATGGCATTTGTATTTGGACCTGATGCTGCAAAAAACTGGTCTAATGGAGTAGTAGAAATTTTAAATGGAGGACCAGCAAGCGTTAAGGGTTGTTCAATGGAATTCAATAAACAAATTGAAAAATTAGTTCAACCAGACGTTTGGACAGGATCTGCTGCTGCTCAAAACTTTAAAAACTTTATGGATACCCATAATGCATTAATCAAATTTACTAATACTTTTGGAAATTCATTTTCAGAAGCAATGACTAACGTTTCAAAAGGAGTAGAAAACTTAGAAGTTTCAAACTTAGGAGCAGATAGTACTGTTGTAAATAGATTTGGAACAATTGATTATTCAGCTATAACTGAAATGAGTGAAGCAAATATTAATAAAGAAATAGTAACATATGATTATGGAGTTATTTCAGAAATTGGTGGAGCTTTAAAAACAATTAAAGGAAATTTAGAGTCTGTTAGAGATAGTTTAAATTCTAAAATTGGTGAATTAAACAATGGAACAAAAATGTGGGATGGAAATGCTGCTGAAGAATCAAAAGGAACTTTAACTAGTATTATAACTACTAATATGACTGAAATATTTGAATCATTAGATATTTGTATTAGTAATATTTCTGAAGCTGCTAGGGCTGCTCAAGCTGCTGATAGTAATGGACAATAATTAGCAAATAAATATTCATGGTAATCGAAAGATTACTTTTTCTTTGATTTTCTTTATGCTCATGCTATAATTATTCTGAAAGAATAAGGAAGTGGGTATATGAAAATACTAATTTTTATTGAGAATGATAATACGTATCAAATATATCGTCTTCCTAAAATTGTTGACGGAAATTATTGGATTACTTACGAAGATAATGAAGGTAATCATAAGAAGTTTTTAAATGTTTTTGCTTTAAATGGACATTGGGTTTATGAAGATAATAAGCAAAAAAATATAATAGAATATTATAAGACATACAAAATTAAAGATATTGTATGTTTTACTATGCCCTTATATGATGATACTATGGGATTATATTTAATTAAAGATTTAGATAAAATCACGTTTGGAAAAACGAATGGTGATATTACTTATAATTCAATTGATGATAATCAGCTGACGTTATCAAAGAAAAAGAATAATTGGTTGATTGAAAATAATAACGTTGCAAGAAATATGTATATTAATAGAACAGTTTCTAAAGGAAAATTACTTGATAATGGGGATCGAATTTTTATAAATGGTTTAGTAGTTATTATTTTTTCTGAATTTATGGTAATTAATAATCCTTTAAATCGTTTGATTATTAAAAATACTAAAATTCAATTAAAATTGATTCCTTATGTTGAAGAATCTTTAGAAGAATTAGATCTTAATAGTATCTATGAAAAAAATGATTACTTTTATCGTTCACCAAGATTTAGAAATATAATAGAAACTGCTGATATAAGAATTGATCCGCCACCAGCTTCACCGATTAAAGAAGAATTGCCAATCATGCTACAAATGGGTGGAATGTTAACAATGGGAATGAGCTCAATGGTGACTCTTATTGTTTCAATAAGTGGTGTTACCTCTGGAGAAAAAGAGTTAAAAACGGCACTACCTAGTTTAATTATTGGTGTAAGTATGTTAATTGGAATGTTGTTAATTCCAAATTTAACTAGGCGCTATCAAAAAAAGAAAACAAAAAAACAAGAAAAATTGCGACAAGAAAAGTATTTGGAATATTTAGAAAATAAGAAGAAAGAAATTCAACAAGTAATAAATGATCAAGAACAAAGTATGAGAGCAAATAGTGTTTCTTTATCGCAATGTGAGGATATAATTATTCATCGTCGCCGTAACTTATGGGAAAGAAAAATTGAACATGATGATTTCTTATCTGTTCATATTGGAGTTGGCGAAATTTCTGCCAAGATGAATGTTAATTTTCCAGAAGAATATTTTTCTCTAGATAATGATAATTTAAGAGATGAAGTAAATGCCTTAGCAAATACTCCTAGAAATTTAAAAAATGTACCAATTAATGTTTCGTTTATAGAAAAAAACATATGTGCAATTTTAGGGAATGCTCAACTAATTCCTCAATTTTTAAATACTATTTTATTACAATTAATTACGTTTCATAGCTATGAAGATTTAAAATTTGTGATTTTAACTGATACGAATCATTCTGAAGCTTGGACAGATTTTAAAGAATTACCTTTTTTATGGAATAATGATCGTACTTTAAGATACTATGCTGAAAACAAAGAAGAAAAATTTTTAATTTTAAATACTTTAAATGAGGAATTTAAGCAAAGAAAATATCAAGATGAAGATTATTCTAAAGAAAATAATAATGATTATCGTAGTTATTTACCATATTATATGATAATAACAGATGATTTTCAGTCAATTAGGGATTTTGCTTTTGTTAATAATGTAATGAAAAGTAAAATTAATTTCGGCTTCAGTTTCTTAATTATTAACCAACGACTAATGGGATTACCTAATGAATGTAATTCATTTATTAATATTGATGCGAATCAATCAGGAATGATCGAAAACGAGCTTGCTAGAGACCGTCAAATAGTTTTTCAAGCTGAATTTTTAAATAAATCATTACATAATTGTTATCGTCAAGTATCAAATGTACCAATTGAATTTGCTTCTAAAAAAGGAAAAATTCCAGAATCAATTAGCTTTTTAGAAATGTATAATGTTGGAAAAGTGGAACAATTAAATGCTCTAAATCGTTGGAAGACAAATAATTCCTATGACACATTAGAAGCGGCAGTTGGTACTGATGTGAATGGAAGTCTATTTATGTTAGATTTACATGAAAAAGCCCATGGACCACATGGATTAATTGCTGGAATGACCGGATCTGGTAAATCAGAATTTATTATTACATATATTTTATCTATGGCTTTGAATTATCATCCAGATGATGTATCATTTGTTTTGATAGATTATAAAGGTGGAGGTTTAGCTGGAGCTTTTTATAATCCAGATACAGGGGTTCGTTTACCTCATTTAGCAGGAACAATTACTAACTTAGATACAGTAGAAATCAAAAGAAGTTTAGCTTCAATTGAAAGTGAACTTAAAAGAAGACAACGATTATTTAATGATGCAAGACAACAAACAAATGAAAGTACAATTAATATTTATAAATATCAAAAGCTATATCACGAAGGGGTAGTAAGTGAACCAATTCCGCATTTGTTTATTATTAGTGATGAGTTTGCCGAATTAAAAAGTCAACAACCAGAATTTATGGCACAATTAATATCTACAGCACGTATTGGTCGTTCCCTTGGAGTCCATTTAATATTAGCAACTCAAAAACCTAGTGGTGTAGTAGATGCTCAAATTTGGAGTAACTCTAAATTTAGAGTATGTTTGAAAGTTCAAGATCGATCAGATAGTATGGATATGATTAAACTTCCAGATGCTGCTGCTTTAACTACGGTCGGAAGATTTTATTTACAAGTAGGCTATAATGAATATTTTGCTATGGGGCAATCCGCATGGTGTGGGGCACCATATTATGAAATGGATGAACGTAAAATTAAAGTTGATTCTTCATTAGATTATATTAATAATGTTGGAAAAGTTGTTAAAACAATCGAACAAGAAAACAATATTAAAAAACATGAATTTAAAGGGGAAGAATTACCATCCATTTTAAGTTATTTATCAGATTTAGCAGTAAAAGAAAATGTAAGAACTGCTCCATTGTGGTTGCCAAGTATTCAAGAAGTTATTTACATTGCTAATTTAGATAAAAAATATTCTTTTGTAGCAGAACCATATATTTTAAATGAAATTATTGGTGAATTCGATGATCCATCTACACAATCACAATATAAACTAAATTTACCAATCTCAAAAGAAGGTAATGCAATAATATATGGATCAGCAGGAAGTGGAAAAGAAAATTTCTTAACAACTTTTATCTATACTACAATGTATCATCATAAACCGGAAGAAGTTAATTTCTATATTCTAGATTTTGGTGCAGAAACTTTAAGAATATTTGCTGATGCACCTCATGTAGGTGATGTCATAACATCTGATGATTCTGATAAAATTAATAATTTGTTTAAAATGATTAATAATATGATTGATGAAAGAAAAAAACTATTCATGAATTATGGTGGTAATTATAATACTTTTATTGAAAAAAGCGATAAAAAGCTTCCTAATATTATAGTAATAATTAATAATTATGATAATTTTAAAGAACTATATCCAGATAGTGAAGAATTAATCTCTTCATTATCACGAGAAGCATCTAAATTTGGAATATATTTTATTTTGACAGCAGTCGGAGCTAATAGTGTTCGTTTAAAAATCCAACAAAATTTCAAACAATTATTGAGTTTACAATTAAATAATAACGATGATTACTCTTCAATTTTAGGGAATGTTCATAAAACGTATCCATCTAAAAAATTTGGACGTGGTTTAGTTCGATTAAATGGTAGCATTTACGAATTTCAAACAGCTTATGCACTTGAGAAAGAAAATTTATCTGAAACTTTAAAAATATTTATTAAAGAGGAAGCGAATAAAACAAATTATCGTGCAAAAACTACTCCAGTATTGCCAGATTATGTTGTTTTTAAAGAATTACAAGAAAATTCTTCGATTAATAAAGTAATTGTAGGACTAGACAAAAATAGTTTAGAATTAGCTAAATACAATTATAAGAATAAACCGCTTCATATCATAACTGCATCCGAAATTGAAAATTTAATCCCATTCACAAAAGGATTTATCGAATCATATAATTCAATATCAAAAAACCTATTGTTCATTCTTGATGGTGATAAAAACTTAGATAATAATGATATAAATAGCCAATACTTCTATCAAAAGAATTTATCTCAAGTTCTTGATAGTGGTTATAACTATATTAATAAATTAGATCAAGATTTCAAAGAACATAAGGATGACTCAAGAATAGAAAAATTTACTCATTTAACGTTTGTAATAGTTGGATTAGAAAACTTCTTAATTCAAATTAAAGATTCAATATCAAAATTCGAGGAAATGATTACAAAAGGAAAACAATTAGAAAAATTAACAGTTATCATTATTGATGCAGTTGATGTAATTAAAAAACACGAATTTGAATCTTGGTATAAAGAAAATGTCGTTATTAATCAAGGAATTTGGGTAGGTTATGGAATAACCGATCAATTTACGCTTAAATTATCTAAGACACCAAAATTCTGTTATGAAGAAATTAGTAATAAGTTTGGTTACATTGTTAAAAGTGGGATTCCACTACAAGTAAAATTGCTAGAGGGAGATAATAAACATGAATAAAGTTTTGGTTACAATAAGTGTAATAAAAATAGATTTAGAATATGAAGTATTTTTACCAACCAATAAAAAAGTTGCTGATATTATTTGTATGTTGGTCAAATCTATAAACGAGATAACAAACGGAGTGTTTCCATTAGAGTATAATAAATTATTATTTGACGTTGAAGAAAACTCTTTTTGTGATCCTTCAATGTCCTTAAAAGATGCAGGCATCAATAATGGAAAAAAGTTGATTTTACTATGATTTAATGCTATCCTTTATATAGGATAGAGAATATAAAAACTCTCCCCAATGAGAGTTTTTATTTGAAGAGAGTAAGTGAATATTGATGCAAATTCGGGTTGAAAAAAATAAGATTAATGACTTAAGTGAAAAAATGAATAAGAATGCTGAAGAAATTCAAGAAATAATAAAAAGTTTAGAAGTTAATACTAGATCACTGGCATCTTGTTGGACTGGAGACAGTTCTTTAAAATTTGCTCAAAAAGTTAATGAAGAATATGTTAAAACCTTAAATGAATATGTAGAAACATTAAAAAAACAATCCACTTATTTAAAAAGTGCGTCAACTTTATATCAAAAATTAGAAACAACATTTGCAGAAATGAAAATTGAAGTTTAAGGAGAAATATTATGGAAGAATTTGATTATGAAAAAGTGAACGAAATAATTTCGGTATACCAAAAGTTAAGTTCAAAAACAGATGAAGTTTTTACTGAACTTAACGGAATCATGAAAATACTACAATCAAAATCAATATGGAGTGGTGAAGCTGCAGATTATTATTGTGATGAATTTGTAAAATTAATGAAAAACAATGAAGATATATCAATTGCTATGCAAAATCTTGCTTTATTTCTTACTAAAATTTCTGAGAATTACCAAAATCTTGAAAATCAATTAAGTGGAATTATGAAAGGTTAATGTAAAATGGCATTTGAATCAGTAGATGTATCTAGAGCTAGAGAAGCTCTAAGAAGCATAAAAAATTCACTCACGACAAATAAAGAACAAGAAATATTAAACGCAATATCTGATACTAGTGTTTTTCAAACCGATGCATTTACTCAATTAAGAGAAAGTATAAAAAAATTAATTGAAACTAGATATAAAGACTTATCAAAATTAATAGATGACTATTTAAAAATAGTTGATCTTGTTGAAGAATATAAAAAATTAGAAGAAAGAATAAGAAAATTAGAACGTTCGATTGCTCGTGAAGAAAGTGAAGAAGAACCAGATTATTCATATATTAGAAGTTTGAGAAGAGAAATTAAGGAATGTCAAAAGAGAATGAATGAAATAGTTCAAACAGTAGATAGTATGATTTAGAAATTGGAGGAAATATTTATGAATTTGAATATTATAAATGTAGTTTCATTGGAAACTAAATATAAAGATTTTATAAATGCTTCCTCAAAGTTTATAACTGATAAATATGATTTATTTAGAAATGGCTATATATATAAATGTGAAGATCAAAGATTTAAAAGAATGTCCCAAAAATTAATAGAAAGATACAACCAAATTCAAACCGCTTATAATAATATTTCTATTTGGTGGGATAAATATTTAAAATCTGTAAAAGGCGTAGAAAATACAATATCGCAGAAAGGATCTTCTTCAATTACTGAAGGAGATATTTTAAGTTTTGCGATTAAAAACTTTGAAAGAGTTGCATCTCTTGAATCAGATCTTGCAGGACTTTTATCGCCATCGTTAATTATGGATGTTAATGCATTAATAAATGGTTTTCAAAATGCAAATTTAAACGGTGCTATTTCATCTACTACTGGTTTTTTAGGAGCGTTTGCTGCGAATGGATTAACTGGTGGTTCAACAGAACTTAATATTAGTGCTAACCCAGCAAGTGGAAACTTAAGTAAAGCAAACTATCAAAATGCAGATGATATATTAATTGGCCAGTTTAATTTTAATGGCACGAATGGAACAATGGGCGGTAATTTCACTTCAGGTTTAAATTTAGCAAATAGCTCTAATACCTCAGGAGAAAATAGTGTAGAAGAAAATCTTTCTGGTGTTTTAAGCGATAAATCAAATAATAAAAACAAAATGAACTTAAATGATTCAATGAATAATACAACAGCTATGAATGCCGCAGCAGGAGCAGCAATGGCAGCAACGTTTGGTACTCCAAGCTGGATGAATTTAGGATCCAAATCATTATCAAATAAAGATGATTCAGAAGAGAATAAAGATAGTAAAAAGAATTCAAAAAATAGTAATTCATCAACATCAACTAATACTTATATATCAAATACAGTTGGAAGTGATGGTCAAGTTAATACTAACTCTGATTTATTAGAATCTTTTAATCAAAATTTTACTGATTTAGAATCTTTTTATAATGAGCTTGGAAAATATGCAGAACAATTTAGTAAATGCTGTAATTCAACAATTAAAGAATTGCAAGCAGAAAACAAGGATTTAGAAAAACAATATTTTAATATAAATTCTTATCTTTTCATATCCCAATATAGTAAAAATTCTTTATTTCCTTCTATGTGGAGAGAATTATCTTATGATGATTCAACAATATTAACGCCCAAACAAGCAGAAAATATTATTATTCGAAATATTCAAAATGAAGTAGAGAATAGTAATGCAACATTTGATTTAAATAAAGAGATTGAAGCTAAAAAATTTATTGCTGAAGAATATACTCCTGCATTTGAAACATATTTTCAAAAACAAATGGGAATGACTTATCAAGAGTATTTAGATAAAATAGAAAGTAACAAAACAGATATTTTACTATTAAAATCTTCCAAATATAGTTTGAATCAAACAGCGAAAGAATATCCATATCTAGCACTTGCTGAAACAGATGATTACAAAGATTATCAGAATAATTTTTCAATAGATGATAAAATGAATATATTAAAATGGAATCCAGTACGGGAGCTAATGAAAAATGAATTAGATAATCCGGATATTGTTATAGCTACACTTCCTGGTACATCTCAATTTTCGATAAGGAAATATCAAATGTTAACTGATGAAAATAAAATGATGTACAATTATCTTTTTGATAAGCAAGGCAAGAAAGCTGCTGAATCATATATTACTGCTATTGAAGATTCATTAAATAAATCCGCAGGATTGAAAGAAGCAGAGATTTTTATTGCGAGTATTACTGAACCAAATGGAAAAATTAATCAAGATGCTTTAAACATTTTAAAAACGAGTGGAAAAGGTTTTGGAGACGGGATTGATAATTTTACTGATGGAATTTCAAATATTTTTGAAAAAGAGGGAATAATATCAACAAATCAATATGCCCAAATGTATATATTGGCAACACTAGAAAATAAAAAAGTATTAAAAGGAACTTATAATGTCAGTGTTGGGGTAGGCAATATAGCCCCTACAATAGCTGCATCCATTATTGTAAGCGCAATTGCAACACCTGCTGCAACAGCAAGTACTTATACTTTTCAACCAACAGCGACTTCCGGAATTGCATTATTTTCTAGACCAGACATTGGAATGGGTGTAGTGATTGCCAATAATAGTGCTCCTTATGCGGGTTTATTAGTTAATGCTGATTTGGCTCAAAAGATAGGATCAACAGTTGGTTATTCTTTAAGTGCAGGTTCAATGTTCGGTAATACTAAAAATCAAGCATTAGTTAATGGTGAAGATTTAGTTAGTGCAACAGTTTATGCAACTTGTACTGGTGTATCTGAATTTGCCTTAGGAAAATTAATAGGTAATATCGGATTCTTAAATGAAAATGCAAAATTTGCATTACCAGGCTTTTTGAAACAAGGAGTGAAAGGAGGATCTCAAACAGTTATTAATGCGGGATTACAAGCTGCTCTTTTTGATAAAGAAATCGATATTGAAAATTTATACGGAGATGCAGGACAAGCATTCCTTTATGGAATGATTTTATCTGGTATTACAACTGGAGGAGCAAAAGCATTTAAAATTTGTATGGGAAACGAAGTAAAAGAATTTACACTTGATGATGCATTAAATCTATATCGAGAAGTAGAAACAAGTAGAAATACAAATGAAATTGTATTATTTTTCCAAAATAAAAATAACAATACATCCACTCAATCAAAAACTAATATAGATCCTATAATCATCAATACAAAAATAAATACTGATCAAGTAACCGAACCGTTAATCGTCAACACAAATATAAATACTGATCAAGTAACTGTACCAACCACAGCAATCTCAAATAATGTATTAAAATATGGCTTTAACGAAAATGGAAATTATAAGTTAGATGAAAGCTTATTTAATCCAGATGTACTTTTATTTGCAAAACCAGTAAATAAAGCTGGTTCGATTCCAATTGAAATAGGTAAAGATTTGGAAAATATATTTTTTAACGAAAATGATGTTACAGGTATTCATCGTGCTGGAGATGCGAGTCTTAATAAAGCGGGTGAAATTTTAGAGGATGGAATTGAATTAACTGGTGATGATAGCTCTGGGGTATTCAATGAACGTATAAATTTAGATAAAAATATTACATTGTTTGAAGACAAAAATTTAGTGAATTTCGCTATATTTTTACATCAAATACAAGCTACAGCTGCTTATAAAACTTCTACAGGTAGTGGTGATGCAGTAATCGTATCAATTCCTAAGTCAGAAATAAATAATACTGATGCTATAATAGATATTAATCAAGGTGATAATCCGATATTGAAACCTGAATATATTATCGGTGCTATTAATTCTACTGAAGGAAATTTGAGTAATTTTAGAACAGGTATTAATTTTCATGGTAATACTGAAAATAACACTGTTTCGCCAGTAAATATGAATATTGATAATAATAATTTGTCATCCTCAGGTGTACAAAATATTAAAACTCGTGTTATAAGTGAGGTTGATTCCGTTGCTAAATCTGCAGTAGGATTATCTGGGACCATAAATAAAAGTATTGATAGTTTAGTAAATGAATATGATAATTTATTAAACTCAAATAGTGAACTTCAACGAATAATGGAACAGGCTGATGGTGAGGTTACTATTCAAATTCCAATAGACTCAGTGGATGATTATTTGAATGTAAGATCTTTAGATATGCAAATAAGAGAAGCTTCAAATAATGTTACAATTAATCAAATTGAATCCAATGCAAATTCTAAAGTATCAGCAGGTTTTAACGGAATAATGAAGCAACTTACTTCTATTTTTAATAATCCAAATAAAACAAAATATGGTTATAATAAAGATGGAAATTATATATTCAATGAAAAATTAATTCCTAGTAATCAAAGATGGTTTGCTACTCAATTGAATGAGAATGGTACAATTCCATTTGAAATCGGAAGAAATCTAGAAAATATATTTTTTAATAAAAACAATACTGTTGGTTTTCAAGCTACTGGTGAAGCAAGTCATAATGATGCTAATAAAATCTTAAAAGAGGGGGTTCGACTATCTGGTGATAGTAATCAAGGCGCAATTAGTAAAAAAATAAAATTGGATAAAAATATTAATTTTTTTGAAAAGAAAACGGCTATAAGCTTTACTAAATTTTTACAACAAATACAAGGTGCTTTTGAATATAAAACTCATGGAGATAGTGGAGAAGCAGTAATCGTATCAATTCCTAAAGCAGATACTAATAATACTAATGCTATAACAACAAGCGATGGATCTTATTTATATTTAAAACCAGAATATGTCGTGGCTGCTGTTACTTCTACAGAAGGAGTTTTGAATAATTTTAGAACAGGTATAAATTTTCAAAATATTGTTGAAAATACCACTGTTTCTTCAGGAAATAGTAAAATTGATACGATTAAATCTCGTGTTGTAGATACATTAAAATCTACTTCAGGCTCTGTAAAATTATTTGGGGCAACAAATCTAAGTTTAGAAAGCTTGGTAAATCAACATAACAAATTAGTAGATTCGGATATCAGACTTCGATCATTATTACAAAGAGCAGAAAGTGGAGTCGCCATTGAAATTCCAGCTGACTTAACAGACACTTTTTTGAAAATAAAATCTTTAGATATGCAAATAAAAGAAGCGCAGCAAATCAATTCTACTAATAATAATTCAATAAATTCTCAAGGTAATATTGATAACAGTACTGTTTCAGTAAATATTAAAAGTATTGGTACAAAAATATCAGAAAGTTTCACTTTATTAACTTCAAAAATTAGTGATAATTTCACTTCGTTAATATCAAAAATTACTGATTTAACAGGAAAAAATAAAACAAGGAAAATTGATTATTCTAAAATAACAGATATTAATGCATTAACTGAGAAATTTAATTCAATATGTAACTCAGATCCAAGATTAGATGCTGTAATGAATTTAGTTTTAGCTGGAAAAACGACTTCAATTCCAACAGAATTAACCTCGGCATATGTAGAATTAACTAATATATATTCTCGTATTCAAGAATTAAATCAAATTAATATAAATGAATTAGCTGCCAGACAAGCACAACTTAATATGGAAAAAGTTGAAGACTTAATTGCAGAATATTATGATTTGGTTTTAAATGATTTATACATACAACAAACACTAAATAAACTTAACGAAGGTAAAAAAGTTAGTATTCCAGAAGAAAAAGCTACAGGAATTAAAAAATTAATGGAAATACAAAATGAAATCTTACGTTTAAGTCCAAACGAGGAATTTACAACTCCTAATTTGATTCCTGAAGAAGTAATTGCCATCAGTGATATTCATGGAGATTTAGGACGATGGGGTTTTGTCCAACAAAAATTCGAACTAAATCCTAATGCATTCTTTGTAATTGAGGGAGATGCGATGGATCGCGGATCTAGAGGTGTTGAAATTCTTCTACAAATTAAAGAATGGTCTGATCAAGGTCGAGCTACATATATTCCAGGGAATCATGATATATTTGCTTACAATTATTTGAAATCGATTGAAAGAGGAGATACTACAAGTCAAATATACAAAGATGCAAAATTTTTATTAGAACGAAATGGTGGAAAAAGTACCATTGCAAGCTTTACTAATTTTGATCAAACAGTTCAAAGTGCTCTTGAACAAGGTATGATAAAGAATAGAATTTCTTTAAAAGGACTTACTGATTGGTTAGGCAATCAAGCCGTACAAAGAGTAGCAAAAAATACAAATGGTATAAATTATGCTATGGCTCATGCTATTTTTGATGCTACTTTATACAAGACGAATCCAAATTTTAATTTAAGTGATGCTTATAAAATGGAATTAACTGGAAACAAAGGCGAGCTTTACAATCGCTTTCAAAATATTATGTGGTATCGTGCAGATGATGCAAATACACATCATGCGCCACTATCGTTACCAAGCGATGCTATTATCATAGCTGGCCATACTTCTCAAACAAATATAAATATGCATAAAGTTGCAAATGAATCAAAAGTTGAAGGAATATTTATTGATACTGGAAAAGCGCTTGGTCTTCAAGGATATAATCTATCAAAAGGAAAAAGTGTTGATTTCTTACAAGTATTTAATGAATATACCGAAAAAGTGAGACAAATTGAAATTATTAATCAAAGTGTTAGTACAAAAATCAATAATTCGAAGGCACGATCATTATTAAATAATAATTCGACTATTAACAATAGTAATAATATAAATAACAGTAAAAAATCTAAATCTGTAGTAAAATCCATGGGTGTAAGCGAAAATATTGAAACTTTATTGCATGAATATAATACTTTATTAAATTCCAGTGAACAACTTAAACAATTTATTGACAAAGCCCATAGTGGAGCAAACTTCGAAATTCCAAAAGAGATAGTAAATGATTTCTTGTATTTAAGAGCTTTAGAAAAGCAAATTAATGATGCAAATCAAAATTTAAATAATCAAATTAATTCTGTTAATGAAAACCTAAGTGAAATTAAAATTCAAGAAAATATTGAAAATGATACGATTTCTTCATTAAACAATCAAAGCATTAGTTCAAAACCTTCTGAAAAATTCAAATCATTAATATCAAAAACAGAGAATAAAATAGAAAGTATTGATTATTCTAAAATAACAGATGTCAATTTATTAATGGAAGAATTTAATTCATTATGTAATTCAGATCCGAGATTAAAAACCATAATGAATTTATTCATAACTGAAAAAACAACTTCTGTTCCAACAGAATTAATGTCAGCATATACAGAATTAACTAACATGTTTTATCGTATTCAAGAATTGAACCAAAAATTAGCAGAAATCAAAACAAATGTGAAATTAGATTCAATTAGGATTAATAATAATCAAAGCATAAAAATGAATCAGACATTGAATGAGTTTTTAATATTATTTTCGGATGGAAATAGTAATTTAAAAAGTATAGAATTTGTATATAATGCATATGTTAATGCTTATAATAATGGTAAAATGGAATCTACAAAATTTTTAGAGGCACTAAATAATCTAAAAAAGAACAATTCTTCCAAATCTTTGGGATTAGATCTAGAAAATGAAAGTTTCAATCAAGGTAATTTTGTATACTTTGGTGATAAATCGATAAATGATCTTGAATATAATACCGTTTATCATGAAATTACTCATGCTATTCTTGATGAAGTCATTAATAATAAAATGATTAATGATTATGAGAAAAAAATTAACAAAGTTAGAAAAAACCTTTCAAATGATTCTCTCTTTAAAGCCGTTCAAAATCAATTTATGAATATTAATGAAAAAGCTTTGGATTTAGCCGATATACAATTTAATGATATTTTAGCTAAAAAAGGTTTAAATATTGATGAATATACTAGATTATTAGAAAAAGAATATGAACAACCAAATGCTTTAAATCTTCTTAAACAAAGGTTGAGAGAAAATGGTTATGGAGAAGCAAGAATCGATGCTATGTTAAATGATAATTCAGATTTGACAAGTAACTGGATGGCTAATACGCAAATAGATGTCGAAAAATTAAGTTTACAAGAAAAAATATTTTTTTCTACGTTCGATAATTTTTTATGTCTTTCAGATATCTTTGATGCAATCTTTGTTGGTGGTCTAGATTCAAATGGTTACTCTATTTTTAAAATAGCCGAACATGGAAAAAAATATTATTCTCAAGGTACATTCTATCAATTACATGAAATTATCGCTAATTATGCAGAACTTAAATTTCAAAAAACTTTTGATGCTGATATAGTAGGTATAACAAAATTGTTAGGTAACGATTTTATCGACTTTATTGAAAATATTTATCAAGATTGTCTATCATTACAGAATAATACTATAAATCCTATCTCAACCAAAAGTAATCAATCAAATCAAAAGCAGTCAGCAAAATCATTTCCTAATGCTGAGACGAAACAATCTTTTTATGAACAATTTCCGCCTGGACGATATGGCGTAAATCAAAATATAGTTAGTTTTATTTTTGAAAGTGGAAATGCAAGAATAAATGATATTATTGAAATAGTTCAAAAACAATTTCCAACAATGCCAATTGATGAAGTTATGAAATTTATTAGTAATATAGACAATGATATTAAGGATGGTATTAAAGGTCCCGGTGGGATATGTGATTATGCATCCCTGAGCAATTCAATCATTCAATATTTTATAAATAAAGAAAGTCTATTTGAAGAAAAATTTGGTTATCCTTTATTTAGAATAAATCCGAGTGGTTACAAGCTAGTAAATGACGATTTAATTTTAACGGATTTATTTGCATTTATTAATAAAGATAATTTAGTAACTTATGAAGATGGAATAGCAAAATATGATAATAAATATAAAGTAAGAATGGGACCTTTTGATTTAGATTTTAATCAAGTAAATGAATGGTTTCAATCAAAAGGAATTGAAGCTGAAGCAATTGTAGAACCAATATTTAATAATTATTCAGTAATTCCTTGGCAATATGCTTTGGATATTCCTATTGAAGAAAGAAATTCCTATATCATGAATTCAATTGAGAATACATTAGAACACAATAATGTAGAACTGGTTATTAATCCGTCTTTAAATAATAAAAGTATAAATATACTATATGCTGATGGAACAATTTTAGAATATCAAGGTGGAGGCCATGTTATGTCTGTAGTTGGAGTAACAGATGAGAATCATATTATTGTTGCAAGCTGGGGCAATAAATATACAATAGATATAAATGAACTATATAATATTAATTGTGGAATTTATAAAGTTAGTATTAAATAAAGGAGGAAGTTAGATGCAAAAACATATTTATGATTTGAATAGTTACAATTTTGAGAAACTTAATAAATATCATTTTGTAAATCAAAATAAAATAACAAAAGATTATTGGAATCTAAGTTATTTATATCGTGTAGCTTTAGAAATATATTTAGATTCAATGTTAAATTTAACTAAATATGATTCTCTCCTTGAAAAACAACTTAAAAATATGAATATTTCTAAAGAAAACGAACTTATGCATTTTCGTTTATCAAAATTCAAATTTTTATATTTAAGAAATAACATGTTTATTGAAAGATTAGAAGAATCAGAGCTTGAAATTCTTAAAACTAAATGGCAGACTAAATTGATTGATAATGAATTATTAAGTTTGATTGCCAAGACTTATAAAAAGGTAATTGCTTATAAAGAGGATAGTAATAATACTATGCACCATTACGAAGCAATGAATGAAGGTATATATGTATTAAATAATGCTCTATTAATTATTATTTATTATGATTTATTCAAATTAAAGCAAGGAAATGACTATATTGAAAAAATGATGGAAATTCAGCAGTATATATTTCAAATAAAGAATGATATAATTGAAACAAGTAAGAATGTATCAGATATACCAATTGAAGTACAACTGGTACGAAAATGAAAGGTTGTTAAAAATGAATAACAAGAAAACACTTGGGTATAAAGATTACATAATAATAGAAGCGATTTTTGTTTCGCGTAAAGGAAGAAAAGCAGGGGAAAATAATCAAGACTTATTTCCCATGGGTTGGCATTCCAATTCTAATTATAGTGTGAAAATAGAAGCAATGTTTGAAGCAGTAGAAAAGGGTATTGATTTAATTGACACAGAAGCTTACCAACAAATCATTGAAGGGATTCGTCTTAAGTAATTTACATAAATAATAACTATGTTATAATCTTATAAGATAAGGGTGATACAAATGAAAGATAATAAAGAAAAATATTTGCCAATTGGTTCGGTTGTTTTATTAACTGGTGGAACAAAAAGAGTTATGATTACTGGCTATTTCTCATTAGAAGATGCTAATCCAGAAATAATTTATGATTATAATGGATGTATATTCCCAGAAGGATATTTAAGTAGTGATCAAACTTGTTTATTCAATCATTCACAAATTGATACAATTGATTTTATTGGCTTTGAAGATAGTGAACAAAAAGAGTTTAGTATAAAACTATTAGAATTAGAGAAATCAATAAAAGAACTACCTACTGATGTAGAGAGTATTGAGTAAAAAGCAAATGAGTTTGGAATTTTAATTAAAACAAAAAGGAAAAATATTTAAAAAAATATCTTTCCTTTTTCATTTCTTTTAGTAAAACTTAATTTTTAATCCTATTTATTCTTCACCATACATCTTGCCTTTAGAATCTAATTGTATTTCATAGCCATATTCAAAGATATAAGCCATACTCCAAATAATTAAAATATAAATTAAATTAGAGAAGATCGAAGTAACACTAAATTCAATTCCTAGAATTCTACTAAATGGAATATCAATAACATTCGAAACAATTATATAGCCAATTAGTAATTTAGCAATACTTTTTATATAACTAATATTTTCTAATGTAAATGGTGTATCACCTTTATGAATATTCACAAATAATTTATCTAATTTTCTAATGACTAACATCAATAAAATTACTGATCCTGTTGCCAACAATAAGATAAATTCTCCTATCATAATTAATTGCATATCTGAAGAATTTTTAAATAATTCAATTACATTATAAACAACCGTATTATCATTATATGTCGTTGTTTTTCCACAGCTACTATTAATTGCAATTTTTAAATCGGTTATTTCATATTCAAATGTTTCATTATAAATTTTTACTTGTGTATCTGTTACTTTAATGTTTTTTAGTATAAATGGAGTAGCAATCATCGCTATCCCTAAAATCGTAATGACTAAGATTAAGAAGATCTTACATATTCTAGCTAAAAAATAAACCGCTTTACTAATAACTTTCATTTGCTTTTGTTTGTCTTTTTGAAATTTAACTGATGCCATTTTTATTTCTTCATCTAATGAATTGATATCACTTATGTTTTCGTTGACCAAATCATTTATTTGACAATAAAATATTTTACAGAGCATTAAAATATGATTCATCTCTGGATATGCATCTCCTGTTTCCCATTTAGAGACACTTTGTCTTGAGACACCAACTTTTTCTGCTAAATCTTCTTGTGATAACTTTCTTTGTTTCCTCAAGCACTTTAAATTGATACCAAATTTCATTTGATTTCCTCCTTCTGATATCATTCTATGAAAATAATTAAATCATTACTATCAACTTTCAGTTGCATTTTAAATATTTTAATTTTTAAATTGAACGCCTAACATGCCAACAAGTGCTTCACTTTGATAAGGTTCAATAATAATTCCTTTTAAAGAATAAAAATCAAATATAGCACCATATATATTACAAGTTGAAAAATCAACATCAGCTAATTTGGTTTTTAAAAATTCCATTTTATTTAGTTCAAGATTATTAAACAGAGCTTCTTTTATATCACAATTCATCATTGTTGCTTCAGTTAGATCACTGTCTTTTATAATAATATTTCTTATTTTAGAATCAGAAAAATAAAGATACTTTCCAATCGAGTTATTTATTTCAATATGATTTAAAGAAGTTTTAAGAAATGAACATCCAATTAATTACAATTTTTGAATGTAACACGACTAATAAATCTTTCATTAAACTTCTGATTCGATAAATCGCAATTTTCAAATATAACATCAATTAAGTCAATATTATTAAGAGTAATCTGACTGAAATCAATTCCTTTAAAAATACATCCATCAAAAGTAGTATTCTCAATTGCAATTTTTTTATCTAAAGTTTGATTCTCAATTCTAACATTATCAAATTCATTTTCTTGACAACAAGCATAAAAATCTTTTTCAAGACAATTGGTTATTTTTGGTTTCACAAATTTCATCATTTCACATCCTAATAGAATTATATCATCAAATTTAGAGAACGATCAATTTCTAATAAAAGAGTAGGTTCTACAATTTTTTTCTTTAGCTCATTTAAATAAATAATTGTAGCATTCAATTTAAATGAAGATAAACAAGTAATACTTTTCCAAATAATTAATTCATTATCAAAATAAGTTTCAATTATATAAATAATTTTATTTAAGTCTTCAAGCGATCCATTAGAATCATTATAATAAATCATAAAACCAATCGCATCTAATAATTCGGGTAATTGTAAAATATCAACATAATTTAAAGCCTCAATTAAAATTGGCAGATAGATAATACTCATTTTTCCTATTGTTCTTGCAATTAAATCACGAGGAAGAGGATAACTGATTTTTTTAGAACCTCTTTTTGGTATTTCTTTATATTGATTTTTACCGATTTTTCCAAGATAAAAAATCATTGATTTACATGTGTTTTCAAAACCATTTTCTAAATGATGAGCGATTTCTAAACGTGTATATAAAGCGGTTTCATGACTTAAGCATTCTAATAGAAAAGTTACAAAGCTTGGATCATTCATATCCATTTGTTCGCATAATAAACGATAACTTATCGTTCTTTCAGTTGCTTTACTTGATTTTGTTAAATCAAATAATTCTTGCGTATTTAAATTGCAATAAGGTGTGATATCTATAAAATTAATATAACCTCTTTTTTCTAAATCCTCTTTACTGCTTTTCATAAAATTCTCCTAATTCTCCTCTTTTTTAATACTGCCCATGAAAAATGAGACGAAAAATCCAAGGACTACTAAAATAATAGATAAAAGCGAATCAAAATTAAAGCCTAAACTATAACCACCTTCTATTACACTTGGGATAATAGAAAGAAATAAACCAAATATAATTGAATAAGTAATAGTATAAAACTTTTTAATTAATTTGTTCATTATAAAAGAAAAGATTAAAACCCCAAAGCCCACACCAACTAAAGCAGGAAGTAAAATTGTTAAATTAAAATTCGCTACTGAACAGACAAAAATTTCATATAATCCTAAAGAAGATAAGATAACTGCACTGTCAACACCAGGAATAATAGTAGATGCAGCGATTATAAATCCCAACATAATGCTTTGTGATATATTAAGTGATACCAGCTGAGAAATACCCCCATAATAAAGCAAGTTTGAGCCGAAAATAAATGCTATGATTATAATTAAATAATATTTTTTTTCAAATCCATTTTTCTTTATTTCTTTATAGAATAATGGAAGCGTACCTAAAACTAACCCTAAAAAAGCAAATCTTGTATACATTTCAAAATGATTAAGTAAGAAATTAACAATTTTTCCAAACGATAAAACACCAATTCCCATACCTGCTAAAAGAGGAAATAAATAAACAAAGTTTTTCTTTGGGTTTTTAAAGAAAGTTCCAATACTTTCAATTGTTTTCTCATAAATACCAAAGATTACCATCATAACACTTCCGCTTAATCCTGGAGAGACTCCACCAATTCCAACTAAAATACCTTTAAAAAAGTTTTTCATATATTCACCTTTTAAATTATACTATATATTTAAATAACTTTGCATAATTAAAGTTATTTAGAAAAAATTCTAAATAGAGTTGACGAAGATAAATTATAAATATATAATGTAATTAGAAATATTTCTAAATAGATTTAGAGGTGATAACTTAAAATGGCTATATCAAATACATTAAAAGCGATATCTGATCCAGTAAGAAGAGATATTTTAGATATGTTAAAAAAAGAAAAAAAATCTGCAGGAGAAATTGCTAAAGAATTTAATTTGACTGGAGCAACAGTATCATATCATTTATCACAATTAAAAAAAGCGGATTTAATCACCGAAACAAAGTATAAAAATTTTATTTATTATGAATTGAACGCATCCATTTTCGAAGAAGTAATTTCTTGGATTTATGGATTAGGAGGAAAAAAAGATGAAAAAAATTAATTGGAAAGATTTAATTATAACCTGTATTGTTTGTTTATTACCAATCTTAATTGGAGTTTATTTTTATAAAGATTTACCCTTAGAAATGCCAATTCATTTCAACTTAAACAATAAAGCAGATGTTTATGTAGCAAAAAATATTGCAATATTTCTAATTCCTATTATTATGACATTATTACAAGTTTTTTGTTGTACTATTACTGATATTAATAAAGAAAAAAAGGGGCATGAACCTAAAATTATTTTTATCTTAAAGTGGATTGTCCCAATTCTTGCTATAGTGAGTTATAGTATTATGATTGCCAAATCTTTAGGTCACGATATTGATATAAGAGTATTTCTTTGTCTTGTCTTAGGTATGATATTTGTTTTAATCGGCAATTATCTGCCAAAGATGAATTATGATATAGCTAAAAATTTATTAAATCCTCGACCTAAGAATGAAGAAGCCTTTAAAAAAATGTCTAGAAGATTAGGATATATTTTAGTCATAACTGGAATCGCCTTAATTCTAAGCTTATTCTTAGAGCAAATTTATACCGGAATCGTTATTCTAATCCTAATTATTATCGCTTTAATAGAAACAATCTATCAAGTATTTATTGTAAAGAATTAGCAAAAGTTAATTCTTTTTTAACGGATAAAAGAAAAATGAAATCCCTTTTAACAATCTTTCAATATTTGAATAAATTTCCTATTAAAAAAAACAATTTATTCATTTTCTTTGATAATTGTTTTTAATTTTTCTGTTAAAACATATTCTAAAATTGTAACATGATATAATGTTTCATTTACAGAAGTATTAACCTGAATCAAATCTGTAGCACTTTCTAATTTATTAATTATAGCCTCAATATTTGCAGCTTCATTACTAAGTAATGTAGCAACATTTTTTTCAATTAAGGCAATAGAATCAATTATATGAAAATGAGATCCTCCATTATTATTATTATTATTATTATCACAGTCACATTCTATTCCAGAAAAAATAAATTTTTGATAGCAATCTTTGTTTAATAAAAACCATATTCCATTATTTATAACAAAAATGGAGTTAATAGAATTAAGAGTTTCATAAACGACATCATTTAAGGTTCCTTCAAATAATTTACTTATAAAAGTCACTTTATGAATTCTATAAGCAATATATATATCATCACCACAGCATACGGCTCCAATAAGGATAATTTTTGGAGAACAATCAAGAGGTTCTATACAATCGTTAAACTTTTGAACTTTTTCTTTTATTTCAAAAATAATTTTTAACTGTTTTTTAATTAAATGATACATATAAACTTTTTTATTTGTCGTGATTAAAATGCTCTTATTATGTCTGCAAAATGATATATTTATAATTCCTTCTAAATGATTAATTCGTAAATTAATTGATTTAAATGTTTGAAAATTCTTTGTCTTATATAAAATATTATTATCAAGGGAACTTAAATAAAAACAATTATCTAAATCATTATATGTAATTGATAAATATTTCTTTTTAGTACTAAATCGTTCTATACAGTTTAAATTTTCATCATAAATATCAATTATTTTTTCATTCTTAAGCATATAATAATATTTTCCATCGCATGCACAATCGATTACATTTTTAAGCTCTTTCATAACTCACATCATTCCTAATTAATATAATTATTATAAATAATCAGAGCCTATCTGATACAACAGTATATTCAAACATTTTAATGTTTGTAACTATTTTTAATTATAAAAACTAGAAAAATTTATTTGATTAAAAAAAATCATTACAGATTCCATAATCGGATTCATCAATAGAAGTCATACAAGAAGCTATTATTTTTTTTTTATGAAGAACATTTTCTAACGTATTTATAGCTTCAATTGTATTTTTAACACTGTTATTAATCGCGATCAAATCCTTATTATTATTAGAAACTTCTGAAGCTTTTTTTATCTTATCATCTTCTGCTTTTATGATAGATGATAAAGCTGTTTTTTCTAAAACAATTGACTCTTTAATATTTGTTAGTTCTTGTCTAAAATCATTTCTAGGATTTTTAAGTGTTAATTCATTACTATTGGAATTCATTCTAAAGATGTCTCCAGTTTGTGATTTAAAAAATATATAGGATACGGTTGCCGTATTAGGAATCAATCTATTTTCAGGCACTGAAATCATTTTTACTTTGAATTGTACCTTTTTTTGACTATTAGGTTCGATATTTCCGATATTAAAACCCGTGGTTGGATTACTAGTTTCATATCCAAGACCACTTTCATCTACTATAATACTACCTACAACAAAAGATGTATTTACATCTATCATATCTTGAAAAAATATATTTTCAATTACATATTGAGCATTGTTAAAAATAGTTATATTATAAGTCACTATATCATTTAAATGGACTAAACATTTATCTGTCTTCTTTTCTATGTTTAAAGCATTGGAAATATCAAATTTACGGATACTGATATCATCTATTGCAAAATCATTTCCAGCAAGATTAGGATTTTCTGTTGATAAAGCAAGTGTTAATTCCGTATTATTGCCACTATTGAAAACTCCACCCACTTCTATCCAAGTAAGGATATCAGTTCTTGGGATATCTTTTAGATTTTCAGAATAAATAATTTCAGAATTCTTATTGGATACTCGAATCCCTATTTGTGGTTGAGGTAATGGTCCCAAAAAACGAGGATTATTCATATTTGTTATCCAATATGATAAAAAATAATAATTATTAGGTTCAACAGTTATTTTATCTTTAAAGAAGACTGCACTAGGATTTTCGCCATTTACAACTAATACTCTTCCTGTTTCATCACCAACCGTATGATCTGTTACATACCACCAATCCCTATAGGAATTAACCATATTTGTTATGGTTATTTCTCCATTACTTGGCGGATAAGTTTTACTATATCGTAAACCAGATATTAAATCAGAATAAGGATTCCTGTTTTCTATTGTTCTATATCTAGAGCCTGCAGGTAATTCTCCCCAATTCCCCTTATTTGCATTATTAATTAAATTATCTCCAAAAGTATCCCCGATGATAAATAAATTTTTATTTTCAATCGGAGCATCAAAAAAGATTAAATTTGTAATATCAACTCTAGCTACTGTTACAATAATTGTATTTGGACTAGTAGAATCTAATTTATTAGCGTTAGGATGAGGATTAGTTACGGCTGTAATTGGTGGATCCTTTGGAATTGGAGCACTGATAGCGGTAGCATTATTATAATCAATTGTTCCTATATTTGTTACTTCTGTTCCCCAAGCTTCTACTACACGATAGGTTCCAGAAACAACATTATCAAAACTAAAATTACCATCATTATCCGTTAATACCCCAACTCCTAATCTCGTTGTTAAATTATACAAAACAACTGGGACATTTTTAAGTGGTTGACTTAAATCTTCTATAAATATTTCTCTTCGGGTATCATATATTACTCTTCCTTGAATTTTAGGCATAAGAATTCTCCTTTTCATTTTTTATTATAGGATCAAAGTAAACAATAAGAGTGTGTGAGTATTCTTATTTTCAAAAATATACTATCATAAGATTTTAACTTAAATTACTTCTTTTTTAACTGAATGATAAAACTTAATCAATAGGTGTACTATCAGTTATTAAACAAGAAACCGTTTCGGCTTTTTTATGTAGAACGATTTCTAAAGCACTAATGGCATCAATTGTTTCTTTTACACTTT
>Ga0153938_1000084_pt1 | contig 32503 bp, 30 predicted proteins | sample TSNY022MetaG_FD_104740 | JGI IMG/M metagenome (GOLD analysis project Ga0153938, IMG submission 104740) | Attine ant fungus gardens microbial communities from New Jersey, USA - TSNJ022 MetaG | ecosystem: Host-associated > Fungi > Mycelium > Unclassified | place: USA:New Jersey: Brendan T. Byrne... | reverse complement strand
TGTAAACTGTGTATGTACACAGCACAATAAATTGTTAAAGTAAAAAAATGCTGCGGAGCCCCAAGTTACAATTTTGGGAAATAAAGAAAACATTGATGCCCATCGAAGTCGTGACGGAAAGGAAGCGTTTGCTCCTAGCCGTGGCAAGTCAAAGTGTCCTCCATGGCAGAGTAGCAACAAACGAAGCTAATGGGATACGCAGTAATAATAATTAGGTAGATGATTTCGGCACATTTACAGTAAAACGAACAGATATTACCTGAATAGGCTATGCGTCTAGAAAGTACTCTTTCTACTCGTCTGCGCCCTTCACATCACCGGCTCAAGTTAACACCACAGCGTCATAAATCCGTTGTCAAGTTGCCAATCCCAAGATGACATTTGATAGTCAATTGTCAGTCCGGTCGCACTTTGATTCATCGTACCAGTGGGTGATGATAGGCAACAATAACGGCAAGGATGGGAAATAGATATTTTGAGACAGTAAGAACAATTTACAGAATGAGCTAAGGCGAATCAGACGTGGGACGCCGTTCAAGAACTCCGTCTACGATGCCGAATCTCACAGCCTCTTGAGCTAGACATTGTTAGCAGAATAAGATCAACAAAGACAACTGATACGATACCTGTCATATAATAATCTCTTTCCAGAGCTTTTTCTGCGGAACACTGGATCAGAGGGACAAAACACGCAACATTCATATTGAAACTAACCGAAACGTGCTAACCCCTCAGCTTCGCTTTCATCTGGCCGAGCGCAATGTCTTTGATAGATGCTTGTTAGGACTTGGCGGATGCGAAGAATCTCCTTCGCATGTATGGCGATATCGGAAGCCTGACCCGAGGCTCCGCCCGAGGGTTCTGTGCGAGAATATAAAGTATCATCCATAGGCTCGAAAAAGGAAACGGACGGTGAAGCATGATGCTCGCATTTGGCAGACAATGACGTTTTCCCTTTTCACCAGCAGCCAAAAGAAGTGAGCCCATCGATGCTGCGAGACCGATGGTATAAGTATGAATTGGCGAAGAGACATACTGGTTTTAGAGAAGGCCATATTCATGAGAGGTCTTGTTTAATGTGGGATAGCATACCTGCATCTGAAATGACAAGATCAAGTTAAATAAATACAAGCTCGACTAAACGCACGGTATCATAGATTGCGAGTCCGGCGGTAACACTGCCTCCTGGAGAGTTTATGTACAGATGAATTGGTTTTGAGGAATCCTCAGCTTCTAAGAAGAGTATCTGGGCGACAGTGAGGGTAGCATCTGCGTCCCTTATCTAGGAAATTGAGTACGAAGTCTGGCAGACCGGCGGAAAAAGCCATACTGGACCGTGCAGCATGATCACTCTCTCTCGAAGCAAACGCGAAAATATATCATATGACCTTTCCCCTCTTCCCTAGAATGCGTATTGTTAGTTAACTACTCTCCTTTCATGCAGTCACTTACAGTCTGCTCGATGACAATAGGGACGAGGTTAGCTGAAGGAGAATCTGCCCATCTTTCTCGAGACTCCGCCGAAGAGAGGAATGCCAAAGGATGATATGATCGAATCGATTTTCTGAGGACAGAACGTGATATCGAGTGAAGGCGGGTGCAGAACATTACGAGAAAGCCGAGGCGGAGGGAAAGTGACTTGAATCTCGTGACGAACACGTCAACAATGGTCAACAGTGGAAAGTTCGTTAGGATTTTCTAGCTCCAATCACAATCCGGTGCTTCAGCGAGGAAAATGGATGGTGAACACCAAACAAATAGATCCACCGAGGCGCCCATGGATTTCGAGTGGACAAATCGACCAAGTGGCCTGCCTGCCTGGTCAAGAGACAATCCAAATACACCACGCAAACGTGAGTTCAAGCCATGGGCAACATTCTGCAGGCACTCAAGTGTACATAGGTCCAATTGACGAAATTAACTCGCCCCAACCCGTGCTTCACACGCCTCAGTCACCGATTTTTGGTTCAAACCAAAATACCCCATTCATCTTTCAGTTTAACCAATCCCCTTCAACACCCCAATCATATCCACGGACGTCGGATTCTATGGAAATATCACCACAAGAGGAGTCAAGAGATGTTGATATGGGGGAATCTATCTCTCTCATCTCTCTCAAGATAGATGCAGACTCCGATGAAAAAGAGAACGAGAGACAGATTGTGCCTGGTGCTCTGAAGCGCGTGCATGGTCAGCGGCGTAGACGTCATATGTCCAAATCCTCGCAGTCATGCCAAAAGCTAGCAGATACAGACCAAGGTTCTGATTCCGGTAGCGACATGGATGACCATATCACGCCTGTAACACAGAACACAGCAAATCATTATACTCTCAACATGCCAGTCTCACCCGCAGTTACTTCGGAAACACCGTATATTCTACTTGGGTAAGATGACTTGAGTCAACTATGTTACGGAGACTGAAGCGCCAGTCATAGATATCTGCAGTTTTTCTTCAACCTTTCATTGGTTTTATTGTTTCTGTATCTCATCCTCCAATTCATCATCACGATACAGCGAGACGTTCGGCAGAGGATATTAGAGTATTCTCAGGGTGAGGAATCAAGCTAATCATGAATTTATAGTTAACCATAACCATGAGGTCAGATATTGTGGAAGGAATAGCCATGTGTTCTCTTCAATATCGGAATAATCTGTGTGAAGTTAATGCAATCCCTGCTATGATTCATCAATGTGCCAAGTGGGAGATGTGTATGAACCGTGATCCAGCTGCAGTCGGCAGGGCAAAAGTCAGTGCCGAGCTTATCGCGGAAGTTGTGAACGGGTTTGTTGAGCCGATCAGTTGGAAAACTTTGGTGAGCATGAAAGGGTCCAGTGCGTTACTCAAAATAACGACATTCCTCAGATTTTCACTCTCAGTTCTCTGGCATTCTTAACAATTTTCGTAAACGCTCTCCTGTCCCTGTATCGCGCACGGCATCAGCCCATCAATGAAACGCCACCACCCAGTCAACCGTACCCAATTGTTACTGGAGCCTCGTTCGCTCACCACTATCCTTCCTATCGTCCTCCGCCCAGAAGATGGTCTCGTGCTCAGCCCGATGGTAATGTCAAGGCACCGACACGCCGGCGCAAACTCGAAGGTGGAAACTCAGAGAAAATTACATGACGTTCGCAGTCAGGTTCATTTCCCACGTGCTTGCTTGTTGCTCAAGTTGAAGTGGTTTCTTGATTCGCATTCATGTATAACGTGGCCTCGTGTGGGTCTTGGCAGTGTTACAGATGCTTAATTGTTCCCGAAGACTACAGATTCACAATTCATTTGTCTAGTGGGTTTTTGCCGCGTTCCCCATTCGGCAGCAATTACAGAGGTATCTTCATTACCATCTCCTGTTAATTCCGACAACTATTGTGGTGTTTGCATATTCTTCATCGAGCTTTCCAAACTGGAAAGCCTGCCAATCTGCCGGGACAGATCCATTTCGTGATGCTGAGTGATCGGTACTATGATACCATGAGCTTCACTCCTTCAAGCATTCCATTCTTATAGAAACTACTTTATACAGCCCAACATGAAGCTCGAGATAACATGTTTCTCACAACAAAAGCCCTCGACACTCCTCTTCCACTACGGATGTGGACACAATCTTGAACGTAGAATTTTTCAATCAGGTTAGTCTAATGAAATCCCTACCTTGACCCCCGTACAAATCAGGCTTTACTTGGTCATGAGAGCCCAGTATCAGTGTGATGAAAGGTTTCGTGAACTAGTAGGATGACTGCTTCAAGACAGCTCTTGTGATACCGATTCCCTTTGACAGGATTCCAACACGGTAACACTTCTACTTCGTAGTCACGGGTTAGCAACCGGATGGTGGCTTCAGTGAGACGGCAGTTGCGGCAGGAGACCGACACTAGCTCTTGTGACGTCCGACTGTCACAGCTCATGTTAAGCCACTCAGATCCTGAATCCCGATGCTGTCACACGTGCCTCCGAGCATCGGAAGGCTAATGTACTGACGGCGATCCACCGGTGTGGCTGTGAGGTGCCGTCATATCACAATGTTATTCAGGCATATCTGAAAATGGAAGATATCAGCTTCTAGGCAGTTGTAGTGTATGTCCACCCACTAAAATGTGCTATGACATGCTTCTTGATATCAGGCGGTTCATTTGTTATAGGAATTAATGAGTCATAGAAGAACCTGCTTGGACCCTCTGATGTTTGTATGTTCTAAAAAAACATCATGTTATTTTGTAAGTGACCCATTTGTCCTCAATCTAGTTTAGTCCTTGTTAGGCTTGAATAAGGAATAGTTACCGACCTAAGAAGGGTCTAGGCTGACGGAGTATTGATAGGGCCCTCCCATCAACACACGCGTCACGACTAATAATGGATAATTCTTTATGTGGGGTCAACGACATGATCCGAATATGGATGGTATCCTACTTCCATTTTAACTCCATATCTCAAAAATCTGCCGCCAAATATCTACATTTTGAGGAGCTCCGAGCTCGACATTGTTTATGTAAGCGCGGGTATCAGTTACCCGGTCCTTTCCCATTTTCAGGGGCCCTATTTTAGTGAATTTCAAATCTCTTCAAGGTTCGGATAAATTCTTGTGAGGTCAGCCCCAAAGATCATATCGAATTTCTGACACTTCGGCACAGATTATCCCCATCATATGGACAATCTGGTCTCACTTTCTTGAATTGCTATCAAGACCTTTCTTTATATTACATGCGAACAACGAAACCCCTGAGATGAAATGTCTTCATGGACAATAAGGTATATGGCCCTCGCAAAAAATAAAGCAAGCATCCGAAAAGAGAGCAGACTAGTATTTGACCAGTTAAGAGATGGGGATAACGTCATTTCTTGGTAGTACCAGTAGCCTTCGCTTCTTCAGCTTTCTAAAAAAATCAGAATGATAAACCAGGATTTTGATGATAGAATGATGGATGTTTACTTTCTGTTTTGCCCTCAAGATCTCGGCATCTCTATAAGACGTATCTTAGCTACGTGTCTAGGAAGATGAAGGACTGGATAACTACTCACGCCTCCTTTCGCTTTGCCAATGTCGTATTACTTTCTTTGGGCTTCTTTGCATGGGCTGCGACCTTCTTTTGTGAACGAATGCGATCAAGTTCACGTTGGTTGCCTCCTGTGATAACGTTGTGCAAGGAATTCGTGTTACGATTCGTCAAACGAGTAACTTGAAGGAGTGAAAGAACTCACGAGTCATCGTGAATATTGCCTATCCACTGACGTGTTGTCTCGTTTTGGAACTGAATTTGGGAAGGGCAGTTATCCACGTTGTTGAATCCGAGCGGCGATTGTATCGGAGTTTCAGAAAATGGTGTTCGTACAACAGCATTGATTCAGGTGGTGGTGGTGGTGAGACAATTAATCTATTGAGGTACAAGTTAGCACTTTTATAGCTTAGCCAATGGTGTTTCATGAAGCCAGAGCAGTATCTGAAGTCACTGACGGCGTTATCGAAGTGGAAATCTGAAATCGTTTCATGGCGAGATGTAACGTCACAAAGAAATTAGGGCTTTTGAAATGCCGTTTAGTGCGAATAATGGTCATTGCAGTGTTAGGCAGATGACTAAAACCTACATTCTGAACACGCCACGCTGTTGAATCGCAAAATAGGAGAGACAGGTTTGGTTCGCTTACGTTCACTGTGAAGGCTTGAACTCACCAGAATGAAGCCGGAAACCTCCCTTTTGCCTTCTGATCCTCGAAGTCAAAGGGATTTGGAGGCTGTTACTCTCCTTGTCTTAAGCTTATCATGGTTCGTAATGCAGAAGAAAAGACCTCCAGCAGAGGTCATTTGATTTTCAATCGACTATAATAAAAATAAACTATTTCCTGGCCTAAGTCGGCTGCTATCCAGATCTCCTTAATACCGATGAATGACCAAGCAAGCTTGAATTCGGATGGCGATTTGATGGAAGGTCGACGTTTTCCATACCCGAACATGCGGTAATAATCTCTGGGCGTGTCTACTCGCGCAAAGAACTAGTTGATTCTCGGGGGTAATTAGTAGTTGCTGGGTGTCAACATCTAGAAATAGCATTCGAACCTTGATAAGAGTATCTGAATAGGTGAGCTCTGATTCTGAACTGAGTCAGTGAAGCGTGACATTCTGAGTTTTCTTCTCATGTGTAATTGATGAGCTAGTATAAATTTGAGACATAGTTATCCCCTTTAAGTCTTCTCAAGTGTAGCATCATCACAGATGATGTCGGAATAAGGTCCAGTCATTGCGAGTATAGCGCTGATTTGAACTCTCAGTGCGGATGGACGGGAAACTTGGGGATGAAACAATCGAGAGTAGGTGGGGTATACGAGCTGCTACCATTATACGTTGTAGTTGCTGGGACGGTGATGGTAAATTGGGCATAATGGTATCAACAACATGGCAATTTGGAAGACCTGCGGCGGTCTGAAAGCTGTCACCGTAGTTGATTGATCAGGGAAGCCACGTTGCACCCATCTAGTATTCAATAACATCGGTTTCTGGCGTCGATATCTGTCCTCCCTAACCTGCTGGAAATCTGGAAAAAGAAATGGCTAAATTTTCTCAGCCAGAAGGAATGTGTCAGATATCAAGGCAAGGTTGTTTAGTGAACCACCGACAGCGGTATCCAGCTTGTAGACACGGCCCACAACAAAACGCGAGCGCAAGGCACCGTCTGCTTTTTGCCTGGGCGGAAACCATAAAGATGAATATTGAGATCCTATTTCATGGGTATTTATGAGGGCGCCATTGGTATGCAAAGGGGCGCTGGATGTAATACATTGGTGAGGAAGGTCACATGTGAATCTGTCACACCGACGTATCAACAAACGAACAAGTCTGAGAGCTAAACAGAGGTGACTTGTGAGTAGTCATAACGAGACCGGGCTGAACGGAAGGGGAAGCAGGAGCTTTGCGAGAGTAATACAGTGACGGTGCCGTCCAATTACAGTTAAACTAGACGCACCCTCGATTTGATCGCGTTGAAGTTGGGAAGGACCATGACTTATATCATCCTGACTCGATCACGATGTGCCTGAGAGGATAAGATTGACCTAGAAATATGACGTAAGCCTGTGTGGCCGCCGATGGATCTGATTCTTCCCCAGAACCGGAGGAAGACCAAAGACATCCGAGATCTCGAATCGGGCAAGATGTTGTCATGCGTGTCAGAAGCCTCAATATAGCGCCTCGGCAATCTGCGATCACATGGGCCTGCACTGGAAGTCCCAGTGTCAACATTGTCAGGACACGCAAGATGAGAGGTTCTGGAGGCGATCCGAGGTAGCAGACCGGAGAGGTGGTGGATGCCGAATAGACTCTTGGAGGAGAAGAGAGAGAAGATCTGCCTGGCGATAGACAAGTGGGCGGATTGCAACAGGGCACGCGGAGAAGCAGAACAGCCTCCATCTTGATCTTTACCGTTTTTGGAATTCATGTCTCAAGAGAGATCCGATCTCGCAAGCCACCTTGATCGCCATTTCTTGGGCCCTGATTCCGCCATTATTATATATATCAAGACGCCGCTTTGCATAATAATTCTTTTCGCCCTCCTCTCTCCTTACCCCCCGTGCTTGGCTGAATCCCATGGCCCATAGACACCCCCCCAGACAGTCAGACCGCGATGTCCGTATGCATGACCCGCCTCCGTCTGCTGTCCATTCCCACCTGATTCCACACTCTCATCCTCATTCCCAGCCCCCCCATCTCAACGGTGTTACCCCTATGCCCCCAACACCCATGTTATCCAATGGTGCTGCTCACCCAATTCCCATCTCTCCGACAGTTGCTCTCAATGCTGCTCCTAATGGTGCATTACCTGCACCGCCAACCCTGGTGCACAAACTCGCGGTAGCAAATGAACAGACCTGGCTCTTGATCGGTATGTGGGGATGTTCTGCTCGGTCTTCTGTCCGGATATTTATCCTGATCTAGGAGGGGTTGCCGAGCAAATGGGTGACTTGGAACATGCTCTCTCTGCTTATGAAAATGCCCTGCGGCACAACCCGATGTCCCTTTCTGGCCTTACACAGGTCGCTGGCATTGCTCGGATCAAGGAGAACTATCCCAAGGTAAGTCGTAATTTCGATCTCCTCTTAAATCTGGTCGTCCCGGGTATTTTCGGGTCTCCGCGGACAACTGCCCTTTTTTCTTGACAAGATCTCATAATGATGTAATAACTATTTCAGGCTATCGATTACTTCCAGCGTGTCCTCTCTCTTCACGAAGACAACGGCGAGGTCTGGGGTGCGCTTGGTACGTCCATCTCCTCCCAACTAATCGCCACTTCATTTATCATTACAATCAAGGACATTGTTACCTCATGCAGGATGACCTTCAAAAGGCCTACTCCGCCTACCAACAAGCTCTTTATCTACTTCCCGACCCCAAGGTATTTTGCCTTTTCCATACTCCCCCCTTCGACTCACATGTCTCATAGAATGATCCGAAGCTCTGGTATGGTATAGGTATCCTCTACGACCGATACGGTTCTCTCGATCACGCCGAGGAGGCCTTTTCCTCCGTTCTTCACATGGACAAAAGTAAGATTTGCCTTTTCATTTTCTGCCAGGTCATACTGACCACAATCAAGACTTTGACAAGGCCAATGAAATCCTTTTCCGCCTTGGTATTATCTATAAGCAGCAAGCTAAATACGAAGAGTCTCTAGCTTGCTTTGATCGTATCCTTCACAACCCTCCCAGCCCCCTCGTCCATGCTGATATCTGGTTCCAAATTGGGCACGTTTATGAACAGCAAAAGGATGTAAGTTGTTCTATCCTGACACTGTCATACGTTCTCATATGTCACAGCACTGTCGAGCCAAAGATGCCTATGAGCGCGTCGTAGCTGATAATCCTACTCATGCCAAGGTCTTGCAACAGCTTGGTTGGCTATACCACCAAGATGGATCCAACTTCCAAAATCAGGAATCCGCTATCACATACCTCACTAAGAGTCTGGAGGCTGGTCAGTTATCATCTTGTAATTCTCTTCCTTCCTTATTTACTTTATTTTTCAGATCCTTCGGATGCTCAGAGCTGGTACCTCCTGGGTCGTGCCTACATGGCGGGTCAAAAGTACAACAAGGCATATGAAGCTTATCAGCAGGCTGTGTATCGGGATGGTCGCAATCCTACTTTCTGGTGTTCGATCGGTGTCCTTTACTTCCAGATCAATCAATTTCGAGATGCGCTTGACGCCTACTCTCGTGCTATCCGCATCAATCCCTATATCCCTGAAGTCTGGTTTGATCTCGGCAGTCTCTATGAGAGCTGCAACAATCAAATTACTGACGCTATTGATGCTTATGCTCGTGCTGCAGAACTTGATCCTAACAATGTTGCCATCACACAGCGTCTTCAGCTTCTCCGAACTGCACAGCATACTGGTGGACAGCTTCCTGTAGCTCCTGGACCTCAGGATGTTCATCCAACTGCTTATGCTACTTCCATTGTGCCTCCGCTCTCCCTCGGTGGGGGCGCTCCCCCTGTTTTACAATCGAGTTCTCATCGGCCTGTCTTCAACGCGGATGCTCGTGGCCCGAATGAAATTGCATTACCTCCGCCCTCTCAGGTAGGAAACGGTCGTACATCTCCTCCTTTCCGTGGTGGACCTCCACCTCCGGTCGTCCTTGACGAAGCTCGCCATCCGCAATCACAGAATCCTTTGGCTCCAATGGACGTGGATCGTCCGCCCAATCCACGTGAGTATCCGCCTCACCCTCACCCTCGTCCTCAGCCAGGTGGTCAGGGTCCTCTACCTCAACAGATGGGACTTCCTGGTGACGATGTCCGTGGCGTGCATCTTGCAGATTCTTATGCTAATCGTGGTCAACGCCCACCTTCTCGTCCCACCTCTCCTGCCCATCCCTCTCGTCGTTCTCCTCCTAGCTTTCAGTATCCTTCCCGTCCTGTCGGTCCTGCCCAACCGAATTCTGGCCCTCTCCACAGGTCCCCAAGAACATACCCCCCATTATCACATGAATCCCATCGTTCTCTGGACCGTGAGATGTATGATAGGCGTGCTCCTGATCCTCGTGAGTGGGAACAGGAACGCATGAATGAGCGGCGTAGTCGGCCTTCTGAGTCACAGCATCCTGGTTCATTCTATCCTCCACGTTCACCTGCAACAAACATAGCGCATCCAAATAGCCCTCTTGAGTCTTCACCTCGCTTACAGCAAGCTCGATATTGGGATGCTAAACTTCCAACTACTGGACCAGCGCATGGCAGACCAATTTCTCCGCCCATGCTTCCCAATGAGATGACTTCCTCAAACCGTCGATACGACCCACGATACGATGTACGGGACATGCGAGAGTATGAACAAGATCAACGGAATGACCGCCCGTTCACAGGGTCTCCAGAGGGGACACGTGCTCAAGTGAGGAATTCCGTATCTCTGTTTCCTCCTGGTACTCGTGAATCTCAAAGTCCTCATCTTTCCTCCTTGGATGTCAAAGGAAGACAACAACGAAGGGCTCGCGGAGATTCTCTTGTCTCCCAGCCGCAGCCGCCGCCGCCCCCACCTCAACCATTGGCGCCCTCGATGCAAGATCAAAGTAAGGGCAGAGACCGCGACAAGCGCAAGCCTCGAACCGTCATGTCTAAGAAAAAAGATGAACCTGGCATGGAGACACCAAAGATGTACGTGAGCGATCGGTCGAAAGGCGCGCCTTATAAGGGACCCAATTCACCTGAACCTGTTAGCTCAAATGGGTCATCGCGATCATTTCAGCCGTCGCCTACAACAACAGGTGCTCGTCCTCCGCCTCGTGTCGTCGATGAAGATTATGATGGCGTTGCTGATGCATTGATAGGTCTCGCAGGAGGGAGTGGATATCGCGGAGGCGCTGAGGGTTCTCAATCAGGTGAAGGACTCGGCCACTCTCCAGCTGTGTCCGTTGGTAGTCGCCACAGTGACCCTTCTCCACGCCCGCCCGTGCTTCACAGAAACTCCGTTTCATCAACCCGTAGTCACGCTTCGCCATCCGATTCAAGTGCCTCTCTCAAGAGGGCACCTAGTCCTACTCCCGAAGAACCAGAAAGTAAGCGATCTCGGGTGGAAGTTTCCAAGCGACGACCATCACCCAACGGACGGCGAACGCCTTTGTCTAGACCCTCGCCAATTCCTTTTAGAACTCATTCAGTGACATCTCGTTCACCCGAAGCACGACAAGCGCATGATACCTATCCTCCAAGTCCTCCTCTGCCTTCTGTTCTCCCACCCCATCCACGACCGGTCGGAGCAGGATCAATTTCGAACCCAATGATGCCTCTCCCTCCTATCACTACACTATCGTCGCCTTCAACCATAGGATCTCCTCGAGATGATAGGATGCAGGTGGATGAGGCTCGTTCTGTAACACCGCCCTCGAGGAGTGGGAAGTTAACTGACGTCGTTCATTCTTCAGTGTCGAATCCGCGGTCGCCACTTGTAAAGCACTCGCCCTCACCAAAGTCGGACAAGAAGGAGGCTTGAAAAGTGGACAGATTTTTTTCCTCGCTCCCTCACTTTCTCGGCTGTTTGTCGTTTGGCCGTGCTCCTCACTTTCTTTCATCTTACCTATGAGTTTTTTTTCTCCATGAATTATATGCAAAAAACCTAGTATTCAAAATCAAAATTAGTTTATCTAGGGTCTTATGTTACAGTGTATACAGATTTCTGCAATGACAATGAAACTATCCATTCCATTAGACGACAGGACTGGTTGAAGAAGTACAATTGTAGACTTCCAATTTGTATGGGCTAGCTGTTCTGAAACCTTCGAACTGTGTTAGGGAAGTATGTGAGTCATGATCACGTGCAAGAGGAGAATTCTGTATACCGCAACAAGCAGGTGCCAAGACACAGTGGGTGAGTTACATAGCGGTAGCCTACTGACAACACTCGAGCTTCAGGGGAGGTCGGCTGGAGTTTTTCCGAGTTGGTGTGAATGTGACGTGCAAGAGGATGGGCACGAGGAGTGGAGTGAATAATAATCACGGCTTTAAGCAATTGCCACGTACATATGCTCTCGTAGTTGGTCCTGCATTCTCGAATGGGTGCGCATCCGAAATGAGCATCTACCATTCCATGCTACGTAGAGGGTTGAAAGCTATTTTTGTCTGCTTGCTGAAGCCGACTTCGATATGCAACGAGGACTGCGAGAATCATCTCTACACCCAGCCATCTCCCATGCTGCAATGCGATGTTTATTACCAAACTGGAGGTATGTTAGCCACTAATGCAGTAAATTGAGGAAGCAATGTAATTTTCTTAGAGTTATATCTCCCGCCAATTGTTGTACTTGATTTGGAAGTTAAATTGTTGAATAAACAGACTTGACTTACCCTTCCCTGATCACAAGTCCTTAACTGAAGAGATTCTACGATAATGTGTAACAAGCGTCAATAGTCAGGTATCGTTTTGTTGTTGATCATAGGGATGTTAGGAAGTTCTGATGAAGATAGAATGGGAAATTCCCCTCGGCGGTGGGGGAAGGTATAACTCAAGAACGGATAAGAGAAGCGGAACTGGAAGGGGTTCGGTATTCTGATCTAGTAACTTCAATTTCGAGCTATTTGCGAAGTTTGATTCTCCTCAAATGGGGCAGCTTCATTTCATAAGTCGAGGAGGAGCCTTTTGTGACGAATTTGATAAAGAGCAGTTTAGCTTTCGATCACGCAATAGGCCGGTGGGTCATGAAGCATGGTGACTCGGACTTGGTTAATATAGGTCAGAAGGTGTCATAGGCTTCTGGAAGCTCGTTTCGAAGTAGCGGAGATACCTGCTCAGGGAATGAAGTGGCTTGACCGTTGAGAGAGACTTAGGGGTCTGGCATAAGATGACTAGGTTAGGTGTATACCCCTTAAGTGGTTCTGGCAGCCAACGTCACGTCTGCCTATCGAGCCTGATGAAGTCACCGAAAACCATGTAGCTGCCGTCAACTGCTGCCATCGAAACGAAAATGCTGTGGCTATGCCCGCGTTAAAATTACCTGAAGGCGGGAACTCTATTCTACTCGCTTAACTGCAAACATCACTTCCTGTATGTCTCGTAAAAGTGCAGCAATATACACTTATCAAACTACAAAGTCGGACTGCAATCAGTTAATATCTGATACGTGGATTTGATGATGTCAATTGAAGCTATGGTAAGCGATGTGACGATGTGGGTTTGGGGGTGCTTGCTTTGTCACGTACTGATGACCTACTGATGATGTATGATTGATATCCGTGTCGTTACAATGTATCTATGCACGACAACAGTGTGAGACCATGAGCGCCTGATCTTGTGGAGCTGTCGCTGGTGATAGAATTCAGAATAACATAGACTGCCAGGTGGTTTGGTTCGAGTTGGTTCTTTGATTTGGACAAGGGTAAGGATATTTTAATCTTTGATGCAAAAATTGCATTGTGTTAGCAAGTTCGCCTATTGCCAATCTGCCAAACTCGCATGATCACATACATCGAACACACACTTCTGGTTAGGGGATTTTGAACATAGGTGTTATGATCCCACGTTCATTGGATATATGAAGTCGGAGGGTCTGATCTCGGTTAGTATAGATTGAGTGTCTGTTTGATCACGATAGGCATCGGCACATGTTGTGATAGGATATCCCAGAATAGGTTGGGTGTGCTCACCGCCGTTCGCCGCGATCTATGACAAGTGGGTTCTTTGGGCTCCCTTAATGGAAGCTCCTGTTATCATCCTATTCAATGGACTTCCCAACGTGAGAACTGTTCCCGCATGCATTCTGAAGCAGAAAGAAAACAGGAGCTCATGGCAATATCTAGATCATCGCATCTCAGGTTACTTGATAAGGGATGTACCATTGTTGATCGCCAACCGGGTCCCTGGCACAAGGAAATGAAGCTACCGTCATGTGCAAGTCTCCAGTGACTGGGAAGGTTCTATTTCATTGAGTTAATCCCACGGGACCAGTGCCCTTAGGCCTGAATGACTGAGGTCGCAAATAAATTTACATGTTCCTCAAATGGAGATAATCTCTGTTTGGATTTAGTGTAGTTGTCGAAAGCTGTTAGCATTTCTTGAGCGGCTATGCGCATGCCCTTGGTAATCAGTCGTGGAGATCTTACACTTTCTATAGGGATTGATAGAAGCTGTCAGCAGAGGGTGGAGTTACTATGGAGCTTTTAGTAGGAAGTGGACTTTGGCGGTCGAGCGCAAGGAGATGCTTTGCATGTAATTTCGGTAATTAAGGGGTTGAATCTATGTAACCCTCAGATAATGGAACATCAAGTTCTAGCGTGGGAATGTAAGTTTAACCTCCCGTTTTAAATCACTTCGGGTGAGAATGCCGCGGTGCATAATATAAAGGGGGTGCAAGTAAGTCCTGAATGATCAAAAGGTCAAATTGAGTCAATGGATAGTTTAAAGATCAGGGAGTAGGATGGAAGCATTCCACGTGCGCATCACTGGTCGAGGGAAGAGCGGGAAGCTGGGGCGGAAGGCTGAGAGGGTAATTTATTAGAGCTCTCTTGCAGTAATACGTGTGCTGGAGCCGAAGCAGCAAACCACAAGCTTGGTGCTAGGCTGTAGAAAGAAGCATGGGATGGAAGCACATCGTTGAATGCGGATCTTCCATACATGGGTGAAGGGTATCCCAGCGGCGAGAAGAACCCAAAAATGTCGAGAAAGAATAAAATCCAGAGGCCATTGAATGAGAACAGCATTTGAAGTTTCTGATAGATCTTGGCAGTAACCGCGTCAAGTGATTGGTTGCATATAGATGTTAGGTCTCAATAACTGATATTGTAGGCCCCATGGTCTGGTCTCGCCGAATCAGTTGCCCGAGAAGGGGTCGGAGGAACAAGCATAGAGAGTTTGGACTAGGCACTGACAATTGGCAAGCAAGTTGATGAATCGTTTTCGTGCTTGAAATGTTTTCTGATCTTTTGATTCTCTGATTCGCAAAGATATGAAGCGGGACGATGGGCCACTATGGGATGATTGTAGGGTAAGTGACTGCTCTGTACCTTCTGCCTTCTGGGGCTTACAAACTCGTCGAAACCGCATTCAGAAGAACGGAAGGTTCTTTACAGTTCACCGGGACGTCGTGACAAGAAATTAGCCGCACCATGACCAACGTTCGGAAGGAAGTCATATGGGGTCCCATGGGCCACAAATGTGAGGCACAGATCATGAAGTGCGTGCATCAGGTAGAAGACAGTGGCACCTTGTTTCCTGCACGAGTCTCATAGAAGACATCGTGAGCGAACACAGACAGTGCATGTTCTAGGCCTGGGTCAGGCATGGTTATACAGTAAGAGATCGAGTTTCCTAGTACCATTTATTGAAGATTGTGTCATTCTTGTGCCCGGTGGTGGTACGAATTCCTCGGTAATGAATCACATCATGACATAACCTTGAACAGTCTTTTATGTACTTCAACGCGTAGATCAAATTGATAAAAAGGGTTCAATCGGTCTCATAAATCTATCAAAGGGGTGTCGCATACGTCATAAATTACAGTATGCTATTACTCCACTACATTCGCGGTTTGCATTGAGCTGGGTTTGAGATGAACCAGGAAGCAACTGAGATAAAATCAATGTAACCGATATAGAAAACAGCGAGGAAGCCGCCAGTCAACGGGCCTGTTATAGTCTTCATGGTGCCCAGAAGCACACCTAGTTTATTGCAATTTGCTCTTGCACGTAGTTAGGGTTGGAAGTCAACAGCAGGTAGAAGCCATGATGCACACAATCCTTCAACGACAGCACGGTGAGACTGGATCCTATCAGAATAGTATGAGATCCCAGTTCATTGTTTGGGTGGACCAAATAAGACGCGAACATCTCACTAAACACTCGCTAATCTTTCAGTCCCAAAGCTGACATCCCGTTGAATTGAGTATAAGGTTGCTCTTTGTCGCGGCAGATAGATCATGGAGCAGAGTCAAGTACTTCATTCGGATGCAGATGGTAGGGATAATGCGGCCTCTAATCCGAGCCTTTTACCAGGAGTCACGCCATCGCCGCATGCAAGTGAACTTGAAATTGACTCCGAGGTTCGGATAATGGAACACCCCGTATTGGAGGGCACTAGGGTAAATATAGATGCCGCCCAAATCATGCCGCCTATCATTCATAGAGGTGTAAATTATCGATTTCGCTATCTCTGCCTTGACTGTGATTGCCTGTATTCATTGTTCTTTTCAGGCTTCAGGAATCTGTGGGATGAAAAGCCCAAATGACTCTGGTGATGCCTCTTCAGGTCACACCGATAGGGTAGAGGAGGATATCGCAACGGTGCAAGACTGGGACCCTCTTCGCAGCGCTTCGCAGGATTCTTCTACCGAAAAAGAGTCGGGAAGGCTCGACTTGAATCAAGCATTAGAACTGGAAATGGAAATTGCGGCTCAATCTGTCAATCAGGATGTACTCCCAGGAGTAGAGGAAGGTGATGGCGTGCTACGGACAAGGTCTTCACCAACGGTCACAGCACCGCATCTTCGTCCGGGCTTCAAGTCCGCCCTGCCTCCCTCTCGGCCGTGGAACAACGATACATCTCTCCATTTGCTTACACAAGGAAAGTTAGGATATCCTGAGTCCGAGACTGCCTCGCACAGGAAATTTGTGTCGTGGGTTTTCACATCCTTGATAAATTGGGATCATAAGAAACGTGTGATTTTAGAAATTCGAGGCCATTATTACCCAAGTCTTCTTATTACTTTGGACCACCCCCGGAAAATTCTGCTTTTGGTACACTTCCTTCAGGTCAAATCGGGGTCCACCATCCTAGGGAGATGGTACGGATAGAACGAGATTATTCTGGTGGAGAGCTTCCTCAGTTCGCCGCAATATATCCGTTAGAATTCGAAGGCAGGGTGAGTTTTGCCTATACTCCGATGACGAGAGACTAACTGGGTCTATGGTTATCAATAATTTTGTTCTGGTGCTATGTTTGATCCTTACATTGAAACTCATTGATCGGCTGATCTGTTCTCATTTTTCTTGTAAAATGGGGCCCAATGGCAATAGATCAGTCCGACTCAATTTTTAGAATCAATAAACTCGATCAATGAGCTACTTATTTCGGCGCACAGTCCATGGCATGCTTTCATTGACAATGCGCTAGCTATTTTCAGTCTACAGCTCTCCAGGTTCTTTCTTCGGAGTCATTATCGAAATGTGAGCGCGTGCTTTCTTCCTCTTTAAGTCCCAGTTTCGGTCTCAAGCGTCCGGGTTCTGATGATTCGTCAATGCAACCATCTTAGGAGATGGAACGACTCCACGAAAAGATCAAAGATCTGAACAAGATCCTCTTTAATCCTGTTGGCTTGAATATTCTTTGGCCACGGAAGGTGGCATTCCTTTTTGTACGCATTATTTCGCCATTTCTGTCGAGGTCGGGTCGACTGACTGATAACCATCCTCCCTCTCCTGAAACGCTGCGTCCCCCGCTTGTATGACTGGGCTGATTGTTTCCTGGGTGGTGATTTCGAAACAGCTTGAGATCGAGTACTATGTCAGTCACTTTTATATCCAGTGTCTTGGCGCTGATATATGGCGGTTCGAATAGTGATGAGGACGCTGGGAATCGGAAGTCCGCTAATACTCGCTTCTTGGTGGACATTTGTTTAAGTTCATCTAGAGAAGGAACAGTGTCAGGCTAGTAGCCTTTCCCCAGTTGAAATACCCTAGATGTTCTCGTTCGGTTATGATCTATTTTTGCATCTTGGGATACCATGTGATACCATATTTCAATCATAATCTTTGTTTAATCTTTGTTTATCACTTATTATGTTTGGGCCGGAAATAAGTTTTCATCAACAAAAACATGTAGCTAGTTCGGTGTGAGAGTCATAGTTCTGGAAGATGCTCAAAGATTTCATGAAGGGAGAGTTGGATTGCTACAGTAGTACATGAGAAAATGAGATTCATCAATCAAAAGTGCCAATATTTAACCCTCTACAGTTCAGGCTGGTCTGATATGAATTCTTTTTTAAAATGAGTCAGACTGGCTTGAGGACCATATATGTCTTCACTGGAACCATCAATTTTGAAAGATGTCAAGTGTCATGTACCATCCTGATGTTCTGATGCCTGATAAACTTAGCTACATCCAACTACCTGGACTGACTCTACTCTGTGCATTGGGGGGACTCCTGTAAATGTGAGATATATCATGATAATAAGAGTAGCCATTAGTTCACCCTTGACTCTACCCTTGTTTAAGACCAAGGGTGGGGTAAGGGTAAGGGTAAGGGTAGTCACTGATCTACTCTAGGGTTACCCTAATGACTATCATCTTAGTCCAGTAGACGTCTGTTATCCGATCACTCAGTCTTGATATATGCTCATAATCATGGCTTCAATTCATTATGAGTAAGATGATACCCACAAATTCAAATCGTATCAAACATAAGAGAAGTTGTCATTGACATGTCATGTGCCAATCACTCTATAAAACATCAGTACTGTCAAGTACTTACCACCGAGATGAGTTCAACACCGATCAATGGAACAGGAACAAAGAACAATCGTGGCTAAATCAAAGTCGTTGAATGATGTACAAGTGTCTCAAAACCATACAGAAGGTGCCTGACAATGGCATATTTCTACCCAGGTGTTTTCTATCATCATCTCTGAGTGTATGCTTTCACCGCATGAACTAGATCAAATCGTTAGGGGAGAGTTGTTGCGAATAGCACCACGTACTTCTTCTGCGCGTCTCTCGGAAACGGAAGCAGCGCCACCATACTTTCTTGCTTCTTTATTACTGATAAGACTTATTGCTCGGCCAAGACTTTGCAAATTTAACCAAAATTCTGGATTTCCAGAAGTTTGCAAGCACTTCTCTTTGAGAGTTGGCAAGTACCTGATGAAGAATCAAATTGTTTTTTTAGCGAAAGACTTGAGAGGAAGTTTACGTGTTCCATGCATCCATTTCATTCTCCTAGAATGGTGCTAAGTCATCATCCAGGCCACCTTGGGGATGATTGTCCAAACTTACCTTCAAGCAGACGTCCCTCATAGCTTTCATACATTCAATCATCTCCTTGTGTCGCCTCGACGCGAATGGTCTCATCAAAATTTCGAGAATCACCTCAAACAAATCAGACACGGCCTTGGAGACGATATTTCCTTGTGATAGATACTTCTCAAAGTCTTCCAAGGGATGTGTTGTACCTATGACTCTTCCAGGTGCTCTCCCAGGATCTATGTATGGCGATAGTGAACTGGAAGATATTGGTAATGACCTTCCATGCTGGGATGAAAAGTTGGGTATTGCAGAGTTGGGCGATAATTCGTCAAACTTGTCGTCAACAATCATTTGAACTGTGACATAATCTTCTTCATCGTCTTCTGTTTCACTGTCATCTTGATTGATGGCTTTAGCTTTGCCCTTCCCATCTGATGAGGACTCAAATTCTGATTTGTTGAGATCAACCTTCATTGGCGATACTTTTCCAGTATTCGTCTTTAGTGACTCAGGTTTTCTGTCTAGCAGTAACATCTCATCGTCTTCTATGGCTGCAAGCTCATGTTCCTTTCTCACAGCACCTCCTTTTGACGTGGATTTGGGAACTTCTTTGATTTTGAACTCGTCTTTGCATTTGTCGATCGAATTTCTGGCACGCTCAAGGACCTTTGTGGGCGCGGTAAAATATTTGAGAAGTTCGGGGTGAGGTGGAGGAAGAGGGTTGGTTGTAATATCAGAGACGACAGCACAGTGGAACATAGCTTGTTTGATGCGGTGAATCGAGGGGTTGTATGACTGTGCGGGATTAAACCACGGCATACGATTACTAGGTGAGCAAAGATGAGTTAGGTATGACCGACAAGGTTAAGAATTTTGTATACCCTTCTTCATCTTCGCCTCCAGCAGTCATAAGATCCATAGCATCTACAAAGTTGTCCATTACATCCTGTTGAGTTTCTGTGGGGATATACGGGTGTTTGGTAATCACTTTTCCAGATCGAGAGATGAGTTTATCAAGTGAGGTGAACGTGTATCGACGGACATCGTCTGCGAAAGGCATCTAAGGTGAATCAGCCAATTTTCAATTGGAGTAGTGAAGCAGCAATACCTGTGTCCAGAGGAAACATTCAACGTTTTCAAATACCTCTGGGAACAGAATACCCATTTTTGCATCCATACCGTCTTTGGATACCCAGCGAGTTATAGCGACACTCCCCTTTTCGTACATGGCTTGTACTATGGAAGACACCGCGACTTGTTGTTGAGGAGACGAAGGATCAGCCCAGATATATTGGATTTCTCCCATCAATTGTTCACGGCGTAACTAAGATGAGAAATGAGGTACTCTCCAAGAGAAAGGGTGAAACATACCCTTTTGGCAGGAAAAAATCCACATATATCCATACCTTTCTTAGTTTGAAGATGGGAAAATTGACCATCCGGACATGGAGTGTATGTCATCCCATATTTAAATCCCCTGACGAGTTCTTCCATGTCAACTTTCTCGAGATTCTCTTCTTTGTTTCCATCTTTGGACTTAGTATTACCATCAAGTAGATTGGTAGCGCCATCCTCCTCCATCACAATGTCACCTTCATCATCCTTATGACTACCACCACCTTGATCCACATAATACTCGGTCCGCATTTTCAGCGGTATATAAGACACTTGTGAATCATCAGACTTGCTAGAATGAAGGGTGACGGGCTGGCCGAATTCATCTTCGCGCAAAGCATATTTTTTCCAGCTCTTGGGACGACTCATAGAAGTACATTTACTGACTTTGACTAGAATTTCAATAGCTTCCTCGGCTCTAGTGTCAACATCGCCAAGTCGGAGAATTGTACCAATGAGTGCTGAGCGTACGGGTGTAATGTCGGGTTTGGCAATTTCCTGAAGGGCAAAAGTGCAATTTCCAACTACGCCTTGTTCCATGTTGCTAGTGAGGGTGCGGAAGAATTCTTCGTTCCCACTCTGTAAAAGTTTGATAATCATTCAAACAGGAAGAAAGGAGAAGGATTAAGAAACCTTGAATATATTTTTTTGGGGTTCTGTGAAGGGTAGCTCTTCATCGTCAAAGTCAACACCTCTGACAGAGTGAGTGAGCAGGATGAATTCATGAGGGTAGAAGCAAAGAGACATTATAGTTAGAGAGATACTGAGATCGTCCATCTTCTTGACCGTCGCCTGCCAGTCCTCTATCTCGATGGGACACTCAGCATTAGTGAGCAAGATAATTTTCCGCGTCCAAGTCTTCTTAGTTGCCAGGTAACCAGCTTGTGTCTCGATCCCAACAATGAGAGCGTCAACAGCTATTGAAACCGTTAAGATAAGTTATGAGTGGATGAAATTCGACTTTCCATCGCCCGAGATACTTGAAGGCTTCAGCTTGTCTAACTGAGCTAGAGTCTTGGCGTTGGGTTGTGCGATTGATATATATTCCTCAACATTATGGTAGCCACCACTTGTCTTGTGCACAATGTTGTCCGTTTCTGATAACGAGCTATCAAGATGTACTGGGGAGCAGAGTCTTTGTCAAAAGCACCTTCGGAGCCAAATATAATTACACCGCATTGTTCTGTCTTGCGCCCATTAAAGATCTGAAGTCGAGAGTCGGCTCATGAGATTTCTACTCAAAAATGCAGCAGACCATGTCTTGTATTTTTAGTTTGACGAACTGTAGTACATGTTCGAGGTGTGTTATTGTCTTTGAAATCGTCTCTCCGTTGGGCCCAGGCAGCTCCACTGTCTTGAGGGTGCCCATGGGCGGAGATGTGTCCACGAGAAACATGGTAACTGTGTACTTTGTTTTGTAAGTCTCGTCAGCATTGCGCAAGTGCGGCCAGCGGTGGACGCACTCCTGCTCGCTCGGCCGGCATAACGGAGACCAAGTAATTTGGTTAGGCGGGTGCAACGTGATGAGAGGATGTGAGCACGTGAGTAAATCACGTGCTGAATTTGAGTCACAGGATCACGGCCGCGAGGGTCTGTCTGAGCCATCACGCGGTAATTTGTGACTTTGAAGGCCGCCTTGATTTTTCTCAAATTGCCCTTTTGTAGGCTTCTAGTCTTCCACACAAAATACCAATGTCTACCCAAATGGTGGGAAATGGTGTCCAACCGCCTGTTCAGCCCCACCTACAGCAGCGACCGCAGCCCATCCCTGACATCCAGCAGCTCATGGCCGTAAGTCTCTCAAATGCCTCTCATAAGCAAGGCACTTATTTCGTCTCAGCGTGCATCATTCCTTCGCAAAAATCCCACAGAGCAGAAGAACCCCCATGAGTTGGAGCAGATTATGAAGTACCTCACTGCTGTTGGCAATAGTAGGTCTTGAGATTTTGGTCCTTCAAATACTCATGTTCAATCAATATAGTGCAAGGCCGCATGCAAGCATCCCACCAGCAAGTACTCGCACAACAGAACCAGCAAGTCTTTATGACCAATGGTGATGGGTCCCATATCAACGGCACTTCCCCTCCTTTGTCGTCCGGTCCTACCCCAAATGCAGGTCAGATTGTGACACAGACCCCCATTTCTTTCACACCAGACCAAGTCGCCGCTCTCCGTGCCCAAATTCAAGCTTACAAGTTCATCACTCGCAATGTACCGCTTCCCGACTCCATGTTACAGGCCATTCGAGTTCAGAACAGCGCCATTTTAGATCTTGAAAAGGTCGCTCAGCCCACGACCATAACTAATAAGATTGTAGATGCAGCCGTTCAGTCTGCTAAAGGCGAGGCCAGTCTTCCTGCAACTCCCGCTGTCTCCGCCACCACAGATGAAGTCAAGATGGAGGAGATGGATGTAGCCTCAATCAACTCGGCTGACTTGCCTAAAGGGCCTTTCCTTGAGGATAATGCGAACTCAGGAATCTATCCTTATAACGCATATCGCCACCCTTTCACCCACTTGAAGCGCCATGCAGAGAACGACCCTGCAATGCTGGCCACCCGTCTCCAACGCCTTTTGATTCCGACTATCATGCCAGCTGGTCTTGATGCTCACCAAATTCTGAACGAACGAGATCGCTATGTTGACGCACGTATCCAACAGCGCATTCGCGAACTTGAAGCCATGCCCTCGACAATCGGCGAAGGTAACTTTGGAGTCGAAGTCGAGCTGAAGAATGAAATGATTGATGACAAAGGGAATCCTCTCAATTTTCTCAATTGCCCTCCTCCTACTTCCCATGGCAAGCTTCATGCGTTGATTGAGCTCAAATCGTTACATGTCCTTGACAAACAGCGTAGCCTGAGAGCTATGGTCGCCGAACGTCTGAACCATGGTTCGATGCTTCCCCTGAACCGTCTCGACTTCCGTCGTACTCGTAGACCAACTATACGCGATGCTCGTGCTACCGAACAATCTGAGCGCCGCCAGCGTGCCGAGCGCGAACGCCGCGCTAAACACAAGCATGTTGAGCAGCTCACTATCATCTGTACTCACGGTCGCGAGATTATAAATGTGAATCGCAATGCGCAAGATCGTATATTACGGCTCGGACGCAATGTGCTGAATTTCCATATCAACACTGAGAGAGAAGAGCAGAAACGTGTTGAGCGCTTGGCGAAGGAGCGTCTGAGGGCTCTTAAAGCTGATGATGAAGAAGCGTACATGAAACTCATCGATACTGCTAAGGACACACGTATAACTCAGCTCTTGCGTCAGACCGATGGGTTCCTCGATTCTCTTGCGCAGGCCGTCCAACAACAGCAGGACGAAGGCGGTATGGCTCACCCTGATGAAGCACCGACGTCAGAAGCCACTTTTGGTGCTCAGGTCTCCAACGATGAATCAATCGGCACCGACAAGAAGGTCGATTATTATGCTGTTGCTCATCGTATCCAAGAGAAGATTGTACAACAGCCGAGCATCCTTGTAGGTGGTACATTGAAGGAATATCAGCTCAAGGGTTTGCAATGGATGGTTAGTTTGTATAACAACAAACTTAACGGAATTCTAGCAGATGAGATGGTAGGCTTGGTCCTGAATGGTCGAAAGTGAAAAGATGTTGATAATATTATTATAGGGTCTTGGAAAGACGATCCAAACCATCTCTCTCATTACTTTTCTGATTGAGATTAAGCGACAACGCGGACCATATCTCGTCATCGTGCCCCTTTCGACAATGACGAACTGGTCTGGAGAGTTTGCAAAGTGGGCTCCGTCAGTCAGAACAATCTCGTATAAGGGCAATCCTATGCAGCGACGAGTTCTTCAAGGGGAATTGCGGATGAATCAGTTTCAGGTGTTATTGACAACCTATGAGTATATCATCAAGGATCGCCCGCATCTCAGTAAGATTAAGTGGATTCATATGATAATCGGTATGAACCTCTACCGTTCCCATTGTTTTCCAAGGCCAATGATTGTATACCATAGATGAGGGTCACCGTATGAAGAACACTCAGTCTAAATTGGTTCAAACTCTGACGACGTACTACCATTCCAAATATCGTCTCATTCTCACTGGAACGCCACTTCAGAACAATCTTCCCGAATTGTGGGCTTTGCTCAACTTCGTCCTTCCTAGAATTTTCAACTCTGTTAAGTCTTTCGATGAGTGGTTCAATACACCATTTGCAAACTCAGGGACCGGAGACAAGATTGAACTCAATGAAGAAGAGGCGCTTCTTATTATTCGTCGTCTGCATAAGGTGCTCCGTCCATTCCTGCTCAGGCGTTTGAAGAAGGATGTTGAGAGTGAACTGCCGGATAAAACTGAGAAAGTTGTCAAGGTACGCATGAGTGCGTTGCAGTCGCAACTATACAAGCAGATGAAGAAGTCCAAGATGATTGCCGGTGGAAAAGAGACAAAAGGGTTGGTTTCTTTGTCTCGTTTCTTACTGGATTAAAATTGCTGATACGTTCTGGGCTTAAAGAAAGCCTGCAGGTATCAAAGGTCTCAGTAACGAGCTCATGCAATTGCGTAAAATTTGCCAGCATCCTTTCTTGTTCGAGAGTGTCGAGGACAGGGTCAACCCCAGTGGATATATTGACGACAAAATTATCCGAACATCTGGAAAAATTGAACTTCTGCACCGCATCCTTCCTAAATTTTTCATCACTGGTCATCGAGCATGTCTTCCTTGAGCTATGCTAGCTATTGTCTGACACATTTTCCAGGTCTTGATTTTCTTCCAGATGACAAAAGTCATGGATATCATGGAGGACTTCTTGAAGATGATGGGCTGGAAACACCTACGTCTCGACGGTGGTACCAAGACAGAAGAGCGTGCGTCTTTTGTGCAGCTCTTCAATGTGCAAGATTCCGAGTACAAGGTCTTCATATTGTCTACGAGAGCCGGCGGTTTGGGTTTGAACTTGCAAACCGCCGACACTGTAATCATGTACGTTGTCCTTCGTATTTGTCATGTTTTTGAATATGATTTGACATCTTTACAGCTTTGATTCTGACTGGTAGGCCAGCTGTATAACGAGACACGAGATAGTGCTGACGGGTTATTCGCTTGTAGGAATCCCCATGCTGATCTTCAGGCTCAAGATCGTGCTCACCGTATCGGTCAAACTAAGTCTGTGCTTATCCTTCGGTTCATTACGGAGAAGAGTGTCGAGGAGTCCATGTACCAAAGAGCAAGATACAAACTCGATATTGATGACAAGGTTATTCAAGCAGGCCGCTTTGATAATAAGTCTACCCAGGAGGAGCAAGAAGAGTTTTTGGTACGTCACTGTGTATGCGAAAAGAGTAATTCTGACTTGTAGATGTGTTTGCATAGCGCTCTATCCTTGAGGCAGACCAAGAGGAAGAAAACGAGGAAGCTGGTGACATGAATGATGATGAACTCAATCTCTTAATTGCACGGAGTGAAGAAGAACAAAAGATTTTCCACGATATTGACAGGAAGCGGGAACGAGACGCTTTGGAGACGTGGCGTAGTGGAGGTAATAGGGGTAAACCACCTGCGCCTCTCATGCAACTTGAAGAATTGCCCGCGATCTATCAGATGGATGAACCTTTCGAAGTGAAGGAGGCAGACGAGGTCATTGAGGGACGTGGACAGAGAAAGAGGAATGTTGTCAATTATCATGATGGGCTCAGTGACGACGCTTGGGCAATGGTGAGTACACATGCCATCTTTGATGTAGAGAGGAATGGTCTGGATAACGAAACATGCTTTAGGCTGTCGAGGAGGGTGAAGACCTGCAAGAGTTATCTGAACGTGCAAGGGAGAAGAAGGAGCGTAGGCCCAATAACAAGCACCTCAAGGAGGCAGAGGCTTCCATAAGAGGTACCCCTGTGTCGGACGTAGACAGCCGTGGTCGAAAATCTAAGAAAGGTAAGAATAGGATAGATGAAGGTATGGCTGGATCGAAGAGAAAGCGCGGCCAGAAGTCAATGTCAGTAACACCTTCGATTGCGGATGATGATGAGGAAGATCACGATCCGGTATGAATGCTGAATCCTTGTATTCCGTTTATTTGGACTAAGGTGTGTATCTAGAAACGACGAAAGAAAGTCGGAAGCTCGGCTCATGAGCTTTCGCCTGCCATCCGAGAGAAGATGAAGAAAGCATTTGCAGAGTGTCATAAAGCGGTCCTCACCTGCGAGGATGAAACTGGCCGTAAACGTTGTGAACTTTTTCGTGAATTACCTGATAAAAGGGTATGTGTCTTTATTTCGAGAAATGGACTTCGTTTATCTGTTCTGGTTGTAGGATTACCCTGACTATTACCAACTTATCTCGCAACCCATCGCTCTTTCGCACCTTCGCAAACGAGCCAATAGCAACTATTACAAGAACGTACAAACCTACAAAGACGATTGGACTCTCATGTTCAACAATGCACGGACATATAATCAGGAAGGATCCTGGGTCTACGTCGATGCAGAAGAGATGGAGAAGGTGTTTTTAAGCACTTTCGCTCGAGTCATGGTCCACTCCGGACTACCTGGTGCACCATCTGCTGTTACCGGCTATGAATCTGCGCTGACACCTATGGAAGAAGATGAGAGACCACCACCTTCAGTACGTGGACGGAGCAACGGGAAGAGGCAGGTTATAAGTGATGAAGAGTATTTGACTCCGAGTGATGACGACTAGTCAAATGTCATTATTTCTATTCTTTTCGTGTCGAACTGTTTCCTCTTCTGTGACGATTACACTTTATGTCCTTTCTTTATTTTGTTACTTAGAATTATGGAACATCTTGAAATATGCTGACACGATCGTCCCTTCTGCTTTCTTTCAGCTTCTTGATGTTGCTCTGAATAATTGAAATTGTACTGTAACTATACAATATATTTGAATATGTCACTGATGAGGCGGGTAGTATATCTATTCTATCACGTACCATCGACTGGAAGCATTTTCTGAAGAGACTCGAGGACGAGCACTTCATGATACCTAATACAATGGACTCGACTCACGTTAATTCTCCTTCCCTTTCTGGCTACTGCAATGATACCCCACCTACCTGCCATTCAACTCTGCCCACCCTATACTCCTAGTTAGAGATAAATAGGTGTAGTAGTAGTAATGTACGTTGCACGTTTGCAACGAGTTCCCCCCCTGTGTTATTGCGTTGCTTGTCCCCAACTCAACAATACTCCCCTGGTATTAGTCCTCCTGTAGATACACCCCAGTCAACGGACCATATTCTAGGCCCTTCACGTCTTTGTACTCGCTTGCTTGTTGCGGAATAGAATGCTGGATCCAAGTAATTACCTAATCGTACCGATGAACAAAGTTGCAGATCAGCTCATGCCTCAATCTTGATCCTTTCCTTTCACTGGAAGTCAACATGAGAGGATCATAGAAAAGTAACAATTTAATGATGCTGAAGAATTGTCAAATTAATCTTTTATAGGGATGACTATTTGTTGGGGATCTACTAGAGCCATGGATCCATGTTACTTATGTCTTTCCGAATGTAACAATTGACAAATAGGACAATTTCCATAATGAGCATGAATGAAGAATGAAGATTGACTCTGTCGAATGAGAGCCTTGAATTTCCCTTGAATTGCACCCGTCGATACTCTTCGCAACTTCGGCATCAGCTCTGTTTCCAGCGATAGACAGAATATAAATATTTCCATAACATTTCGCGTGGAGACTTGGCTTCCAGGGTCTTGGAGTACAACAATCATTTGAAAAGTAGAAATACATCCAAAAGCTATCCGAAGAGGAAAACATGTCCAAAACGTCGAACATCAAACCGAATTTGGAATAGGAAAGAGCGTAGACACCAAAATTCAAGCGTAAGCAGAGAGAAAATCGAGCTACACATATATACATACATAGGCATTCAGTAATATATGAGAGGCATAAGATGATCCGGAGAACGTGAAAGCTGAGACGAACTGGATCAAGTGCGAGCAGATGAGTCTCATCCAAATATTCCCTTCCCTTGTCTCTCCATTGCTTCTGCATGTGCGTCTGTGTCTCGATAGCTCCTGATATTATACCACTTTCCAGATGTCCCGTAGCCATGCGCGTTTTGAATCAAAATTGAAAAAGCACCAGAAAGGACACCAGGTTCGGTTCAATATGAGCTGGTGAACATTGAATTCGAATCACAGCGGGAGACAATTGACCATCTAGGCGTAATTCGCAATGAGTTAGCAGGACAAATGGATTCTATCTGTACTGGCGGATGACGGAGAAAGACAGCGAAATGGATAAGTTAAGGAATTGAATGTGGCAATTCTGTTGATACTCGGGGAGGCATCCACCGAAACCTATTGTTGATTTGCAAGGAGCGAACATATCACAAGTTGGAGCCTCACTTGATCCACATAGACCAGCCGCATCTGCGATCTTGTGCGTGATTATTGCTTCCTATTTGAGAGCGATTCGATGATATTGTCCATTTCCTCAGGTTCAACTACGACCTTGGTACCATCACACTTAGCCTTTGAGGTGAACTCCGAGCACAAATTATTGATATCAATGTTCGCTTCCTGGACATTATGATTAGGCACCTCTCATTCTCAAAATGATATTCATGAACCAACCTTGACTTTAGGGTTATTCGTGATAGTTCTCCACGCACTCAATACCTCTACATTTCTTTCGTTCTTCTCAGTCCTAGGAAACTTTGAACCAGCACATGAAACCATCATTCCCATGTCTAGCTCCGTTTTCTGCACTTTAGCAGGAGCAAATGGAGACAATCCAGCATCAGCAATCTTTTGAACCAGCTCCGACTTCGTTTTTGGACATCGTGTTTTGTCGTGAGCGACTTCAATGCCGAGTTCGTTAATGTCAGCCTTTGGGCTGCCTGACGCAGGACTCTCCTTAGGCGTATAGAGGGGCTCCGAACTTGTCGTGGTCTGCGAAGTCGGCGAAGACACTGAGGATGCCAAACCAGTGTTTGGAGATCCCTTCTGTTGCAGCAACGAACTGAGATGATCATTCTTGAGGTGGATAAAACTAGGGGTGTTAATTGCAGCTTGATGTGCAACAGGACTGACAGAAGTGGTATTAAAGAGATCAATGTTTTGATTGGCATTCAGGTAGCCCACAAACAAGTCATCAAGCGGAATGTCTTGGGTGAGTGAAGTAGGTAGTGGCCAGCTTGGTATCGAACTCTGGTCAAAGCTAAAAGGCCGGCCAGCCGATGCACCGCTACTCCCATTTGTGGAGCTCGGTTGAGTTTCCATAGGTGTGGCCATTGAATCGAAGCTGGATACGAAGGACATGAAGGTTGGGTTGCTGGCAATCATGGTGAAGGGTGATTCCCCTTCCACGCCCGTGCTAGATCCGAAGATATCGAAATTCATTGTATTGGTGGTGGCAGGTGGTTGAGGGTTCTCATCCAGGAGATTGAGCATATTCGGATCAAACGTTGTGAGTGATGTCCAATCCAATGGATTAGTAGGCTTGGGAGTTACATGCCGAGTTTCTGGTGAGATGACCGAGGGCACAGGTGACGTACTATATAGCGAGCTCTCAGGAGAAAACTGTCTTGACACAGTTGCAGAGGACTCGGGCTGAAATTTGGAGGACGTGAAAGTAAAATTAGCCTGCTTCAACATGACGTTCTCAGACTGAAGGCGGCCTAACAAATCACGAAGATTCTCGTTCTCGTTCAAAGCTGCTTCGTTCTTGGCTTCGAGTTCAGCAACTTTATCCTCGAGCTATGTGCCAAAAGTTGAGGATTTTGCGGGCCAAGGATAGGCCTTAACTCACATCTTTAACATGTTTTTCTTTACGCTCACGGAAAGCTCGTTGTGCGGCACGATTCTGCTCTTTCCGCTTGAGAAGACGAGTTTCATCTTTCGGCTAACAGATACATTGAAATGACGGCGATTGGTAGTAAGACCAAGAAACATACAGCTGCATTTCCAGTTGACTTTCTCCGAGAGCTGATACCAGTTGAGGTAGCCCCCTTCTTATCATTGGATACTGAAGACACCGTGAGTCTAACTCCTCGGGTAAGTGCAACTGACTTACATGTATGTTGATTTTTTTGCGATGGACCAAACTGTACCATGTCCGCTCCACTTGCCTTGCGCTTCAAAGTATAGCTGAGTGGCGATAGATTCGAAACACTGTTCCCCTCTCCATCCCCACTGTCTTCGCCGTTTGGGTCGTGATTGGGTTCATCGTGCGGCGGACTTGGGCTGCTATCTTCCGAGGGCGGAGTCAAGACCGGAAGCAAATGCCTGGATATGTTCTGTGGATCGACACCGTTGGAAAAACTACTAGCAGTGATATTCTGAATGGGGTCTCGTTGGGCTGGCGGATGTTGAAATTGCTTTTCAAGCATGGCCATAAAGTCATCGTCCGAGAGCTGGCCGAAGTCTGTTGACTGAGAAATATCCCAGAATGAAGAAAGATCTGGATGCTGAGAGTCCATTGGGTATAAGATGAGAAAAATGTCTACAACCCTGAAACAATCACTTTCTCAATGACAAAGCAGCTTATCTATTTAATTCATTACTTTTCTGCTAACCCTAGCCGCGTCATAGATGAGTCAGTGTGGCTCTCGGCCGGCTTCTCGGTTTGCTACCCGAGGGCCGAGCTGAGATGCCTGGTGAAGTCCTGTCAAGAACTACATCAGCGACTGAACAACTTAGACACTCATGAAAAATATTGATTATCTTTCTATATGGTTTATCATTCTGATGATGAAGAAACCTGGAAGCAAGGCCTATAATCTATGAAAGAAATGCTGAAATTAAAAGTACAAGGTACTTGGATTGTCATTCTAGTCAGAGAATAATACATCTACAAAAATGCCTAAACCATAAAGATGAGTTAACAATTGTAATGGCAACTTCTTTTTTTGACTTGGGGCCTTTTTTTTTTTTTATCAACAATTTATTACATGGGGCACAATGGCAGTCCACAGTAGCTACAAAGAGGGTCAAGGGACTACTACTCTGCAGTACACACTGTAAATGCACCTCCTACACTCTTTAACCATGAGGTGGAAGAAGTATAGGTAGAGAATAAAGGAAGGACTATTTTGTGCAACTCAAGCTGAGTTGACTCAGCAGCTAAGTCTGTTACAAAAAGAGCTCAATGGGGTTCTTGACAAGTTGTACTAGCTACTGGATGACTTCCTGTAAGGATCTAAGAAAATCTGAGGATGTACAGTGTAAGACACATGACTGGCAATTTACAAGTCATTGGCAACTGCTCCACTACAGTACCAAATCAGCACTTTTCTGTACAAAATTACTATCCATAGTATAGAATAATATACTAGGATAATGTCTACCAAATCTTGAGCCAGATGGAGCAGTGGGGAAAATGTTATAGTTCATTTTTGTCATATACCAGATTTTCAGTTATGATTAGTACTATTTATTTATTTTCTTTTCCTTATTATTATTACTCATCTCCTACTTAATTTGGAGTAGGAGTACCATGTCTCAGACTGGGAGAAGTATTGTGTTTCAAACTGGCTCTCCCCTATTCCAGCTAGAGTATATATATGGGATAGATACATAGTAGCCACCTAGTCTGCAAATTAACATCTCTTTGTCCTTTGTCCATATTCCTCTCTTTCTCATATATATTTCTTAAACTTGGACTTCAGACTCCTGTTCAATACCTGACAATATCTCTTCATCTCTGAAATTGACAATCACCCACAATAGGAGATCAGAGTACAACATATATGTTGAAGCCAAGTGTCACAAACTTCATTCAGACCATAACTCTGGGAATACTTGACCAATTTCAACAATCTAAATGGCCACCAAAAGCCCTTAAAAAAACCATTCAAACAGTACCAAAAACATCTCAAAGCAATCAGGATTCACCAAGTTATCAGCAGATCAGTCAGTGATCACCAAGTCACCAGATACTAAATCGCCGATATCTTGAAAACTACTTAATGCAATTGTTTGCTTCAATAACCATTGTGAAGCTCTCTTCAATGCACTTCTTTTGGCTATAAATAGATCCTAAGGCAATAAGATCCTATGGAGATACAAGGTCCTCAATGTTTGTACATAATACTGATTTTTACCTATAGATTATTATCTGTTCTTGAATAGAACAAAGAACTGTCCTAAGATAGTTAGGTTATCTCTATTTCAAGAACAATAGCACTTCTATATATAGAACAATAGGTAGTGATCATGTGGTA
>Ga0153938_1000079_pt1 | contig 33274 bp, 51 predicted proteins | sample TSNY022MetaG_FD_104740 | JGI IMG/M metagenome (GOLD analysis project Ga0153938, IMG submission 104740) | Attine ant fungus gardens microbial communities from New Jersey, USA - TSNJ022 MetaG | ecosystem: Host-associated > Fungi > Mycelium > Unclassified | place: USA:New Jersey: Brendan T. Byrne... | reverse complement strand
TCGTTATTGCATCAATGTCGTGTGGAGCACCGCGGCATCGTCTGTGCTTGTCGTTGGGACTGTGATCGCAACTTCTTGAAGCGTAGTATGTACAAGCAGAGCTCTTCTCTCTTGGCTTTCTTTCACAGCCTGTAGCCACATTTGGCTGGTCCATTCGCGAAGAAGACGCGAGTACTCGATGAAAGCCTTGGAGCTGTTTGGAGGTTGTTTGTCAGGCAGCGGAGGGGGATTTGACTGTGACATGGCGTTTAGGAAAAAAGTAGGCAGGTGCTCTGTTCTTATAAGAGGTCGGATCACATTGTGGATCAAAATTATCCGAATTGAACACTCATGTGACCACGTTCCACAGAGAGTTTGTTACACGGCGCGTTCTGATGTCAAGTCGTCGCTTGAATTGGGATGTCAAATGACTTGGTGTCCAGACTTGTCACAAAGTCATGCTCTGCCGATATGGCTACACATCATTACGATGCTGCCGGGTGCCAGCTTATTCCATTTAATTGATTGTAATTACTTCTGGAACTCGTTGGAAAGCTCAATGATAAATCTCCAGTCACTTATCGTCGCCGTACAGGTAGGTGACCCATCAGCTAATTCGCAACTTGACGTTATTATCTGCCTGCGTCTTATTATAACATTTAAGTGAAAAAGATCAAGCATACAGCATTGTATATACGGTTATTTAGTCCATATTAGTGTCTGTTCACATGAAATAAACCATCCGATAATTCCCTACCGCGCACGGCGCACTCGCGATGACAATGTCCGGGGAAGTATATCCTCTCTTGTTCGAACGTCAACTGTACAATCCAAGTTATGATATTTCTTCAGGTCTTCTGCCTCAGACAGAGCAACCTCTGCTGTGTCCCTAGGGAGCCAGATTATGGGGGGAGGAGCGATTAGCTCCGGAGCATAAAGTATACCAGCCATATCTTCTGCATGATCAGTGAACGGAAGAGGAGGTAAATGAGGTGGGGCATTGGGGTGTGTCCGAGCTGCTCTGTCAGTGGCCGTTAAGTCGTCTAATGTTTCTGTTTCTACGAATCCGATATTCGTGAGCTCAATGAAACAGAGTTATTTCAGAGAAGGAACTCACGGAGCGGGATAGGTCCTCGATAAATCGGGGCATAAGGTTGAACAGCCAAGGTCAAGCTCATCATTTCTAAAACCGATGCCATAGAGCCTCGGACGAGTGGCTCTCTTGTACTACTAGCGTGTGTTGTCTCATCTGCACTCTCCAAGAGATAGCGGTCAGCAGCGCTAACAAAATGGTTCAATGAGTCCCTTGTGATAGGGCTCAATGAGCCACGGCTAGGAAGCCTGAGCTTCAGGGTGGTATAGGTCTCAACAAAAAAAATCACCCCAACACCAGTTCCCGTTAGAACAGCACCTTCAATCCATATGTTGCGACTGAGGAAAATCAATCCCAAAAAGATGGGCTGGAGGGAGAGTAGGGTTCCACAACGTTTGAGAAGCCACAATTGGAGTAGTCCTCCTGTCTGTGAGTGCGTGCGGGCGTACACGTAACCGACGAGAAAACGATGTGCTATATATGGACTGATGTTGGCCGGCACAATCCTTGCTTTTTGTATTTGTTAAAGTACTTACCAACTAAGCTCAGCAGGAGTGAAAGAACGACAGCCGGCCCCATGACAGGGAAGACGAAGGAAAATGTGGACGCAAACATAACAGCTAAAACACAGGCACTGATTGCAAACGTTGGATTATATGTTCGAGGATAGATGGCTGGAGGGTTTGTTAGCTACAATTCATCGATGAGGAGATGCTCTCGTGCCTCTGAATCGTTGGCGGGGCGTCAGTGCAAGCCGTTCCATTGTGAATACGTTCCAAAGTCGTATTGGTTGAAGCAAGAGTAACCCTGGAACGATGATTGCCATACTGATAACAATAGTGAGGCCCAGCACACCCGTATAGACTGCACCATTCGTAATGGATCGGGTCTGCCCAGAGTTCGTGTTGAATGCTTGTAGAGCGAAAAGAATACCCGCTATGGCGGTTAGCCAGATCACGACAACTAAAACCAGTACGTAAAACACAATCCTGAAAACAAACAATTGATTTTCAGATCTTGAGGTTGAGCCGTGAATCTTCGCCGCCACTAAGTCCAACTGTCATGTTAAAGGATTATCAAACCTTGAAATTTTACTCACAGCTGATGTAGTAGATCGCCAGCGCGGTCAGAACTGTCGCGGCTATAGCAGGCAGGAGTACAGTTGCAATACCGCTGACAAGCGTATTCGTTGTGAGTAGTGGCTCCAGGAACGCTAAATAGTGTGCCACATCGGGAGCCGGTAAAACTGCAAGACCTGCTACGGCAGTCACTGGCATCAATAATCAGTATGAACACATCACAATCGCTTCACATGATTCTACTCACAACCGGCACCCAGAAGCACTGCAATTATGCAAACAACAGTCCATAACACAGTCTTATCCAAGAGGTTTCTCTCGTTCTGGAGGACATCCCATCGGATATCTTCCTTGGCTCGACCTTCAATTATTTGTACTCCTGGCAAATGTCTTAAACCACGACCGACGATTAACCACCCACGAATGTTCCTTCCGTTAGCAATGTCATCATAGCTCTGCTGTTGAGCATCCTTGATTTGCATGTTTATTTCTTTGAGTTGAGATCGCCAATGCGTGATGTCCTCGTAGACTTGCCCCAGGTCATCGAAATTCAGCCCATCAAGGGGTCGAACAAATGGTTGAGCATGCTGAAGGCGTAAATGAGGGGGAGGAGGAGGGATAATATTGGGTTCTTGGTCGTGGTCTCGACGTAGGGGAAACGTCTCACGCCGAGCGGTCAGAATAGCATCTTCAGACTTGTATAATCTCCTCCTCCCAAAGTTTGATGGTCCAACAGCATGAGGTCGTATGCCATTGAAATCGCTATCAAAATCGTTCCCTGGACCGTTCTCCTTTTCTAAGTCAACCCACTCATCGTCTTCATTATAGCCGTTGTGAAGGGTACGGCTTTCCGTTGCGGCTGGCTCATGTGATCGCCGGGGACTTGAAGATATTGCGTCATTATCTCTGGAGTTTGTTATTGCACCAGTAGCCTGTATTGTTCGCCTTTTCACGCCATAGTCATCAATGTATTCTACTTCTTGTTCTTCCAGTATGCCTTTGTCACCGAATGGCTCAGTGCCCCAGTTTGGTCCATGCAAACGAGGATCAGGGATCCAACTCGTCCAACTTCGTCGGGATTCCGACTCCATACGGTTAGCTCCCAGTTGACCATTCCTTTTCATCGAAACCTGAGGCAGGGGTCCATACGCAATGGAATTCCTATTGATTTCTAAGAATCTGCTGCCGACAATGCGAGAGTTGAATGATTCTCCAAAGCTACCATTAGGTCCATAATCAGTCAACCGGCCTCCACTGAGCCCAGTCACGCCTCTCAACTTATAGAAGGAGGAAGGCGCAACAAATGACGTAGGCGCGAGTGATGAAGTACCATATGCACGGTTGACAGCACGTCTTCTTCGGGGGTACTGAAGTGCAGTTCTACCGAGGGGAAGCGGTCGGCTGATGTATGGTCGGGTAGGATCGGGAGGAGGTGGCAGTGGCAGTGGTTCGTAATCGGCAATGGAAGGATCAGGTGTGGTGACTTGGAAAGAGCTGATATACCGTGTCTCGGCTATCTCAAGATTTTCTAGAATTTCGTCGCGCTGATCAATAAGTAATGCAATGTGTTGAGTATCACTACCAAATATCGGTTTCAAATATCGGTTCGGGACAGGAATAAAAACCCATATGTACGTACGAAATAGAGAAAAGGCTTTGAATGTCAACCTCGACATTGTTATCTAGGCCATTCAGGGGAAGCTCTTCGTCTCTGCTTGGTCTGCTGAACCCGCTTCTGGGAAAACCACTCGTCCGCCTAGCATTTTGTTTGCTCTGTTCATCACCATCCATACCAGAGGTGAGGCCAATCTTCTTTATGAACTTCTTAAATCGCTTTTCTCCCCAGTTCTGAAAACCAGGAGCGTCCTTCCCACTAAGCCAGCCGAGATCCTTCCCCTCGCATTTGATCTGTAACCACCGCTTTCGGTGGGTTGCTACAGTATTATACTCTCGCAGGATCTTCCAAAGCGCAGGCAAGAGCCCCAGAACCAACATGATAATGGTAAGAATGATGATGCGAAGGCGCAGATTTTGAGGATCACTTTCATCACCAACAAGAGCTCGCTGTGAGAGAACGTTGAGGTCTATTGCTTGGTCATCAATCACCCGCAATAGTCGAAGCAAGCTGAGATCTTGAAGGGAAGAGAACCCCCCCGTGAAAAGGGCATGACCAGGAAGCTGGGAATTACATGGTATATTAACCAGATAGATTGGAAGTGCGCCTCCGAGGGCGAGAACTGACCATCCTAGAACAACCAGGAAGGTTACCCAAAGCGTTCGTTGACTGAGTTGTTCATCGGAAGGGAATAGTTGTGCATCTCTGCCAGCTGAACGACCGGCATCATTGATATCATCTGGAATGGGTGGAACGAGAGGTACTGGGGGACTCAAAAAAGAAAATAAACTCGAAGCAAGAGGCTTGGGTTGAACTCTGAGAGATATGAGAGGCTACCCCCATGCTCATTGCAACGACGTACTTACTCGGATGGAACGAACCACTCTCGGAGACCATATACTTGACGAAACTTTGGTCGTACAAACGCAAAAGTGAGCTATTCATGTTGTCTGTATTGGTTGCACAAAGAACAAAATCTGGATAACTCACCCAAAGAGACAGACCTAGTACGCTCGAGACAATGACAGTGGCCAGAACTCCTTCAGAGACTGCATCAATACCGTGCCCGAGGCATACTCCGCTCGGTTTTACTACATCCTTGATAGAGATTTCATTGTTCGGCGAAGATGATCCACTTGGCGAGGCAGACAAGAGGTTTGTTGTTGAGGAAATTTGAGGAGAGGGGGCGGAAGTCGTAGAGGGTGGAAGGGTAGAGAATACAACAGACTCAGTAATAATAGTCAAGGTTACAGTGTTTTGAAGAGTGGTTGTGATAGGATACATCGTCGTGAAAGTCGTAACATCAACATTAGTATTTGGGAAGGATGAAGTAGTGATCGGAGGCGATATGCTCGAAAGCAACTGAGGATCTAAGTTTTGAGACGGGAACACACTCGGCGTTGGCGTTGAGAGTGGGGGGGGTTCGGCAGGTAACGGCGAAGGAGTCGGAGCAGGGTTTGGAGGAACGTCGAGTGGAAGAGGGCTGTTTTGTTGTCTAGGTCGTCGATGTCGTAATCCAAATAATGCTCGACGTAATGTTGCTGAGACATCATCAAAATAAACCATGAGTCCACAGGGTCCAGCTTTTCAATGAGAGAAAAAAAAAGACTGAGTGAAAGGTCACAATTCGAACCAACGAGAATCCAAATATGGTAATCAAACTTGAATGGTTGATGTATTGATCGAGAACTGACAAGTGACTACACAAACATTGTCTAAAGCTCACAAAATTGGAGCTGTCTCCCAGGAATTAGCGTTCTTCCACATCAAGTATCAATTTTCAACCATTTAGAACTCCCCCGGATAAGGTGGGTCCGACAAAAAAATATTCTGCTGGCCATGGTGTACAATAGTTTTTCTCGTTTGGTAGAAATAACCACGAGTCCCACAGGGATAGTGGACATGAGAACATGGGTCAAGAGGGTAGATGTACCAAGTGTTTTAGCTGGGTGCCAAACCATTAATGTCCTCTGAGTGGACTCGGTCATGTCGATTGACCCATGGAGGGAGAGATGAAATAGAAGCTCGAGATGGTGAAGGGACTTGTGCACGCGTTGGGTTCTTATATTTTGTTGCCTTCTTCACTTGCACCTTTTCCGGATGCATTCCACCATCTGTGTGTATCGAGTGTTTGCTAGGGATGCAACCCATTCTGAAAAATAGTGAAGTTCAGAGAAGTAGGAGAGAGAGAAAGGGCTCACCTGGTAGTACAGAGGAGACCGCAAGGATCCCATTTGTTCCGGGCTGTGGCTTTTCAATGATTGAGTGATGGTGATGTTGTTGTGATGACAGCAACCTGATCGACCTGATGAAACAATCTTTCGTGTTCCATGTAAAATTTTGTCCAGTATAACTTGTGACAAATCTTCTACACTACTCATCGAAAAGTGAATTTGGTCCTGACAAGCCTCGGCGTACAGGTCACGTGCACATACCTAATAACAAAGTTCCCAATTACTAGCCTGGAGCGCTCATGTTGAACGGTACCAAACAAGTAAGGGTCCTGGGTAGATGAAAGAGCGATACTCATATGTATCATATAGGCTACGACGCTGCAGCAAGCTCAGACGCGAGCACTGCTTACTCTCTTGAACTTGAACCAACCTCCAGAAACGTCCACCTCGTCACTAGTCTCCAACAAACAAGCCCTCGGGCTACAAACACCACCAATTACTGGTCCACTTGTCTGGAAAATTCTTGTGCTCGATCAACAAACGAAGGATATTCTGGCCACAGTCCTACGGGTTCAAGATTTACGGGACGTTGGTGTAACCCTCCATGTGTATGGAAACTCGGTCAGGTACTAAAAGAAAGATGATATCTGATCATCAAATTCACAGCCAACTTCATGCAGCTCGACCTGCCCTTCCAGATGTACCTGCCGTCTATTTCGTCTCGCCAACACTCTCCAACATTCATCGTATAGCACAGGATCTGCAGAAAGGTCTATATGACTCTTTCCACCTCAATTTCGTCGAGCCCCTTCCTCGTTCTCTTCTCGAAGAGCTTGCGGCATCTGTTGCGCAAGATGGGACAAGTGAGCTAGTGGAACAAGTAAGTTTATAACTTTCCTTACGTTAAATGACTGATTAGCTAGATCGTCGACCAATACCTGTCTTTTGTTGCTCCTTCACCTTCCCTGTTCTCCCTGCTCCCTCTGCCTGCACCAGAGAATGATTCTGCCACCTCTGGCTCAGCAAACTCAATTCCTGCTCATCCGCCTACATCCTACACTATTTTGAACTCACCTTCTTCAACTGAACAGCAAATCGAGGAGGAGATCGAAAGAGTAGCTAACGGGCTGTTCAGTGTCGTAGCTACCCTTGGTATGTTGTATAAACGGATCTTCTCTTTCTAATATTCACTATCTTCTCAGGTCTTGTCCCCTTTATCCGAGCACCCAGAGGAAATGCAGCAGAAATGGTGGCCAAGAAAGTCGAAGTCAAGATTCGAGACGCTATCCTTACTGCTTCGCGGTCTACAAACCCTTCAGATGCTCTTTTCGCTCCTGATTCCTCGGGTTTATCAAGTCTTCAGCGGCCACGTAGGTTGCAATGTATACTTCCATATTGCCAGGTATCTCATTGCCAAAGCAGTCCTGCTGATCCTTGACCGCAATATCGACTTGACTTCCGTTATCTCCCATGGTTGGACGTATCAAGCTCTTCTCTCGGACTGTTTTTCCATGAAACTCAATCGTGTAATTGTGTCCGAAGGCCAGAAAAATCAACGCTATGATCTCGATAACAAAGATTTTTTCTGGGGTCGTAATTCTGCTAGTCCATTCCCTCAGGTGGCAGAGGAGATTGAGTTGGAATTGAATAAATATAAACAGGATGCTGCCGAGATTACCAGAAGTACTGGTGTCAGCGATGTAGACGATATCTCAAAACTGTGGGTGCGAATGCATCCATGCATCCGCTTTTCACTAATAAAGTCTCTTTCAGAGACCTTTCTGCCAACGCCACCCACCTCGAAACTGCTATCACACAACTACCAGAGTTGACCGCAAGGAAAGCGACACTTGATACCCATGTGCATATTGCCACTGCACTGCTTGAACAAATCAAGAAACGTGGTTTGGATGAGCTATTTAGCACCGAAGAAACTATTTCGAAACAAGTGAGCATCATTCGTTTCATGAGTCCAATCCACTATTGATACTGTCTACTCTATCAAAAGACGACTGCCTCAATCCTCGAACTTCTTCGCACAAGCCGTCCGGACGGTGATTTTACACCTCAGGATAAACTACGCCTCGTTATTGTCTTTTATCTATCAGCGCCAGACCATGTCATCAGCAAGGATGACATCACTGAACTTGAGAAAGAGCTCAGATCTTCTGGTGCTGATATCGCTGCATTTGAATATGTTCGACGAACAAGGGAAATTTCGCGCATGATGTCAGGCCAGTTCGGAGCCAACACAGGGACATCCACCCCTAATCTCGGGGGTGTAGCTGGTCAAGGAGGCGAATTGCTGAAGGGTTTTAGTGCCTTTGTCGGAAATAAGGTCACTTGTTCACAGTTTCACGTCGCGATATCTCATTTGTTTCATAGCTTTCCGATCGCCTGAAAGAAGGAGCATTTGAAGGCTTGATTTCCGGAGTTAAAAACTTTCTGCCTGCGAACAAACTCCTTCCTGTCACTCGTCTTGTTGAGGCTCTCATGGATTCATCTGCTGCCTCCAATCAGTCCTTGCAAGAGACTGACGATTACATCTTCATTGATCCTCGCGCTCCTCGTAGCGTGAATACTGGCTTGCCTGGTAACGTAGGAAGTAGTAATATGAGACCCAAACGCATGGTTTTTGCAGAGGGTATGGTATTCGTTGTGGGCGGTATTGGATATGTAGAATTTGGAAATCTTGAGGAATGGGCGGGGAAGAACAACAGGAGTATCGTTTATGGAGGAACGGACATTATTGACCCAGGAGGTTTCATTCGTACACTCGAGGAACTGGGCAAGTCACGGTCATAGGGTGCCATATACAATATCGCATATTAGAGTACACTAGGATGGAGTGATGATTACATATTTGTGTAAAGACGAAGATTCCCTCTATTTCCTGTTACCCTGACGAGAGAGGATCTGCACAATTCGAATGCTACCAGAAAATGAGTGATTACGTTCCAACGAGGATGGCCATTGCTTACAATATGTTGAGCATGTCCAGTTCGAGGGAAATGGACTCGTTGAGAGGGTCTGGAGTGTATGTACCCATTTCAGCCATCCTAGCATGTTGCAAAATCTTTTGAGTACTGGAAGAAAGATGGGTGTAAATGTCACGCAAAAAGAGAGAAAACAAATACCCACTCGTAAAGAACAAAACCACCAAACACGGCCAGACCACCATACAAAGAAACTGATTCAGCCAAAGCGAGACTACGGAGTCCCATGGGCAGAACCATCGGCGCAAGAGAGCTCAAGGCGACGACGGTGACACCGGCAAGCAATGGGCCCCCAAGATGCAGATATTTGTCATTGCTGAAAAGAGATCAGAAACTGTCTGCGTCCAAACCTGGAGGAACATACGTGGCTGTTGCCCCTACATAGGATATGGATCCAACGACTCCGACGGTGTAAAGTGCTGCACGGGACAGAATGGCAGGACTCAAAAAGAACAAAGGACTCAAGGTAGCTGCTTGGCAAGCATTAAAAGCCTAACAATAACAGTGTCATATGTAGCTGAAGCCTCGTTTGAGATGAAAAAGGGTTTGCCACATACCAACCAAAAGAGGTGCTTCTGGATAGGTCTATCCGGTGGTGTATACATCGTAGCCGCCATGGTTGAAATGCTCCCGACCAGACTGACACCCAAGACCACCCCTTAAGCAAAGTTAGATTACAGCTGGGTAGATAGGGTCAGGTACTCACAAGGATTAGCCGACATCAATCGAAATACAAAACCTGACCTGAAGATCTGCCTCGCAGCAGCTGCGGTGACAAGCAGGCCACCAGCTGTGTACTTGAAGCTGTCATTGAGATACGAACGTTCCCCTGCACTTAAAGGATCCCGTGTATCCCTGTTCAGGGTTCCTTCAAGAACAACTACCGCAACAGCGACTCCAGCCTATGCAAATATAAAAAGTAACAAAGCATCGTAAAGGAACCACCCACCGCCGTAGTGCCAAGCCGTCTCCATGAAATTGAGGATTCTTTCCCTTTATACATACTGTCGCTTTCTGAACTGAAGAACCTCGATCGCTTGAGGAATTCAGATCGTGTCCAACTTTTCACTGAACGCAATCGAAGAGCTTCCAAGACGGATGGAGATTTCCTGAAATTGCTGTAATTCCGAGCACATAGCTTGCTTGCAGTGAACACTTGCTGCCCTGGATGAGCATGTAACAATGCAGTCCGTAGAGTCGAAGACACAGCGAACGTCGATAATTGTAACATTGAGAAACTGGAGCACTGCTTTTGACCTGTTTATATAACCTGACTGGTGCCGCTCAAGCAACGTCACTAAGGCGGCAACTCGGCAAGCTTGATACAAAAATAGAATTATCGATACAATACATAAATTCCTGTGTCACGTTACCATTTCATCTGAATCCTGGAGGGCAGGTATTTTCGAGGCATCGACAATTGCAACCATATGGCTTTCGAGCGCCACTGCTAACCGGTTAATTCCTTGCACCATTTGCCACGCAATCTCAAATACGCCACGTTTGTTGTGACTCGTAGACCAGGACCACCGTTTCTCCCATGTCTGTTCCCTTTGGTCAGCAGGAGAGACCACACAAATGCTCACAAACATACTTTAACCCAATATACATGCACCCAACCGTCTCCGCTTCCAGTCGCTAACCATTTACCATCCGGACTGAATGTCAACGTATAGACTGGCCGCTGATGATCGGTTAGAAGTTTCATACATTTGCCTGTAGCAGAGTCCCATATTCGCACAGTGCAATCAAATGATGACGTAGCCAATATATCCCTTCTGCTAGAATTTTGCTCTGGCATCCACCCCATCGTAGTGACGGGACTCGTATGACCCGAGAGGACAATAGATACAAGGGTTTGATTAGTAGTTATGAGCCCAGGGATGGATTCGTCTGAATCGGGTTGTATCTTTTCAACATTCCAGACTCGTGCTGTATGGTCATCAGAACATGTTGCGAGGCGTGTCCGCGAAGGATTGCACTTGAGTTGGTTGATCTCATCTGTATGGCCACTGATAACATGATTAGCCCCCAGAATTGGGTAATAAAAAACGCAGACCTGATTCTTTTGATAGGCTCACACCCATCAGTCTTCATCACATGGATATTGCCATCCGCACCAGCCGTCACGAACGTTGCATCATCCAGCCATTCGACATCCAGACAGCGGTCTACAAGATGATGATTAAGTTCAAGCTCTCAGAAGTCCGTCTGGTAGGTATACCCTGATGACACCGATACTGCCGGACAAGTCGTTTCTCCTTGACGTCAAAAAGACATACAGTTGCATCCAAACTGGCAGACAAAAGCCATCTTCCGTTGGGAGAGAATCGCACAGAAAAGATGGATCCCTAGAAGTTCGTTGTGAGTCGGTTGCTAACAAATTGCCAATCAATCTTACCCGGTGTTGATGATGTATGAAGTACGGGTCACCGTCAGAGGTAAACATTCTGAGGACTGTATCATAAGACCCAATAGCCAGTAATGTCCCTTCTGCATTCCATGTTAATGCAGTCATGTCACCTGGTATTCCATCGACGTGATTGTCTATAGTCGTTGGATGACCATTCCAGACCATAAATTCTGACTCAGGCGCTGAAGGATCAGGGAGATTCCAAAAATTAACTACAGCATCCTTGGATCTACTCATACGTAAACACGTAAATCAGGAAGATCAGTGTAAAATTATAAGCATACCCGGTTGCGAGCTGTGTATATCTTTGAGGGTTGAATGAGCACACAAAAACTTCTGTCCGATGTCCGGGAAGCATCAAAATTGCCTTATCATTCAGAGACTCGTTTGAGGAGTGAGTCTGATCGGTTCGTGTGTGCACACATTCGGCAGCATCCGTGTCCTGACTTCTGCTCGCGAAAATTGCAACAGGTGAAATTGAATCTGAAGGGGTTTGTGATGAATTTGCGTCACGGAAATCCATTTTTATTGGAACCCCCACGTCCACGTCGTCAGGCTCACGCTTGGCTCGTTTTTCAGCAGGACCATCAGTTCGATGGGGAGAAATTTTGCGCTTCATAGAAATATCATTGGAAATCAAGGTGCCATTCGTCTTGGCAGCAGAGGTGATATCATATGATGGTTCAGTGGAAGTATGATGAGCCTGTCCTTCCAAAGACGTAGATATGTCCTCGTCAGGTGTCTTGTCTGTAGGGGCCTTCGGAGGTGCAGGACGAGAAGCTGAAGAAGAAGCAGGAGACTTGGGTGAAACAATAGAAAAGGCGTCGGAAGAACAAACATGATGTTCCAGCAATGAGAACTTATTCTTGCAACCTGTCATTAGTTCATTGCCACGCCAATGAGATTCAACTTCAATATACAACAAGGCTTTGCTAAGCAGCTCGATGAGTTCTCCACGAGGTATGTGTTTACAGAACCACGGGGAGTTCTGCAATGCACTTTCACTACACAAGGTAAATGCAGAATGTGTAAAACCTGATGGGACTGATCGACATAGCACGAGGCTTGAAACGGATTTGTACTCACCAGAATCCTTGAAGTATGAGTATATGAGGCAATTGATTTCATCTGCCGTTATGCATAATGGAGGAGTATCCATGCGAGTGCAAGGCTGAAGATGTTGTATGCGTGCGTTTGGTGTGTCTGTTTCCGGTGATCTCACGATTAGTATCTCCGTCCCCGCGATATTGACCGTGGCAGAGTGATTGCCTGAGTAAGCTGCTTAAGACACAATTTTCCTCCTTCTCTCATGCAACCAGACCGTACTCATTCTGGTCCTTCATACGATGACGATGAGGCTATTCAACCTGTGACGGGTGATGTTCAGGACATATTGAATGGTCTGTCTCTATCCTTGCTATCAAGTTCTCTCATTAATATCTAAATCAAAGACCTATTCTTGATGCAATCGTCCAGTCCCTCTGGGGGGACGAGGTCATTAAGCTTCAGGAGCATCAACCTCCACAGTCTGGCACGATTGCTCAGAGCTGCCTCTGCCGACGACGGACCCGGCTTCTACTTTGAGCCTGACAATGATGACGGCGACGACGACGAATTGTATGAAGATGATGAAGATGATTATTCGCTTTATGAACCTCGTCAAATCACTCGGCCAACCTGGCACGAGGAAATCAAGGAACCGGTTGAAGAAGGTGTCGAACTTCTGTATAGTGGAGATTTTGGAAGAATTGGTCCTAAATCTCGGAGCCGACGGAAGGTCGTAAACATTGCCAGACAGATTCTATCTCAGAGCTCTGTTGCAATTCCGGAGACTTATCGAGAGGAGCTCACTTCTGTATGTTTGCAACACTTGCGAGACCTACATTTCCTTAGTGTTGATAGGACATGGTACCTAATTCAAATGGCACTACTGTGACAGAATATACTTCCAACATCTATACTGGCCAATTCTCCGCTGGTGAACGAATGTTCTTAATAATGCCATCATCATTATTCTGATATTGTACTCCAGATTCTTCCTTCTATTACACTTGCGCCCAAGGTAAGGATGCAGGCATATCAGCATATTACAAACTCAAAAATCACTTTAAGATTTTCGCTTGCACATTTTCGATACAGCTGCTCCTCCTCAGCCGGTTACTCCTCAGCGACGCCACTACAATGCGGATGATGGTATGAGAACAACCCTCAAGGTCTCGAGGACTATACAAGGAAGAGCTGGTCGCTGGACCATCACGGATGCCAATCTCTCTCCTGACAATGAAAGGTCGGTTAATTTGGCACCTCTGCTACTTCAAATATTGACATTCATATAGGATGATATATTCGTCTATTGTAAGACTTCAATACGCTGGAATCTGCTATCCTGACTTTCCTCACCAGACGCCTACGGTATACATGACCAGCACGCGTGAAGACTTGCCACAGCAAATACCTATAACATTCTCTGACCCAGCGCAGATTCGAAGTCGTTATGCATACGATGGTTATCCCGATGAGAGTTTTGGTATCTATAGTTGCAGATTTTCTGCCGATGGGACTGAAGTCATAGCTGGAGGGAACGGTAAATTATTTGGTGCGCTCCGTTGAGGTTGTAGTACTATCCGCTTCTCCTGATTCGTCACCTTGCAGTATATGATCTTCTGGCGAATAGGAGGACGGTCAAAATCAATGCTCATAGTGATGACATCAATAGTTGTTGTTGGGCTGACACTTCGTCGGGAAATGTACTTGTCAGCGCATCTGATGACACATTTCTAAAAATTTGGTGCGGCTGACGGTAACGGGAATGGGTTTAATTCCTAATAATTGCTTTTTAGGGACAGACGCTCGCTAGGAGCTTCACAGAAACCATCTGGCGTCTTAATCGGACATACAGAGGGTATAACATATGTATCTGCGAAAGGAGATGGTCGATACGTAATATCCAACGGAAAAGACCAGTCCTTGCGTTTGTGGGATTTACGAAAAATGCGATCTAGTCAAGAGTTTGAGTCAGTCAAAGACAGGCACCATGGCATTCGTGGATTCGATTATCGGTGAGTCCTCACTGAGTGCCAAACAGCTTGAAACTGAATTTGAAGTGGAAGATATTCACGCTACCCTAATTCCGATTTGAAATCCCATCCCAAGGATTGTAGTGTGATGACCTACAGAGGTCATAGCGTCTACAGAACTCTGATTAGATGCCACTTCAGTCCGATTGCCAGCACTGGCGCTCAGTATATATACTCAGGATCTGCCGATGGCAGGATTCACGTTGGTCCTCCTTGTTCTAGATATGTCTCATTAGTTAAATCTTGGCTTTTCCAGATTTGGTCCCTTGATGGCCGCATCGTTCAGGTGCTTGACCGCTCAAAGACTTTACCCATCACGTTTGATCCGTCTGCTCCTGATGTTAAGCCAACTCGCAGGGCTCGCCAGTTTTCATGTGTACGAGATGTCAGCTGGCACTCTCAGGTACTGTTTCCGAAATTATATCGCTCCATTTGTGTACTCATAGTGTAACAGGAGCCTGTTCTGATGAGTGCCGCCTGGTCAAGTACTGAGGGTGGCAGCCACGTTGCCAGGCACGAGTGGAAAGGACTTTCTAAGATGTCCAGTGGATTAGAGGATTGGGTTCAAAAACAGCAAGAAGAGGAGCCGGAGATGAACAGACAACGGAGGTCTACAAGACTGGCACATCGCGCGCTGCGAAATTTGCCTGGTGCATTCAACTATGACGAGGATGCCTGAATTACCTTCACTGAGTATGACTCATTGTATCAGTAGTATTTCTTTGTGTGCTGTACAATATTTGTAAGATTGATTTTCGAAAGATGAAGTTGAGCATTTATTGATTAATAAAATATGTATGTCTCTAGCTACCGAATGATTAACAGTTTGAATTACCTGTCCCAGGACTGGGACACGCTCAAATGACTAGCATCAAAAGGCTGTTGCCTTCTTATCATCGATTACAAGTATCGGGCCAGAAAAGGAACTTTACTGGCTTCTAGCTCCTAGTCCCTTGCGCTCCGAATCAAAAACTCGCTAAGAATCATTTCGGTACAACATTGATCGTGGTAAATATCAATTCAAGTGCAACCGGAATTAGTTCATTTCACATCAACTACTCTCCGTGATTCGCGAATCCGGGACAACAGAGCCGCACGATTCTGACTCGGCTCCAGGTCCTGACCATGCACTCATGTACGATTCTCAGGCATTGTAGTAACCACGTTCCCAGCCCAATCGTCTGGATACACAATAAAGGTTGATACTATCAATAGGACCCGGTGCTCATGGTGCGGGATATTGAGACTCCTGCTATGGTGAAAGCCACAGCCTTCTTAAGTCCCTTTTGTCTCAAACTCAAATAGAACCTGACACCTGTTCGGGCCAGTTTGGACAAGTGGCGTCATAATTGTAGACCTAGCCATCGCAAGGTCCTGACTGACTGATCTCCCTGATCTAGCTATTTCCACCGCTTCGAATTTGTCAATGTATGAGTACGTCCGGTGCTTCTCTCGTCATCGCAACCTTCTAACCACTTCTAATTGAATATCTTGTGCTTGTCCACACTCCGCAGCCAATGAAGAACCAAGGTCATACGCCGTTCCTGATCGATTTTGGCTGCCCGATTCACGGTAATTTATTCTTCGGTTTAGATATCTCCTGTAATTGTGAACGGAGACCCCACGAAATGCGGGCGGTTGTATATAAACCCGGCAGCCCTCTCAATAATCTCGGTTCCCCTTTGCACCTGGTCGTTAGTTGCCGCCAATTTCAAATAAAAGGATCTTACCTATCTCAACTCACCTCATCTTCCATCCCATAGTGTGTACCATCATCTTCTGGCTCTGATATATAATATCCTAACCGATCAGCTCGTCCAAAGTTCCCAGATCACTTCTCCTTTGTTATCCACAAGAGTGGCTCCCTCTGACCGATGTTTCACATGAACTACGGTGAAACTACCTATTCTTTCGATCATGACCCTACTCCACATAAGAGGAAGGTTCCAAGGCTTGCACTCTTGACAGATGTCAAGACCTCCAGTAAATTCTACAATCACACAACCCCTTTGACGCCCTTTTTCGCACAAATGCCCCATTCGTCTTCTGGAGCTTTATCTCAGATAGAGGTTGATGGGGTTATCGAGTGCCATCCACAAATTGACGCAAATCCTCGTTTGAAACGCTCTTTGGGGACGCATCTAGACATGGGCTATAGTCATGAGTGTCGCAGTCTCGATCCAGCCCATCCCACTCTCCTTTCAGCATTACCTATTGACTCGACTGCGGATTATACCGTCAAGCTCTCATCATCAAGTGAACAATGTCCTTCGCCCTCACAATGCACCAGTCTTCGAAATACAAATAGCTCCTTATTTCCGCCTTTGTCTGTTTATCCTTCACCTCCACAGTCGACGAGCGTTTCTCCTTTGGAACTATCCACTCCCATACCCGTTCAGCCTTCGCCTTCGCTTCCTCTCCATCAGCCTCGCCCTACCAGGCGAATATCTATTATCTCGCTTTCACGACTGGCTTCTGAAGCTGAAGAGATGGAAAACTCTTCCTGGTGGCGAGCCAATTTGCGCAAGGAAGGATTAGATGTTGGATCAAGAAATGTAGATTATTCCTTTCATTATCGACAATCGCCTTATTCTAGAGTAGAATGTGGCAAGCAAGCTCCACGAGAAGGTTTTACGACTAAGCCATTCATACGGTAGTTGCGGTTGTATGGGGTCAGATGCTGTTGGTTAACGATCAAGCATTAAATAAGACCGAGGCCATATGATCGGTTAATAATATGAAATTGTATAATGTAATTGTGAATTTATCTGAGCTCTTATGTACGGGTCGAGTGATCCAGAAGCATGCGCGATATCAGAAAGTCGTTACTGTAAATGATGGATCTTGTTCATGGAAAATCTGTAGTCCGAATGCTAAATATCTTTGGATGGGTAGCCCAGAGTGTCTGCAGTTTTGAAAAATCTCTCGAAAGTTCCATTGGCATTATCCCCGAGTGACTGGGAGACTGAGTCAGAGAAACCATGACCAACAGGCCGCATAAACGATTGTTGTACCTCAAATGGTTCGGCCAGATGGGGAAGATCCTGGATATAGGATTCTCCGTCTAACAGATCGTATAAGTCATTGCATTGGTCTAGGGCCCAAGTGTTGCCAAGTGTTGGTAAGAAATTTTCATGAGAGTCGTAAGCTTCAGAAAGAGGGCTGCCGTCGGATGGTTGTTCAATTTCCCTTGTATCCAGCGAATACAAGTCAGACACTTCAATAGATATACCCGGCTCTGAAAACGATGTCGAAAGCACGTCGATTATCGCAGGGGTAGCGGAGGTAGGGAGGCTGGATGTTGGAGAGATGTTTTGCACAGGGGCAGCTTTCTTTCGTTTGGCATGTAGATTACCCGGATACGTAGCGGCGCGTTTTGCAAATTGAAGTGGAGATGACTTAGACTCGGATAGGAACTCTGCAGCCACTGCTGGTGTCAATGTATGCCCAGAACGGACTTGAAGTAATGTTTCCACTGGCAACTTTGGAACAGGCTACGGAAAAATGTATGAGAATAAATTCAATTTACCTATATGTCTACTGACCGAACTCAACATTTGAACCTGTTCATGTTTTATAACTCTCCTGCGTTTTAGATTGGTATGCTTGTCTTCCTTGGCAACTCGAAGACCTGGAAAAAAGCCTTATCAGGATCTGCCAGAGGTAATGAAAGGGGAACTAGTCGTGCCTCTGGAATGGAAATAATCATATATATGCCGGCGATCCACACAGTAACGATCCTGAAAATCTTTTCGGACAGCGAAAGTAGGCATTTTGGCACCAGGAACAATTAGGGCTTCCATTTCTGCAACAAGATCTGGTCCAAGGCGCAGTGCTAGCCGCTGCGGGTTCACTCTGCGAGTCTTTGGACGTTCTTCATCCACTGGAAGTATTGCATCACCAGAATCTACTGAGACAGCAAGAGATGTACACCGACGGAGCCGAGAAAAACCAGCAGCAAGATCCTGAGAGAAGTTCAGGCCAGATTCTGTCTGGACAGGAGTCATCGTAGAAGAGTAGCAAGAGATTACCATATTCTCAAAGACCAAGGTGGATTTAAGTACAGATGACGATAGAGTTATTTGGTAATTCGATGATGTCAATCGAAACGCGACACGTTGATGAGGTCACATGATATCAAAACCAGCATCTATAGTGTTGAAATGATGGAAATATTGTTTCTCCATATCAAACTCCCAATACCATATGACTGATTTTTCCCCATGCCCACGTTTACAAAGCCCACTATTCCTCCTCATTGCTATCACAGACTTACGATGGTCAACATTTGCCAGTCGCTGCAATATAAGACATGATCAAAACGATTACAGTGTAGATGTGTGCATGAAGTTTCTTCTAGTGGAAGAGAATAATAGGAGGAAGTTGCTTCAGACGTTTATGGATACATGATGAATTCTTGTGTATTTTTACCAACTTCAGAAATACAAGCTAGCAGCAAAAACAACTAGAAAAGAGGAGATTTGAGCGGGTATGAATTTGACCTTAGGCAAACTTACTATCTCGTTTAATTTTGAGTTGTGCTTCTTCCATTTTTTTGAAAAGGCGAGCGTCACCAATTACTCGAGCAGCATCCCGGACCTCTCGACAGGTCTCGTCAAGGCGGGTGATACAGCGTACGATCGATCCCTCAGGAACATCAGTTATTGCAGTTATCTGTTCAAATGGCTGTACTTTGATGAGGGGAACAGCATCCATTGGTGGATAGTTTATTCTCACCATGCCCTTTGCCCATTCATACACAACTTCGGTGAGACCAAACTTCAGAACAGATCGAAATTCTTCGGAAGCGATTTTCTGGCGATCTTGAGCCCCACCAATGCGATCATTGATTGCTTGGATTACATCGCGTCCCTCTTGCAGCTTAGGTGGAAGCAGCGGTTCTACTTCTGTCTTTTCTTGGAAGACGAAACAAGAAAGCAGAGCCACCACTTCTTCTGGGCCATAAGTAGCTAAGGTATTTTCTAGGATGAGCTCAGTCAATACGAGCTCGTTGGCTGAGTTGATCTGAATTTCACAATCAAAATAACACAAAGTGATACGGTTGACAATTGCCTACCTCGCATGCTACCCGCCCTTTTAAGAGAACCGTCGAGTTTTCATCAATAAATTTCAGTTCCTTGAGAACTTCGATGCGTTGTTCATAATCTGGGATCAATTCCAGGTTCTGTTCGGATATGGCTAGTTTGAGATGAGCAATGTTGGTGCGTAGAATCTGCTCTCCATGGATGATAGTGTACTGTTGCATGGTGAAATCATTTAATTGAGGCAGTGAACAGCACACGCACATGTGGTATGAAGCTAGGGCACTGTAAGCAGCCCCTATTAGAATTCAGTTTTACAATCGTATTCCTTCGCTGAAGAGTTTCTTGGAAATCCAACAGGCGTATTTTGCTCCAGTCCACCTCTGGAATATCCTTTTGGGACGTCAACCAATCTTGCAAAATGCCGGATAGGCTCTTGATACCATCCAACATCGTCGATATGCGATGCCGTTCAACGATCTCATCAACGTCGACCTGCGAGGAAACAAGTCAGTATCAGGGACGTACGAATGGCACTTATCCATACTTTTATAGTACAGCTTGTGACAAGGCTGATACTAGTTGTAAGGACAGCTCGCAGTTCATATACGCCATTCTTCACGATCAATTCAGCTTTGGGTGGCCATAGTGGAAGGATCATCTGGTTATCAACGTCTACGCAAGGTCTCAGAGGAAGCAAAGATCAGTGACCTGTCTATATTCACCGCGATTCCCACTTTTGATATCAGCTGAAACTAGCGCAAGAATGAAATAAGTCTTGGCTTGGCTGATTCGACTTGACTCCAAGACTTGCAGCGGGGCGGGTTTCAACAATATGCCCACGCTAAATGGACAAAAATGCTAAAAATGAATGTTTTGTCTAGTTTCCCCACCGACTTCGAGAATAAACTGACATTATCATGAAGGACAACTACTCTACCCGGAGAGAAGAGCTTTGAGCCTTGTTGGCGGCTAATGGCCATGTCGATTAATTGCTGGTTGAGCTCAATGACTTCTTTCATGTCACTGTGGTAATTCTTGATATCCATTATGCATCGTTCGCATTCCAATTTCTGCAGAGTTGAGAGTAGTCTCTCGTTCTGTCCAGGAAGAACAGCTATATCACAGTTACTTGAAAGGATGAGCAGAACATCTGACCTCAATGACTTTTTGTTGGTTTTCAGGCAGCAGTCGTTGAGATGTATTTTCTGAGAAGCTTCGCTTGATCATTTCCTCCACCCGAAGGGCTTCCACACGCAACAAATTCAGTATCATGTTGTACGTCAGTCGAAATTGAGATGTCAACTTCCCCGGTACGCCCAAGATCATTGTCTGAAGGGCATTTTGCTGTCCCAGATATGAGTTCAACTGCTTTCAAGCAAGACAACATCGTACCTCTGGAAGCGAATCTCCAGAGAGTATAATGACTGTTCCTGTGCTATCAAGACCACGACGCCCAGCTCGCCCAGCCATCTGGGTATATTCACCGGGAAGGATATCTCGGAAACTGCGACCATCGTGTTTTCGGACACTGGAGAATACTACACATTTGGCAGGCATATTGACTCCCTAGAGCTGATGTTAGGGATAGAGTTTAGATTCAGAATCGATAATTACCATGGCAAATGTTTCTGTGGCAAAAAGTGCTTTCACGAGTCCGCGTGCAAATAGTATCTCCACCACTTCTTTCATGATTGGCAGGAGTCCACCATGATGGATACCAATGCCGCAGCTTAATAAATCTCGCATGCGGCTAATCTGAGGTAATTTCTTATCAGAACCTTTCCAGTTTCATAAGTAGGGTACCATTGATGATTTACACATTCCTCTCACCTTTCAGTCGTGATAACGCCTTTTCGATTGCAACATGAACTTCACTCTTCTCTGCAGATGTACATAAGTCGGCATTAGTCAATGTTTCCGCGTTCTCCTCGCAACGTTTCTTAGAAAATGTGAAAATCACAACAGGAAGCAGAGCTTCTTTTTTAAGATGGCCTAAAAGGTGGACGTAGACGTTCTTGTCCGTATGAATTGTACGTATTGGTCCACCACCGCCACGACTTCCGTATCGGGTGACTGGAGCGGATCCTCTGAATCCACTGATGCTTCGTTGGCCACGCTGGCCACTGGCCGCTCCACGAGCGCCCATGCGTTGGGCTGGAGGCAAACCAGCGGCTTCGCGTTCTTTGTCTTGTTTGCGCCGCAATGCTTCTCCGGCATCTTTGTACCTGGGCCAATGCTATGAGGTGGCGACTTCAAGATAGATACCAAGGTTTACCCCTGCCCAATGAAATTGCGTTTAGCGTCGACAATCTTGAACTTGTCTCGCCCTGCATAGAGGTAATGCTCGAGTGGCACTGGGCGTTGCACTGTTGAAATGACATATATATCTTTCTTCTTGGTGCGTCTGTGATATGGATATGCTTCAACATTCAATAAATGATTAGTATATACCTTACCCAACCCAGTCTGCAAACTCTTTGGCATTCGGAACGGTGGCAGAAAGGAGGATAATGTTGACATGGTCTGGAAGCATGATGATAACCTCCTCCCAAACTACACCTCGCTACGGCACTCGTCAACATCATCAGTCTTAGATCGACAAATTCACGTCACCTCAGCATCGTTAACGTAATGAACCTCATCGAAAATCACGAATTCTACGTCTCGAATCAAGTCGGCCCCCTTGTAGAGCATACTCCTGAGAATTTCCGTTGTCATAACAAGGCAAGTTGCTTCTGGGTTGATTTGGACATCACCAGTAAGGATTCCGACAGACGCTGAAGAAAAAGTTTGCTTGAAGTCCCTAAACTTCTGGTTCGACAGGGCTTTTATAGGAGAAGTATAGATTGCCCTGTGCTGCAATTAACTGTATTCTGAAAGCTAGTTGGCTCAAAGGCACCTCGTCATATGCTTTTCGGCGAGAGCAATCGCATATTCCGCAACGACAGTCTTTCCAGCAGAAGTGTGAGCCGCGACAAAAACTGAGTCTCCGAGCTCTAGATGATGTACAGCTTGCTTTTGAAACGTGTCCAGCTCAAAGGGATACTATGATCGCGGTGTTACAGCATCACCAGTGCAGAGGCCATTATTGGATATACCTTATGTGCCATCTCGGGGACAAGTTCGTGAAAATTAGCTAGGGGTTGATTGACATCAATGACATGAGCCCAATCTCGTTTCTGAACATCGACTTTGCGGATGGGTCGAGGATGGATTTGAATCAGCTTAAGGTGTTCTTTCTGATGATTGACATCAGATAGAAAAAGTCGTAGCAGTGCTTCGACCTTACTGGCAATAACACATCAATTTCATTCTGCTGTTGAGTTGATACTATTTCGTCGTCAAGCGGGACAGCGATCGCCTTGTGCACAAAAGTTCTGGAGATTGGGATGAAGATACAGGCAGGACATACCTGCTCCTTAAATCGCTCTTTTATTCCTTCCTCTGATCCGACAACATCCAGATCCAAAATTTTGTTTTCAACTTCCCCTGGCAATCTGATTCCTCTGCTTAGACCTGGAGCAACCTCACGCAGTTGTTTGTTGTCCACAGAGGAACCCTTCTTCTCTCCAGATTCGATTATATCGTCAAGGCCACCTGGTAGGAATGGAACATATCCCGACTTTCCTCGAACAAAATTCTGCGCAGGGGCTGGTGTTCGATTGATGGAAAGAGAAGTAAGTCCTGTCGTATTGCGTTTGATTGGTGTCTGACTGAGGTAACGTATAGGTTGATTTCAAAATAGTCTTTGTGACTCACCTCGGTGTGCCCTACAATCCGACCTTCGAGGCCAGCACGTACAAATGATACTGATGTTGGCGGAGGCGACGGTTCCAAACTGAGGAGGCTCGGTACGTGAAAATCGCGGTCCCAAGTACTGTTCCCTCCATTAGCTGGTCAGTAACTTTGTATGAATCCATGTCGCACATCTGATATGTGGAAAGCAGATGCTCCGGGAAGCCAGTTGGCGGCAGAAGAAGCCTTGCTTCAATATTCTGGAAAATCTGTTCTCGGGGTGGTAAGCCTGCAAGTCCTAGCTCCTCTAAAAGTGCAGACATTTCTTCTCGGCGTGGGTTCACGATGCGAGAGATAAGAGCTGCTTGATTTGCAGTGGCCATCATACAGACAAGAGAAGCGGCACTGATTGCACAGCCACTCGTTTATCTATTTTACAGTACACACACTCTCTACTTGCCTCAAAAAATCATACCTTCTTCTTCGCTAGTGCTTTTTAAGATCGGAAAAACGCTTCATAAGTGCCAAAAAGTCGTCCTCTTTTTCAACACCGGGTGATGTTACCGAAGGTAATGTTCCTTCCTTTTCATCTTTTACCTCAGATGCCTCAGGTGGTCCTTCCTCAGGTGGTCCTTCCTCATCGGCCATGTATCTGGCCTAAAGGCACTTGTTTTCAGAGCCATCATGGAAAACTAGATGAAAAATACCTTATTCAAGTCGGAGACAACCTCATCAACTTGTGGGCACGACTCCCAAGGGACACCATACGCTTTAGCGATCTCGCACAAGTAGGCATCAATAAGTTCATTTGATGGTTGGCCAGACATCAGCTTGTAGGTCACCTGAGATTACCAGAACCCGTTAACCATTGAAAAAGCAACAAGAAAAGTCGGCATACCCGTTCAGCGACACAATTATTACGGTTCTCCATGACTGCCACAGAAAATTCCCGACCATACTTATGCATAAGAATATCTCTCAGGGTGTGGAGCTCTAGATAGGGCAGTTATTCTTGTGTAGAAGTATTGGACAACATAAGAGATTACCCTTCAGTTCGGTTCGTGGAGCAGCATAGATAATACTGCAAACGCCCTCGTTGATGGCTTGATTACATTGAGATATCATTATATACCATCGCCATCTATTGGTCGCGTACCTGGATCTGGTTCCCGGTTGCTAGACCAAAGAATCAATAAAGAGTAAGGTAAAGAGAAACAAGGTTTTTGCACTTTTGGTCTAGGAGGCCAAATCTTGCTAGTAAGAGTTCGCAGTAGAGCTCAAGAAGCTCCAACAGTTCAACATGGATGTCTTCATTGATTACTACTCTTTAATCAATGGACGAGTGAACAATAGATTTGACACCACTTACAGCCCTCGACCTTGATCCGAGCAGTTTCGATTTTGCATCGCTCTAGGAGGGTAGCTATATCTCTGCGAGATGACTTTGCTTGTGCTTCCTTCTTCTGTTGCAGAGTTCTCAGTCGCTGTACTGCTAGTCTAGCATGTCGGTTGATCCCAGTCGCGGCACCACTGAAACAATGGAACTCACGTACCGGAGCTGAACCTGACGGAACGAGACGTTTAAGAGGAAATGTTGAAGAGACGGTGTATGTACCGCACACCTTTGTCTTTGCGGCATTCAAAGGAATCATTCGTAGGTGAAGTGAGTGGATGTGATTGATATGGTCCGTGCTATTTCAAGAACATTATACAACTGTAAATGGTAATGCAATGATGGGTTATATACAAAGTGAGAGACGCAGCTACACACAAGACCCAGAAGAGGTACAGTGCTGAAGAATAGGAATTGCAGTCAGGTATGACATTTGCCATGAACAATGAGATAGCAGCAGGCAAAAAAGAGGGAGAAACAATAGGGGACACTTAGACTTGCCATCCAATCCTGAAAAATGCCAGCAAACATACAAACACAAAGTGTGGCATTTCTGGTGTCACTTCTCCCATGGTATGCTCTCTTTCCAGTCTGATGAGTAACCCAAGCTCAATTGCCAGCATTTTGTTGTTAGTATGCTGCTTTTCTATGATTGGTGGAGGGATGGGTCATGCTGGTAAGAAGTTTGTATCTCAGGAAACAATTGTACTGTAGGTATTATATGTTGGTGGTGGAGATACATGTTTTGGCCACAAAGAAGAGACAAGTGTGTGCTCATAACAGATCTGCTGGCAATTTTGTGATACAGAACTCTCTGCCAAGCCAGTCCAGATCAGTCAACTTGAGAGAGACTCTCCCTTACTGATATTACATTTGCTGGAATTTGGAGGTCATGATAGTAGCAGAAAAGATTCAACAAGACAGGTGTATCAGAGTTAAAAACCATGTGTTGGTAATTTCTGATCACTGTCATGACATTTCTGCTCAAACTAATGTAATATCAGTTGATTTAAGAGAGTGTTTTTAAGGGAGAGACTCTCCCTTAAGCCAACTGATATTACATTTGTTCAAGGATGTCATAATGGTGATCAGAAATTGCTAACACACGTGGTTTTTAACTCTGATCCACCTGCCTTGTTATTGCCTTGTTATTCTGCTACTATCATGACCTCCAAATCCCAAATCATGCGACAATCCCTCCATATTCACATTGATCCCTCTCCGTATGTCTCTGGACTTGTCATTTCTCCTAAGTCTGCCTCTCCATCCTCGGAATCTACCCACTTTAGTACAGGGACATCTCGAACAACACCAACCAGCACTGGCTCGGACCAGGATGAATTCTCTGTCTTGTGTATATATGATTTCCGGGCTGCTGATGATGATCAGCTTTCCTTCCGCAAGAATGAAATACTTCTCATAGTCAAGCGCGAGAACACCGGGTGGTGGGCAGCAATGCGCCGGGGAGGAGATACAATTGGCTGGATACCCCAAGCATTTGTCAATACTCTAACAGAAGAAATGGCTGAACGTCTGGCCAATGTGAAAGAAGATCTTCGCTTTTACGTATACCAGGCAGAGCAGCTGTGGGAGCCTGAGGTTGAATCGGCACCGAGAGGCAGGGTATGTCATCTTTCTGTTGATAGTTCATTCTGTTTCATGTCTTCTATCGGTGTTCCGTAGGTATCACCTCACAATATCAGATACCCGGAGCGTACTTCACAAAGTCAACAAAGTCAAGTCAACCGTTCGGGGCTGCCCCAAGTTCCCGCCTCGTTGGATACTCTTAAGGGTCACAAGAATACACCACCTTCTCCAACCACACCCGTGCCTCAGTTACCCAGTCAAGCTAATTATAGTGTGCACGGACCTACAACGCTGACATCGAATCAGAGAGATGACAGTTCATCTCGTTTCATGCGAAGCCCAAGTATGCGGAGATGGATGGGTTACTGTAGCCCAGAATCTGCCGGTGCCTTTAGTATCTCTGCTAGATGGCCCCGGAATGCAGAACGGAGGAGACTTCCGCCAACAGAAGATTGTTCCCAACCTGTACTGGTCCTACAGGCTTCGGTTCCGTGGTATCTGAAGCCAAGGTTTACGGATCAGTTAGATACAGATCCAGATGGCCAAGTGCGTTTCGGAACCATTCCTGCTCTAGTGGAACGATTGTTCGGTATGTTCGTCTCCGCTACCCTGGGCAGCTGATTCATTTTTCATGACTAACAGCAACCAATACGGAGAATAAACAATATCAAGATGTCTTTCTGATGACATTTCCATCGTTCATGTCCCCAGGCGCGTTGTTTGATGCGCTCGTAGAGTACTATGATCTTCCTGAACCGGAGGGTCTAGATGTCGCTGAATTGGAGGATTGGTTAGAACGTGGAAGGGGCAGAACGCAACGAAAGGTTCTGGAGATATTTGGCGACTGGCTCCAAGCGAATCATCTATTAGAACAGGAACCCAACGCAGGAGGTCGTCTCACAGAATTTTTGAAATCAATCACATCAGGTCCCAGCAGCAAGCTCTCTAAGCTAATCCAAGATCAAATCAAGGATTTGGCAAGAGATCTCTCATTCTGACTGATTAATCAAGGGCTAATGTTAAGATGGGACAGACATTTTCCAGTGGAAACCCTATCACTATTTCCCCATCAATTGGTCCGCGCAAAAAGAAGAACTCAAAGCCTCAGAAAGGCGATGTTTTGAAGATAGAAAATGCAGACCTTGCAGAGCAACTCACAATGATCTTATCTGAAATGTATAGGAAGATTCTGCCCCAAGAGTGTATCACGTACGCGAGATCACATAATGGACCTGGCATGACAAACCTCCGAGAGTACTGTGCAGTCCATGACAGGGTGGTTTCTTGGGTGCAGAAAAATATCTTAGATATTGGTGTGATAAAGAAGCGGGCAGAAGCCATTGATTATTGGATCAAAGTAGCGGATGTTAGTTTGTATTTTGTTCTTGGTCAGTGCCTTATATTAACGGTCATATTTAGAGATGCCGCTTGTTGAACAATATTGCCTCTATGAGCGCCATTATCACTGCCCTCACCAGCAACATTGTCCAAAAACTCTCGCTCACAATAGCTCATGTTAGCAAAAAATCTGTCTTGGACTCACTTTCGCGGTATAACGACCCGTCAAACAGTTTTGCGACCTATCGCAAGCTGAACAATGTCGATGGTCCTTGCCTGCCGTTCATCGCCATGTACCTCACTGACTTAGTCCATATTGAAGACCAGTTGAGTGACAAGGAATCTGGGCCAATCTGCTTTTACAAACGGAGACGATTCTTCCACGTCATATCTATAATGCTTCGTCATCAGAAGGAACCTTATCTTCTTCCGCTGGATGACGTCGCTGTGTTTCTTCGAGATCAGCTGCGGAAAGAGCCTCTTATGGAGAGGGAGCTGTGGGAGAAAAGCGAGGAAGTGCGACAGTTGGAGGTTGCCCATATTGATATTCGAAAATTCTGAATAATATTGCCCCTTCTCGACTTCGAAATTCCAAGGTCACCAAACTTGTTGTGAGCACCAACGCTGTTTGCGTGCAGTAAGGTATGCTCACCACTCATGGACAGTCATGTAGAACGTGATTGCATTAGAAGTGGCAGAATCAGATATTGCGTAAAAATGTATATATCCCAAGGGTCCAAGGTCTGCAAGAAAAGTAGGTTACAAAGTGAGCAATAAGTGACAGGCGTGTTGGGGGGAGGCAGGGAATTAAGGTTGAATCAAAGTAATTGTATGCAGCGAGCAAGCAAGCAGTTCTAACAGTTGCAATTTTCAGACTGATCCTGTATGATTGCCTGCTTATTGAGGTCAACGCTTTGTCTTACTCCGGGGCCTACTCTCATTCCAGGTCGGACAGCGGGAGAAGCAATGGATGGGAGTTTCTTGGCTGTGAAGGGAGTGGAATCAATGATAAGCAGTGCGAGAACGAACGCTGACCAACCAATTGCCGTGAAGACTTCTGTCACTCCTTCACTAGTCTTTGCACTTGTCTCCGCCCACATAAGGCCTTCCTCATCTGCATATTTTTTAGCCTCTTCCTGACTAACCTGACGGCGAGCAGCGAGATCAGCCTTGTTGCCACACAACGCAATGACAATATTCGGATCCGCTTGTCTTTGTAGTTCGCGTATCCAGGTGCGGGCTTTCTCAAGAGAGGATGTTTGCGTGATGTCATATACCACTACAGCACAATTGGCGTTGCGATAATACATGGGTGCCTGCAAGAGATTTCAATCATGAAGTCGCTACAACGTCATAGTAAAAGACATACCAGCGACTGGAAGAGCCAAATCAGCTAACCGGCCGACAAAAGAAGTGAGGAAGCACACCTTGTAACGTTCCTGTCCGGCAGTGTCCCTGCATGGGTGTCAGCACAGAGACAGACAGAATGGGAGCCGGATAGGGAACATATACCATATCTCAAACTTGACTGTTGTTTGCTCGTCAATCGTCACTGTCTGCGTGAGGAAGGCAGCTGAGGCATATTCAAAAACCATGCGTCATTGTCATTCTGTATGAGACTAACCGCCTATTGTACTCTCTCGATAGTCATCAAACTGGTCCTTCACGAAACGAAGGACGAGGCTGTTGTAGGATGAGCTCTGTGACAAGTAAAATAGGAGGTGAAGTACCTGGACTTTCCGACGGCTGATTCACCTTGAGGAGGGTAAGCAGGAAAAGGCGTTCGAAAAGAAGAAACCGACCTAGGAGAACGAGCTTAAACTGGTACTGCTTGGACATGGTTGCGTGGAGGACCAAGTGTGGTGTGACGCACTGCATGTCTCCCCAAAAAGGAAGCTCTGTGACTATCTCGGGATTTGCCGGGGAGCAATGTGGTGATCACAATTGCAGTTTTCTCTTGCCTCCTCCCATCAACACTGTCAGACATTTCTGCTTATCTCTGTAGTCTGGTTCACTCTGAGTACTGAGTTTGAGCTCGCCATCAGCATCGTTCCCCTCTCTGTGCCTTCTCGCTCTGCTTGTACATTCCCTGAACGCCACGTCACTGAGATCATCGCAAGCAGTAAAATTGTGTTGAATTCTGAGAAAACATGAATCGTCATCATCCTTATGGCGGAAACTTTGACAGTCATCGTCGAGGAGGGTCTCCATCTGGTCCTGGTCCCGACAGAGGTCATCGATTCCAGGAGAGAAGTGGCGGTGGTTACCGCGGAAGAAGTGGCTATGGTCGTGGAAGAGGCAGCGGAAGAGGCGGTGTTGGAGACTATGGCTCCTATGATGGGGGAATGCATGGTGGATATGCCAACGACATGGAAGCCTACAATGAGTATGATTCTCAGGCTCCTCACCAAGATTCCTATTACCAGAATATCGGTTCATACTCAAGCTATAATCAGGGTTTTGGAAAGTATGAAGGTGCGCTAATGATTAAGACTGAATTCGCACCGAAAAGGGCTGCAAGGATTGTCTGTGGCCTTGATCAGCACTGAGGCCTACGGAAACCGGCCAGCGTTCAATGACCTTGAACGGATTTCTTCAGCTTAAGCTAAAAGTTAGCGAGAGCGAGGCGTTGAAGTCTCGATAATTGCACCATATGCCATTCGAATCGAGAGCTATTCATGCCTTCCAGAAGTCAATTCATCCTTGGCCGGTGAGATGTCATGATTTTGACCTTGAGCTGCCTCTTTTCGTGAACACTGGTGTGGTGCCTCTATTTGTTTGACCTCTCTCTGGCCACGTTATGAAGAGTTTCTTACATCTGTAACGCCCCAACTAGACGTTACTACAAACGGATATGATGACGATGCTAGTGGATACTCACGCGGTCCAAAGCGTCTCCCTGTGCATAAAGACAGAGATGACAAAGTCCACGATTCGATTATCGAAGAACGTATCCAGCGAGAGCGACCCTGTCGAACACTCTTTATCCGTAATATCAAGGTCAGTGCAGTACAGGAGTTGTCGACTTTTTGACTCATTCACGTACTAGTACGAAACGAACAGCGATGATGTTCGACATCAATTTGAAGAGTTTGGTAGTATCAAAACCTTCTTTGATTTAATCTCCACACGTGGGATGGTTTTTGTGACTTATGTGAGTTCTTCAGCATTCCCACGTTGCTGCAGTATTCGGATACTCTTCAGTATGACCTTCGTGCTGCAGAGCGGGCCAGAGACCGTCTTCAGGGATCTGAGATCAGCGGGCGACCGGTGAATATTTCTGTGTTCTTTGGCTTTGGTATGCATGTTCAACATATAGGAGTAGATCGACGTGCATTATTCTCTTCCACGTGACGACCAAAAAGGTCCTGAAAGGGAGAGAAACCAAGTTTGTTTCAATCTTTGATTCAACCTCCACCTTGTGTATCTGAACAGACACCTAGCAATTCCAGGGTACAATACAAGTGACCCTGAGGGCATCCCCATCTGGCCAGCCGATTGATGACAATGAAGTCCGCCGCAAATTTCAGGCCTTTGGAGATATCAAGTCCGTTCGACCGGTCAATGATCGCGTTGAGTACGTAATTGTTTGCTGATCTCCTTTCCTGACGCTGAGGGTACTCTAGCTCTCGATACGTAGAATTTTATGACATCCGCGTGAGTCCTAGATCTAATGTGAGGATTATACTGATAAGGGATTCAAGAATTGTGAGGATGCTTTTAATGCACTTCGCCACCAAGGTCTTCAAGATGGCGTAATGGACATTGTGTACGCTTGGGACCATACCGAAGGGCAGTCAGAAGGCCGGTGTGTGAGATCATTTCAATTAGAGGCTGTATGGTGCTAACATCTTCAGTGCCAATGGTGGTCGTAGAGATTGGGACGGAATCGATATCCCCAGAGGTCGTGGTAGTGGCGGAAGTCGTGGCCGTGGCCGTGGTCGGGGTCGGGGTGGTCATACAGGAGGCCATCAAGTGAATGAATGGGAAGACCGACGAGATTATGGTCGGGATCGTGATCCCCGTCGCGGGCGCCATGACAATGAGCATGGTGGACGTAGTGGAAGAAATGGAGGATACGGCGATAAATTTGACAACAGAAGTGGAGGATATGGCAGCGGTAATAGTTATAATTCCACGCCTCCTTTTGCCGCTGCTACGGGACAATCGCTGGCTAGTAGTGGGGTAAGTGTCTGAGCTGCAACTCATTGCAAAGTACTGACAAAACTAGGATGATCGACTTGAACAAGCCAGGAAAGTGCAACAACTCTTGGCTGCTCTGAAGCAGCCACAGCCAGGAGCTGCATCCGTAGCACCTTCCTCTCACGTTGTAGCACCGCCTATACCACCCCCAGTGCAAGCTTCAACTTCGATATCTTCCTTTGTTTCTTATCCACCCCCGCCAACTCTCCAGCAGCCATCGTACCCCACTTCCCTTCCCCCTAGTAACGCATATACTGGAGCACCTCTAAATGTATCACATACAGGGCTGCCCCCCAACATCATGGCGTTGTTACAAGGCGCACAACAACGTCAACCGACTCCGCCACAGTATGGGGGACCGCCATCACCTTTGCCCGGACCCCCTGGAGTGCCACACCAAAATGGGTCCCAGTTCCAACAGTTAATGAGTTATCTGGTATGATCAATTGAATTGCTTATCCTGCTACTCACATGCTTCAGCAAACACAGGGCAAACAATAAATGACACCTGAAGTGCTGCTTCTTTTCCCTATATATTAGACTTGAACGCCTAAAGCTATTGTTATTATTGTGCTGTTTCACCAATGTTATTCTGAGCGTTCGAGTATTGTGAGCATCCATCCGGATAAACACAACAACACCATGATCACGTGCAGGCCTCCGACACTGAACATCTCCCCGACATATAATGCTTGTACTTCCGGCCTTACATAATTTACTCTCTCAAATCGTCTCTCTCGACAAGTTACATACCACAGTACTCCTGACACCAACAGGAGAGCTTGTCTCTGCTGCGTCAAAGCCTCAAAGACCTAAGGATGAAATTCGTGTCATTGTTGGGCTGAGCGGAGAAGTTTGGCGAGAAACCAAAGATCAGGGAATAGGGATGGTCGATAGCGAGGTCAGTGTTTAATATCATATCTCGGTAGAGACTGACAAGATCGTATGCGCTTTAGTAGTTTGGGAAGATCCTTGTTCTACCAGTTGATGATGGCCCTGACAATGAAGATCCCAACCGATTCCTGCACCGACCACCATTAATGCTCTTGGCCCTGAATTCAGCTGAAGACGTGGAGTGGGAAGAACTACAAAACAAAGTAGGCACGCCAAGTGCAACTGGAAATCAATAGCATGCTGACGACGTTTTCCAATCAGGGAACCGCACTCGCAACTCATTTAGCGAGACCTCTGGGAAAATTTCGAGATGTGCTGGCACCTATGAATTCCAACGGCCTCACGTTCCCGAGTCCCATGCGGCTTGCATAGTTGTGAAGACAGTAGACCCGAGTCTGTGTTCGTGTTCTTCTATGCTACAATACATATGATGTTCTCCTGTGCAATAATTGCACATGTTGAGACAATGTGATCTATGGCTTATTACGTTCCAGGCAGGAGGAAAATAAAGAAAATCTCGTTAGGTTTCTCTTTGTAGTTTGTTATTGTGCCCTCCTGTCTTCTACCGCTATAGCTCTTCGTCTTGGAATTGGTGCTTGGGTGTCAGAGTACGAGGACTTGATGATAATAAAGGGACAATTATGTCATCTCAC
>Ga0153938_1000076_pt1 | contig 33602 bp, 44 predicted proteins | sample TSNY022MetaG_FD_104740 | JGI IMG/M metagenome (GOLD analysis project Ga0153938, IMG submission 104740) | Attine ant fungus gardens microbial communities from New Jersey, USA - TSNJ022 MetaG | ecosystem: Host-associated > Fungi > Mycelium > Unclassified | place: USA:New Jersey: Brendan T. Byrne... | reverse complement strand
TAATCTTTCTTCAAATTCTCCTCGATATTTAGCACCCGCAACTAAAGATCCTAAATCTAATTCCCAAATCGTTTTATTTTTTAAACTATTAGGAACATCATTTTTAATAATTCTTTGAGCAAGCCCTTCAACAATTGCCGTCTTACCTACTCCAGGTTCACCAATTAAAACTGGATTATTTTTACTTTTTCGAGATAAAATCCGAATTACATTTCTGACTTCTTCGTCTCGGCCTATGACAGGATCAACTTTATTATCTTTCACATTTTTAGTAATATCACGACCAAATTTTTCTAGTGGTTTTTCCACTCCTTTTTCCTCAAAATTCATAATATTCCCTCCTTTAATTATTTTGTACAATTATTATAACTCTATGATTAGCAGTTGTCAACTTCGAGTGCCAATCATTTTTAAAAAGAAAAAAACTTATCGTTTTGGCTTTTTATCTTCCTGTTCAATACCTTCAGTTAGAGTTTCTATAAATAAACGAATATCTGAATTAATTGAAACGACTTCTTCATTTATCGATTTTTCTTCTTCTAATTGTTGTGCTTTTTGTACTAGTACATAGTAATTAGGATCTAATTCCCTTGCTAATTTCAAACTTTGTTCACTCAACACATTTTCAAGTTTCATTTGAGCTAACACTTCTTCTTTTGTAATGACTTCTAAATTTTTACTTGATTTAATTTGGAAACCTTTTACATCGGCAGAATGAGTATATTTCACTTCGATTTTGTAAAAATTATTATTCAATTCAACAATCATTATTTTAGTATCATCAAAACTACTATCATCATACTTATCTGATTCATTTGGGGTATCAAAAATACAGACAACAGATAAATTTAAAAGTGATGAAAAATATTGATTAAAATTTTCAGAATTACTCCAAACTAATTTTTTAATAATTTCATCTTCAATTTCTTCTTGAGTGATTCCTTGAATTCGCTGGCTTATTATCATTCCAGAAGCATTCACATGAAATAATTTTTCATTATAATATTTATTAATGAAATTAAGATATGGTTGTTTGTCACCTATAAATTGTTTAATGAATTCTAGCAACTCTTGATATGCTTGCTCATCTTGCTTGTCTGAACAAATACGAAAAAATGCACATTGTAAAATAATGAATTGAGCATCCTTAATATGATCAAGAGCTTCTTTCGTTATTTCTTCGCTAATATCACCTTTTTCCCAAGAAACACTTTGAAGTATATAAATCTTATCTAAGGATTTTTTAAAGTCTTCATAATTCCCGTAATTGTAATTAAAATTAGATATCATTTGATTCCAATCTTCTCTTGAATCTTGATTTATGCTAGCTAAAAAATCAATATAAGGAATATTTTGTGCCTTACAAAACAATTGATTTAAATAATCTTCAATTTGATATTCATTTAAATCGGTGTTGAGATTTACACCCAATGATTGTTTTAATTGGGTTTGTAGAGGTTTATTTAAAATATCAGTTTTTACCATTTGAGCCATTCGTTGTGCAGCTCCTGCATTTGATCCTACATTATTATAAATATATTCTTTCTTTTCATTATAGCCTGAACGATCAATACCAATTTCATAACCAATATCATTTAAAGCATGAAATAATTCATAAGCAAAATATTCTAATAGATTTTCTTTTATGAATTCTTCATTAACGGATTTATCACAAAAAACATCAGCATTTATATAAATTCCGCCACGTCGATAAAATGCATATACACGATAATCATTATCTGTAAAGCTATCTTTTGGTTGGTGATTCAGAGAATTATCACTAAAAAAATCGATAATTTCAACATGTTCTTTGAATCGGTTAAGTAATTTTTCACGCTCTTCTTTTTGATATAAACCTAATTTAATTGCACTATCAATTATTTTTATTTCTAATCCATTTAAAAATATTTTTATTTGTTCTATGCTCATTTTACCCTCTCCTATTTTCACTAATTAATTCTATTTCTGTAGATAATTGTTTGATTCGTTCAATGATTCTTCTAGCCTTAATTTGATCTACATTATTCTTTGAACCAGCTAAATGTTTTTCTAGTTCATCGATTGTCAAATTGGACGTAAAGAAGGTTGGAAGTTTTTGATTCATTCTGGTTTGAAGAATTGTTCCTAAAACTTCATCTCTTCCCCATTCCGTTACTTTTTCGGCACCAATGTCATCAATTAATAAAAGATCAACTTTTTGTAGTCTTGTCATTTTATAAGCATATAAATCCCAATCATCTTTTAATTGTCTTAATAAGTCTGGAAAGTAAACAGCTTCAGAAGTAACTCCTTTTTTTTCTCTTAAGTCATTGAATAAGGCATTAATTAAGAATGTTTTACCACTTCCAAAACTTCCGGTTAAAAACAATCCTTTGGTTGAGGTATTATAGTTATAGTTTTTATAAAAGTCACCAATCCACTTGATAGCTTGTGCTCTTTTTTTATCCTTTAAATCTATGTCTTTCATACCAATTGATTCTAATTCTTTAGAACTATCTATTTTTGCTTCCATTTCTTTTAGTCGTCTTTGTTCACAAGTGCAAGGAGCATAAGAAAAATATAATCTTTGTTCCTTTATTTCTGGAATTAAAATATACCTTGGATTGGCATTAGGACATTCACTGACATCATGTATTGTTTTACTATTTTCCAATTCTTCAATTGTTTGTTCTAGCTTTGTTACATATTTTTTAGCTTCTTCATCAGACAATTGCAGTTTTTTAACAAGTTTGACAAAAGTCGGATTTTTCTTTGCTTCTTCATAGTTTTTATCTAAACTATCTTGCATTGCTTTTGACATTTCAAATAAAGCCATATTATCACTCCTTATAATTCACTAAAGATACTTTCTAATTCTTGTAATTCTTCTTTCGTCATTTCTTCTTTTTCAATTTTTTGATCAAACCAAACTGGTTGCTCATTTGGTGCTTTGATTTTGGCATCGGTTTTCTTTGAATATTTTTTATCTTCTTTGGTTGCTACAGTCATTGCATCTGTTGCTGTTTCGATTCCTAGTCGTTTCCATTGTCCAGCGATAGTTTCTACAAATCCAGTGTTTAATTTATTATCATTTTTTCTTAAAACATAATCAATTAGAACATTTACTACAGCTGGTTTCATGTTTAAGTCTATTAATAAAGATTCAATTAATTTTAAATCTCTACTTGTTGGATTGGTTCCATTGTATTTACTTTTTAAGAAATCAAATGGGGAAGTATTTTCAAATACTTTGATAATTTTACCACGATTAGAATTATCTCCTGATGGATTTTTTAAATATTCTGGTTGAGTTCTATAAACTAGTGTTGGAAGTTTACCACTATTTCTAAAAGTATAATATTTTCTTGCTTGTTTCCGTAATTCTTCTTTATCAATTGCGCCTTTTTCGTTAATAGTTATCCGAAGTAATTCACTCATTTTTAAAGTATCAAGATTATAGATAAAGGCTAAGTTATTAATTAATTCTTTGATACGCTTTCCAAAAGTTCTTTCATTAATAATTCCTTTTGGCATTGAAGAAATTAATAAATCAAAATCAACTTGGTCTTGCATATTTAAAGGCAATACCTCGTTTCCTATTGCTTCAAAGCTTGGAGAATCAGTTGAAGATTTAAAGGTTTTAGAGAATGTTTTAGTAATATCTTCATAATCTTTTAAATTGAAACGCATTATTTGATATTCTTTTTTTAATAATTCGTATTCATGTTTTCCAATGTTATTATATAACACCACATTAAAAATCGGATGATTAAAAAATTCTCTTGGAGTTAAAGGAGAATATAATTCATAAACATAGCTATTAATTTCTCCCTTTTTAAAATAGGTTTTAATAAGACCAGTGGCTTCAAGAGTTTCACGAGCAAGTTTAATCGCATCTAAATTGCTTTTTAGCAAAGTCATCAAATGATGATGTGTATAATCCATACTAACAAGTTCTAAACGGTCTAAATCTCGCCAAAGCGTAAAATACAAACTGACTGCTAAAGCTCCAATGATTGGTTCATATAAAGAAATAATATTTTTACGATCAACTTCCGTTAAGATTGTTTTATTAATGACAATATATTTATCTGCTGGTAATAGTGTTATAAGTCCCATATATTATCACCTCTTCTTAATTTGTATTATATAAAACATTTCATATTTAAACAAGAAAAAAACTTACTCAAACGTAAGTTTAGCATGCTTCATCACAATATTCATCTATATGTCTTTTAAACATATTTGTATAAATTCCAAATAAATCTTCTTGTTCTTCTTTTGTCATTTCACGATACCCATCATTATGTGATTCGGTCGTTCCAACATGAATATTTTCGATTTTTCCTTTTTTTACGGTAATAACAGTTGGGGCATAAATTCTTTTTTCGTTGGTTTTGATTTTTTTTCCATCTTCATTGGTTAAATAATAATCTTCAAGTTCAGAATCTAATATTTGTAATAATTTTTTATAGAATTCACTTCCATCTTTTTTTACTACGACATGATCATTTTCATCTAATTCTAAACTAGAACGCATATCTTTAATGTCAAGATATATAATTTCAGAAATGCCAGTATTAATAGCTGATTTGCTCAAAATATTAACACCATAACGACACCAAGGACAAGTTGAAAAGCCAAAATAAATGATTCCATTGCCATTTTCTAAAATATTTATTATTTCTTCTTCCGTTTTATATACAAATGGATTTAAATCATCAATTTCTACAGTTGGATATGTTTTACTATTTTTTTCATTTAATGTTCCATTTAAGGCTGTATATTCTTCTTTAAAACGAATGGCATCTTTTTTTGATTGATTATCAGACATAAATAAGGTTACTACCATAACACCAATAACAGCAATTGCTAAAACAGTTACAGTTATTAAAATAAATTTTTTATCTTGATTCATACTACTCTCCTTAAAAATCCTGTAATCATTTTACTAAATATTATTTTGTATTGCAATCAAAAAATAATTGTTTATAATAATTTAATGAAAGAAGTTGTGGAAATTAAAGAAAGAAAATGAGAAATATTTAAAAGACAAGGGATATTTATAGATTATTCTTCTTTACAAATTCTGATTTTATGTTAGAATATAACCTATCTTTAGGGGGATGAGTCATGGAAAATAAGAATATTAATATTGAAATTCAAAATGAAATCAGTAAAGAAGAATTAATTCATAATAATGTAGTATCTAATTTAGATCTTTCATTAGAAGAAGAAGTAAATTATTTAAGATATCGTGTATCTACACTTGAAAGAGATTTGAAAGCAAGAATGATGTATGCTATTTTATTACTTTCTGCTTTTGTTATTTTGTGTACTGGAATTATTTTGGTTATTAATGATATATATTTAATTGGTACTTTCTTTATTTTATTTGCATTTGGATTTGTAGTTGTTAAGTTTTACTTACAATTGAAAAAAGAAATTAATAAATCAAGTAGAGCAGAATTTCATAAAATTGAACAAATGAAAAAAAGATTAGAAGAAAGATTAAGATAAACCTTGTGGTTTGTTTTTTTTATAAAATATTTGCTCTTAGTTCTTTTTTTTGCTATAATTTATGTATCAATATAAAACAGAATTCACTCCTTTAAATCCTGTTTTATATTTCATTATTAACAGCTTTATTTCCAGTCGATTTCACACGAAACAGTATAACCTTGAATATTTTTAAAATATTTTTTCACAATCAAATCGCTATAATGTAATATTTTATTTTCTTGTTTCTTGTATTTTTCTCTTATTTGCTCTTGTTGAAATTCTATTGCTATTAATTTTTCCATCACAACCTCCAATCTATGATAATAATCTAGCAAAAAAATAGAAAGAAAAGTTTGATTGATGTACAAAATAGCGAAAAAATTGTCGATTATTCATTGAGGAGCGTATATGAAATTTATCATCGTTGAAGATAATAAGGATTATCAAAAAAAAATTGCAGATATTTTATTGAAGAAGTATTTTACTTATAAAATTGAAATTAAAAAGTTTTTAAAATATGATAAAGATTTAGAAGCAATTATTCTTAATTTGTCAGAACCGAAAATTTATATTTTGGATATAGAATTAAATGATCCAATATCAGGCATTAAAATTGCCAAAAAAATTAGAAAAAAAGATCGAGATAGTTTTATTATTTTTATTACTAGTCACAAAGAAATGTTTGAGCCAGTTTTTAGAAATATCTACGAAGTTTATAATTTTATTGAGAAATTTGATTCGTTTGAAGATCGATTTATTAAAGATATTGATCGAATTATGAAAAATCATTTTGATAATAAGTGTTTTCATTTTCATAATAATAGAATCTTCTTAAATATTTATTATAAAGAAATTTTATATATTGAAAGAGATACTGTGGAAAGAAAATTAATTATTTATACAACGGATGAAACATATTGTGTCCCTCTAGGTTTAAAACAAGCTTTAGAAATATTAGATGATCGTTTTAAACAAGTCCATAAATCTTGTATTGTTAATACAAATCGAGTTACTAAATATAATTGGTCCAAATCCAAATTTACTTTAGACACAAAAAAAACAGTTCCCTTACTTTCTCGTAAATATATGGAAAATGTGAAAATCAAATAAAAAAGAATTTGATAAAGTAAATCCTCATTTGTTATTTTATACTAATTATTTCAAATTTTTTTCTATAACATTTAAAGGATGATACGATTAAGAAAGTCGTTCAATATGCTAAATGCTTAAAGGCACCATTAAAAAAGCCAATATCATTATAATTTTGACTTCCTAAAATTTTATACTTTTTTAAATTTATTAATATTCTATTTTATTAATCTCCAATAACCATGTTATAAATAGCATTACCTTCAATTAAAACGTACTATATTAGATTCCCCAAACTCCTGCTAGACCTGTTATTAAATATAGCTTACTCGTTAGTCACTTCTTTTATATTTTTTTCATCATATTTGTTAATCTATTAAAGTATCTATTTTTAGAGTAAAAATTCTTAGCAATATCATTGTAATCAAATACTTCAATTAATACTCTTTTACAATCCATACTTTTAAAATAGTCTTCTATTTCATTTAATAGAGCTTGTCCAATACCATGAGTTCTTACTTTATTAGATACAATTAATTCAGTAACTTTGCCACCTTTTGGTGCCTTAAAATCATAAGTATTTTCTTCTTCTATAATAATCCCAATAATTAATCCCACTATTTTATTATCAAGACTTGCTAAAAATATTTTACCATTATTATCATTTATTTCTTGCATTGTATCTTTAAAGTTTAACTCTCTAAATTTTGATGTGAAAATATTATAGCCCTCTTTATCGATGGAACTTATATATTCTTGTAATTCGACTAATAAATCCTTAACACTCTCTTCATATGTGGAGTTGTATTCAATAATATTTATCATATTAATTATCCTTTCACTTTTTTATATTCCTTATTTTTAAATTAAATCTATAGTTTTATCAAACAACTCATTTGCTTCCTCTACTTTGTGTGGATTAGATGTTAAGTAATTAATTTTTCCAACACTTTCATCTCTTATATTGTATTATACACTACTCTCTTAGTTTATTAAATATTTGCAACAAAAAACCTAGTAAACTAGGTTAAATTCAATAATTGGTAGCGACGGGGAGATTCGAACTCTCGACCTACCGGGTATGAACCGGTTGCTCTAGCCAGCTGAGCTACATCGCCATTTCAAATGAACAAATAAATTATAACAAATAAACAAATAGGAAGCAAGCCTTTTGTAATTAAAAATTAGGAGATTTCCCGTTTTACAATTTAGTAAAAAACTATTTGGATACATTTCTTTCAACCGAGATTTTTTTAAAAGCTCTTTGTTTTTGTTCTTTAGTAAGTATCGTAAGTCGAACTTCTAATTCTTTATAAAGAGGAGACCTATTGTCAGTCGTTCTCTTTTTCATCAATAAATCGACACGAATGTTTCTTAACTGTTCACTTGATTCGTTTTTAATTTCTTGTATAAAATTATTCATTATTGTCATTTCCTTTTGTTTAATATATTATACATAATTAATGTTAAAAAGCAATTGCTAATTGATTTAATAATTTATTAATAGGAAATTGTAGCCTTTTATTCTACTCGTGTTTCTCTTGGACTTAAAAGTCTTTGTTTTTTTGGGGGATTTTCTTCTTGAATTTTCTCCAATAATTCTTCGTCGGTTATTTTTTTATCAAAGTCTAATATTCTTACACATGATACAAAATATTTCAATAATGTTTTTTGATCTACTTTTTCTATAACAATCCGTTCTCTTTCAGTTAATGATCTATCGTCAATCATTTTTTTGCATATTTTAATTAATATTAAATATTCTTCTCTTGCTAATTCAAATTCATTCAACATAAAACCACCTATTTGCTTTATTTTTGCTACTTTAATAATTTATTGAGATTTTTCTTTAATTCTCTTTTAACTTTAGTATTGCCTTTTTTCGCATATTTTTTTACAGTTTTATTATTTAAATTTGGGATAATTAAAGCTAATAGAAGCAATATTACTACTCCTCCAATGATATAATGCCAAGTATAATCTTTTGGTGCTACATAGTCTCCCCAAATGCCTATTTGATTTGTTTGAGCTGTTGCTTGAGCTTGTTCTAATTCGGAAGTATAAAGATAGTCATTGTATAGATATGCAACTTTAGCTAGTCCATTATTCACTAATTCTTTTTGAAGTAATTTATTATCTACATAAACCCAAACAAGATATCGATCGTATTTGTCCAATTCATCACTGTTTGGATCAAACTCTAACATGATTTGGTTAGCATTAGTTAAGGCATTACAAGTATATTCACTGGCTTCTTTTCCGTATGGTTCTTCCCCTATGGTTGGATGAACTGATTCTGGTGTATCAATAGCTAGAAATCTTGCTTTAATCACTTCTCCATTGTAATTAAACCTAGCTGTGTCACCATCCGTACATTTTGCTAATGTTACTTCTATTTTATCATTTCTTGCTAAGACAATACTTGGATAAAATAAAATTATAATTAATAAAGTAAATAATGTTTTCTTTTTCATTTCCTACTACCTCTACTTAGAAAAAGAATATCATATTTTAAGTTGTAATACTAGCGGTCAATTTTTTAACAGCAATATAAATTAAGGAAATTTTATAAAAAGTAGCATAGTCTACTGAACCAGTTTTTGCTAAACCAAATACTTTTTGAAAGATGATTATTACATTAAGTGTTTCTTGATCATATTCTCCATTTGGTTTAGTAATTCTAGGAATTCCCGGATAATTTCCCCTTATTACATTTAATTGATTTTGAATTTCCTGTACGAATTTTTCACAGGCTCCGATTGAAATTATATGACCGTGATAACTTTCAGGCAATCCTTCTACTTGATCTGCAATTTTTAAGGTTAAATTATTGCCATAATAATGCTTTAAAATATTGATAGCACTATATCCCTGCACTCCTAGAGTTTGACTCTCCCATTGAGATAATTGTTTTTCTTTATTTGTTTTTATTCCATCATTATAATAAGCAAGAAATGGTTCTTCTCGTCCTGGAAAGTTAATATATTGATTAAAATATTCATCTACTATTCTTGTAATTGATTCAAATGTTGTTCTTCCATAAGTGTATTTTTGATCATAAGCAGTTACTGAAGTAATAGTAAAATCAAATCCTTTAGAAGGATACCATTCAGTATATACTCTATTTAATGTGAATGAAATAATGACAGCAACATTAGCTTTGATTGTTTCTTTTGGCCAAGTAGGATAAATTTCACAACAAGCTACGTTCTTAATGTAATCAATAAAAGACATTCGGTAATTTGCTCCACTCGTATTTGAAGGAACACCATCATGAACAATTATATATTTTGGAATAATAACCTGAGAAAGAACTCGAGATGAAGTTATCTTTTTTTCGGTTTGTATTTCTTCTCCTTGATTCATTGTTGGTGCATAATCGCCATTTAGAACAGGTGGTTCTATTTCCAATTCTTGACTCGAAACATTTAAATCATCAACTGAAGTTAAAATCACTTCTTGTCTTGACGTTACATCAGGAAAGATTTCCACGCCTTTTATTATAAAAGGAATAAATCCTGTTTTTGTTATTCGAATATCATAAGTATAATAAGGATCTTCATGTCCTGGAATCTCACTATTTTCAATTGGAGGGGCTTCCATGATGAATTCTTCTGTCATTCCATTGATATCTGTATATTTAGATATATCATTTCCAAAGATTTCTACAAGTGCATTATTTACAGGTTCAATATTTGAATTGGCATAAACTTGCACAATTAGTTTTCCTGTATTCATATTTTTCACTTTCTTTCTTTTTTATTATATGTTAAGTTTTTTGAACAAGTTATTCTTTATTCAATATAATATGATAGGATGTGATAATGATGAAATTACGTCATGTATCAATGAAAGATACTGGGGAAGATGTAAAAATTTTACAAGAAAAGTTAAAAATTCTTGGTTTTTATGCAGGACGAGTAACTGGAAGTTTTGGTAATGCAACTGACCTTGCTTTAAGAAAATTTCAAGATACCTATGATTTAAAAGTTACAGGAATTGTTAATAATTCTTCTTGGGATCTTTTATTTAGTGAAACGAAACCTATTTTTATTCAAGCTCATAGAACAAATTATAAAACTATTAAAGAGGGTGATTTTGGTGAAGAAGTTTATGAATTACAAATAATGTTAAAAACCTTAAATTATTATGATGGATCAATTGATGAAATCTTTGGAAGCGAAACTGTAAAAGCAGTTAAAAACTTTCAATATATTAATCAGTTAACAGTTGATGGAGTTGTTGGTAAAAATACTTGGGCAGCTCTTTACTATTTATATTCTCCAACTGCTTGTTTTGAAGAAGAGATTTCAGTGGCAATAGAATTAGAAAAACCAATGGATAAAGATTTTCATACAGTGGTAACTGGAGATACTTTGTGGAGCGTTGCCAAGAAACATGGTTTAACTGTAGATGAATTAAAAGAAATCAATCATTTATCTTCAAATAATTTAGCTATTGATCAGATATTAAAACTTTCTACTGAAAGTACAATGGAAAAGCCTGAAATGGAATTAGAAAATAAGTATGTGACTTATGCTGTAATCAAAGATGATACTCTTTATTCTTTAGCAAGACAATTTGATACTACTGTAGAGCAAATAAAAAACTTGAATAATTTAAGTTCAAGTAGTTTATCGGTGGGACAAATTCTTCTAATGCCAGATACTAGTGTAAATTACATTACTTATGTTGTAAAAAGTAGCGATACTTTGTATGCACTTGCTCGTGAATATAATACAACTATTGATGCAATCAAATCTTTAAATGACTTGATTTTTGATAATCTTCAGATGAATCAGATTTTAAAGATTCCAAGACTTTGACAATATATGCGACAATAATTTAGAAAAAGATAGTAAAATTTAAAAATACTCTTTATAATTAAATTAGAAAGTGAGTGTTTTTATGAAAGACAAAGAATCTTTTGATTATAATAAACTATCTAAAGAGCAAAAAGAAACATTATTGGAAAAGAAAAAACAAAATCGTTTTATAGATAATATAATCTTATTTTTATTATTTATTTTGTTGATTGTTGTAACATTTATTATTATTTCAAAGGTAATCTTATAATGGAATTTAGAAAATTTAAAAACTATTATGTGGTTCGTTTAGAAAAAGGAGAAGAAATTACATCTTCTTTAAAAGTTTTGTGTCAAAAAGAACAAATTACTTTAGGTTCTATCAGTGGTTTAGGTGCTGCTTGTGAAATCGAAATTGGGTTATTTGATACCGAGACAAAAAAATATGAAACCACGGTGAAGCGTGGAATGTATGAAATTACTTCTCTAATTGGAAATATCAGTACCATGAATAATGAAATTTATTTACATAATCATATTAATTTTAGTGATCCAAATAATCAAGTTTATGGGGGTCATATGGTTCGTTGCATCATTTCGGCAACATGTGAAATTATTATTACTGCTATTGAAGGAAATATTGATCGGAAGTTTAATGAAACAATTGGACTTAATTTATGGGAATTTAAAAAGGAAGATTAGCTCTTCCTTTTTTTAGATCCATCTGGAAATATAAATTTTTCTACTAGTACTTTCAATATAATTATCAAATATCTGAATAATAAAGTCTACAACTGCTTTTAAAATGTTCGTAGAATTTTTTTTAATTCTTGCTGAAAGCAATTCTTTTTTTATTGTTGTTCTAAACAAATGATCTTCAATATAATTATTTAGAACAGTATCAAGATCCTTAACCGTTTTTATTTCTGCTTCATTTAAAATATTAATACTAAAAATATAATTTTTATAAATATTAATTAATTTTTGAGTAAACTCTTCTTCCATTGTATATTCAAAATTAATAATTCTTTGATAATTTGGACAATATTTTAATACTTCTTTATTATGCATTTTATCTACTTCCTATCCTTAAAAAAAAAATACTATGAATTATTCCAATTGTCAAAATAAATATGAAAATTTTATCTAATATATTTATATATTATATTCTTAATTTTTTTAAATGCGTATTTTACTATGTCCACTATTTTGTTTTTCTTCATCTATTGATTTTTTGTTACATGAAACATACAGCATATTACGAAAACAAGTATAAATTTCTTTTTTAGTGGCCTTAAAACCATTACTTTCTAAAAATGATAAATAACTATCTAATTCAAATTCATTAAAAACTTTATATCCTAAAAGTCGTGTAATATTTAATATGAATTTTTCTCTAACTGTACTTGGAGTTAAAAATTGAGGAGCATGTAATAACCAATCATCTTTTAAAACTCTATAAGCCTCGGCTAAAGCTTTTTCTGGTTTAGTCATAATGTGAAGAGCATTTCCAATTATTATATGATTAAAACTTTTATCCTCATATTCCAAATTGGTTGCATCTGCGATTTGAAATTTAAGTTCACTTGTTTTATTTTTACAAACATTTATCATTTGCGATGAAATATCAGTAGCAAGATAATTAAATGGAACCTGTGTTTTATTTAATATTAAGCAACTTAGACGACCTGTACCACAGGCAATTTCTAAAACGTTGTCATCAACTTGAATCTTATTTGCTATATTATTTGCTACCTGTATATCAGAATTCATTTCTAAATTGCGCCAGAAATCATATTTTTTAGCAGCAAAATCCCAGTAAAAATATTTTTTATTCATATTGATTGCTTCTTTTCTATATTTATTATACGAACCAATGGTTCAATTATATTTTGACTTATTCTTCTGCTATTCTTTTAACTTTTTTTCTGATATCGCTATTTATTCTATTATTTTCAATCTTTTTCAATATAAATTTTTGAAGTATAGGATCTAAATCATCTATTTGGATTATCTTTGATTCAAAATTATTTTCTTGTATAAAATCAAGAAAAGTTTGTAATTGTAAAACAGATATAGTTTCAATATTTTCAAAATTAAAACAAGCAAATATTCTTTCATAATAATCTTCAATTTTTGTAGAAGTTGTTTGTATTTGAGACGCTTCTTCAAATTGTGATGCTAATTGATAAAGTTTCATAGCTTTACTATCTGGTGAAATTGTTGTATCTGATGTTATTTGTTTTATTTCAGCAAATATAGATTCAATCGTTTTATTTTCTTTTATAGAAGTAGAACTATTAAAAGAAATGTTGAAACCTCGTTCATTTCCAAATTTTCCAAATAATATTTCAGAAATTTTATTAACAATCGCTGGATAATCATAATAATCGTAAGAAACCGTACTTATTTCTGGTTTATCATCATCACCATATCCTGTATCGTGATACTCTCTTTGCGTTATATTAATACTGACATTTCTATAATGTTCATCATTTCTGTAATGTGGCAAACTATATCCTGTACGAGGTTTATTTCTAATATTTTCTATTTTGCTACAATTTAAAATAATTTCATTTTTTAAATCTAATAATGCTTCATTATCTACATTAATTTCTAATTTAAAAATATCATCCCCAATTCTTAAAAATACATTCTTTTTGTTCATATATAAAACTCCTCTCTTGACTGCATCTATTCTAAATTATTTAATTTATTATCTATTTGGTATCCCAGAAGTGACTCGAACACTCAACCTAATGCTCCGGAGGCATTCGCTCTATCCTTTGAGCTACTGGGATATGACATAATTATATCAGATTTAGTGATGAAAAAAAACCTGAAATTCAGGTTTTAAAATAAATTGATAATATCTTGGAATGTAATGTAAATCATTAAAATCAAGAGTAAGATAAAGCCAACTGTATGGAATTTGTTTTCTAAATTTGAATCAATTGGTTTTTTTCTTATTTTTTCGATGATTAAGAAGACGATTCTGCCGCCATCAAAGGCCGGGAATGGTAAGATATTAATAAAACCAACATTAATACTTAAGAAAGCCAATATATACGCTATCTGGGCAATGCCATAAGACATTCCTTGTTCTACTACTTTATACATTCCAACTGGTCCAGATAAAGATTTTATAGATAGTTTTCCTGTAAATAGCCCAGAAATTGTTAGTCTCATACTATCAATTATTGATCCGAATTTTTGGAAAGAATATTTTATACTAGTAAGCATTCCTGTTTCTTCTGGTTGCTTAATCCCAAAACCAAAGACGTAACGTTCTTGTTCTTCATTATAATCTGGATTTACAGTAATTTCTTTTGTTTCTCCATTTGCTTTTTTTACTTCAAATTTATAAGTATTATCCGCGTTTTTATAGTAAAGATAGATTTGTCCAGCATCCCAGCTTCCGACTTTTTTACCATTGATTTTAGAAATAGTATCGCCAGTTTCCAATCCTGCTTTTTCAGCTGCTGAATTTTCTACTATTTCTCCTATTTCTGGTTTAATAGCAGTTGGTCCATTTATTAAGCTCAAAAAGAATAAAACGATGATTGCTAATATAAAATTATTAATAACTCCGGCTACTAAAATAATAACTCTTTGAATCCAAGGTTTATTACACATAAACTTTTCTGCTGGGATTTTATTATCATCTTCATAAACTTCCCCAGCCATTTGTACAAATCCACCTATCGGGAATACTCTTAAATTATAATCGATTCCGTCTTTACCTTTGATTGATTTGAAAATAGGTCCCATTCCAATTGAAAATTCATATATGTGAACTCCAAATTTCTTTGCCCAATAAAAATGTCCTAACTCATGAACAAGAATAATAATTCCTAAAATAAATATTAATACTAAGATTGTTAAAAACCACATATTGTTGCCTCCTTATATTTGTGAAAAAAAGATGATTGCTGTTGCTATTACTATAATTAAACTATCAATTCGATCTAATATTCCCCCATGACCTGGGATGATGCTTGAAAAATCTTTAATATTATTTTCACGTTTTATTCTACTGAAAATTAAATCTCCCATTTGCCCTAAAATAGACAAAGTAAGTGTTATTAATATTATTTGCCAACTAACTACAGAAGATACCATAAAATAGTAAATCGCATTACTAATTATAACTGCAAATAAGCTTCCACCAAAACATCCTTCCCAAGATTTATTGGGACTAATTTTACTTAATTTATGTTTTCCAAATGCATTACCAATAAATAAAGCAAAACTATCGGTTACAATTGGAATAGAAATGATATAGATAAATTTTTCTAGACTAAATTTTCGAATTAAAATTGCTCCATTCATAGATAATCCAAGAATAATAATTGCACCAATCATAAAGATTGCATCTTTTGTTTCGTATTTCTTACTAAAAATACAAGGAATTAGCATAGCAATAATGCTCAAAGCAATTCCTCGATAACTTAAGCCATACATAATTGAATAGCCTTCATAATCGGAAAAAATTAGTAATAAGAGACAGATTGCTGCTAGTAGAAAGACTATTTCGGGAATTTTATTATGACTTAATTTCAAATCGGTTAATTCCTTTAATGCTATAATACTTATAACTCCAACAAAGATTGAAAAGTATGAACCTCCAAAATAAATCACTGGTATTGCAATCGCAAACATCAAAATTGCACTCAATATTTTTTTTACCAAGATATTACACCTTCCTTTATAATTCTATTAAAAGTATACACTTTATAGAATTATTTAGCAATCAAAACAAAAAAAATTAGACATTTTATTATCTAAAATTCTTTGATTATAAAATATTTTAATCTTCAAAAAAAAGACCGAATGGTCTTTTGTTATAAATAATTTAAAATTATTTAACTGCTTCTTTAAGTTTGCTACCAGCTTTAAAAGATGGAACTTTTTTAGCAGGAATTTTGATTGCTTCTTTAGTAGCAGGATTAATTCCTTCACGAGCAGCTCTTTCTTTAACTGCAAATTTTCCGAAACCAACGATAGTAACGTCACCGTCTTCTACCATACCTTTTTCGATTCCTTTGAATACACCATCAACAGCTTTTGCAGCGTCTTTTTTAGATAATTCTGTAAATTCTGCAACGAATTCTACTAATTCAATTTTTGTCATTTTTGACTACCTCCAATTTTCTATGATAAAGGCATATTACCCTTACATCTTAAGGTTAGCATACTCAAGAATTAAAAAGCAAGAAAAATATTAAAAATTAGCTTAAAATCTGCCTATATGACATTTTTTTCGAAATTATTTGACCCTTTGTTGACAATATTTAACTTATTTTTACTCTTATATTTTTATTTCATTCTTGAATACAAAAGAAAATGGGAGCTTAATAAGGCATTTAAAAAGAGGTTTTTTTCCTCTTTATATAACAATTGTAATTAAGTTGTTTGAACCTTTGTTTACAATCTTAGTTACTGTCTGACTTAATTTATAACGCATATTTTCTGGCATAATAGATAGTTTTGCTTGAATTCCTTCTTTGACAATTTCATCAATTGAACGTCCAAATATTTCACTTTTCCAGATGCTTGATGGATCATTTTCATAGTCTTTCATTAAATAATTAATTAATTCTTTACTTTGAAGTTCGGTTCCGATGATTGGTTCAAAGGTACTTACAACATCTACTTTCATTAAGTGAATACTAGATGCTACTGCTTTTAATTTCACGCCATACCGTGATCCTTGTTTAACAATTTCCGGCGTTTCTAGGCGCATATCTTTAAGTCCTGGATAAACAATACCATATCCGGTGTTTTTAGCCATTTTAATTGCTTGTTTTATACTATCAAGTTCTTCACGTCCATCACTATAACTTGCAAATATTTTAATTAAACCAGCTTTGGTAGTGATAGCTTCCCCCATCATTTGTTTTAGAATGCTTTGATACAATTCATCGCTACTATCTAATGTTACGGTAACCGTGCCACTAGCACTGTCTAATTCACTGATAAAAGCTTTATGAATGAATTCACTTTCTGTAAAATGATTTAGAATATCTTCAACATCTCTTACTTTATTAACACTAGTGATACTTTCTCTTATTTTATCTAAATAATGACTTTTAATTTCATTTAATTTTGGTAAAACATGAACCCACTCAGGAATATTTACTTTAATATCCATGATTGGGAATTCATATAAAGTTTGTTTTAAGATTTCTACAATTTCAGGTTCTTTCATGTCTTCAATACTAATTGCTAAAACTGGTACATCATAAGCTGCATTTAAATTTTTAGAAAGTTCTTGAGTATCACGGCTATTAGGTTTTGAACTATTTAAAATAACAATAAATGGTTTACCTATACTTTTTAATTCAGTAACTACTTTTTCTTCTGCTTCGATATAATCTTCACGTTTCAAATCTCCAAATGATCCATCAGTTGTAACAACAATTCCAATTGTAGAATGATCTTTAATTACTTTTTCAGTTCCAATTTCGGCTGCTTCAATAAAAGGTACTGAATCTTCAAACCAAGGAGTTTTAACCATTCTTGGATTTCCATCCGCATCTTCATACCCATTTGAATTTGGAATAACATAACCAACACAGTCAATTAATTTAATATTGGCATTAAAGTCTCCAACTGCAATCTTAGCTCCACTTGATGGAACAAATTTTGGTTCTGTTGTCATGATTGTTTTTCCTTGAGCACTTTGAGGTATTTCGTCTAAACATCTTTTTTTCTCGATTTCATCTTCAATATTAGGAACAACTAAGTTTTCTATAAAGCGTTTGATGAATGTACTTTTTCCTGTTCTAACAGCTCCTACTACACCTAGATAGATTTCTCCGTTTCCCCTTTTTGCAATTGATTCAATGATTTCTTTTTTTTCCATTTTAATATATTCCCCGCTTTCATCTATTAAAAGATTATGTCGATTAGAAAATTATTAGAACAAAAAAGAGAAATTTATTTTTTCTCGTTTAATCATTTTTTAATATTCTTTCTTTTTGTTCTTCTGAATCTCCTAAATTTGAATAAAAAGAATTTAATAGTTCGATTAATTTTCTTTTTTGAATTGGCAAATAAAAAGGATCCTCCGTAATAATTTGTTTAAAGTTATTTTCATCCCATCCAATTTTTTCTAAAAAATCAAATAGACTTGAATCACATTTTTTTTGTTGTTCTTTTAAAGTGACTAAATTATATACTTGTATCTGTCTTATTCTTAAATGTTCTCGAGATTTTTCTCCTAATTTCTTAGCAAACTCAGGTTTAAAATTTTCAACTACTGATATAAAATCCATAATATTTTTGGCAGAATAATTTTGGTTCAATAATATTTCTTCGAACTGATTTTTCAAGACGTAATTAAATAAATCTAAAATAGTTAGTTCTTCTAATGAAATGCCAGCTTTTTTAATACATACTTCACTATAGTCTTCGTATAATTTTGTAAATAAATTGTTGGAGGTTATAAAATAATATTCAATTTTTTCATATTGAGTTAATTTATCCGTTTCTAATTTATTATATTGGATTGCTGGCTTGCCATTAATATTGTGATATGGCTTAATGTAAAGAGGATATTCTTTTTTCGATTTAGAAGAAATTTTTACTAATTTACCATGATATGGATCTATTTTATTTAAATATTGATTTATAATAATCGAATTTTTTCTATAATGAGCCGTTCTATAATAAAGTTGTTGTAATTTTTCTAAAGAATAAAAATCATCGATTAGATTGTTTTTTATTAAAGTCTCTATAAATACTATTCCATAACGAACAGGATTATTATCTAAAATAAAAAGTTTTAACTCTTCTTTGATTAAATATAACTTCGGTAATTCCTTTATTAACAAATCCGGATTATAAGCTAATGTCATTAAACTAATAGCTGTATTATTAGCAAATAATCCATTTAAGTAATCATTTTTCAATTCGTCCTTTATTTCAATTCCATAATTATACGAAGAATAACTAAATATCTTTTTCATTATAATTGGATTAAGTTTCATTTCTAATGACAATAAATGATATAAAAGTTTTGGATTCAATCTATTATTTACGGGTATAATTGGTTGAAGCTCTGATTTAGCCGATTTTTGTTGATATGCAAATAATAATAAAGCAAAGGAACTTGCTTCAGCAGTATATACACAATATTCATATTCTTCATCTGCTGAAGTCTTAAATTTCATTATTCTAGCAATAAAAAAATAAAAAGAATAATATGGCATTTGATTGGGATATCCTAACCGATATAATTGGAATTTTATTTCTTCATTAGATAAAAAGTAAAATTCACCTAAACTTGTTTTTAATATCAAATAATTTTCATTTTCACTTATCTCAAATAAAGTTATTTCTTCTTGTTTAAATTTCTCAATTAAATTCAATCTAATCCCCCCCTCAAAAGATTAGATTATTCTATCATAAATCTACTCATAAAACAAATTATCTGGCTTCAAATTAAAGATGGCAGAAATATTTTTGGCCATTTCATAGTACAATCTTCTTTTCTTGTTTTCAAGTTGCCAATAATAGCATTTACTAATACCCAATTGTCGTGCCATAAACTCATATGAGTAGTTATATTCTTCTCTTATTTTTCTTAATTTTTCAAATTTCATTATTTTTTCCTCCATTTATATTCATATATTATCATAATAACCCACAGTTTTCTATTTTTTTTTATTTCTTTTGCGAAAATCAGGCTGGGTGATTCATTATGACTTTTGAAAAATTAAAATATTTAAGAGAATCTGAGGCAATGACTCAAGAAGAAATTGCTGATATTTTACAGGTTGAACGCAGTACATATGCTTGTTGGGAATGTTCCAAAAATATTATTCCTTTAAGAAAATTAAATTTATTTGCTAATCACTTTCATGTTTCACTAGACTATTTAATAGGTTTAAAACCAAAAGAATTTATTCCGAATTTTATTGATGTCAATGTAAGTTTAAGTGCAAAAAATTTAAAACAATTTCGAATAAATTCTAAATTAAGTCAAGCTAAACTAGCAAAAACAATTAGAAGCAGTCAAGCAAATATTCATCGATATGAATCAGGAAAAGCACTTATAACTACCGATTATGCTATTTCTTTGGCTAAGAAGTATAATTATTCTTTAGATAAATTAGCTGGAAGAAAATAAAAAAATAGCGCTTAGCTATTCTTTTCAAACATATTTTCAATTTTACCGGTTGGAACCTCATCATTAACAATAGTATTTATTATTTTTTCTTCTCTTTCTTTGGAAATTTCCTTTCCAGTTATTCTACTAAGACTCCCGATGATATCTTTTAATACATCTGGATCTTTCATATTCCCTTCATTTAATTTACCTGCTAATGATATTAAAGTATCTTTGTCAACATTGGTTTTCTTTTTGATTTTATCGAAAAACGAATCACTTAATTGCATTAAATTACCTCCTACCATAATATATGATAGTTGGGCAATTTGTTTAATCAAAAAAAATATCATCTGGTTTTAAATTAAAAACCGCGGCTATCTTCTTCGCTAAATCATAATATAGTCTTCTGTTGTTGTGTTCAATTTGCCAATAATATGCTTTGCATATACCAACTTTATCAGCCATTAACTGATATGTGTATCCATTCTTTTTTCTTAAATCTTCTAACTTCAAATTTTTATTTTTCATACTGCACCTAATACAATCATATAAGAAAATTTGCCATTTGTCAATTTTGTGTAGAAATTAATAGGTGGACTTCAAATAAATTAACCACTAATATAGTAAATGTTGGAGGAAAGGTCTTAATATTATGAAAAATATCAAGAAAGTTGTCGGTAATAATTTAAAATATTATCGCTTCCAAAGTGGATTGAGCCAGGAAAAATTTTATGAAAAATTTGGACTTAACCCAAAGTATATGGCTTGTGTGGAACGTGGAGAAATAAACGTGTCCATAGAATTCTTAAATAACCTTTCAGCAGTATTAGAGGTAGAGATTACGGATTTCTTCAATGAAAGCGAAAGCCGAATCGTCGAATCAAAAAGAATCGATTCCAAGAAAAGACAAGAAGTTTAATTCTTGTTTTTTTTATGGAATTATATAAATTTCAAAGCCTTAATTATTAGAATATTGGTCTAATTTTTTTAATATTGCTTTCAAAATAAAGTTTGTTTATTAAAAAAATAATTCACAAAAAAATAAGATTAAATAATCTTATTGTGTTAATTCAATTTTACCACTAGTTGTTTTGACATTTAATTTGTAATATGGATCTGTTCCAAGCACTGTTCCATTATATGGATATTCAATATTACCACTGACACTACTTGCTTCCATTCGACAATTGACGTCTGAGGAGAAATGAACTTTTATTTTTCCAGATACACTTTTTAGACTACTATCATTTAAAATTGTAAATTGATTGATTTCAATTTTACCTGAAGTAGTACTAGCATTTAATTTGCCTACAACTTGATTCATGACAATACGACCAGATACAGAACTAGCATTAACATCGCCAACCACGGCTTCTACTTCGATTTTACCGCTAGTTGTTTTTAATTCAATATTTTTTGTTTGTAGTTGAGAAGAAATAATATCGCCTGATACTGATTTAACATTCATCTGATCAGATACAATCTCATCATAGAAATGAATTTTACCACTTGTACTTTTGACTTCTGCAGTATTCCACTTGTAGTAATCATAAACGTCAATTGATCCTGATACGGTTTTAATGACCATATCTCCTTCATAAGATGCTGGTAAATAAATTTCGAATTTGGAAAAATCAAAACCAAAACTAAACCATTGAGTTCTTTCGTATTCAACAATTTCTAATGATTTACCACTTTGTTTTGAATCAAAAAGATTATTTTTACGACTTTGATTAGAATATTGAATTACTTTTAATTTATCATTATCAGAATATTTAATTTCTACATCTCCAGCTACGAAGTTTAAAGTTAATCTACTGATATCTGTTAAATCAAATTCTTGTTCCTTTACTATTTCTGTTGATCCACCAAATCCAAACCAACTTGAATTTCTTGTACTCATAACTAATACTCCTATCAATCCAACTAAGATTACAACTAAAATTGCTACTAGTCCGTAGCGTAATCCATCATTTTTCATTTTTACCTCCAAAAAATAACAACTCAACAATATTTTGAATCACAACTCCTATTAAGAAGATAATCCAAGAGATATGCCAATTTTGAAAGTTTAAACTTATGATGAAATATAAAGCAACAATGGATAACCAAATAATACTATTAATACTTTCTTTAATAGCTTTGTTTTTGTTTTTTTCACTTTTCCATTCTTTAAATTCTTCCACCATTGTTGAATCAATTTTTTCATATTTTGGTTGTGACATGAAATGGTAGATTAATAAACAAGTTGCAACTCCTGCTATTGAAAAGAATGCTGACATACTGACAAAATCTGGTAAGCCAAGTTCTTCGGTAATAATAATACAAATCAAACTAACAATGTACATGGCTACACTTATGGATACAATAAAAGCTGTTTTTTTCTTTCGAGCTAATTGATCCACCGTAATCATTTTAGTAGGTTCATCATGTTCTAAGTCTTCGATTAATTCATCAATATTGCCAATACTAGCGACTACTTCCTTAAAAGCTTCCCTTTCTGTTTTGCCATCATTAATTAAATCATCATATTTTTCTTCTAAATTATAAATAATCTCTTCTTTTAATTCTCTTACTTTTCTGTTTTTCGGTGCATCCTCAAACAATTCATTTACATAATTTCTAATTTTTTCCATAACAATCTTTAAATTAATTTATCAATTAATTTCTTTGTTACCTCCCAATCCTCTTTGTTTTTTTTCAATTCGTTTTTTCCGCTTTCAGTTATTTTATAATACTTTCTTCGAGCTCCAGTTGTTTCATCTCCCCAATAAGATGAAATCAAATTGTTCTCTTCCAATCGTTTGAAGGCTGTGTATAAAGTTGCTTCCTTGAGTTCGAACTGATTTTCTGTTTTACCTTTAATCGTTTTGTTTATTTCATAACCATAACTATCTTTTTCTAATAAATGACTTAGAATAATGGTATCAGTATGGCCTCTAATGATATCTGACGTTATACTCAAAAATATCCCTCCTTCGATATACATATTATCATTATATACCTCACCTGTCAAGGTATATTTTTATTATATGTTTTATTGTGTTTTTTATGTAGAAAAAAACACCATTTTGGTGTTAATTTCTAATTATTTTTTTTATATTTTCTATTACATCATTTAATTTAATACTATTAGAAGCTTTAAACAAAACAATATCACCTTCTTGTTGATCACGAAGTAATAACTGTCCAATTTCTTCTTTAGTTAAATGTTTTATTTTATTTGAATTCATGCCACTTGCAATTGCACTATTAACAACATGAATTGAGGCTTCTCCAGTTGTATAAAGAAAATCGATCTTATTTTCAACAACTAATTTACCAATTTGTTCATGAATTTCTTGAGAAAAATTATCTAGTTCTAAAATATCGCCTAAAACAGCTATTTTTCTTTTTCCTTCATATTTACTTAAGTAATCTAAGGCACTTTGCATAGCTTCTAGATTTGCATTATAAGTATCATTAATAATTGTCATTTGCCCAACGGTTTCAATTTTCATGCGATTTCCAACTTGTTTAAATTTTTTAATCCCTGTTTGAATTTCCTTGATTGTTAATCCTAACTCACGACCTACTAAATAAGCTGCTTGACTATTATAAACGAAAGCATCTCCCATAATTGGCACTTCTATTTTATTGCCTTCTAATTTATAACTAGTTTGATTATTAAAATTTATAATATTTGTGGCTTGAAAATCGGATTGATTATGAATTGAGAATCTCAAAATATGATCAACTTTAAATTCATTATAATCTTTTAATAAAGGATAATCATTATTTATAATAATAGTTCCAGTTTGCTCCATACCATCCATAATTTCCATCTTAGCTTTTAGGATATTCTCTTTGGAACCCAAATTTCCAATATGAGCTGTTCCAACATTAGTGATTACTGCAATGGTCGGTTTGGCAATTTCAGATAATAATGATATTTCTTTTAAATGATTCATGCCCATTTCTAATACGATTACTTCTTCATCTTTCAAATTCAACATTGTAAAGGGAAGACCAATATCGTTGTTATTATTTCCTTGTGTCTTTAATACCTTATATTTTTGTTCTAACACACTTGAAATCATTTCTTTTGTGCTGGTTTTACCAACACTTCCAGTCACAGCAACAATTGGAAGATTAATCTGACTGCGAATATATTGCGCTAAAGTTTGCATACATTTTACGGTATCTTCTACTAAAATAATTGTACAGTCATTGTATTTGTTTACATCTAAAGTTTCGTCTATACGATCTAAAATCCAGATGCTTGATCCTTTTTGATAGACTTGGTCAAAGAATTTGTTTCCATCAAAGTTTTCTCCTCTAATTGCTATGTAAACATCTTCTTTATTGATAGTTCTAGAATCCTTAGAAAAATTATTTAGAACGAGATCTTCGTTTCCTTGAATTAATTTAGCTTTACAAACTTCTAGAATATCTTTTACTTTTAAAATCATCATTATCACTCTCTTTATAATATAGGCAATTTACCTAATTTAAGTTCCTATTTATTGTATCATATAATAAAAATTTATAGAAGATATATGGGTTTGCTTTAGTCTGTGGTTACGCGTGGTACTATAGAATTCGAAAAAATATTCGATTGTTATCTTCAGCAAACGTTATTAGGTATCTTCTTTTATCCGCTTATTAAAATTTCTAATTCCATCCAATTATTAACTCTTGTAATATATGTTAAAATGATTAGCAACTAGAGAAAATAAAAGACATCTAATATCGTTCCCCTCATCTAAATATAATATCATTTATTATTCTCTTTAAATCCAATTGCTAATTTTCGTTTTTCTTCTTTTTCCAATTCCTTTAAACTCTTTTTTGGAGTTGGCAAATTTTTTGGCATAGTTCCGCCAAGTTCTTCAATTGTTTTTCTTACTTTTCTTCCTACTTGATAATGAACTTTTTTTGCATTATCTTCTCCTTGTATTTCTTCATTCTCAATTTTTTGTTTAGTTTGAGAAATCCTAAAAATATTAGTTGCCAATTCATCACTTCCCATATTATCTATAATCTCTTCTCTATAACGAAGTTTCTTTCTCTTAGCAATATCATCAGCTCTTTCACCATTATATAAACCTCGATAACTAGCATTGTGAAATTGATCAAAATTTTTAACTCCTACTTTTTTGGCTACTTGATTTAACTGATAATTTTCTTTTTTAGTAATGTTTCGATTATAAAATCTTTTTTCTGTTTCAGATAATTCAGTATATTCTTGTTCAGCTAGTTCTTGCTTTCTAGTTTGAATAGCGAAATATTTTTGACCTGATGCGATTACTTTTTTTCTTGGATCACCATTTTGAACTATCAAATAACAAATATATCGAGATAATTTATAATCTTTTATAAATTCTTCTTTTCCTTTACCAGTTTTTATTGGCTTGTTGACATCAACAACCCAAAATTCCTCAGTATCCGAACTATTTTCAGCAGAAATTATAGCTTTATTTATAACTTTTTCAAAATTACGCCATTCAGTATATTCCAAAGCTATTTGGAGTTCTCTAGCCTCCCAATATTTATTTTATATTAGTAATGCAAAAAGTAAATCTTTCGTTGAAACTTATTTTTCAATAGATTTTAAATATCTTTCTAGATACTCCCAACAACCAGTTTTAGTAGTAAGTTCATTATAATTATCATGTATCCTTTCAATAACTTCTTCTTTATTAAACCACCGAATATCTTGCACTTCTTCTTCTTGTAATATTAATTTAGTAATATCAATATCTTTATTAACAATAAAGTATTCATTAAAATGATTATCATTTATATCTCCTTTGATATTTGACGATGTAGTTGAACCAATAAATAATAAATCACTTAAATCAATATCTAATCCTAATTCTTCTTTAGTTTCTCTTATTACTGATTGATATCCAAATTCACTATCTAAAACATGCCCTCCTGCAGTAATATCCCACAGATTTGGCCACATTTTTTTTATTGAACTTCTTTTTTGTAATAAAACCTCATTATTAGAATTTATTATAAACACCACAGTCGCTCTATGCCACAATCCTTCTTTGTGACATATTTCTCTACTAACAACTTTATTAGTAAACTCACCATTCTCATTTAATACATCAAACATTTCTTTCATATAATTAAGCCTCCTATTATTTTTCTGTTTAATTTTATATTTTTTTATGGGATGATTTAGTTGCTTCCCATTTTCCTCACCTAACGGTCTAGGGTGTCTTTTTTTACCCCGCTTTGTAATGATATAATTTCATCAAAAAGTCATTTATACTATGATACCAATTATATATTTGCTTCTTCTTGGTTGCATATTTTTCCATTTCTTCATCACTTGCATTTGGATGGTTGTCATTCCATCTTTTTATGCACCTTTCATAACAAGTATTAACGCAAGTTCTCATGACAATCAATTTTCCTTTTATTATTGATAAATCTTTTACGTTTCTAAATTGTGCACTATCAATGACAATGGTCTTATTCTGGTCTTTAAAATAATCTAAAATATCTTTATAACAGATATCAAAGTCAGTTATTATATTAGGAATATCGTTTCTATATTTATTTCTAAACATTAAACCTAATTCTCTATTTATACCACTCGAATTATCAAATCTACTAAATACTTCGTCTGTATCAACTATAATATAATTTGAATTATTCATAAATTGATTAGTATAATACGATTTACCTGAACCACTTTCGCCAGTCAAATTAATAATTTCATCTTTTGTTAATTCTTTAATGAATGGTTCTTTATCTTGATCTAATGTAATTAGCAAACTATCCATATAAGCCCTCCTATTTTTAATACTTATGGGGTAGAAAAGGACATCTCCATTCTTCTCAAGTAATAGGGATGTCTTTTCCCCCACTATAGTTATTTAGAATAAATACTGGAAGTAGAAACTCCACCATCTACAGTGTAAATTCCACCCGTTACATACGAAGCTTCATCACTCACTAAAAAACTAACTACATTTGCTACTTCATTTGGAGTTCCGATTCTTCTTATGGGAATTCTATTACTACATTTTTTCTTATCTTCTTCATTTTGAAAACTTTTTTCTAATAATTCAGTAAGTATTGGCCCAGGTAAAACACAATTAACTCTAACTCCTAAATCTGCATACTCTTGTGCCAAGCATTTAGTGAACATTACAATTCCTGCTTTTGTTGTACAATATAATGGTGATGTTAGTTCTGGAACTAAGCCTAAACAAGAAGCAATATTTACAATACATCCTTTTTGTTTCTTTAGTTTATCAATAATGTTTCTAGTAACTTTAAAAGTTCCTTTTATGTTTATATCAACCATATAATCTATATCTTCATCAGTTGTTTCCTCTAAATATTTTTCAAAATATACACCAGCATTATTTACCAAGATATCTATTTTTTCTATATCTTTAATCGCATTTTTAATTTCATTATCTTTAGTTATATCTACTTTATGATATTCGAAGTTGTTTTTAGGCTCCCTTATATCAAAAATAATGATTTTAGCACCTAGCTCGCTTAATTTGTTTGCAATGGCTTGACCAATCCTATTACTACCTCCTGTTATAATTGCAATTTTACCTTTTAAATTCATACTTTCTCTCCTTCGTTTTAATTCATCTTTGAGTAAAAAATGACATCCCCTTTTCCATCACCTAACGGACTAGGGTGTCTTTTTTTATTCAAGACATTATAATATTATTTTATAAAAATTTGTTTCTTCGTCTTTTTTTATAAGAACACCATTATTACTCTCAATTGTTTTTAAAGAGGCAATATTTTTATTATTGCATTGAATTAAAGGTTCGTTTATTCCCAATTCTCTACATTTATCTAGTGCTAATTTTAGCATTATCTTACCATACCCATTTTTTCTTTCAGTTGGTCTTATTTTATATCCAATATTACCAGAATGCTCTAACAAATATTGATTAAGTTTAGGTCTAATTGCTATTTCACCTACTGGATAATCATTTACATACATTATATAGGTGATTTTAGGAGCCACCTCTTCAGTTAACTCTATACTCTCTTCATCTATTCTGTTTTTTAAAAATTCTTCGAATTGTAATAATGTTAAATCATTAGCTTCATTTTCGGCTCCAGTTTCTTCTTTTGGAATTTCCTGATACATATCATATTCCAATCCACCCATACTTAAATCTATTTTTCTTAAATAATAATTCATATATTTTCCTCGTTTCTATAATGTGCTGGGATAATAAAAGGATACCTAACCCTTTTCTTTAAGTAACGGAGTTCTTTTTTTTACCTTTAAATTATCCATTTACTTTATTATTTTTTGTTTATTTCACATTCTAAATAATTATCTATAATGTCTTTCATTATTATCGGAATATTATTCTCAAAAGTAATAAATTGTTCGTTATACGCTTCTTGTTTTTCTTTATTCAATGGAAAATCAGATATTCCTTTTATTATTGAACAGCTTACATCATTTAATTTACAAACATAAGCAACTGCTCCACTTTCCATGTCTGCTATATCAATTTTATTATTTTGCAAATCTTTAAAATCATTCCACATAACAACAGCCTTGTCCGCTGTTCCTATAGTTATTTCTTCATCAGCATTTGTATGCAAATCAACAATGAATTTATCTTTTAAAAATGGTTCTATTTCTTTTACAGTAGCATCATATTGAACGGCTTTAGTAGGAATTAATATATCAAGTGGTTTGTATTGCTTATTAATACCTGCACAAGTACCAATCACAATTATTTTTTTTAATTTGAAATTATCTATCATATATTGTGTTGCCCCAGAGCTCATTACTTTTCTATTATTAGATAAGTATAATAAAACATCTTTATTATAAAGTATTGTTCTTATATATTCTCCATATGGATATTCAATCAATTTATTTCTATCAATGTTTAAATGTTTTAATATTGATGCCCATTCTCTTTTAGATCCAATCGATACTCCAATCATTATTTTTTGCTCCTTTATTTTCTTATTTTTGTGATGCTTTTTTACTTCTAGCCTTTGTAATTTCGAGCTTTCTTTATGATTTCTTTTCTTAGCATAAATTTATCTAAAATCAAAATATTTTCATGAAAATTCGATTCGAATAATTTCTCTATTTTTTGTTTGGTCATTTCATTATTTGAAATAATATACCTTTTTCCATCACTTAAACTTATCAGATTAAAAATCCATTCGTTACTATATCCATTCATTATTTCTATAATTTCGTCTTTTTTTTCTAATATCGAATCTTTATTTAGTACCAATAGTTGTCCAAAAACTTCAGGTAAATTTTCATTTACATACTCTATTTTTAAATCATTTTTAATTGATAATAGTAGATTTTGTTCTATTAATTCTTGACAAGACAAAAAGTATTCATTACCCCAAGATTTATCAATATAACCAATTTTTAATAAACTATTATAAGCATTTATATCTCTTTCAGTCGTTATTGACGCTTTTAGATTCAAGGTATTATCTAAAATTCCAGCTATAAGTAATTTGCATATATCTGAATTTAGTATCTCTAATCTATTAAAGCTTTTGTATTTTTCAAAAATTATAGTACATATAGAGCCAATAAATTCAATTTGAGTAGTAATATTATTTTTTTCTTTCCAATATTGTTCAAATCCTGTATGATGGTCAATTATCTCAATAATATTTTTATTGTCTACAATTTTATCAAACATTTCAGGATTAGAAACATCTAAAACTATAAATTTTTGATTTTCTTTTTCATCAAAGTTATCTAAACTTAATTCAATATCCTTAATTATAGGGGATATACTTTCATTAAATTCTGCTGTTGAAACTCCAATAACAACTTTTCCTAAACTACTTAATAAATGTCTATACGCTATTATTCCAGCATAAGCATCTATATCAATATATTTTTTGCCGGATGTAATAATTATTTCTTTCATTTTTCTAACCTCTCCTCTATGTAATTTAATTACATTATTTAATTTTATAAATATAGTTTATCATAATTCTTAACTAAAAAAAGAAAATAATTATTCATCATCTTCTCCTCTGTTTTTGAACTTTAATATAATTGGGGTTCCACTAAAATCAAAGTTTTCTCTAATTTTATTAATTAAATATCTTTCGTAACTAAAATGAACTAAGCCTTTATTATTTACACTAAAAGAAAATTTAGGTGGTTTTGTACCTTCTTGATTGACGAAATAAATCTTTAATCGTTGTGCTTTATATGAAGGTGGATTATGTAGATTATAAGCATCAGAAATTACTTTATTTAAAGCACTAGTTTTTACTTCTCTTGTAGCATTTTCATAAGCAGAAATGATTTCTGGCATTAATGTTGGTACTCTTTTTTTTGTTAATGCTGATAAGAATACTACTTTAGCATAAGGAGCAAATTGAAATTCATATTGGATTAATTCTTTCCATTTACGTAAATCTTGATCAGGGTTTTTGATTGTATCCCATTTATTGATGACAATAACAAGGGCTTTTCCAGCCTCAATTGCCATTTGTAAGATATGTTTGTCATGTTCAATAATGCCCTCACTGGCATCAATAACTACTACACAGACGTCGCTTCGTTCAATCGCTCTAAGACTTCTAAGTAAACTGTATTTTTCTACATCCTCATAAATACGTCCTTTTTTACGCATACCTGCTGTATCTATAACTAGATATTCTTCTCCATGATAAGTAAATCGAGAATCAATGGAATCACGAGTTGTTCCTGCAATATCAGAAACAATGGCTCTTTCTTCATTTAGAATCGCATTAATTAGACTGCTTTTGCCAACATTTGGTCTTCCTATAATTGAAAATTTCAAGATATCTTCTTCGTCATTTTCATTTTCATGTATATTTTCAGTTATAGTATCTAATAATTCTTTAATACCTATTTTATGGGAAGCACTTACACCAATAATATGTTCAAATCCAAGCTCATAAAAAGAATAAATATTTTCTTTGTTTTTCTCATTATCGATTTTGTTTACAACAACAATAACTTCTTTTCCAGCTTTTAATAACATGTCTCTGATTTTATAATCATTGTTATTTAATTCACTTTTTCCATCGACAATAAATAATACTAAGTCCGCTTCATCAATAGCAAATGTTGCTTGAACAATAATATCCTCATTGAAGTTACCTTCACCTAAATCAATTCCACCAGTATCTATTAAATAAAAGTGTTTGTCATTATGTCTAACAGTTCCATAAATACGATCTCTCGTAATTCCTGGAGTATCCATAACAATTGATTTTTGATCACGTAATAAACGATTAAAAATAGAACTTTTCCCTACATTCGGTCTTCCAATTAAACAAACAGTTTTTTTCATACGAATCACCTCTTTTTGTGTCAATGTATTTTACCACATATGCTTATTTTAAGCAAATTTTTCCTGCGAAGAGACGTAATTTCCTATCAGGGAATAAATAACTCTTAAAAAACAAATATAAATAAAAAAAGACAACTTTCGCTATCTTTAAAATGAATCAATATTTAAATTAACTTTTCCTAAATTATGAGTATAAGCATAAGCTTGAACCATGACTCTAATTGAATGAATCATCTTTCCAGATTTACCTATTACATTACCCATATCTGCCTCTGGAACCATGACTTCTAAAAGAGTTGTATCCTCATCTCCTGCAAAAGTTGTTACTTTCACCATATCAGGATTTTTTACAATACTTTTTACTAGAAATTCAGTATATTCAGATAAGTTCATTATTTACCTTCTTTTTTAGATTCAGCATATTTTTTCATAACGCCTTCTTTACTTAAGATATTACGAACTGTATCTGTTGGAACTGCTCCATTTGATAACCAATATAAAGCTTTTTCGGTATCAATATTAGTTTTAGTATCATTGTTAACTGGATCATAAGTTCCAATTGATTCTAAGAAACGACCATCTCTTGGGGATCTTGCATCTGCTGCTACAATACGATAGAATGGTTTTTGTTTAGAACCCATTCTTTTAAGTCTTAATTTAACTGCCATAAATAATTCCTCCATTCATTGCTACTATCTTAACATAAACCACAAAAAGGTGTCAACAGTTTTTTGTTGACCCCTAAATATAATTATCGTTTAATTCTTCGATTTGTTCTAATTCTTGATTCATATCTGTTTCATAGTCTTCGATTATTTCATAATCATCAAATTCATCTTCTACACTTACTTTAATTTTAGTATCTCCAACAATTTCCACGCCTAATTCTTTATCGATATCAAGTTTTACAAGTCCCGAATCAATATTAACATTTGTAACAGTAGGTTGTTTTAAACTTCTAACAATGATTTCACTAGCATCTGTAATTTTGTTTTCATCTTTAAGGGTCATATTCATTTTATCTGTATAAGAAAATCTTTTTGTTGTTACTGTTGTTTTAGTATCATTGTCATAAGAATACCAAATATTAACATCAAATTCTCCATTTAATTGAACAGAGCCATTTTTATTTTTTCCCGAAAATGTATGATTAATTACCCAACACCCTAGGACCGTATCAGGGGTTTGTTCTGGTTTGATTGTAAAACTACTTGTGCTTGTTTTTTTTGCTTTCCCAATGACAGCTTTTGTCACGATTTCTTTAAAGTTAGCCACTTTTTATCACTCCTCTACTCTAATTTATGCAACGTTAGCCTAAAAGTGTACAAAAAAATAAATGATGTGATAAAATATTTTTAAGAAAGAAGGAATTTGGATGAATTGTTTATTTTGTAAGTTGTTGAGTGGTGAAATCCCTTATAAGAAAGTATATGAAAATGAAATGGTTTTTGCTATTTTAGACATTAATCCTGAAGCTGCTGGTCACACTTTAGTTATTCCAAAAAAGCATATTTGTGATATATATGAAATGGATAATAATACTTTAAATGCCTTACTAGATGCCGGGAAATTAATAGGAGAAGAAATTATTGAAAAATTGAAGAAAACGGGATTTAGTCTAACTATTAATTATGGTTCTTGTCAAGAAATTAAACATTTGCATATGCATATTATTCCTAACAAAAACAAGAAAGAATTAAGTATTGATGAAGTATATAATCAAATGAAAAAATAGAAGATAAATTGTATTGTCTTCTATTTCTTTATTTCTCTATACTCTGCTCGAACATTCTC
>Ga0153938_1000075_pt1 | contig 33638 bp, 30 predicted proteins | sample TSNY022MetaG_FD_104740 | JGI IMG/M metagenome (GOLD analysis project Ga0153938, IMG submission 104740) | Attine ant fungus gardens microbial communities from New Jersey, USA - TSNJ022 MetaG | ecosystem: Host-associated > Fungi > Mycelium > Unclassified | place: USA:New Jersey: Brendan T. Byrne... | reverse complement strand
TATGAGTATGACCTGATTGGAAACCGTACAGCCATCATAAAGACAAACAATGGAACCGGTAAGGTTGCAGAATACAGGAAATATGTATATAATGAAAGCAGCCAGGTAGTAAAAGCCGAGATCTATGACGGCAAGAAAACAACCAGCATGGTATATACCTATGGTAGTGATATAATAGGACTTAATCAGAAAACCTTGATTCTATAAGGGTTTTACCGATTAGGTCCTATTTTTTTATGCCCTTGTCTGCCAAGAGCAGGCAATATACCCTAATAAAATACTGAAAGGAAGTGACATATTGGCTAAGATAATAGCGATTATGAATGAAAAGGGAGGCGTTGGAAAAACTTCAACAGCGACCTCACTTGCCTACTTATTGGCAAAAGGAGGTGAGAAAACGGCACTCATCGACTTTGACGGACAGGGACATGCTTCCATGCTGTGCGGAGTGGAGAACCCGAACAAATTAGACATTACAATATCAACCCTTCTGAACAAAGTAATCATGGACGAGGTCCTGCCGGAACCGGAAAGTTACATATTTCATGGAAGCAATGGTGTGGATCTGATTCCTGCCAACAGTCAGCTTTTCGTACTGGAACGGAATCTTTCAAGCGTGGATTTTCGTGAATACAAGCTGTCAGAGTATGTGAATACCATAAGGGATTTATACGATTACATCATCATTGACTGTATGCCACAAATAGGCACACCTATGGTTAATGTGATGATGTGTGCTGACAGCATTGTTATCCCCACTCAGGCAGAAATCCTGTCAGCGCAGGGACTTAATGAGCTTTTAAAGCATTACCAGATAATCCGTAAAAATAGTAATCATACATTAGAGATCGAAGGGATTTTAATCACCATGGACACTGGGCGCACTATTGTTTCATCACAGGTCAATGCCATGATTGAAAGCACCTTTTCTGGAAGAATAAACCTGTTTAAGACCCGTATTCCCCGTTCTATTAAAGTGGCTGAGGCCTGCCTGTATCAACAGACCATCTGTGAATATATGCCGGACAACCCTGCCGCTATTTCCTATGAAAATTTTGTAAAGGAGTTGATTGAGAATGCCAGTTAAAACTAACAATGGAACCAAGGTTCCGAAAATCATTCTTGATAATTTTGATGATATCCTGGATTTTGGGAAGAAAGAACCATCTGCTGTTTTAATGGAAGGAATAGGTGAAATGTTGTTTGACCATATGGAACCTTTTCCGGATCATAAATTCAAGTTGTATGAAGGACAACAGTTGGAGGATATGGTAGAAAGCATACGTCAGCTTGGTATCCTACTGCCTGTAATCCTATGGCATACAGAGGATAATAAACATATAATCCTTAGCGGGCATAACCGTGTAAATGCAGGCAAACTGGCAGGGCTTACAAAGACACCGGTTATTATTAAAGAAAAGCTTACGCTTGATGAAGCCACTTTAATTGTTACGGAAACCAATCTGCGTCAGCGCTCTTTTACAGATTTAAGTTATTCGGAAAGGGCTTATTGTTTGGCACAACATTACGAAGCACAGAAAGCACAGGGAAGAAGAAGTGACCTTCTGGAAGAGATAGAAATGCTCATAAACCCGTGTATTTACGAGGAAAATCCAACTTCTGTTCATGTTGAACAGAAGTTGGAAAGCAGAGGGAAAGTTGGTCAGGAATACGGTTTGTCGGCATCCAATGTAGGACGGTATATTAAGATCTCTACACTAATATCAGAACTCTTATCAAAAGTAGATGCAGGTGAAATTGCTTTTCTTACAGCGTATACATTATCTTTTATTGGGGATAAGACACTGCAAAAACAGATTGCAGACGTAATAGAACGTGACAGTTATAGGGTGGACATGAAAAAAGCAGAATTGCTCCGCAGTTACTACGAAAAAGACAAGTTGAATCGGGACTCCATAGAACTGATAATATCAGGTGAGAAATCCAAAAAGCTGAAAAGTGATAAACCACACCCAATGAAGGTGAAAGCAGCTATTATCTCCAGATATTTTAAACCGGAGCAGTCGGTTAAAGAAATTGAATCAGTTATAGAAAAGGCTTTGGAAATGTATTTTGAAATGCAGGGACTTAAAGAAGCAACCGGGTAGCAATAAGGGATTTATGAAAGTGAAAATGCCAGAAGAAAGGAGAGAGCAGTTTGGCAAGAACTTTATTAGTAGATATATATAAAAAGGCGGTATCGGAATATACAAGGACACCGGAGGAATGGGCAGGACTGTTATCCTGTGCCGCCCGCTATTACAAAAGGTCATTTGACAATGCAGTATTAGTCTACGCACAACGTCCGGATGCCACGCAGCTTGCTACTTTCGATGAATGGCATGACAAAAGGATCGGCAGAAGTGTGAACCGTGGGGCAAAGGGGATTGCTGTTATTGATATGATAAACCCCAGAGTCAGCCTTAAATATCTGTATGATCTCATGGATACAAATGGTTCCGAGCAGAGCTTTAAGAATGTTATAAAATATTGCTGGGAGCTGGAAGAACAGTATCAGCCAAGGCTGACAGAGATACTTTATGAAAGATACAGTACCTCTTTTGAAAGCATAGAATCCTGCCTGGGTGACCTTGTTAGAAAAAAAGCGGCGCAGGTACTTCCCAGATACATGGAACAGTTCAGGATAAGTGATGAAAGCAGTTTCCTTTATGGGATGCCCATAGACGCTGTAAAAGAAGAGTTTATGGAGATTGTTACGGATAGTGCTATTTATACAGTTTTCTGTAAATGCGGAATCCGGATAGATGTAAAAGAACAGGGTATGCTTGAGAACATCAGTCATTTTAATAGTCTGGAACTGTTCATGACGCTGGGGAGCTGCACGGTATCCCTTGCAAGATCAATTTTAAAGGAAATCAATCAGGAAATAAAGAATATCAAAAAAGAGAGGAGCAAAGCATATGAGAACAGAGCCGTTGATGAATTTCACGTACAAGCAGAACAAAGACGGGATGCTGATCCCCAGCCTGCAGATATCAGAGGACATAGAGATGGACAGGACACCATCGGGCAGCTACGGCAAACAGTGGAAGGAATACATGATGGAGAAGCAGCCCCACCGCTTGTCAGAATTGATAGCACTGGGCAGGTTAAATCAGATGATAACAGAAGTGGACGAGGAAGCAGAAAATCAGAAGGAAATGATGATACAGGATTTACTGAAGGCACAGCCCATACCCGATACAGAGGATACGCTGGTGAGGGCAGCCCACATGGAAATGATAACCCTGACAGCGGAGGAAATCATACTCAGCGAAGTGGTATTCCGGGTGAGGTAAATAGAGATAACATAATAGCTGACACCCCTGTGAACGAAGTATCGTTTTCAGGGGTATTTTTACGCCCGGATGTGGAAGCAGATAAAGAGCCGGAACCTATGGAAAAAGAAGCTGCTGCTGATCCTGACAATGAGTATAACGACAGAGAAGAAATATCTGAATCCACAGATATCATGGAATACGGTGATCAATTAGATGATTTCGCTATCCCTGATGAGGTTTATGAATTGCAGAGGGAGAAGGCAAGAAAAGCGGATGCTTTACCAGAGTGGGAGGCTTTTGTGGAGGAGTCAGACGCAGAAACCACCCCTGATATGGAGAAGCAGCCCATTGAGACAGATCCCCTGCAGTTAGAACCGTATATACTAATAAAACGGGAAGAATATCCTAAACAACAGCTTGATCTGTTTACAGATTCAGGTATCCTGCCAGATACATATGAAGTTATGGATGGCGGTGATAATGACAATATTATCGGTGAAAATGTCATTGCAGATGCAGCTATAGTAGAGGAGATACAGCCGGTAATGTCTGAATCACCGCAGATTTCCACACCAGATAAACCATTGCTGGTTCCTGATTCTGGATTGAATTACCGCTATTCCCCTGACCACAACCTTTACGAAGGCGGTCCGAAAACCAAATGCAAGAATAATATCGAATCCATCCGTCTTTTAAAGACCCTGCAGGCAGAGGGCAGGAATGCCACAGCAGAGGAACAGGTTACTCTTGCAAAGTTTGTTGGCTGGGGCGGTCTTGCCAATGCACTCACTCCTGGAAAGAATGGCTGGGAGAGGGAATTTGAAGAAATCAAAAACCTGCTTACCGAGGAAGAGTTCAAAAGTGCACAGGAATCCACAACAACCGCTTATTTCACAGAGCACAATGTAATTCAGCATATATACACTGCATTAGGACGGTTTGGATTCCGTGAAGGCAATATCATAGACCCTGCCATGGGTACAGGCAATTTCTATTCTGTCATCCCCGAAAGCATGGCTGGTTCCAGGCTGTACGGAGTGGAGCTGGACACCATCACAGGCGGTATTGCAAAACAGCTTTACCCGGATGCAGATATTGAAGTAAAAGGCTATGAGGAAACCACTTATCCCGACCACTTTTTTGACATTGCTATCGGAAATATCCCCTTCAACGCCATCAAAGTAGGCGACTCAAGATATGACAAGTATAATTTCCGAATACACGATTATTTCATAGCCAAAACCCTGGATAAGGTACGAAGCGGCGGCATCATTGCATTTATCACCTCAAAATACACCCTGGACAAAGCCAATCCTGCCATCCGTAAATACATGGCACAAAGAGCGGAATTAATCGGTGCCATTCGTCTGCCGAATAATGCGTTCAAGTCAGTAGCCGGAACGGAAGCCACCACTGATATCCTGTTTCTGCAAAAGCGTGATATGGAAGTTGTTCCGGATGAACGGGACAACCCATGGATTGCAGTAGGGGAAAATGAAGATGGTATCCCTGTCAACAGTTATTTTACAGACCATCCTGAAATGGTGCTGGGCAAAATGATCTTTGATGAGAGCATGTTTGGCAATGAGAAAACCACCGCCTGCCTGCCCCGTGAGGGTGATAATCTTGATACCCTGCTGGGAAATGCAGTTTATTATATGAACGGACATTACAGAGAGCCAACAGTCAATTTTGACAATGATAAGGAAACCATGGTACAGGATTCCATTCCGGCAGACCCAAAAGTAAAGAATTATTGTTATGCAAGAGTAGATGACATCTTATATTACCGTGAAAATTCCAGAATGTATAAACAGGATATCACAGGAAAAAAGCGTGAACGCATTGAAGGACTGCTGGAAATCCGCTTAGCTCTGCGTACCCTTATTGAATTTCAGACCAATTCTCATCAGGGTGATAACGGGTGGTCAACCGTGGAGTATGAAAAACAGCTACAATGCCTGATTGCCAACCTTGGCAGTAAGTATGATGTCTTTGTGAATAAATACGGTTATATTAATTCATCTGCAAATGTGAATGCCTTTTCCAAAGACAGTGATGCACCACTCCTGCGCTCCATTGAGGAAGAGGATAAGGAGCATGAGGAAAAGGGTGTAAACTGCCCTGCAGTATATAAAAAGACTGCCGTTTTCTACAAAGCAACCATTAAACCAAAGGTCATGCCAAAATCTGTGGATAATGCGTCAGAAGCCTTGAAGATGTCATTGAATATGAAAGGCCGCGTTGACCTGAATTATATGCACTGGCTATACAGAAAGCCGGATCACACAAAACCAGCTATGGAAGAAATCATTGACGAGCTGGGAGACAGGATATACCAGGACCCGGCAAATTATACAGGTGAACCATATGCCGACTGGATAACTGCAGAGGAATATCTGAGTGGGAATGTAAAATCCAAGCTGGGTGAGGCAATGGTCAAGGCTGACAGGTATCCAGAGCTATTCATGCGAAATGTGGAAGCTCTCCGGAAAGTACAGCCGGTTCCCCTGACACCACAGGAAATCAGCTTTTCCTTAGGCTCCACATGGATACCGGTAGAAATCTACCAGCAATTCATGTATGAAAAATTCCAGACTTCCAGATACCGCCAGAATGTTCCCTATGGAATTGCAATCGAATATTCCCCATACAACAGCACCTACCATATCAGGGCCAAGGGTAGTGAAAAGCATTCCATTGCAGTGAACAGTACCTATGGTACAGAACGTAAGAATGCCTATGAAATCTTAGAAGAATCGCTGAACTTAATACCGGTGACGGTAAAAGACCGGGTAGACTATGTTGATCCCATATCGGGGGAGGATAAAGTGAAGTATGTCCTCAATAAAGTGGAAACTGTGTTGGCAAGAGAAAAACAGGCACAGATCAAGCTTGATTTTGAGAATTGGTTGTTTTCAAATACCAGGAGAGGGGCAATGCTTACCCAGATTTACAATGACCGTTTTAACAACACCGTACCCCGGCAATATAATGGAAATGATTTGATACTGCCAGACAAAAGCGGTATCAAGCTGCGAAAGCACCAGCTTGATGTAATTGCCCATGGCATATATGGCAATGGAAACCTGTTGGCAGCACACGAAGTGGGGGCGGGGAAAACAATGAGTGGTGTGGTGATTGCTTATGAGCTAAAACGGATTGGTGCATTCCATAAACCGCTGATAACAGCACCTAACCACCTGATCGGTCAGTGGGAAAAGGAATTTTTACGGCTTTATCCTAACGCAAATATCCTGGTGGCAGGGAAAAAGGATCTGGAGAAAAAAAACCGCCGCCGGTTCATAAGCCGTATTGCCACAGGGGATTATGACAGTATCATTATGCCCCATTCCAGCTTTGAACTGATTAATCTTTCAAGGGAAAAGCAGCTTGCTGTCCTGGCAAAGGAAATAGAGGATGTCTCCAATGCAATTTCCATGGAAAAGGGCATGAATGGTAAGAGCTGGTCCCTGAAGCAGATGCAGATTTTCCAGAAGAACCTGCAATTTCGATATGACAAGCTATTCAACACAGAGAAAAAGGACGATACCATCAATTTTGAGGAATTAGGTGTGGATATGCTGATCGTGGATGAAGCGGATGTCTATAAGAATAATTTCTCCTACTCCAAGCTGCGTAATGTGGCAGGTATTGGCAGTCAGAACAGTCAGCGCGCCATGGACATGCACATGAAATGTAGCTATATCAATGAAATGAATGAGGGAAAAGGGATTGTCTATCTGACGGGGACACCAATTTCAAACTCAATCAGCGAACTCTACGTGATGCAGAAAACCTTGCAGCCGAAAGAATTGGAAGCTCGTGGACTGTTACTGTTCGATTCCTGGGTGAGTACCTTTGGGAAGATTGAGGCATCTCTGGAAATCCGCCCGGAGGGCAACGGCTATCAAATGAAGAATCGCTTTAAAGAATTTTTCAATATTCCCGAATTAATGTCAATTTTCTCACTGGTAGCAGATATCAAAACATCAGATATGCTGCCGGATCTGCCGGTGCCAAAGCTGGCCACCGGAAAGACGCAGGTGGTAAAGACGGCAATCACTCCTGACCAAAAAGCGATTGTAGATGAGATTGTCATGCGTGCCGAGGATATCCGGTTCGGGCGGGTGAGCAGCCATGAGGATAACTTCCTTAAGCTGACGAATGAGGCAAGATTGTTAGCTGTTGACCCACGTATTCTGAATCCGGCACTTCCTGATGACCCGAATACAAAGCTCAATGAATGTGCTCGTAATACGGCAGAGATTTACCATAGAACAGCGGATAAGAAACTGACACAGCTTATTTTCTGCGATAAAGGTACGCCAAAGGAGGATGGCAGCTTTGATTTCTACCATGCCATAAAAGAGGTATTGACTGCACAGGGGGTAAAAAGTTCGGAAATAGCTTTTATCCATGAAGCCACCACCGATGAGAAGCGGGAGAAACTATTTGAAAAGGTCCGCTGCGGTGACATCCGAATCCTGCTGGGGAGCACTGAAAAAATGGGTACCGGGATGAATGTGCAGGCAAAGCTTTTTGCGGTCCATCATCTGGATATACCCTGGCGTCCCCGTGACCTGATACAGCGTAATGGGCGTGTGCTGCGACAGGGGAATGAAAATGAGGAAGTACACATCTTCCAGTATATCACGGAGCAGACATTTGATGCATACCTCTTTCAGATTTTAGAACAGAAACAGCGGTATATATCACAGATCATGACGGGGCGCTCTTCCATAAGAAGCTGCGAAGACGTGGATGAGACTGTGCTGCAATATGCAGAGTTTAAGGCACTGGCAGTATCGGATGAGCGGATTAAGGAAAAGATGGAAGTGGATAATGAAATTAGCCGGCTGCAGATACTCAAATCAAGCTGGAAGACCCAGAAAAATGAGTTACAGAATCGTATCAGCGGTTTCTATCCCGGAGAAATTAAAAGAGTCAAAATGAAAATAGAGAAGGTATCAGATGATATTCTTATCTTAAAAAAAAATAAGCCAATTGAATTTTCCATGATAATTGATGGCAGAACCCATACAGAACGTGTCCACGCCGGGGAGCACCTTAAGGTAATCGCAAGAAGGCTTGGAAAAAAGTCAGGGGATACTCTGGTGGTTGGAAGCTATGCTGGTTTTACTGTAAGTCTTGTTCGGGAGTTTGGTGGTTCTGTTTCTGTTTATCTGAATGGAAAAGGCTATTATTCCACGGATATGGGTAATTCGGAACTTGGGAATATTACAAGGCTTGAAAACCTCGCAGACCGGATTGAAGCAGAAAAAGCAGCATATGAAAGGGAACTGGAAAGCCTGATCAACCAATTTGAACAGGCAGAGGCCGAAGTTACAAAACCATTTTCAGATGAGGAACAGTTATCGAAACTTCTTAAGAGAAAAGTGGAGCTTGATCTGGCTCTTGAGTTTCATGCAGATTCCCTGGAGGGGGAATTGACGGAGGAAGCAGATGGGGATTCTATTGGTACAGTTGAACCTACAAAAGCAGCATCTACTACGGAAGAAAGAAACCATAAAAAAATGAATGACCAAGGTTTTGATGCAGCCAAGGCTAAATATTGTAATCAGTATGAAGATTATGGAATGGAAAGGTAGGAGGTGTGAAGCGTGGGTTAAGAAGTCAGTAAAGAGGTATTATACCACTGACAGTGTACCGCAGGCAAAGGTACGCGACCTCGAACAATTTATGTCACAATGGTTTACCATATCCATGACCAGGGTTTTGGGGCTGTCGAGGTAAGGCATTACAATGAAGAAGAGGAAGAAGAAAACGAGTTTGAAATGTAATTCATAATATTAGGTATCGAATTGAGAGCCTTTGTAAAGCAAAGGCTCTCGTTTTTTTATTCAATTATAGGAAAGTCTATGAGCATATTTTCAAGAAGTGATTTATTAACTTTGCAAAATTATCCCCTGCACATTAAAATTGGCCGCACACAGGCCCGAATTATGGAGTTTCACCGTGAAATGAATGGCAGATTTTATGTCAGCTTCAGCGGCGGGAAAGACAGTACCGTTTTACTTCACCTTGTGCGTCAGCTGTACCCTGAAATACCGGCTGTTTTTGTCGATACCGGACTGGAGTACCCGGAGATCAGACACTTTGTAAAAAGCATTGATAATGTTGAATGGCTGCGGCCCGAAATGCGGTTTGGCGAAGTGGTTTCACAATACGGGTATCCGGTTGTGGGAAAAGAGGCTGCAAGGGCGATTTACTACGCAAGGCGCGGTTCGGAGTGGGCGGTACAGAAAATGAACGGGAACTTTAAGGACGGAACACTGAGCACGAGATACCAGCGATATATAAAGTACCGTTATCTGATTGATGCGCCCTTCCCCATATCCAGCCATTGCTGCGATGTAATGAAGAAAAGACCTTTAAAAAAATTTGAAAAAATAAATAAACTATATCCGATGACCGCAGTAATGGCCGAGGAAAGCTATCTGCGGCAGACAACCTGGATGAGACACGGTTGTAATTCCTTTGACTCAAAAAGGATAATGTCCAATCCCATGGCTTTCTGGACCGAGCAGGATATCCTCACATACATAAAGCGGACGGGCATTCCTTATTCCGAAATCTATGGTGATATTGTACCAAAGAATAACCAGATAAGCCTTTTTGATGAGGGGCAAAAACTTATGACAACAGGCTGCCGCCGCACCGGATGTTTCGCCTGCATGTTCGGCGTAAATCAGGAGCCGGAACCGAACAGGTTTCAAAAAATGTTTATCACCCATCCGAAGCTGCATTATTATTGCATACACACATTAGGCTGCGGTCAGGTAATGGATTATATGGGAATCAACTATTTCCCTGTGTCGGAGCGGAAACGGGAATATGACGAAAGAGTGGAAGACAGAGAATATGCCTTAGAGCGCTGAAAGGAGCAGCAGATGAAAACGCATAGCAAATTTGTTGATATAATCAACACCCTACGTAAAATTATGGTGTTAGTTTGAAAATGGGTCGGTAATAAAAATAACTCATCAGTAAACTGCATAAAAACTGGGTGTTCAAATTGGAAATCATAGTTACCAACCCACTTTCAAACTAACACCAAAATTATTATACCAAGTCTGGATAGTATTCATATGTTACCACAGCCCGAACAGGAACACATGGATACCACGCTGGAAGATGAAATGGAAAGATAAAGGAGAAAAAGTGTAAATGATATATAAAAGCGATATATTTCTTGACCTTATTTACGAAAATATTTTACCCCGAATTGATTATGAAGCCCTACAGAAATCTTATGAAACAGCGGATAGAAGCTATGCAAAGGTAATCCTTAACCATCTCCATGCGGCCATGGTTAAGGCATATGGCAGCGATACCCTTTACCCCACGTACGATGTGGAGGATAACCTTGTTGTCGTACCGGGTGTGGTACAGGGGCGAAAAACGGGGAAAATTAGTCTTGCCCTACTGGAGATTGACTTGTCCTCCTGCGGGAAGCATTTGAAGACTCACTTTTTAAGCAATTATGGGGTAATCACGCAGGAATGGGGAAGGCTGCCGAGAGCCCGTTATAAATCTGTTGTAAAGCCTTTAGTCCCCTATGATTATTGCTACACGGCTAAAATCCCTGACGGCATACACATCATCTATGGTAATCTTCCGGCAGGAATAAAAGATATGCTTAATACCTTTCATGAGCATACAGCGGAATTATCATTGCCGCCGTCATGAGATTATGACGCAGACAATCCCTCAGCCTGATGATGAGAATAATGACGATATGGATCCGGAGCGGTAAATATGCAACTACACAACCGAACCGCCCTGATGAATGAATAATCAGAGCGGTTTTTCATTTTGTATTGGAGGTGAAAAACTTATGCGCATGCAAGCACAGACACGACCTATGCCGTTTACTGAGGAACAGATGAAACAAGTTTTTGATACCAATATCATAGACTTTGCCGTTGCAAATGGCTTTCAGATTGAAAAAGGAGACCGCCACACAGTTCATGTGAAGAACAGCGGCGGTCTTTATTTTTTTAATCACGGAAGGGGATTTTACCATTTTACTACAGAGAAAAAGGGTAACATCATTGACTTTGTAATGGAGTATTTTGGCAGGAGTACAAAAACGGAAGCGATAGAAATGATATTAAATTGCGAGGCTTACGGACAGACGAGGCATATCGTAAGTCCTGTGGAAAAAGCGCCGAAGGGCGAAATGATACTGCCACCGAAAGCCCCCAATTTCAATCAGGCAATTGCCTATCTTGTGCAGACGAGGGGAATAGAAAAGGATATTGTCTATGCCCTTATCAACCAAGGCAAGATTTTTCAAAGTAGAGAGATAAAAGTGGATAAAAAAACAGGTGAGCTTAAAACCTATCAGAACTGCTGTTTTGTGGGCTATGACGAGGCAGGAAAAGCCCGTTATTGCTCACAGAGAAGCATGTACAGCAATTCCAGCTTTAAGCAGGATCGGGAAAATTCCGATAAGACCTACGGATTTACCATGGAGGGCAGAAGCCGCCGCGTTTATGAGTTCGAAGCGGCTATAGATAGTATCAGTCATGCTGCCCGTTGCAAGCTACATGGTATAGACTGGACGAAAGACCATCGTGTCGCGGAGGGCTGCCTTTCCGACAAGGCCCTCCGCAGATACCTTGAACACCATCCCGATATAACCGAGATTGTGTTCTGTTATGACAATGATGTGGATGGCAGACTGCCAGACGGTACACCTCACAACCACGGTCAGATAAAAGCGGAGCAGGCAAGCAGGGAGTTTGCTGGGTTGGGTTACAAAACCTTTATCCAGACACCAAGGGATAAGGACTTCAATCTTGACCTGCGTGCATTTAAAGGTATGCTTATCCCGATGACCCAGCAGGAGATAATACCGGGTGGAGAGCAGACTGAAGAACAGGAGGATGAGGGGCTGGAACTGTGAGTAACCAATAAAAATAAAATATGAAGTCTATTTAAAATATTTCATCCAGAATACCAGGCAGAGCAAAATGAAGGCTGCAACAGCCAGGTTTCTGTGGAGTATTTTGAGAAAGAGAGGTAAACAGATAATGGCAGATTCATTAGTGTCTCTGAACAAAAATCCTGATATTATTAAGCTGCTTGAAGTTTTGAATGCACCTGGCATGGAAACGCAGAAGCAGGATTATGAATCGATAATCAAGTATGTTGATACATTAGAAAATCAATATAACACCATACAGTCCGAAATTGCTGAACTTAAATCGCAGATAAGCGAGATAAAGGATAAGAAAAATCCGTTTGTGGCTATGGCAGAGAAAATGGAATCCTCAGTATCGGATATGAGAACGAAGCTCATGGAAGTCAGGGACAGTATTATATCATTCACTAAAAACGCTCTTGAAGCAATCAGGGATAAAGGACTGACAGTACTGGGATCAGTATCCGGTTTCCTGAAAATAAAGGACGGACTGCAGGCTATGAGCAGCGGACTGGAAAAATCCATTGCTAATGCCGAAAACACCGTTAATAAAATCGAAGCAATGAGCCGCGAATACCACGAGATAGGAAGCAATGTCCGAAACATCGGCAGGATATTCACCGGCAGGGAGATCAATGAGGAAATCAAAGCTAACGGCAGACTGGCTGAAGCTATGGAGCTGCCTTTTATTGGGATTAAAAACGCTTTTACAGCTATAGATAAAACGGTTAATATAGCCGCAGCAAAGGTGGAAAATCTTGAAAGTTACAATCGGGAAAAAGCCATGCAGATGTTAAGGATAGATATTGAAACAGTTGTCGGGGAAACCGTGCAATCGGGAAAATCCGTAGTGTCAACCGAAATATCCCCTTTGCTTACCGAATTTCAACCGGAGCTTTCCAGGATGTCTGAACCCGAACTCCGCGCCATATATCGGGAGGTTATAGAAACGGGCATGAGCAAGGATATAACGGCAGATGAAAACGATGCTCTGCAAGCGATGATAGAAAAAATAGAGGTATTGCTGCCACAGACCGGGGAATATGAAGCTACTGAACAACTTGATTTAGAGTATGGTGTGGAGATGTAATTAAAAAGTTTGAATTGGAGGAATATGCCTATGATGAAAGAAGAGTTTGAAACCCTCACTGATTTTGTAGTTATGCCGGGTGAATATGAGAATATTGAGAAAAAGTATATAGGTATGGTATTTGGTGATTGTGATAGAACCGAGTTTTGCAGTATATGGTTAAAGAATAACGGCATCAAAGAAATATTGCAGTCAAGAAAAGATGGTAATATAGAACTTCCTTATATAAAGCGGTATACAAACAAGGAGCTTATGGAAATAACCGTTAGGAAAATTAAGGAAACTGGTGATTATAACAGAGCCGAAAAAATACTTGATTACTTTTCGCCTGAAGAGTATAAAATCATCAGACTTACAAATTATGATTTTAATTTTTGTGGAACTGCGGACTTCGGCGGCAGCTTATGCTCATCATATTAAAATGCTCACTATATATATCAAAGATAGATATTCTTTGAATTTTATTGGTTAATACTGAGCATTATTGGTTATGCTCCTTAAAGATTACCTGCAGATTACGGTATCTAAGAGGAGGTTCAAATGCAATTTAATTATGAAAAAGAAACAACCGACATTATTTCCCGCCTTACGCAAGCCGGATATTCCACGAAATTAATTACCTTTCACAGACGATTTTACTCCGCTTTACAAAAACATCTGATTGCATCCGGTGTTTCGTTTTCTATGGACACAACCCTAAAATGGATTGAAAGTCAAAAACAGGACTTGGCTAACTATAAGTATAAACAATATCGAAATTCACTTTATCGCTTAAACAAATATTTGATAAGCGGTAGTATTGATCGTGGATATTGCAGGGGAGTTGACGATTGGCATAGCAGATTGACGAAACAATACGAAGATTTATTACAGGAGTTCCGTGTTGCTCTTTCTGAAAAGCACAGAGAGAGCGTGGTTGAGTGTTATGCTTTAAAATGCAGGGATTTCCTTGCATTCTTAGTTGAGAAGGGACTTGACTCTCCGGCAGAGATGTCCATAGAACAAATATATGAATACTGGCACGATTGTAAAACGAGCTCAGACAGCCAAAAACGACGTTACGTTTCCGCAATTGTAAATCTATTAACATACTGCGCTGAACGTGGTGACATTCCGCATTGTTATTCAAGGGTCTTGCTCAGAGATGGTGTTATGACACTTATGCACTCTTTAAAAATTGAGGCAGTTGGAAACGTGTTTCAACCTAGTAAAAAGATTGAACCTCTTGCGGAAGAATTCTTGTTGAGTCTTGATGAACAGAAGTATGACGCTTCGTCGAAGAAGTATTATTGGCGCGATTTCATAAATTACTTCTTGTTCATTGAGGTCAATCATTTTGAATACTCACCAGAATCAGTAAAATTATGGCTTGAAAATTCCAGTAGAAATTTATCACAGCCGTTATGGAAGCAAAGACGGCATACGCTCACTTTATTTGCAAAGTATCTTTCAACCGGAAGCACAAACAAAGAATACCGCTATTCATGGCAACCGCTTCAAATAGATACTTTGCCGGATTGGAGCCGTAGTATCGTTTTGGATTTTGTTGCTGAACGGCAACGCGAAGGATTATCAATGAAAACACTTACAAATTGCCGTTTAGCAAGTTGTAGATTTTTTAAATTTCTTGATTCCAAAGGAATCTTCAACTCGCATGAAATCACAGCAGAGTTGGTCAGAGAATTCCATAAAACCGATAAACACTCAACACCGGAGGGCAAAAACGCTTACGGCGTAAAGGTCCGTCAATTACTGTCATATATGGCAGAACAAAAACTTGTTCCGCAAAACCTGTTCCTGTCAATTTCAACGCAGTGTGCTCCTTGCCAAAACATAGTAACTGTAATGAATGGCGATATGGTATCCGCAATCTATCAATATAGGGAAAACGCAACAACCCCGCTTGAACTGCGCAACACGGCGATCGTACTGCTTGGTTTGCGTATGGGCGTGCGGGCTTCGGACATTGTTAATCTTAAAATCAACGATTTTAACTGGCGTAATTATACGGTCTCCTTCGTACAGCAAAAGACAGGAAAAGCTATTACTCTCCATATTCCCATTGATGCAGGCAACTCCGTGTACAGATACATTATGGAGGGCAGACCGCAATCAAGTACGCCAGGTGCTGGATATGTGTTTATTAAACATCGTGCTCCATTTAACAGAATAAAATCTGCCGTACCTTGCCGTAAAGCTTTGAAAAGTATACTGTCCGCTCATGGATTAGAGCTGCCACCTGGGCAAGGATTCCACATAACACGTAAAACCTTTGCAACACGATTATTGATTTCAAAAAATTCAATTGACGATATTTCAAACGCCCTTGGTCACACACAAATGGAAACAGCAGAAGTATATCTGGCTCGTGATGAGGATGGTATGCATCTTTGCCCCCTGCCGTTTGAAAGTGTAGGTGTGGTATGAGATATACATTTGAAAGTACTTTCGCCCCATATATTATGGGGCTTATTGAACAAAAACGTGCAGATGGGTTTATTTATGTCGATGGTGAAAGAATGCTGAAGAGGCTTGACACTTTCTGCAAAGAACGTTTTCCCGGGACGGATGTAATCACCCGCGAACTTGTAGAAGCATGGTCGGTCATCATTCCAACGGAAAAGAAAAGTTCCCGCAATAGCAGAATCTGTGTGCTTCGACAATTGAGCCGTTATATACTCTCTCTAGGTATAGACGCACATATTCCTCATAAATATAGTGAAGGCCCAAGACCAATACTGTATATACCGACACGGGATGAAATGACGGCGTTTTTCAAAGAGATGGACTCTTTGAAAAACACGCAGCCCCGGCATCAACGATTCGTTGATGAGTGCAAGATGATGTTCCTGTTGTACTATTGCTGTGGGATGCGCATGTCAGAAGCACGGCTTCTGAAAAAGGAATATGTGGATTGGGATAACGGAATTCTTACAATCTTTGCTTCAAAAGGACATAAAGACAGACTCGTCTATCTACCGCAAGACGGCATCGGAGTCTTTGCAAAATATTTGAGGTTTATTGAGAATCGAGTTCCTGATTCGCCCTGGATGTTTCCGGGGGAAAATCCAGACAGTCCGATTTCGTCCATAGTGGTAGCAAGATATTTCAAAAAGTGCTGGATGAAACTCCCGTTTGCTTCAGACATCAACAAATGTCCCACACCGCATTGTCTCCGACACGCCTTCGTTGTTGAACGACTAAACAACTGGATGCTGCTCGGTATAGAGACTAAGAAAATGCTCGCATATCTTAGCAAATATCTTGGGCACAAAAGCCCATCGGAAACATATTACTACTACCATCTTGTGAAAAAGGCTTTCGCTGTAATCAGAGAAAAAGACAAGGTATCAAACCGTGTTATTCCGGAGGTTATCCCGTATGAAGAATTCTAAAAGCAATGGATCCGCTCTGTTTTTTTCGCTGACGTGGGATTTCCTAAATGAGTACCTGCCCAAGAAAGCCGGACACAGCCACGCTACTATTGAGTCGTACAGGGACTCATTGTCTCTGTTCAGGCGATTTCTGACTGATACGCAACAAAAATCTCTTGCCAAGTTTAAGTTCTCTGACTGTACGAAAGATTGTATTTACACTTTTCGCGAGCATCTACAGTATAGTGGTAACAAGGCATCAACGGTAAATCTACGCGTTACAGCCATACGTACTTACCTGAATTACGCTGCTGACATAGATATTTCTGTGCAGTCGATAGCATTGGCTATATCACAAATTAAGTCATTTCCAAAGATTCAAAAGGTGAAGAAAGTCCTGAGTGAAGATGCCCTTGCTGCTATCCTTTCCGCACCGCCGCAGACAAAAATGGGATTACGGGATCGGGCGATATTGGTGGTGATGTACGACAGCGCGGTAAGGCTGAATGAACTTTTAACTATTAAACTTGGTGACATAATGCTTCATGGTGAATATCCTTGTGTTTTTATACATGGCAAAGGTAATAAAGAACGGACTGTTCAGCTTAGCGATAAATCTGTCTGTCATTTAAAAGAATATATTCGGGAATTTCACGATAATTCGTCTCGTGAGGCATATCTGTTCTCAACAACGATTAAGGGTAATACCGACAAAATGTCATCTGGTAATGTCCAGAGATTATTAAAACAATATGCTGAAAAAGCGCGCCAAGTTTGTCCTGACATGCCGGAATCCGTACACCCGCATATGCTGCGTAGGACACGGGCTACAAACTTATACCAAGATGGCGTAGCAGTGGAATTGGTTTCAGCAGTTCTTGGACACGCAAAAGTGGATACTACCAAAATTTATGCTCAACCTTCTATCGCCCAGTTGCGCGATACGATTGAATCTGTCCCTACACCAGTTAAAGATGAAGAAGCACTGTGGTTGGGCAATGAAGAAGAAATGGCTCATAGGTGCGGATTAAGGTAAATGATAATGCTCATGATTTTAATGCTTTGCTTGATATTTACAGGCGTTTCTTGAATGTAAAGCATTTTAATATGATGAGCATAAACTGCCAAATGCAAATGTTAACATTAGGCAGTGAAGGAATTTATCTTGACTGTTACTTAAAAGGAAAATTTGACAACAGTGGAAACGATTTTTGCAGAATGGGAACTTTCAAGACACTGAATGACGATCTTAAAGGTATGAAGGTTATGGCGGAACTTGGTGGGATTCTCAATTACTATTTATCGCAGTTTGTGAATCAAAATATTAAAAGCTTTATGCCAGACGAGGAATTAAAGCAGCAAGCCATGTATGTAGCCGGCCGTCAGTTGGATTCTTATCTGATGTCGGAGAAATATCAGGAACTCTTGGAAAAGGGGAAAAATGACAATCTGTCGGCTGATGAGAACACCGCCCTGCAAGCTGCCGTAGAAAATATTGAGACGCTGTTGCCGCATACCGGGATACATGACACACCTGAAACCCTTGAATCGGAGCAGGGTGTGGAAATGTAGTCCAAAAATCTGAAAGAAAGATTTTATGCGGACAGAAAAACGATAAGGGACATCACTGAAGATCAGGGATAGGATATAGAGAGGGGTAGAGCCGTGAAACTTCTTTTCTCGCTTTTCAAGAAGCCGAGCGGAGCGAGGTTAGAACTTACTTCAGATTTTGAAGGCAGGAATAGGCGGGTTCTGCCCGCCGTGGAAACAGCTTGCAACCAAAGGTTGCAACGGGGTTCTATTACAGATAATGGTGTTCTATGTGGAACACCTATGGAAGTGGGAGTGAAAAAGCGGATTTTATCCACTAGATGTAAGTTTTTATCACGCAGTCAGTTTCAGTTTAGCCACTACCCTTGATTGCCATACGGGAACTATCACCTGACCATTACAGACAATTGGTTATAGCTTGCAGACATTGTTTATTATTGGCACAATCAGAACTTGTAGGAGATTTTTTAAGAAAAGTTAATTTTAGAATATAGTAAATATATTAATTTGTTTTTTTAGTAGAAAAAAATTTTGGTTTGGTATACAATATTTGAATAGGTGACAGAAAGTGGATAAAGGTTTTTCTGGTTATATTAGCTGTATATATTTCGTAACCCGGTTAGGCAATACTCTGTGTTATAGATATAATGGTTACTTAAAAATATGAACGCAAGCTTATTTACTACGTTTAGGGAGAAGATTGTAGATGAGAAAATTTGATGAAGAGTTAAAAGAATACTCATTGGAAGAGCATTTAAAAACATTATGTGAACTAAATCCTGGATATGAACCTTTACTTCAAACATGGTTGATAAACAAAAAAAGATTCGAGGGTATACTTGAAAGTGTCAATCATAATTTTCCAACATTTAGTAAACATGATGTAAGTCATTGCATTACCATAATTAATTGTCTTGAAAAGTTATTGGGAGACACGCGAATTAAGCAATTAGGTGCTACGGAAACATGGTTTTTGCTTCATAGTATTTTATTACATGACTGGGGCATGGCTCTGCTTTATGAGGACGTTGAAAAGTTGCTAAATAAAAACGCATTTAACTCATATCTGATCGACTTAAAAAAGTCATCAGATGTTGATTTAAGAAACGCGGCAAATGTTATATTGAATTTACAAGACCAACCAATAAAGGAATCAAATGCTGTTTATGCTTTACATATTAAACAATATATAACATTATTAGTATCTGATTATTTTAGGAAAGGACACGCTGCATCTTCTGAGAATAATGTAAAGCAAAATATAGATAAAAATTTAGGTTTGAATTATGGGCTTATTCCAAATAGATTATTCACAGTTTTATCTGAAATTATTTCTTGTCATACAAAAGATTTTAACTCAATATATAAATTGGAATATCAACAAGCAGGATATAAAAATGACATATTTCATCCCAGATTTATTGCTTCAATGCTTAGAATTGGCGATCTTCTTGATTTGGATAATTTAAGGTTTAATCCTTCTATTTACAATTCACTATTTAATAATTTACCCGATACGGCATTAAAGCATTTGAAAAAACATATGTCATTAAAAAATTTATTAATTACAGAAGAAAAAATTGATATTATTATGGATTGTGAAAATAGCAGTGTTTATAGAGAAGCTAAGCAATGGTTAAGCTGGCTGGAGTCGGATCTTAATAATCTAGCTATTGGATGGGGGAGAATTGTTCCTAAGAATTTTACTGGGTATTTACCATTTTTCTCTAGCCAAAAAGTTCTGATAAAAGGAAAGGATACAGGAGACCTGCAACTTAGGTTTAGTAAAGATAACATATATAAAATTTTAAAAGGAGAGAGCCTATACACAAACAGCCAATATGTTTTTGTGAGAGAGTTAATTCAAAATGCTTTAGATGCGACTAAAATTCAAATGCATAGAGATATAAAATCAGGAAAATATCCATCGTTGAATAGCATATGTGATAACTATACGCCTTTTGATTTAATGTGTTATGAAGATGATAAAGATAAAGATAGAAATATTTTTAAATATTATCCTATTAACATTACTACAAAATACAATGATAAAAACGTGTATATACTATTTAAAGACGTAGGCACAGGAATAGATGATAAGAGTTTGAAAAATCTTACTAATATTTCCTCTAGCTACAAGTCAAGAGACATTTGGGAAAGCGAAATAAGTAAAATGCCTAGATGGATAAGACCTACTGGAGGCTTCGGAATAGGACTTCAATCGTCATTTAATGTAACAGATAGAATTGCAATCTTAACAAAATCATATTTTAGCATACCTGCTAAAAAAATAGAATTATTTTCTTTTGATGATGGAGGCTTTATCAATGTTGAAGAAGTAGATGAGAAAACAGATTTGATTGAGTTTGATATGACATTTGATGATTTAACTTACTTTTCTGGTACAATTGTTTTAATAAAAATACATATTGATAATTTTAAAGTATATGAGAATACAGATAGATTTGATGATTTTAGTAATCAAAAGCTAATTATTAATTCAATAAAAAATTACATAGAGCATGAGTGTTTTGAATCATTTTTCCAAATACATTTTAATAATATTAGACTAATTAATATTGAAGAAAGTCATGTTATGGATATATTTTCCCAAAATAGATTCTTAACATACAATGAAACAAAAGTTCCGTATTGTTATTGCGAAAAAGAAGTTGATCCTAATCGCGAAAATGTCACTAATAGCCTTTGTTATTGGGATCAAGAAAAAGATGTATTAGTAAATTTTAATATAACTAATTCATATCATGGAACACTTAATTTTAAATACAAAGGAATTGAAACTAATTATGATTATGAAAGGAACGAATATATCGGAAACTTTTTCTATGGTGTTATGGGACCTTGTTCTTTAATGCTTGATTTATATGGATATGAAGTTTCCGATGTATTAACTATAAATAGAGAGGGCATAAAAAAATCTTTTGCAGTTAGTGCTGATGAAATCTATATACATTTTGCTAAAAAATCTGTTCAACTATTCGTTAATCTTATTCTTGAAAAAGATTATGAATTTAAATTTGACTTATTAAGCCTTTATTTATTATGCTATAAATATGAAATAGATTTTTCAATAGATCTAGCGAAGATCACTTTTGAATGGCCTGTAAATGTTATTGACAAAAATGGTGCAGCAATTAAAATTGATGCGAAGCAAATTATTGCTGATCTTAATAATTCTAATGGAGTAAATTGCTTAACAACTTCAAGAGGAGGTATTGTTTCAGATAATTATAAAGACTTTGATGGATTTAATAAGCTTAATGGTGAGTCTGAATATTTTATTACTGGTTCTTTAGCCATTTGTTTTGAAATATTTTGCAAGGTTTCTATTGTTAAGGAGTTCAAATACTGTAATATGACCAATTTTCATACTTTGTGTAATCAAGGCAAAAAGCAATATCTTTTTAAAAAAGCTACAGAAGAAGAGTTCGTATTACAAATTATAAAACAAATTAACAAAAAAGAACGAGTGTATATAAGTGCTATTGAAGAATATCAAGAACTAGCTGTGATAACTACAGAATGCGGTGAATTTGACTATGATTTTGAATCCGATTTTTCAAATTATAGGATTTATGGTACAATAATATCACCAGTAAAAAGAAACGATATTGAAAATGGAATAAGTAAAGAAATGCTTTTAGAAAAAATCTGTAAGCAAACATCATTTAAAAAAATTGTTGATTTTGTATATGAAAATCAAGTTTATACAAATAAATATGGTAGGCAAATTATAATCGAAAAATATATTGAGTTAATAAATAAAATTTATGATAATTCAGATTTATACTAAAGAACTTCGTTGTGGTTGAAGCTCTTGAAATATCCTCCATCAATACCTCTTATTTCAATACATTTATTAAGGTGCGGTGTATGCCCTTCACTGCTATCATATAGAATGAAGGTGTTGGACTCAATATTGGTGACGGGAGGTTCATTATGCTTTTCACGATAGGATGCTTGTCATTGCGTGCTTTTTGCTTAGTAATAATGAGAAGTTGTTTATAAGCTTAGTATGTCAATTGCAAATGACAACGCTATATTTGAATCCTCAGAGCGCAATATTGAGGAGTAACGGTGTAATCTATTAAATACCAAGAATATCAAGAAAGGAAATTATGTACTATGGAAAGAGGAAATGTATTAGTTATCGGTAACGCAGGGGTTGGCAAATCAACTTTGATTAATGCTGTTCTTGGTGTAGAAAAGGCGAAGACTGGTTGGGGTACAAAAGGAACTACAGATAAACTAACTATATACGAAAGTGAAAAGATACCATTTCGTATAATAGATACAGTTGGATTTGAACCTTCTTTTATAAAAGAATTTAATGCTATTAATGCTATAAAAAAATGGTCAAAAAATAGTGCAAGAGAAGGACACAAAGATAATCAAATTAGTGTTATTTGGTTTTGCGTAGAAGGAACAGCAGGTAAACTGTTTCCGAAGGCTTTAAAAGACCTTTCAAAAGCAACCTCAATATGGGGGACAGTTCCAGCGATCGTTGTGATTACTAAATCTTATTCCTTTCCGGATAGAGAACAAAATATTGAAATGGTAAACAACGCATTTGCAGAGCAAAAACGTTATTCAAATAATATACGTAAAGTAATTCCGGTTGTTGCATCTACATATGTGCTGAATGAAAATGCTTATGCAGCACCAGATGGAATTATTGAACTGATAGATGCGACAAACGAATTGATGCCGGAAGGAGTAAAAGCAAGCGAAAAAGACATCGCCGCATTCAAACTCAAACGCAAGAGTGCTATGGCTCATGGAATAACTGGAGTATCAACCGCAGCAGCAGTTGCCGTTGGAGCTATTCCAGTACCGTTTGCTGATGCGTTAATGCTATCACCAATAGAAATAGCCGAGGTTAATGCTCTTGCTCAAATATATGGAATAAATAAAAACGAAGGATCAAAGCAATTTCTTAATTCTATTGTAGAAGTAGGAACTGTAAGTGCGGCGGCAAAAGCAGCAATAAGTGCATTGAAAGCCATACCTGGGATAAATTTAGGTGCGAGTGTTTTGAATGCAATTATTGCCGGAAGCATTGTGGCAGCTCTTGGAGAAGGTACAATATATGCTTTTGAACAAGTATATTTGGGTAAAAAGAGTGTCGCGGATATTGACTGGTTAAAAAAGGTGCTAGAATCAAAATTATCTACAACATTTACAGATACTGTAAAAACTATAGCAGAGAATATCACTCAAAACACTGATGGAAAAGCCATTGCGAGTATTATTTCAGATGCATTTATAAGCCTATTCAATGTATATGACAGTAAAAAAATATAAAATCCGATTTGCCTGCGAATTTATACGCCCTTCCCATCATGTTGAAATTGTCAAGTAGAATTTTAAATGGCTTAACTTCTGAATAACCATATATTATCATCTACAATTTCATAATTAATAACTCTAACCACAAAACGGCAAGACGAAACCGTTCTGTGGTTTTTTGCATAAATGAATGCGAAAAAGATGATATTGAATATCATCAAAAAAGTGCACACAGTTGTTTTACCGTTTAATACATAGACGATAGTGGAATTATCATGCAGTTAACCGAAATATGCAATCAATCCGATAAGGAGAGCCATTCGTTATCTTAAATCGTAGAAAATGAAGAAAACCTGAGTCCTAAAAATGGTTAAACAGATAACTCGTGGTCAAAAATCATAGTAGTCAAAGTAGTCGACGTAATACAACGACATTTTGGGAGTGTAGATCCACAAGAAAAATGTCAAATAATTAGTCAAAATACGTGGAATACATGTAGTCCACGTAAGAAATGCCGTGGTATGGGGCTTTGAAGCATCTGACCACGAGTTACATAAAGGAGGGAATAATATGAGTTTCATAAATTTTTTGACTATGGTAACAGAACACATTAAGGAGTACCTGCCGGAAGAAACCCAGGATGCCAGTATATCTATACTAAAAAGACAAAAAAATAATGATGTAACATCACATGAACTTTTCATAAAAATGCCCGAAGATGCCATTGTGTGCAAAATATATATGAAAGAATTCTACAAGCAATATGAGAACGGAATAAGCATGAAAAGTATACTGGAACAAATCGCAGAGGAGTATATAAGCAACAGGACTGACACAGCAAATGGCATTGGTTACTGGTTTCTTGATTATGAAAAGGTAAAAGACAGGCTGGTTCTAAAAGTAGTGAACAGGGACAAAAATGCTTCTTTATTAAAAACAATAGCACATAAAGATTTGGAGAATACAGATCTTACGGTAATATATATGGTGCTAATGGACATAAAAATGCAGAGCAGTATCTCGATTAATGTAGAGAAGAACCATCTTAGATTCTGGGGGATTGAAGGTAACGAATTATATCAGGTTGCTTTAGAAAACACGGAGCGTTTTTGTCCGGCACAGATTGGGCATATAAAAGATGTAATGTCTGAATTAGAGGGAGGAGAAAAAAAAGAGCAGAAGGAATTATCTGATTATGTAATAGAACCATATAATCAATATGTCCTGTCAAATGAGCAGAGGATACGTGGTGCGACAGTCATGCTTTACCCGGATGTCCTGCAGCGGCTTGCAGAAAACGCCGGAGGAAATCTTTTTATTATGCCCAGCAGTACCAATGAAATACTGTTGATAAAAGATGATGGTAAGCTTACTGCGGCAGAACTGCAGGCAATAGTTGTGGATACCAATCGTAAATATGTAGAGCCGGAGGAGTTTTTGTCTAACGAGGTCTTTTACTATGACAGAGAGGAACAGTCACTGTCGATAGCTACTGATAAGGAGCAGACAAAGGAATTGCTTGAACGGTTGGGTTCAAAAAGGGGAAGTGATGAGATGGAAAATGAGTGGGAACAGGAGGTATAGTCCATGTCACAGGCAGACAGATATATGGGACTGGCCGCACCTGCAGTAAAAAAGGCTGGATTTCATATTAACAATTCAAACCACAAAGCGGCAAGACGACACCGCTTCGTGGTTTTTTATATAGATTAATTAAAATAAGATCAGAAGGAGGTATGAAAGAATATTAATCAATTATGCATCATAAAAAACAGATTAAGCTATATCAGCAAGAGTTCTTAACTATTTATCGGGAATACAAAACTTGAATAAGAAAGGGAAACCGGAATCAATCATTTATGAGCAAAATATTACTGATATGCAATTCAGGTTATGTCGGTAATATTTTAAAATGGACAAAACTCACAGGAAAGAAATTCCGGTTATGAAAGGATTGCAATTATGAATTATAAAGATTTTACGAGTAATATAGCAGAACATATTAAGGAATACCTGCCGGAAGCATTTCAGGAGGCCGTTGTATCAATAATATCAACGCAAAAAAATAATGCCGTTACGTTACATGGACTTTCCATAATGAGACAAGAGGATAAGGTTGTGCCTCAAATATATCTGGAAAGATTCTACGAGCAATATGAGAACGGAAGAAGCCTGGAAAGTATATTAAGGAATATTGCAGAGATTCATACAAATGGCATGAGTGACCGGTTTAATGACATTGGTAACTGGTTTTCTGATTATGATAAAGTAAAGGAAAGTCTGGTTCTGCAAGTAGTAAACAAAGATAAAAATGCATCTTTATTAGAAACATTACCTCATAAAGATCTGGAGAATACAGACCTTACAGTAATCTATAAGGTGCTATTGGAGACACAGGACTATGGCAGTGCCACAATTAGTGTGAATAATGACCATATTGGACATTGGGGGATAGATGGCAGCGCATTATATAAGACTGCTCTGGAAAATACGGAGCGTTTGTGTCCGGTACAGATTACCAGTGTGCATGACATAATATTAGAATTGGTAGAAGGGAAAAATAAAAGCCAGGAGGAATTATCTGATTTTGTGATAGAACCATATAATCAATATGTCCTGTCAAATGAGAAGAGAATCAACGGTGCGACAGTAATGCTTTACCCGGATATCCTGCAGCAGCTTGCAAAAAATTCTGATGGAAATCTTTTTATCCTGCCCAGCAGTATCCATGAGGTGTTGCTGATTAAAGATGACGGGAAGCTTAATGCAGCAGAGCTGCAGGCAATGGTTGCGAATATTAATCGGGAAATGGTTGAGCCGGAAGAGCTGCTGTCTGATGAAGTCTTTTATTACGACAGAGAGGAACAGTCACTGTCAATGGCAACTGATAAAGATCAGACAAAGGAATTACTTGGATGGATAGTTTCACAATGCGGAAGCCAGGAGATAGAAAATGATTGGGAACAGGAGATATAAGTAGTGTCATAGGCAGACAGATATATGGAACCGGCCGCATTGGCGGGAAGGAAAACGTTGGATTCCTTCTACTGTGCGGTCTTTTATCTGTTCTCCGGTAATGCAGGAATAGCGAAAACCTAAGCACCGCATGTTAGTATGGATGGGATTGCTTTCAGCTATTTTGTAAATAACTTTGCTATATGCAATACGGTCTGTGCTTTTTCTTCCTCCAATGTCCGGACTGCTTCCACCAGTTCCCTCTCAAATGCAGAGGGGTACATAGCATCCCTGTCATCATTGAAAAATTCTGATAAGGTTACACCAAGGCAGGACAATAGCCTGTCCAGAATAGCTACGGAGGGTTGGCTGGTGCCTTTTTCGATTGTGCGTATGTAATTTTCTGAAACATCGGAATCCTTGGACAGCTGGTATACGCTAATCCCTTTTTCTATCCTGATATTTTTGAATTTCCCAGCAAGACTGAGCATTACAAGACCTCCATTCCTGTTAATGAAAAGACCATATGTTGAAAAGTTTTGGAGAAAAATAATCCAACTATATTATGTGTGATAATCCAACAGATTATAAGACAATTATTATTGTTGAATATACAGATATATTGTTGTATTATAGGAATGGAAAAGTCCAGCCAATGAGCCGGACCTTAAATATCTTCCTTGGGAGCAGGCAGTATGATTTCACCGTTTTCTTTTTCTGCCTCTTTGATATGCTGCAGTAAGACATACTCAATGTAGTTTGTCATAGAACGGTGTTGCCTTGTAGCTAATGCACCAATTTTGTCAAAAACCTCATCTTCCATTCTAAGTGTAAAAACCCTTTTGTTTGTCGCCATAGTTTCCTCCTGGTCAGTATCTTCTGTTTCCATTCTATGGCACTGTCAACCCTATTGATACAGTCATAAGACAGGTAAGTGACATCATTTTAAAATCTTGAGGAATGAAAGTGACAGAAGAGTGTAGTACAGAACAGGCAGAATAGGCATCATAGGAATCCGCATAAGAAAATATCCAACTTATCTGGAAACCATGCCGGGATGGCAGGAAATACCGGCATCCGGTGAACCAATGGAGATATTTAAGCAATATAACCGGAAAATGAAGAAGGGAATCACAAAGCTTGCTTCAGGAGAGCCGGAGGATGCCAGTGGGTGAAAAGATGTCCCTGCGTGAAAATTTACGCAGGGCTGAAAGGTACCTTACCAGGAAGACAATGGAAGTAAGCAGGTGGAGATCAGGTATGAATAATGAAGAAGCGGTTGTTAGTTCTGTTATCAGTACTGTTAATGTTTATGAGCCTGACCGGATGTAAAGGGAATGAACAGACATTAATGGAACAGGAGGCAGGAAGTGAAAGTATGAATGCTGGCTGCAGTGTGTGTGGAATAAACAGCACTTGGGCAAATGGAAAAAAGAAGGATATGATAGGTCTGGTAAATCTGGTAAATGGGCAGGCAACAGATATGGAATTGCTGCCTTATGATGCTTATGGCAGACTGAAAAAAGACGGGGGCAGCAAATATGCCAGTATGGTGATGGATGGTAATGGACGGTCAGCACGGTTCTGGATGGATAGTGTCCGTGGGATGTGTACAATCAATTTATCATGGGTAGAAGCAGAAACATTTGATTTGTCAGTGACAGAGGAACTGTACTGTGATATATGCATGGACAAGATCAAGGAGCTTAAGACAGAACAAGAAAAATATAAGCCGGATACCGTAATGTGTCCGTTTGTTATCGTAGATTATCAGACAGGTGAAATATATTCCCTGAATGGCATCATGACAGCCTGCCTGATCCGGGATTATTTTCTGGATTTGAAAGTGGATGGTGAAAATCTGAAGGCGCTGGTTGTATATGTTCCAGAGAGGGAATATAAATGACAGGGATTTATATCCTTTTGCTCCATTAGTTATTATTGTAATATGAAAGGGAAGTGCTGGACAGTTAAAGTTCACGGGTAAACTGTGAATGAATGTATCCAGCATTCACTTATTGAGGCGATTGTGAAGGAACACTTTCATAATCGTCTTTTTGTAAATTCGTTTTCTGTAAGTATCACATTCTCCGGATGGTGCAGGGGAATAATCATACCAAATAAAATAATCCGAAGGAGGGACTGACCTATTAAAGCAACAAGCCAAAAACGATCTATTAACTTTTCAACCGAAATGCTCCAGACTCTGGATAAACTGGCTGTAAAGAACCATACCACCACGTCCGGGCTTGTACGGCAGTATGTTGAAAAAGGACTGGCAGTTGAAGGACATAAAGAAGATGTGGATTTTATTGCCAGTATCATACGTCAGGAACTGACCGCAATATATCAGCTTGACGATATAAAGAAACTGACCGATCACAACACTGACCGTCTTGCTAAAATGATGATGAAAACCGGTAAGATAAATGCAGCTTCCTTTTTCCTGTTGATTAAGGTACTGCAAAGCCTTGCGGATGCTGGCAGTGAAGATGCCTTTGACCAAACGCTGAGCGAGGCGGTCACTTTAGGCGTGGACTACATGCAAAAGAAGGATTTTCAAATCAACAGCTTTTTGCAGGATTCCGATAACCTGCGGAAGCTGGCAGACAAACTGTAAATTGATAGCAGGGAAAGGAATTATTGAAAATGGAAATGTCTGAATATATGCAGCAGCTCTTGGGGAAGGATGAAAATATAGTAACTATGGACAGCCTGGACTTAAACAACCGCAGTCTTACCTTTTCTACTGTGGAGCTTGCTTCCCCTTATGGTATTGTAGAGTATTATGCGGGTGGGATACCTGACAAATACAGTATTGAAGATACGGATGGTTTTCACGAATATGCAGAAATGTTTGACGAGGAAACCATAATAGCAGTCAATATCCGCAGCTATAATGTAGGCCGGGGGAAAAGCGAATATCCGGACGAGGAGGAACTTGATTTTATTAAAAAGAATGAGAATAAATTAAAGCAAACGTATGGTATTGACTGCATTCAGTCGGACGGCTTTGCTCTTTTTATGAGTCGGAAGAAGAATATTAGGAGAGGTAGTATATGGAAAAGAGCAATCTTATCAACATCCAACAGCATGACGAAATGGTGGGGAGCGTAAGTGAGCTGCTTGCCTTACGGTATGGTTTTTCCGAAAAATCTGCAAGGCAGCTACGGATGGCTGCAGCCCTGCATGATATCGGTAAATCCACAATACCCAAAGGCATATTGGAGAAACCAGGCAAACTTACTGACGATGAGTTTGACATTATGAGGTTACATACCGTTCATGGTCATATCCTCTTGAAAAAGCTGACTGGTCCGTATGCAGACATGGCGAGAAAAATAGCTATGTACCATCATGAACGATTCGATGGGCTGGGTTATTGGGGCATGGCAGGAGCCATACAGCCTGATTATGTGAAAATAGCTACAATCGCCGATGTTTTTACGGCATTAATCAATAAGCGGTCTTACAAACCTGCATGGACGATTAACGATGCGGTTAGTTACATCCGCAACAATGCAGGCAGTCAGTTTGACCCGGAACTCGTGGAGCTGTTTATGGTATCTGTACAGAACAATGATTTTCAAGCATGGACTGGAGGTAATGCGAATGACTGAATCAGCACATTTTTGCCGCGTCACTATGAAAGCCGACTCTGATAAAAGCACCACTCTGTACATTGCCAATTCCATAGAGTGCGTCAATGATTTACTGTGTAATTTGGCAGACATTAATTTCCTTACAAAGCTGCCGATTGGCGAGAATGTGAAAGTAGAAACACAGATGTATATGTTTGACAGTAATACAGGCGGTTATGCAAGCGAGAGTGAAATAGATTATATTGAGGAGCATTTTGATGAAATGTATCTGAAAGGGGAAATTCACTCCATAGAAAATGAAAAATATGAGTTTATCGTCCACAATGGAATGATTTTAGACGATATCAGTTTTCTATTTTCTGTGGTGGAGCTTAATACCCCAAATGGTGCTGCTGAGTATTATTTTGCCGGTATACCTGATAAATACAGTATTAAGGATACAGACAGCTTTCGGGAACTTACAAAGCTGCCTTGTGGTGGAACTGAGATTTCAGTCAGCATCCGAAGCTACAGTATAGGTCAGGGAAAAAGCTTATGTCCGGACAAGGATGCTCTGAATTATATAAAAAAGTACTGGGACGGATTGGAACGGGCATACGGTTTTGACTGTATTTATTCAGACAACTTTATCTGCCGCTATGAACCGGAAGCAGAATATTATGATATGAGTAATATGTTACAGGCAAAACGGTACGCCACTTTACAAGAGCTTATGGAAGGCAAAAGACTGGATTCCTCATACCGAGCAGCTTTCTATCTGCTGTCCGGTGATGCCGTCATCTGCCGGGATATATACAGCTTTGTAGGTCCGGAAGGTATTGACTTTACCAGATTGCTGGAATTTATTCAGGAATATGATGAACCGCAGCAACAGCTAATATCCATCGCATATAACCTGTTCTCATGGACAGGCGAAACGGCGGTCACACCCTTTGATATTTCAAGAATGGGATTCCCGTTTACGGAGCTTGTATGCAACGCCATCTACATAGCGTCAGGAGAATACGATGTTAGGATAGAATCCAACGCTCTGAACTGGCCAACTCTTGTTCTGAAGAAAGGCCGACTTGAGTTGACAAGGCGCCACCACTCATTCTATGACCGCATGAGCAGAGAGCAGGCTGAAAGGCTGGTTGAAGATGATTTTCTGGAACGGTAAACTCCGCCAAGCACAGAACCGGGAGTAAAAGGAATTTTGGAAGATACTCAGCGGTACTGTGAAACAATGGATAATTATCGCAGGGTATGTGAAGCCGAGGAACAGGAGGAACAGGAGGATGAAGGGCTGGATGAAGAGTTAGATGATGAGTTGGATGAAGACGATGACGGGGAGCGGTAGTCAGATTTAAAAGGGAGGTAATGCCTATTTCAATACTGATGTATAAACAACGGTTCCGCAACCCCAATTTTAAGACGACAGCTGGTGCCAATTATGCCCATGTAAGGTATATCGCAACCCGGCCAAGGGTTATGAGAAATGAAGGTATGGATCATGGTTTGTTCGGGAAGTTGGAACCTGGTGCAGTAAAGGAGTTTGAGGACTGGAAGGATGTAGCGCGGCTTGTCTATGGCAACTCCAGAAAGCATATCACCATGTACCGCAGTATCATATCCTTTACGGCAGAAACCGCCGAAGAGCTTATGCTGAAAGATCAAAAGAGCTGGCAGAGGTACATTGAAAACCACATAATGACTATTGCTGAAAAAAACAATATCCGCCGGGAGCATCTGCAGTGGGCATGTGCGGCACACAATGAGAAGGGACACCCCCATATCCATGTGGTATTCTGGGATACATCCAGACGGGTGAAAAATCCGTTTACCCCACCAGCTGTTCCAAATGCTATCCGCAGGCAGATGATAAAGGATACATTTCCTGAAAAAATCAGGGAGTTTGGAAGACAGAAGGATATGGCGGTATCAGCCATGCGGAAGATCAGTGATGAACTTGTGGAGGATTTTGTGAAACATATGCGCATCATGGATAAAAGCAGATATAAGCACCTGTGTGAGGCTTCGGAAGGGGAATCGGAAATGGATTTTGACTTTGAGGACAGGTTCCTGAATGAGATTGCTAACCAGGTACTGCGTATAAGAAATACGACACCCCAAAAAGGTAGGATTGCTTATCAGCTTTTGCCAGTAGAGGTAAAGACTGCAGTTGATTCACTGGTACAGTTTATCCTGAAAGAGAATCCTGCAATTAAGAGTCTTGTAGATGATTATGTACAATCCAAGCTGAACCTTACAAAATTGTATACTTCCGATGAAGATTACATAAAAAATATGGAAGGAAAGTTCAGGAAAGAAGCAGAAAAGATAATTGCCAACCGGATTCTGGGCATGGTGAAATCATTAAACCGGCTTGACAATGAACTGAAATCAGAGGAATACATACAAAGCCGGAGGGCGTATTATGCCGCACAGATGTTATATGAAATCCTGGATATGCTTTCCTCACTTACCTATGAAAACAATAACAGGTACAACAGGTACGCTAGTGCCGATACCGGAGACTTATCAAAGGAAGCCAAAAAGGAACTGTTCTTAAAAAATCAGGATAAAGGTTATGAGCATTAAATAGACAGGAGGGAATCAGAAAATGAAATCAAGACAGGAGTTTTTCCAGGACTTTTTTATCAGGCTTATAAAAACCGGATTTACAGTGAAGGAACTTTTTGAAAATGATTTGGTGGCAGAGATCTACGCAGGCCCGGCTCTGTTCTGTTGTATTACACAGGATGGGGATATTGTATATGAGGATTATAATGCGGATCAGGAGTTGCAGCTTAAACAGACGGCTGCCGAGACAAGGCAGGCACTTGATTTTTGCATGGAAACACCATACCGGAAACTGGAGCAGATGGATACAGTCAGTCTTGCGGGGAGTATCTACTTTAAAGTATTTGAGAGTACAGATGCTGTTATGCTCTGCCGGTACTGCGAGCTATTTGGGTATGAGTTTGTGACCTGTACCAAAGCATCCGGCAGCCATAATAAACGAAAGCTTTATAAGGAACTGAGGTTTTATGACAGGCAGGTGGCACAGGAGAGCTTTTTATTAAGGGGTGGATTTGCTACACAATCGCTTTATCCAAACCTGACTGTACAGGAAATAGGGTTTATGATTGAATGCCTTACAAAATATGTTATGTTGGATAACGATTTAGACGGTGGAACAGAGAGCCGTATCAATGGTATGATTCAAAAAATGGAAGCTGTTCTACCGGAAAGCCCTTCCGTTTCGCCAAAACAGTTTTTCATTGAAGAGAGTATTTGAATTTCATTCATTTTAGATTGTCCGTGTAGCAGAGGAGAGAAAAAGAGGTAGGTAATGAAAACAAAAACAGAGTTTTACAAAGTATATTTTGAAGCACTGCAAAAGAAAGGATTTACAGTCAATCCCTCCACTTCACCTGATTATGTGGCGGATATCTATCAAAAGGACAGGCTGGTTGCATTTTTCGGAAAGAATGACCTGATTATAAGGAATCCCTTTCTTGAGGTGCCGGATAAGACAAT